>Ga0081538_10001771_pt1 | contig 21857 bp, 24 predicted proteins | sample TabmetS5T2R1_FD_71022 | JGI IMG/M metagenome (GOLD analysis project Ga0081538, IMG submission 71022) | Tabebuia heterophylla rhizosphere microbial communities from the University of Puerto Rico - S5T2R1 | ecosystem: Host-associated > Plants > Roots > Rhizosphere ...
CTCGGTCATCGTGGCCGGCCCCGAGCTGCGCATCCACCAGTGCGGGCTTCCCAAGCTGATGGCGCTCGAGCTGTTCAAGCCGTTCATCATGGCCCGGCTCGTCGAGCGCAAGTCGGTCCAGAACATCAAGGCCGCCAAGAAGATGGTCGACTCGATGATCCCGGAGGTCTGGGACGTCCTCGAGGAGGTCATCCAGGAGCACCCGGTGCTGCTCAACCGCGCGCCGACGCTCCACCGCCTGGGTCTCCAGGCCTTCGAGCCGGTGCTCGTGGAGGGCAAGGCGATCCAAGTGCACCCGATGGTGTGCCATGCCTTCAACGCCGACTTCGATGGCGACCAGATGGCCGTGCACGTGCCGCTGTCAGCCGAGGCTCAGGCCGAGGCACGGCTGCTCATGCTGTCGGCGAACAACATCCTGTCGCCGGCGCACGGCGCCCCGCTCGCCACGCCGAGCCAGGACATGGTGCTCGGCTCCTACTACCTGACCTACGGACCTGCCGAGGCCGAGCTCACGGAGCTTCAGCGGATGGAGAAGGCCGGGGACTGGAATGAGAAGAAGCACGGCAAGCGGCCGCACGTGTTTCGCTCGGCGCAGGAGGCCGAGCTGTCATACGAGTCGAAGGCGGTCTCGCTGCACGACCTGGCCGAGTACCGGCGCCGCCACCACGCGGACCACACGCTCACCACTGTCGGACGGATCATCTTCAACGAGCGCGTCGAGCGCGCGCTCGAGGATGCGCTCGGCGAGGAGTACGACCCCTCGACCTACGAGTTCGTGAACAAGCCGCTCAAGAAGCGCGACATGAGCGACGTGATCGAGCGCCTCGTGGACGTCCACGGCCCGTACGCAACTGCGCTCGTGCTCGACGCCTTCAAGGAGCTCGGCTTCCACTTCGCGACCCAGGCCGGGATCACGATCTCGAAGAACGACGTCGTGATCCCGCCCTCCAAGGACGAGATCCTGGAGGGCTACGAGACCGAGGTCGCGGAGATCCAGGAGCAGTACGACATGGGCCTCCTGAAGGACGAGGAGCGCAAGGAGGCGGTCATCGAGAAGTGGACCGCCGCCACCGACCAGGTCGGCGAGGCGATGCAGGACAACCTGGACCGCCTGAACCCGATCTACATGATGGCCAACTCGGGCGCCCGCGGCTCGTTCAAGCAGATCCGGCAGCTGGCCGGCATGCGCGGCCTCATGGCGAACCCGAAGGGCGAGATCATCGAGCGTCCGATCAAGGCCAACTTCATGGAGGGCCTGACCGTGCTCGAGTACTTCATCTCGACTCACGGCGCCCGCAAGGGCCTCGCCGACACGGCGCTCCGCACCGCCGACTCGGGCTACCTCACCAGGCGGCTCGTGGACGTGGCGCAGGACGTGATCGTACGCGACGAGGACTGCGGCACCACGGAGTACATCGAGATGCCGGTGCTCACGGAAGACGAGCGTCCGAACCCGCAGCTCGAGGGCCGCTATGCGGCGATCGACTTCAAGACCAAGCGCGGCCGCGTGCTGGTCGAGAAGGACGAGCTGATCACGCAGGCGCACGTCGACGAGATCGTCGAGGCCTATGGCGAGGAGGAGGGCGCGGCCGTGCCGGTGCGCTCGGTCCTCAAGTGCCTGGCTGAGGGCATCTGCCAGCATTGCTACGGCGTTGCGCCGGCCACCGGCAAGGAGGTCGCGATCGGCGATGCGGTGGGCATCATCGCCGCCCAGTCGATCGGTGAGCCCGGCACGCAGCTGACGCTGCGGACGTTCCACACCGGCGGGGTGGCCGGCGCCGATATCACGCACGGCCTGCCGCGCGTGGTCGAGCTGTTCGAGGCGCGCAAGCCGAAGGGCCAGGCGGAGCTCGTCAAGGAGCCCGGCACCGTGACCGTCGAGGACACCGAGAAGGGCCGCAAGGTGATCGTCACCGACGCCGCGGGCGAGGAGCACGCCTACTCGTTCGCACGCCGGACGCATCTGCTCGTGTCAACTGGAGACAAGGTCAAGCTGGGCGACCAGCTCAACGAGGGCTCGATCTACCCGCACGACCTGCTCGCCTTCGGCGGGGAGAACCAGCCCGAGCGGCGGACCGCCACCGAGATCTACCTCGTCAGGGAGGTCCAGAAGGTCTACAAGTCACAGGGCGTCGACATCAACGACAAGCATGTCGAGGTGATCGTCCGGCAGATGATGAAGAAGGTCCGGGTCGACCAGAAGGGCGACACGACCTATCTGCCAGGCCAGTTCGTCGACCGCAACGAGATGCTCGCGGTCAACGCTGACCTGAAGAAGGCGAAGAGGGAGGAGGCCGAGACCGAGGAGATCATCCTGGGGATCACGAAGGCCTCGCTCGCCACCGACTCGTTCCTGTCGGCGGCCTCCTTCCAGGAGACGACCAAGGTCCTGACGGACGCCGCGCTCGAGGGCAAGACCGACCGGCTGCTCGGTCTGAAGGAGAACGTGATCATCGGGAAGCTGATTCCCGCGGCCACGGGCCTTCGCCGCTATCGCCGGCTCGAGATCGAGCCTACCGAGCCGATCCGCCGTCACACGCCGGAGGAGCTCTCGATGCTCGAGGAGTCCGAGCTGCTCGGCCTCACCGAGTCCGGTGAGATCGAGGGCTTCGGCTTCGGGAACGGCGACGACACGGCCGACGCCTTCGGCGACCTCGCCGACCTGCCGACGGACGGCGACTCCGAGTCCTAGCCCCTCAAACCTTTCGCCTGGCCGCGTCCTCGGGTCGTGGCCAGGCGAAGCCTTCCAGGAACCGATGGATCCGGGGGGTGCAAGACTCGCCGGATGCTCGACCTCGATCGTGAGGACCTGGACGCCGTGTTCTCGCGGGCGGCAGCCCGCGCGGCGGCGGAGCTTGACTCGACGCGCTCGGGCGCGGTGTTCTCGTCGGCACCGTCGGCGGCGAGGCTGCACGCGCTGCTCGACGAGCCGCTGCCCGCGGATGGTGAGCCGCTCGAGGATGTGCTCGAGGCGTGCGATGCGGTTCTGGCCGAGGGTCGGCGGACCGCCCCCGGGTTCTTCGGGTACGTTCAATCGCCGCCCACGCCTGTCGGCGTGATCGCCGATCTGCTCGCGTCCGCGGCGGACCAGAACGTGACGGCGTGGCGCTCCGCGCCGGCGGCGGTGCATGTGGAGCGGCTTACGCTGCGTTGGCTGGCGCAGCTGGTCGGCTTTGATGATGATGCGGCCGGACTGATGGTGTCCGGCGGTTCGGCCGCCAACCTGACCGCGCTGCTGCTGGCGATTCGTTCCCGCGCGGCGCCCGATGTCGACCGCCGGGCCTTGACTGTCTACATCTCCGAGGAGGGCCATTTCTCGGTCGCGAAGGCCGCCGACGCGCTGGGGCTTTCGGTCCGGCGCGTGCCGGTCGACGCCTCGTGGCGGCTTGATGTCTCGGCGCTGCGGGATGCGGTTGCGGGCGATGCTCGGGCGGGGCTGAGGCCGCTATGCGTTGTCGCCTCGGCCGGCACGACGGCGACCGGCGCGGTGGACCCGCTCGACGGCGCCGCCGATGTGGCGGCTGAGCACCGGCTCTGGTTTCACGTCGACGGCGCCTATGGCGCGCCTGCCGCCGCCGTCCCGGCGCAGAGCGACCAGTTCCGCGGCATGGCACGCGCCGACTCGCTCGCCATCGATGCGCACAAGTGGCTGTATGTGCCGGTCGACTGCAGCGCGCTGCTTGTCCATGACGTCTCCGTCAGTGCGCTCGCCTTCGGCGCCAGGGCCGGGGACTACGTGCGAGTACTGGAGGCAGAGCATGATGAGGCGTTCGCGTTCTGGGACCACGGGCTGGAGCTGAGCCGGCGCTTTCGCGCGCTGAAGTTGTGGATGACCTTGCGCCACTACGGTGTCCGGCGCCTGGCGGAGGCGATCGAGCACGACATCGCGATGGCGGCGCACCTCGCGGCGTTGGTCGAACAGAGCAGCGAGTTCGAGTTGCTGAGCCCGCCAAGCCTCAGCATCTGCACCTTCCGCCATGTGCCGGCGACACTCGCAGCGGACGATCTCGACGCCCACAACGAGCGCCTATTGGCCGCCCTGCAGCGCGACGGCCGCGTCTACCTCTCCAACGCGGTCGTCGACGGGCACTTTGCGCTACGCGCCTGCGTCACCAACTACCGCACCACCACCGCCGACATCGAGCGCACGGTCGACGTGCTATGCAAGCTCGGCGCCGATCTCGTGCCGCTTTCGTGAGGCAGCAATCAGCCCCGGCTCAGTGACTCGCCGCGGGCCCACGATCGCCGTGATCGCCGGACTACTTCTCACTGCGCTTGGGATCGTCGCCGAGTCGCAGGTGGTCGCAACCGTCGCGCTCGGAGCGGCGCTCGTGCTACTGCCGGCCGCCGTCTTCATGGAGCTCGTCCGGGGCAGCGCCCCGACGCGGGCCCGAGCCGTGAGGACCGTTCTGGTCGTCAGCCTGTTCGTGTGCGGAGTGCTCGTGTTCGCCGACGCGCAGACACTCGCAACCGCCGCGCTCGGCGCGACGATCCTGCTGCTATTCGCCACCGGGTTCGTGGAGGGAAACCTACGAGCCGTCTGGCGGGCGGCCGTGCTCCTCATGAGTGCACTGACAGCCGACCTCCTCTGGCAGCTCGATTGGGATCCGTTCGATCGCTCGGATGAATACGAGCCGATCGCGCAGTTCCCGTTCGTGCTGCTCGGCGTTCCGCTGCTCATGGCCTTGATCGCCGTTGGGGTGGCCGCTCGCTGGCTCTGGCGGCAACTGAAGCACGTCTGACGGGGGTCGTGGCTGGGACCGCGGTGCTCTGCCGCCGGGTTGTCAGCGGCGGCGGACGAAGGTGAGTCCGTCGGCGACGAGCACCATCGCGCTGTCGACGCGGTCGTCGGCGGTCACGCGGTCGTTCAGTGCGTCGATGATCCGTTCGCGCTCGTCCCGCGGGTCGGTGACACCTCCGCGGAGCAGCACGTTGTCGATCAGGAGGAGCCCGCCCGGCAGCAGGCGCGGGACAAGCTCCTCGTAGTAGTCCGGATAGCCGGTCTTGTCCGCGTCGAGGAAGACATAGTCGAAGGTCGGCTCTGCCGGCATCGCGCGCAGCGAATCGAGTGCCGGGCCGACGATGATCTCCACCCGGTCCGCAACGCCGGCTTCCTCAAGGTTCCGGCGAGCGATCGCCGCGTACTCCTGGTCGAGCTCGAGACACGTCAGCCGGCCGCCATCGGCAAGGCCGCGCGCGATGGAGATCGCGCCGTAGCCCGTGAACGTGCCGAGCTCGAGCGCGTGACGGGCGCCGACCAGCCGGGCGAGCATGGTCAGTAGCGCCGCCTCGTCGGGCGTGGTCGCCATCTCGGCACGCGGCATCTCAGCCGTCTCGGCGGCCACGCGCTCGAGCAGCGCGTCCTGTCGAGCGTGACGGGCGAGGTAATCGACGACTTCCTGAGTGACCTCGGTCTTGACGAGCGCCATCGCGGACCGCGCAGCATACGGTGTCGGCGGCGCACCGCCTCTCGCTACTCGACAGTCTGACTTGGCGTGCTATGACTCGCCCTCGGCTGAGGCGTCGAGCGTCGCGGCCCAAGCCAGCAGCCGGGCCACGTGCTCGTCCGTCATGCCCTCCGACGATTCGGTCTCCACGATCAGCGTCGGCGCTTCGCGGGCCTCCGCCCAAGCGAGGCAGGTGTCGTCGATGTTGTCATCGATCCAGGCGGCCGGGCGATCGCCCGCGTACTCGTCGATCGCGTCGAGCTTCCAGTGGGCCGACCCGAACACCGCGCGGCCGTCGAATTTGAGGGTGGGCAGCTCGCGGAACGGGAGCTTCAGGAGGTAGGGCAAATGCTCATTCGCACGTTCCTCCCAGCCGGTTGCCCAGACAAGCTCGAAGTCTTCAGCTACGCTCCGCAGCCGTTCCCCGATCTCCTCGGGGATGCAGTGCGCTACGCCGTCGATCCAGTGGAGGGGACCAGGCAGGGTGCCGGCTCCGGGTGCGAACCCGAAGAGGCTGATCACCCCGTCCACGTCAACGAACAGGATCGGCGGTTGTCGCATTGTTGATTCCAAAGTTTCGGAATGCCGTTACCGAGGTAGCCAGAGAGTTACGAGGGAGCGCCTTCCCATTCAAGCGGGAGGCGTGAGGGCCGATAGCTCGAAGTACGGGTTGGGAATCCGTCAATCCCGCCGTACCTGAACCAGACCCCATATCCAGATACCAGTGATCCAACTAGGAATCCTGCTCGCGTTGCTATGCGCACTTGCGACCAACGTGGGCTTCCTGCTGAAGCATCGCGGCGCCTGCGCCGCCCCGGACGTCTCCATCAAGCGCCCGGTGAGCAGCGCCGTGGGCCTCTTCCGCTCGAAGTGGTTCGCCATCGGCATGCTCGTCGCGCTCGTGGCGTGGACCTTCCACGTGGCAGCGCTCGCGATGGCGCCACTGTCGGTCGTCCAGGCGGTGATCGCGGGCGGGCTCGTGTTTCTCACCGTGCTCGCCGAGCGCTGGTTTGGCTACTCGGTCGGTACCCGCCAGTGGGCCGGCGTCGGCCTCACCGCCCTCGGCCTCGTGCTGCTCGCGATCACGTTGCCGACGCACGGCGGCGGCCACGCGAGCTACTCGATGGCGGGCATGATCGTGTTCGAGTCCGCCCTGCTCGCGCTCGGCACGTTCCTCGTGCTGTCCAAGAGGCTCGGCTCGCACCAGCATCACGGCGTGATGCTCGGCACCGCGGCCGGCATCCTGTTCGGCGTCTCGGACGTCGCGATCAAGGCGCTGACCACGTCCGTCGGGGAGGCGGGTGTCTTCGGTTTCGCGTCGCCCTGGCTCTTGACCTGCGTGCTCGCGTCGGTGATCGCCTTCTACGCATCTGCGCGCGGGCTCCAGAAGGGCGAGGCCGTGCCGGTCATCACGCTCACGAGCGCCGCGGCCAACGTCTCGGCGATCAGCGGCGGAATCCTCGTGTTCGGCGATCCGATGCCGGGCAGCGCGATCGGGATCGTGCTGCAGAGCTTCGCCTTCGTGCTCGTGATCGTCGCGGCCGCGCTCACGCCGGCGCCGCTGCGGGCGGCCCGGGCGACCGCCTAGGGCCCCGGGCGCCCAACGCCACGGCCTGCGGGAGCCAGCCGGCGCGCAGGCCGCTTCCAACGCGCCTACTCGCTTCCGGCGCTACCCGCCACCTCTGGGTGCCTCGCTTTTGTCGCGAATAGGGCGACAAACCCGAGGCAGCGCGTTCAGCAAGCGGGCGCGGCGGGGCGCGGCACCAGAGCGAAGTCCGTGATCGCGGCGGCCAGCAGCTCCGGGTCGTCCGACATGGGTATGTGCCCGATGCCCTTCAGGTAGCGCAGCTCGCAGCCCGGGATGAGGCGCTCGAAGCGCCTGCCTTGGCGCGGGATCAGGACCACGTCCTTCGTGCCCCACAGGACGAGTACGGGGCAGCGGATCTCCGTCAGCCCGGCCACCTGGCGGTCGAGCGTTTCCGAGAGCGTCAGATCGAAGCCAGGCGCCGCGGCCAATAGAGCGGTCTGCTCGACGATGTCGGCCGGGTCGGCCCGCCACGGCCTGCCCAGCATCGGACCGCCGAAGAGCGTGCGCCCGACCCGGGTACGAAGGAGCGGGAAGGGTGGCGGCGCGTTGCGCGCAAGCCAGCGCGTGGCGAGCAGGACGCGCCTCGCAAGCTCCCGCTCGCGAGCGTGAGCGAGCCCTGCGGGGGAGAGTGTGACACAGGTCCGCGCCCGCCCCCGCCTGGCGAGCTCGAGAGCGATCCAGCCGCCGAGTGAGTTGCCGGCCACATGCGGAGTTTCGAACGCGTGCTCGTCCAGTGTGCTCTCGACGGCGTCGGCGAGCGTCTCGGGGGTGGATGCCATCCCTGCGGGCAGCGGTGGGGAGCGGCCGAAGCCCGGCAGATCCGGCGCCAGGACGTCGAAGCGCTCCTCGAGCAGCGGGAGCATCGGCTTCCAGCCCCGCCAGGTGTGGCCGATGCCGTGCAACAACAGGAGCGGCTCGCCGGACCCGCCGCAGTGAACGTCGAGCTCCATGCGGCGGCAACCCTACGATGCGGACACCTGGGCGGGGGAGGCAACAGCCCATCCGGCGGATTGCTTGACAGGAATGGGGACCGCACCTAGCTTGGTCCGAGCACTCCCGACGGGCAGGGGAGGGGAAGCCGTGCCTGCTGCCCGCGGGCAGACCATAACTCTGGACGCCGCCGCTGGTCCGGCGGCGCAGAAAGGAACACATGTCAAGACGTACACTCGCGCGCGCGGCCGTGCCCGCGCTCGGACTCGCAGTCGCGCTTGCCGCAGTCGTCCCGGCGACCGCTCAGAACGCGCCCTCGAAGGCGACGCTGAACATCGTCGGGAAGCCGGAGTTCAAGGCCAACCGCTACGTGAAGGACGGCATGCGCTTCGGGCGCGACATCACCGTCGTCAAGTCCGGCGGCACGCTGACGATCGCCAACAAGACCGACGCGCCGCATTCGTTCTCGCTCGTCAAGAAGTCGGACCTGCCGCGCAACATGGCCAGCATGGAGGCTTGCTTCAGCCCGAAGGGCGCATGCGGCAAGCTCTTCGTGGCGCACGAGGCCGTCGACCCCGCGACAGGTGAAGAGCGCGAAGTGCCGGGGAAACTGGTCGTGAACGTTGGTAAGGACGGCTTCGATCAGCCCGGCGACTCGATCTTCATCGCGCCGAAGTCGAAGGTGAAGGTGAAGATCACCGCCAAGAAGGGCGCCCAGCTCTCGTTCCTCTGCGGGATCCACCCGTGGATGCAGGGCAAGCTCGACGTCAAATAGCGGCACTCGCCGCTGTGGTGCTCGCGGCCTCCGCCGGAACGGCGGAGGCCGGCGTACGCCACGAGTGGGTGGCCGCGGTGCCCACCACCTGGAACGCGGTGCCGAACGGCCACGACGCGCTCGCCCACGACGGCGAAGGAATGATCGAGCCCGCGCGCAGCGTGTTCCCGACGGTCGTCTACCGTCGCTACACGCGCGACTGGCGGCGGCCGCTCCGCAACGCGCCGCGGGCGAGCGTGGACCACGACAAGATTCCCGGCCCGCTGCTCCGCGCGCGCGAGGGCGATCGCCTGCGCGTTCACTTCAAGAACCTCGACACTCTCTTCAAGCGCCCGCACTCGATGCACTTCCACGGCGTGGGGTACCGGCCGGGCTCCGACGGCGTGTACCTGCCCGGCTTTCCCGAGAAGGGGGGAGACGTCAAGCCCGGGCAGACCTTCACCTACCGCCTGCACGCAGGTCCCGACTCGGCCGGCGTCTGGCCGTACCACGACCACTCGCGCTCGATGCACGAGTCGCTCAACGGCGGCATGTACGGGGCCCTCTCGATCCTCGGACGCTCCGAGCGCGCGCCCGACCGTGAGTTCGTCAGCGTGTTCGCGCCCGTCGGCGAGTTCCAGGGCGTGAACGCCCGGGCGTTCGTCGGGAACACGCCCATCTACCGCGCCCGCGTGGGCGATCGAGTGCAGTGGGACGTCCTCGCGATCGGCTCCGAGCATCACACCTTCCATGTGCACGGCCATCGCTGGCGGAATCGCGGCGTGCCCGAGGACACGCGCACGCTCGGCCCCGCCGAGAGCTTCCGCGTCAAGTGGCGCGAGGACGCGCCGGGCACCTGGCTCTACCACTGCCATGTCGAGGAGCACATGGCGAAGGGGATGATCGGCCTCTATCGGGTGAGCAAGCGATGAGGGCTGCGCTCACTGCCGCGGGTCTCGCAGCCGCCCTGGCCCTCGCTGCGCCGGCTTCGGCCGAGGTCGCCTTCGTTACGGCGGAGCAGAGCAGCTTCTCTCCCGCCCACCTCGACATCTTGGTAGGAGACCCTGTGAACTGGCGCAACGCGAGCGTGCGGGAGCACGACATCAGGTCCGACGCGGCGGGCTTCGACTCCGGCCGACTGGCCCCCAGCACGAGCTTCGCGCACGTCTTCTCCGCCCCCGGCGCCTACCCGTACATCTGCACGATCCATGCGGGAATGGCGGGCGAGGTGGCCGTGCATCCGCTGCTGCTCGACGGACCACACGCGCCCGTGGCGCGCGGCGCGCCCGTGGCTCTTCACGTGCGCGCACCCGACGGGGTCGGCGAGGCTGTCATCGAGGAGGACGCCGGAGGCGGCTTCCGCCGCGTGGCGGTTGCGACACCCCCGGCGGGCAGGGGGCACGAGGAGCACGACGCGGAAGGCACCCTGCAAGCAACCGTCACCCCACAGGCGAGCGCCTCCTACCGCGCGGTCGGTCCCGCCGGCACGAGCCCCGCGCTGCGCATCGAGGTGACCGACCGGACGAACTTCGCGCTGAGGGCAGCGACAGCTCGACGCGGCACGGTCGTGCGGGTGAGGACCCGTCCAGCCCAGCCGGGCGCGCGGGTCGTACTGCAGCTTCGGCTGCGCGAGCGCTTCGGCTGGTGGACGGTCGCCCGCAAGCATCTGGACGACCGCTCGCGGGCCGCATTCCTGCTGCGGCGACGGGGCTCGGTGCGCGCACGGGTGGCGGTGGTCGGTGAAGACTGGGCGACCGTGCTCGCGGTGAGCCGCCCGTTGCGCGTGCGCACACGCTGAAAGGTCCGGCTCCATGGGCGGCATCCCTACGATGCGGCCATGGACGACAGGATCGATCTAGCCGAGAAACTCGCCAGCCTCGACGGCACCTTCAGCCCCGGGATCGTCGCCCGGATGAACGACCTGAAGATCGAGGTCGTCAAGGTGCTCGGCGAGTTCGTCTGGCACAAGCACGACGACACCGACGACTTCTTCCTCGTCCTCAAGGGCCGGTTGACGATCCAGCTGCGCGATCGCGAAGACGTGGTCCTCGAGGCGGGACAGCTCTACGTGGTGCCGCGCGGCGTCGAGCACTGCCCGCGGGCCGACGAGGAGACGCACGTGCTCCTCATCGAGCCGATGGGCACGGCGAACACCGGCGACGCCGGCGGCGAGCGGACCGCCGAGGAGAGGTGGATCTGACCACTGCTACCATCACGCGCCGCATGCCCAGCATCAACCAACTCGTACGCAAGGGCCGCCGCAAGCCCAAGAAGAAGGTCTCGACCCCGGGCCTCAAGTCCGGTCAGGGCCGCAAGAAGAGGATCGCGGCGCCGCAGAGGCGCGGCGTATGCACGCGCGTGTATACGACCACGCCGAAGAAGCCGAACTCGGCACTTCGGAAGGTCGCCCGCGTGCGGCTGACCAACCAGATGGAGGTCACCGCCTACATCCCCGGTGAGGGCCACAACCTGCAGGAGCACTCGGTCGTGCTCGTGCGCGGCGGCCGCGTGAAGGACCTGCCGGGCGTGCGTTACAAGGTGGTTCGCGGCACGCTCGACGCCGCCGGCGTGTCCGACCGCAAGAAGGCCCGCTCGCAATACGGCGCCAAGGCGAGGTAGAGATGCCCCGCCGCGCAGCCGCAACGATTCGCCCGATCGAGGCCGATCCCATGTACGGGTCGAAGCTCGTTCAGCAGGTGATCAACAAGGTGATGGTCGACGGCAAGAAGTCGATCGCCGAGCAGATCGTCTACGACGCCCTCGACATCCTCGCCAAGCGCACCAATCAGGACCCGGTTCCCGCGCTCGAGGAGTCGGTCAAGGTGCTCACCCCGACCCTCGAGGTCCGCTCCCGCCGGGTCGGCGGCGCGACCTACCAGGTGCCGGTCGAGGTGCCCCAGCGCCGCGCCCGCACGCTCGCCGTGCGCTGGCTCGTCGAGTTCGCGCGCGCCCGTCGCGAGAAGTCGATGTCCGAGCGGCTCGCGGGCGAGCTGGCCGACGCCCAGTCCCAGCAGGGCGGGGCCTTCAAGCGGAAGGACGACATCTTCCGCATGGCGCAGGCCAATAAGGCGTTTGCGCATTACCGCTGGTAACAGCGGGCGAGCGAGCCACCCTCACTCAGTCGTCGCCGTCGTCCCCCGAGAGCCGCCCATTCGGCGGGGTGTCCGCCACTACGGGCGGCGGGGGCGGGCGGAAGCGCTCCAGCGCGAGGCCGTCGAGCAACTCGTGGTATGCACGCCGCTCGACCCCGTCGGCGGAGATGATCCCGGAGTCCCAGCGGCCTCCCCCCGCGACAGCGCGCCAGTTGTAGAGGTACATGCGCGTGATCCGAGGCGAACGCGCCGCGAGCCGGAAGGTATGGCGCACGGCCCGCGCCGCACGGCGCTCGTCGTGCGGCCAGCGCTTCCTGAAGCGGACGATGCCGCCCGTCTCCGTGAACCAGACCTCGTCGCGCGGCACACGCCGCAGGAAGATGCCCGTGTTGCGGGTGCTGAGGCGCGTGGTGTCGGGGTAGTTGTGGACCCCCCAGGTGTGCGGCCCACGGCCCGCCGCCGAGCGGAAGCGCTTTATCCAGCGCCAGGTCTTCCAGGAACCGGTGAGGAGTACCTCGGCGGCCAGCACGCGGCAGCCGGCCAACGCACACTGGCGGCGGAGCGCCCGGTAGAAGGCCGCCGCCCGGCGGGGGCGCCTGGCGGTGGGCTGCTGGGTCACCAGGTTGGCCTCGTTCCAGGTCGCGTACTCGCGCACCCAGGGGTAGCGCGCGCGGAACTCGCTCACGCGCGCCGAGTACTGGGCAACCTTCGGAAGCTTGAAATGGCGGCGCCCGATCGAGTAGCTGAAGGTCACGAGCGGTTCGATCCCGTGCGCCTGGGCCGCCGCGAGCCAGGTATCTGCCCAGTGGAGGTGCTCACCGCCCCGCTTTACGACGTCATAGGGAACGATCAGCCTCGCGTGGCGGATGCCGGTGGCCCTGAAGCGGGCATCGCTGAAGAGGTCCGCGCTTTGGTCGGCGATCCCTACGTCGACGTGTGGCGGGACAACCTGCGCGGCCGCGGCGGCCGGCAGCGCGCACGCCACCGCCACGACCAGAGCCACGCACCCTCTATGCATCGTCAACCACAACACGCCTGAGCCCTCGGCGCTGCGGCACGAACAGGGCCAGAAGCCCGGCGCCCAGCGCCAGCGCTCCCCCAATGATCTCAAGAGTCAGCCCCGGCCCGGCCGCGGCGGTAGCACCCTCGAAGTTGCGGCCGAGCGCCCCGGTGTCGTCGGTCACGGGCAGGTCGACGAACAGCGCCCAGCCGAGCACGAGCACACCGACCGCGACGAGCGCGAGCGCGGCCGGCACGGAGCGGCCCGGGCCGGCGCCCCAGGCCATCACCAGGATCAGCACCGCGAGCAGCAGGAACGCCCCGCCGTTGCGCTCCAGACCGCTCAGCTCGCAGCGGTCGGCGAGCTCCGGATCCGTGTCCTGGATGACCTCGCAGCTCCCACTCGCGACGTCCACGGTCGCGACCGCGCTGAACTCCGCGATTACCAGCAGTACGGCGGCCGCCATACCCAGCGCCAACACCGCCAGGGGGAGCGCTTGCAGCCCGCTTCCGGCCCGGGATCGCCTGCTACCATCGTTCGTCGCTTCGCGGGCGGTTTCCCCCCACCGCCCACGGCCCCGCTCAGGCACGCGGGGGCAGGCGGTTGCTCACGTCGATGGAGACCTCTACGACATAGAATTCATCCGGGTAAGCGCCGCACGCAGCACCGGGCCCGGAGAGGGCCTTTTTTCTGCTCGGAACCGGAAGAACGCAACCAAAGGTCATGGCACGCAAAGTCCCACTAGAGAAGACGCGCAACATCGGAATCATGGCGCACATCGACGCCGGCAAGACGACGACGACTGAGCGCATCCTCTTTTACACGGGCCGCACCCACAAGATGGGTGAGGTCCACGAGGGCGCTGCCGTGATGGACTGGATGGAGCAGGAGCAGGAGCGCGGCATCACGATCACCTCCGCCGCCACCACCGCCTTCTGGCGCGATCACCGCATCAACATCATCGACACCCCCGGCCACGTGGACTTCACGGTCGAGGTCGAGCGCTCCCTGCGAGTGCTCGACGGCGCCGTGGCCGTCTTCGACTCCGTAGCGGGCGTCGAGCCCCAGTCCGAGACGGTCTGGCGCCAGGCCGACAAGTACCGCGTGCCGCGGATCGCCTTCATCAACAAGATGGACCGCGTCGGCGCCGACTTCGAGAAGGCGGTGCAGACGATGCGCGACCGCCTGGGGGCGCACCCGCTGCCGATCCAGCTTCCCATCGGCGCCGAGGACGGCTTCGTCGGCGTCATCGACCTGATCGAGAACAAGGCGCTCGTCTGGAAGGACGAGCTCGGCACCGAGTTCGAGTACGAGGCGATCCCCGACGACCTCGCAGACGCCGCCCACGAGGCCCGCACCCACCTGATCGAGGCCTGTGCCGACTACGACGACGAGCTCATGGAGGCCTACCTCAACGAGGAGGACATCCCGCACGAGCGGATCGCGAAGTCCCTGCACAGCGCGACCCTGGATCTCAAGGTCACCCCCGTCCTCTGCGGCTCGGCGTTCAAGAACAAGGGCGTGCAGCCGCTGCTCGACGAGATCGTCGAGCTGCTGCCGTCGCCGCTCGAGGTCGAGGCCGTCAAGGGCCACGCCGTCTCGGGCAAGGGCGACGACCAGATGGGCGAGGAGGTCGAGCGGCCGGCCGACGACAGCGAGCCGTTCGCCGCGCTCGCCTTCAAGGTCATGGCCGACCCCTACGTCGGCAAGCTCACCTACTTCCGCGTCTACTCGGGCACGCTCAAGGCGGGCGGCCGGGTGCTGAACTCGGTCACCGGCCGCACCGAGCGCGTCGGCCGCATCCTGATGATGCACGCCAACTCGCGCGAGGAGGTCGAGGAGGTCTACGCGGGCGACATCGCCGCGGGCGTCGGCCTCAAGCAGACCTCGACGGGCGACACGCTGGCCGCACCTGACGCGCCGATCGTGCTCGAGGCGATCACTTTCGACGACCCGGTCGTGCACCTCTCGATCGAGCCGAAGACGAAGGTCGACCAGGAGAAGCTGTCGGTCGCCCTCCAGCGCCTCGGCGAGGAGGACCCAACGTTCCAGGTGCGCTCCGACGAGGAGACCGGCCAGACCGTGATCTCAGGTATGGGTGAGTTGCACCTCGAGGTGATCGTCGACCGGCTGAAGCGTGAGTTCAAGGTCGAGGCGGCCGTCGGCCGTCCCCAGGTCGCCTACCGCGAGACCGTGCGCGGCGAGGCGCACAACGTCGAGGGCAAGTTCATCCGCCAGACCGGCGGCTCGGGCCAGTACGGGGTCGTCTACATCGATCTCGAGCCGGCGCCGGGCGAGGGCTTCGACTTCATCAACAAGATCAAGGGCGGTTCTGTCCCCTCGGAGTTCATCCCCGCCGTGGAGAAGGGCATCGAGGAGGCGCTCGAGTCCGGCGTCAAGGCCGGCTATCCGATGGTCGACGTGCGCGCGACGCTCGTGGACGGCAAGTACCACGACACCGACTCGTCGGAGGTCGCGTTCAAGATCGCCGGCTCGCTGGCGCTGAAGGATGCTGCGCGGCGCGCGCGCCCAGTGCTGCTCGAGCCGGTCATGGCGGTCGAGGTTGTGACGCCCCAGGAGTTCATCGGAGACGTGATCGGCGATCTCTCGCGTCGCCGTGGGCACGTCGAGGGTCAGGAGCCGCGCGGGAATGCCGTGGCCGTCAGGGGCAGCGTGCCGCTGTCCTCGATGTTCGGCTACGCAACCGATCTGCGCTCGTCCACACAGGGCCGGGCGACCTACACCATGCAGTTCGACCGCTACGACGAGGTCCCCTCGAACATCGCCGAGGAGATCATCGAGCACCGCACGGGTGAGCCCGTCGGAGCTAGTGCATAACGAGTATGTTTCGCAAGTTCGGTTCCGAACCGTTCTCGGGATCGAGAGGACTTTTGAGAAAGGAGTAGTTCGAGGTGGCGAAGGAGAAGTTCGAGCGCAACAAGCCGCACGTCAACGTCGGCACTATCGGCCACATCGACCACGGCAAGACGACGCTTACCGCCGCCATCACCAAGGTGCTGTCGGAGAAGTACGGCGGCCAGTCGATGAGCTTCGAGGAGATCGACAACGCTCCCGAGGAGAAGGAGCGCGGTATCACGATCGCGACCTCGCACGTGGAGTACGAGACGGAGAACCGTCACTACGCGCACGTCGATTGTCCCGGTCACGCCGACTATGTGAAGAACATGATCACGGGCGCCGCCCAGATGGACGGCGCGATCCTGGTCGTGTCCGCGGCCGACGGCCCCATGCCCCAGACGCGTGAGCACATCCTGCTCGCTCGTCAGGTCAACGTGCCCTACGTGGTCGTATTCATGAACAAGGTCGACATGGTCGACGACGAGGAGCTCCTCGAGCTCGTCGAGGTCGAGGTGCGTGACCTTCTCTCCGAGTACGAGTTCCCGGGCGACGACGTCCCCGTCATCCAGGGCTCGGCCCTGAAGGCCCTCGAGGGCGACGCCGAGCAGATCGAGAAGATCATCGAGCTCGCCGCCGCGCTCGACTCGTACATCCCGCAGCCCGAGCGCCCGCTGGACCGCCCGTTCCTGATGCCGGTCGAGGACGTCTTCTCGATCACCGGCCGCGGGACCGTGGCCACCGGCCGCATCGAGCAGGGCGTGGTTCACACCGGCGACACCGTCGAGATCGTCGGCATCCACCCCCAGACCGCCTCCACGGTCGTGACCGGGGTCGAGATGTTCCGCAAGATCCTCGACGAGGGCCAGGCTGGCGACAACGTCGGCTGCCTGCTCCGCGGTGTCGGCCGCGAGGAGATCGAGCGCGGGCAGGTGCTCTGCAAGCCGGGGTCGATCACCCCGCACACCAAGTTCAAGGCCCAGGTCTACTGCCTGAAGAAGGAGGAGGGTGGCCGTCACACCCCGTTCTTCAACGGCTACCGGCCGCAGTTCTACTTCCGCACCACCGACGTGACCGGCGTCGCCAACCTGCCCGAGGGCACGGAGATGGTCATGCCGGGCGACAACGTCGAGATGACGGTGGAGCTGATCCAGCCCATCGCCATGGATGAGGGGCTTCGCTTCGCGATCCGCGAGGGTGGCCGGACCGTCGGCTCGGGGGTGGTGACCGAGGTCGTCGAGTAGGCCTCGTTAGACAGATCGATTTTCGGGGGCGAGTGAAGTCGACTCGCCCCCGAGTCTGTCCCGAGGCCCGAAGCAGCCGGCTCGGCCGGCTGCGCAGGGAATGACATAAGCCAATGGCAACACTCACGCAGAACAAGATCCGCATCCGGCTGAAGGCCTACGACCACTCGGCGATCGAGACGGCTGCCAAGGAGATCGTCGACACCGCCGTGCGCACCGGCGCCTCGGTGTCCGGACCCGTGCCCCTGCCCACCGAGAAGAACGTGTACTGCGTGATCCGGTCCCCCTTCAAGGACAAGGACTCCCGCGAGCACTTCGAGATCAGGACGCACAAGCGGCTGATCGACATCCTGCAGCCCACCCCGAAGACGGTGGACTCGCTGCAGCGTCTCGATCATTTGCCTGCCGGCGTTGACATCCAGATCCAACTCATCTGAGTCGTGATGACGAAGTTCGACATCAGAAAATCGGGGCCGGATGCCCCGATGAGGTAATCGGAATGGCCGGAATGCTTGGCAGAAAGCTTGGGATGACGCAGGTCTTCGACCCCGAGGACGGCCGCGTCGAGCGCGTGACCGTGCTCGAGGCCGGCCCCTGCTTCGTCACTGCGATCCGGCGTGCCGAGCGCGACGGCTACGACGCGCTGCAGCTCGCCTTCGGCGAGGTCAGCGAGAAGAGGCTCACGAAGCCGAAGCTCGGCCACCTGAAGAAGGCGAGCGCCCCGAACCTCAAGTACCTGACCGAGTTCCGCGGCGACCCCGGCGAGGCCGAGGTCGGCAACGAGGTCAAGGTCGACTCGGTGTTCGAGAAGGGTCAGACGGTGAAGGTCTCCGGCGTCTCGAAGGGCAAGGGCTTCGCCGGCACGATCAAGCGCCACAACTTCCACCGCGGGCCCGTCAGCCACGGCTCGCACAACGTGCGCGCGCCCGGCTCGATCGGCGCCTCCGCCGACCCGGCCCGCGTGTTCAGGGGCATCCGCGGCCCCGGCCAGATGGGCAACAAGCGGGTGACCCAGCGCGGCCTCGAGGTCGTCGACGTGCTGCCCGACCGCAACCTGCTCCTGGTGCGCGGCTCCGTGCCGGGCCCCAAGGGCTCCGTCGTCGAGATCAGGAGCGACTCCTGATGGCCGCTCAGGCGAAGTTCATCGGCGGCGGCTCCGGCGCCCTCGACCTCGACGCGCAGGTATTCGGCGAGAGCTTCCACGGCTCTCTCGTGCACGAGGCCGTGCGCGCCGAGCTGGCCGCACGCCGACGCGGCACCCACTCCGCCAAGACTCGCGGCGAGGTCCACATGACCGGCGCCAAGGCCTGGCGCCAGAAGGGCACCGGCCGCGCACGCGTGGGCGACCTGGCGGCTCCGCAGCGCACGGGCGGGGGCGTCGCCTTCGCTCCGAAGCCGCGCGACTACACCCTCAAGGTCAACCGCAAGGCGCGCCGGCGCGCGCTCCGTGCTGCGCTCAGCCTGCACGCCGAGCGCGGCTCGATTGCCGCGGTCGACCCATCCAGCTTCGACACGCCCTCGACGAAGGCGGCTGCCGCCGCGCTCGCCTCGCTCGACGGCGAGGGCAGCATCCTCGTGGCGCTGACCGACGGCGAGGAGACCGCCGTCAAGTCTTTCCGCAACATCGCCGGAGTGACGGTCCTGCACGCGGACCAGGTCGGCGTCGCCGACCTCGTCGCCGCGTCGCGCGTGGTCGTCTCCGAGGCGGCGCTCGCGCGCTTGACCGAGAAGGCGGTGGCCAAGTGAACGCGCGTCAGGTGATCGTGCGGCCGGTGATCTCCGAGAAGAGCTACGCCCTGCTCGCCGCCAACAAGTACACGTTCCGCGTCCACGAGCGCGCCAACAAGACGCAGGTGCGCCAAGCGGTCGAGGAGATCTTCGGCGTGCGCGTCGACGGTGTCCGCACGTCCTGGGTCAAGCCGAAGCCCAAGCGCCGGGGTCTCCAGTCCGGCGTGCGCCGACGCTGGAAGAAGGCCGTCGTGACGCTGCATCCGGAGGACTCGATCGAGCTGTTCGAGGGTCAGGGGATCGAATAACCATGGCTATCAAGAAGCACAAGCCAACTTCGCCGGGCCGGCGCTTCGCCACCTGGCTCCAGCACGAGGCCGTCACCAAGAGCGAGCCCGAGAAGTCGCTGACCGAGGGGCTGAAGAAGTCGGGCGGGCGCAACACGCACGGCCGCGTGACCTCGCGTCACCGCGGCGGCGGCGCGAAGCGCAAGTACCGGCGGATCGACTTCAAGCGCACCAAGGACGGTGTGCCGGCCAAGGTCGCCGCGATCGAGTACGACCCGAACCGCTCGGCGCACATCGCGCTGCTGCATTACGCCGACGGCGAGAAGCGCTACATCCTCGCTCCGGCGCGGCTGCGCGTGGGCGACACGGTCTCGTCGGGCCCGGACGCGGACATCGCGCCCGGCAACTGCCTGCCGCTCGCGAACATCCCGACCGGCACCACCGTGCACAACGTGGAGCTCAACCCCGGCCGCGGCGGCCAGCTCGGCCGCTCCGCCGGCACGGCGATCCAGCTCGTCGCGAAGGAGGGCAAGTACGCCACGCTGCGGCTGCCCTCGAGCGAGATGCGCATGATCCCGGTGGCGTCGCGCGCCACGATCGGCGTGCTCGGCAACCCCGAGCATGAGCTGGTCGACCTTGGCAAGGCGGGCCGGGCCCGCCACCGGGGCAAGCGGCCGCAGACACGCGGCGTCGCAATGAACCCGGTGGACCACCCGCACGGCGGCGGCGAGGCACACAAGACACCCGGTGGTCACCCGGTCACGCCCTGGGGCGTGCCGACGCTCGGCTACCGCACACGTAAGAAGCGCAAGGCCTCGGACCAGTTCATCGTCCGCGGCCGCCGGCGCGGCAAGAAGGGCCGGAGGTAGGCCGAGATGTCACGTTCTTCCAAGAAGGGCCCGTTCGTCGAGGAGCGCCTGATACGGCGCATCGAGGCGATGAACGAGTCCGGCGACAAGACGATGCTCAAGACCTGGTCACGCACCTCGACGATCTTCCCCGAGATGGTCGGCCACACGATCGCCGTTCACGACGGGCGCAAGCACGTGCCTGTGTTCGTGTCCGAGTCGATGGTCGGCCACAAGCTCGGTGAGTTCGCTCCGACGCGCGTGTTCCGCGGTCACGCGGGCAGCGACAAGGTGAGGGTGCGGTAATGACTCCGCCGGATCAGGCCAGCCCGCCGCCGGAGGGCGGCTGGGAGTCGCTCAAGGTCGACGAGCTCAAGGCTGAGCTCGAGGCCCGCGCGCTCCCGAAGAGCGGCACCAAGGCTGAGCTGATCGCGCGCCTCGAGGAGAGCGACGGCGCCGAGGCCGCCGAGGACGAGGTCGTCGAGGCCGAGGCCCCCGCTGAGCCGGAGGCCGAGGAGGCCGAGGACGTTGAGGAGGCCGACGAGCCTGACGAGGAGGAGGCCGAGGAGGCCGCCGCTCCCACACGCCGACGCGGCTCGGCGGAGACGAGCGCCCCGCAGCAGCGCCGCGCTCCCGCGCGCCGCGACGAGGACGGCGCGGTCGTTGTCCTCGCGCGCGCGAAGTACGTGCGTTCCGCGCCGCGCAAGGCGCGCCTCGTGATGGACCACATCCGCGGCAAGCGCGTCGAGCAGGCACAGGCAATCCTCCAGCACGCCCCGCGCGCCGTCTCGACCGACATCCTCAAGCTTCTCAACTCCGCCGTCGCGAACGCGGAGTCCGCTTACGAGCTCGGGCCCGACGAGCTGCGCGTGAAGCGCGCCTTCGTCGACGAGGGCCCCACGATCAAGCGTTTCCGGCCGCGCGCGCTCGGCCGCGCCACGCGCATCAACAAGCGCACCAGCCACATGACCATCGAATTGACGACCGAAGCAGGCGGGAGGTAGCCATGGGACAGAAGGTCCATCCCGAGTCCCTCCGGGTCGGCTACATCCACGACTGGAAGTCGACCTGGTTCAACGAGCGGGAGTTCTCCGACTACCTGCTCGAGGACATTCACATCCGTGAGCACATCGAGAACAAGCTCGCTCATGCGGGCCTCTCGACGATCACGATCAAGAAGAACAAGAACGAGGTCGAGGTCAACATCCACACGGCCCGCCCGGGCATCGTGATCGGCAAGTCCGGTTCCGAGGTGGACGCTCTGCGCAAGGAGCTCCACAAGATGACCGGCAAGGCCGTGAAGGTGAACATCCTCGAGATCAAGCGGCCCGAGCTGGACGCCCGGCTCGTCGCGCAGTCGATCGCCGAGCAGCTGCAGAACCGCGTCGCGTTCCGGCGCGCGATGAAGCGCGCGCTCACGAGCGCCATGCGCTCGGGCGCCAAGGGCGTGAAGATCCAGGTCTCCGGCCGTCTGGGCGGCGCCGAGATGGCGCGCACCGAGGGCTACTCGGACGGGCGCGTGCCGCTGCACACGCTCCGCGCCGACATCGACTACGGCTTCTACGAGGCCCGCACCACCTTCGGCCGGATCGGTGTGAAGGTGTGGATCAACAAGGGCGAGATCATGCCCAAGGGCTTCCAGCAGGACCTGACCGAGCTCGAGGCGCCGCAGGCGGTCGGGCCGGGCGGCGGCCGCGGGCCGGGTGGCCCCGGTGGACGCGGCGGTGGCCGTGGGCCGGGCGGCGGCCGCGGGGGCCCCGGGGGGCGCGGCGGTGGCCGCGGACCCGGCGGCGGCCGTGGTGGCCGCGGTGGCGACGGCCCGTCGCAGCCGAGGGGACGGCTCTGATGCTGCAGCCCAAGCGAGTCAAGTGGCGCAAGGAGCACCGCGGCCGTAGGCGCGGCTACGCCAAGGGCGGCACGAACGTGGAGTTCGGCGAGTACGGGCTGAAGGCCACCGAGCGCGGCTGGGTCACCAACCGCCAGATCGAGGCTGCTCGTATCGCGATGACCCGCAAGATCAAGCGTGGCGGGAAGGTGTGGATCAACATCTTCCCCGACAAGCCCTACACGAAGAAGCCGGCCG
>Ga0081538_10001772_pt1 | contig 21854 bp, 26 predicted proteins | sample TabmetS5T2R1_FD_71022 | JGI IMG/M metagenome (GOLD analysis project Ga0081538, IMG submission 71022) | Tabebuia heterophylla rhizosphere microbial communities from the University of Puerto Rico - S5T2R1 | ecosystem: Host-associated > Plants > Roots > Rhizosphere ...
ACGACCTGTTGTCCGGGACCGGGCTGCGCATCGCGTACTCGGTCGCCCTGTCCGTGCCGGTGATCGGCACCTGGATGGCGTTCCTCATCTTCGGGGGCGAGTTCCCGGCCGATGCGATCATTCCCCGGCTCTTCGTGACCCACATCCTGCTCGTGCCCGGCGCCATCGTCGCCCTCCTCGCCGTGCACCTGGCGCTGATCTGGCGGCAGAAGCACACTGACTTCGCGGTCCGGGGCCGCCGCGAGAGCAATGTCGTGGGGCCCAAGCTCTGGCCCACCTACGCCGCCTTCTCGACGGGCCTGTTCTTCGCCGTCTCCGCGGTGATCATTGCCATGGGCGGGCTCGTCCAGGTCAACCCGGTGTGGGTCTACGGGCCGTTCCGGGTCTCGGAGGTGCCGTCTCCGGCGCAGCCCGACTGGTACCTCGGGTGGTTGGAGGGCGCGCTGCGGATCTTCCCGCCGTGGGAGATCCGTGCGTTCTCCTACGAGATCCCCAACCTCTTCTATCCCGGGGTGCTCGTGCCGACCGTGACGTTCGGCGCCCTCTACCTGTGGCCCTTCCTCGAGGCGCGGTTCACCGGGGATCGAGGGCCGCATCACCTGCTGGACCGGGCCCGCGACCACCCCGTGCGGACGGCCTTCGGTGTGACCGCCCTCAGCTTCTTCGTCTTGCTGCAGCTCGCGGCCAGCAACGACCTGTTGGCCCACAGGCTCTCCGCCTCGGTCGCGACGATCAGCTGGACGTTCCGCATCGTGGTTCCGGTGATCCCGCCGGTGCTCGGCTACGCGACCTACCGCCTTATGAAGGCGCTGCAGGCCAGCGGTGTCGAGCGATTCGCCGAACTGCCCCTGCGCGCCGTGCTGCAGCCCAGCGGTGACGGAGCGGAGCGTCACGAAGCCGAACCCGAGTACGCACCCGGCGCCGAGGGTGCCCAGATCGCCATTTTCCCGGATCCCGATGGGCGATGGCGGTGGTCGTACCGCCTCACCGAGAACGGCCTCGAGCTCCGCAGCAACAAGAGCTACGTCTCGCCCGACGTGGCCGAGCACGCCGCCGTCCAGGCCTATCCCGACGTTCCCGTCGTCCGGTCCACCGATCCGGTGGCACCGACATCGCCGTCGTAGCCCGTCGGGGTCTGCGTGCCTGCCGCCGGGCGGCGGGAGGGTCGTGTCAGGGCGAGTGCGCGGTGATGATCCAGGCACGCGAGTCGAACCGCACGCCGTCGCCGGTGGCGTGGGCTGCGAGCAGGGCTCGCAACCGATCGAGCGCGTGTTTGGCCGTGGGCGCGTCGAGGCTATCGAGCAGGCCGCGGGCATGTCGCAGGCCGAGCACGGCGTCGCTCGCTGCCGCCACGTCGGCGCCGTAGTGCACCAGCTCGTGGACGTCGGCGAAGGCGACCTCGGCGAAGCCGGCCACTGTGAGCATGCGCCTGGTGGCGGCTGGATCGGCGAGGGAGAACGGTTCCAGGTCGCTCGCCGACGCCGTGGGCCTGCTCGATCCGGCGATGGCCTCGCGGGTGGCCGTGAACCACTCGTTGCGGTCGGCGTGCTGCCAGACCATCGACACCAGGCGTGCACCGGGGCGCAGTGCTCGGCAGATGTTGGTGAACGCCGCCACCGGGTCTGCGAAGAACATCGTTCCGAAGCGGCTGATGCAGAGGTCGAAGTGTGCCGGTGGGAACGGGTGCGTCTCGGCGTCGCCGTGCTCGTAGGTGACGTTGCGGAGCCCCTGTTCGCGGGTGAGCCGGCGGGCCCGCTCGAGCATCGGTGCGGACACGTCGATGCCGACCGCGCTTCCGTCGACCGCGGCGCGAGCGGCCTCGCGGGTGGTCTGGCCGGTACCGCAACCGATGTCGAGGACCCGGTCGCGTGGCCGCACGGCGGCCACGGCGCGGAAGCGGACGTTGTGCCGTTGCAGCTCGGCGTCGTAGAAGTCGGCGCTGCCGATGGTGTTCATCGTCACGGTGTCATCGGACCGTCGCGAAGCACCGTCCGTACGGCATCCAGCGACACCGCATCGGGCGCGAGCTCCGGCATCCACCACGTCGCGCCCGCCTCGGCAAAGGGCACCGGGTCGACGCCGACGGGGAGGCCGACGGCGATGTCGTACGGCGCCGCGTCGTCGTCGCGCAGCTCCGCGATGGTGGCGACCACCTCGCGGAGCTGGTCCGGGTGCTCGAGGTTGGCGGGAAAGAACCCGTCGTACCGGGCGGCGCGGCGCAGCGGCTTGACGTTCCCGGGGAAGCCCGCAACCCACACCGGCACGCCCGGACGCTGAATCGGCCGGGGGAGGAACCGCATCCCGTCGATGATGTAGTGCTCGCCCCGGTGGTGCACGGGCTCGCCCGACCAGGCCGCCTCCAGTATGTGCAGCGATTCGTCGAGCATCTGACCACGGAGCCGGTCGTCGAGCTGCTCGCCGGTCTTGGACAGCTCGCCGGCGAAGCGGTCGCTGGCGATTCCAACACCAAGGATCAGGCGACCCCTGCTCAGTGAGTCCAGGGTGGCGGTCTCCCTGGCGACCTTCGCAGGTCGGCGGCGAGGTAGGGGGGTGACCATGGGGCCCAGCCGGACCCGTTCGGTGGCGGTGGCGATGGCCGCCAGGCAGATCCATGGGTCGGCGACCCGCCTCACCGGCGCTCGCCAGCGAAGCTGATCCCACACGAAGACGCCGTGCCAGCCGGCCTCCTCGGCCTCGGCGGCCAGATGCATCACCGTCCGGGGGTCGGCGAGCTCGTCGAAGAGCGGAAGCCACAGGGCCGAGCGGGTACCGGCGCCGTCACGGTCACGCGGCGCGGTGCCGTCACGGACCGGTTCCAATGCCACCACCGTGCCTCAGGGCAGGATCCGGGTGCCGTCGATGTAGCCGAGCTCGATCAGCTCGGTGCCGGGGGCGACGTGCGCCAGCTCGTCGCGGATCGGCCGTACGTCGGTGTCCACCGAGAACCCGGGAAGCCAGTTGTCGTGATGCGAGAGCACGACCCGCTGTGGCCGGAGCAGCCCGACCTCCTGCGCGACGAACTGGGCGAGCGAGCCCTGGATCGGCTCCCCGTCGATGTTTCCCCGGCCGGCTGCGGCCACGATGGCCACGTCGGGCCGGAGGTCGCGCACGATGGCAGACCAGTGCCCGGACGTGTCCTGGTAGAAGAGGCGGCCGTCGGGTGTGTCGAACACGTAGACCAGTGCGCCGCCGTCGCCCCGGTCGCCCTGCTGTGCGCGCAGAAGGTGCTCACGCGACGAGGGCTCGAGGCCGGCGAGGTGCTCCAGCAGCTTCTCGAAGCGGGCGCGTTGCTCCTGCCAGGTGAGGCCGAGGTCGCCGAGGCAGACCTCGTCGGCCTGCGTCATCTGACCCTGCGACCACACGCACGAGTGCTGGCTGGGGTAGGCCGACACGCGCACCTCGTCGGACAGCGCGATCGTCTCGCCTCCGGCCACGCAGATCATCCGATCGACCGGTACGCCCGCCTGCTCCATGATTCGGACCGTCTCGTAGCTGCCGACGATCCGCGCACCCGTGTTGCGGGCGATCCGCTCGGCGCCGTACAGGTGATCGAAGTGGGAGTGACCGACGACGATCCAGTCGCAATGGTCGACGTCGTCCGCGGTGAGCCCGGTTCCCGCGGCGTTCGGTGCGCGGTCGATGTACGCGTCGAGGAACACCGTCAGGCCCGCGGTGCGCAACGCAAACGTGGCGCAGCCGTACCAATCGAGGCTCGTCGCCATCGCGAGCGGAGCCTAGGCCGTCAGGGACCGGCCGGGCGTTCCTCCGGGCCATGCGCGAGCGCCACCCAGAGAGCGAACGCGAGGACGAGCGCGCCGAGAACGACGTCCAGGAAGACGAAGGTGTTCTGGAAGGCGCTCAGGTCCGACGGCGAGATGTCGACGTAGTGGAGGAGGCTGATCAGGCCGCTGGCCGAGTACGCACCGATCCACGCCGCGGCCTTGGTCCAGTTGCCGCGCCGGAAGTGGCGGTAGCCGATGACCGCGGCGGCCGTGAAGAACACCCAGCTCACCGGGATGATCCAGCGGGTGACGAGGGAGCCGACAAGCGACGGGTCGTCGGCGGTGTAGTCGCCGTAGCGCAGGGTGTTGTCGGCATAGTGCACGAACGACTCGATGACCGCTGCGACCAGGAGCGCCCGGAGCACCCTGGTCGGCCGGTCGATCGGTCGGATGCCGTCGGGAGCGTGGCGCTCCGTGCGCGCAGTTCGCAGGCCAGGTCCCATCGTGTCTCTCCCGACTGTCCGGCCACCAGATTGCTCTAGATAGATCGCTCTAGCAAGAACCTAGCCTAGGCTCGGGACCGTGACCACCACGAAAGACCGGATCCTCGACGCCAGCTTCGAGCTGTTCCGGCGACAGGGCCTCACGGGCACGGGGATCAAGCAGATCCTGGCGCAGGCCGATGCACCGTTCGGTTCGCTCTACCACCACTTCCCCGGGGGCAAGGACCAGCTCGCCGCCGAGACGATCAAGCGCGCCGGCGCCTACTACGGGCAACTGGTGGCCGAGACGATCGCCGAGCACCCCGACGTCGTGTCCGGGATCCGCGGCGCGTTCATCAGCGCCGGCGAAGCGCTCGAGGAGACCGGCTATGCCGACGCCTGTCCCGTCGAGACCGTGGCGCTCGAGGTCGCCAGCACCAACGAGCCGCTTCGTCAGGCGACCGCAGAGGTCTTCGACTCCTGGGTCGCGGCGCTGACGGCGCTCCTCACCCACGACGGCGTCGAGCCGACCAAAGCCCGGGCCCTGGCGCACACGATCATCTCTGCCCTCGAGGGAGCGTTTGTCCTGGCTCGGGCTACCCGCCGGACCGATGCCCTCGACGCCTGCGCCGACGCGATGGCGAGCCTCGTGGAAGCGGCACTGCGCTGACCTTGGCGTAGGGTCGCGGCCAACGGCAACGACCCGGGAGCGATGAGCCATGAGCGTCTACAAGGTGATCGAGATCATCGGCACGAGCGCCACTTCCTGGGAGGATGCGGCGGCTTCCGCGGTGGCCAAGGCTCGCGAGACGCTGCGTGACCTGCGCGTCGCCGAGGTCGTCAAGCAGGACGTCGACGTCACTGAGGGCGGCTCCCTCACCTACCGGACGAAGTTGTCGGTGTCCTTCAAGTACGAGGACAGCTAGTTGGGGGGCGCCGACCCGCCCGTGCCCTGCGGCCAACCGCTGGCGGGCGGCGGCGCTGATTGCCCCCCGGCGCTCGTGTCTGCCTGCCGGTCGGCCGTGCTGCGTCCGTGCCAGATCAGGGCCCGGGCGAGGGCGGCGACCGCGGCGGTGGACAGCACGGTGCGCACGATGTTCCAGGCCACCCAGGGGTCTTCGACGTCGTCGCGGACATCCGCGACGTCGGCGACGCGGTCGAGGTTGGCCTGGTCGATGTCGTCGTTGAGCGGGATGTGGATGCCGAAGGTCACCGCCACGACGATCCCGTAGAGCACCAGCGCGGCGACGGTCCAGCGCGCTGCGAGCCCCGGGCCGTGGCGTCGCTGCGCCACGACCGCGAGCACGGTCAGCGCCAGCGCCACGGTGAAGGTCACCTGGAACACCGGGTTGTCGTTGAAGCGCTGCATGGTCGCCACGAAGGTGCGGTCGTCGGCGTCGGCCAGGGCGGGCATGACCGCCACTGAGAACGTGTAGATCAGCCCCGTCACCAGGGCCAACGCCACCAGCGCCGCCACCAGCACGTGGCCGGTCCATCCGTCACCGTCGACGCGGGCCGACCGGACCGGCTCGACCACCGGTGTCGGCGCCGTCGTTGGGGTGTTCACTGTCATCACTTCTCCCTCCATCGGGGGGTTGCGTGGGAGCCGCGGCGCGGAACGGGTCGGCGGGGTGATCACCGAGCCGGTGCCAGGACTCTGGCGACGCGGGTCAGGTCAGCGAGGACCTGTCGGCCGGTCGCATCGTGACTCTGCCCCGCTGGTCGACCACGACGATCACGTGTGACGCATCGTCCACCAGCGTGACGGCATGATCGACGGTTCGTGCGGCGCGCGATGCGTCGGCCAGCGCGGCCACTGTGAGTCCCAAGATGTGCGTGCTCATGAGTCGAGCATCGCCGAGTGCCGGCCGCGGGCGCATCGAGGAGATCCCTGAAACCGCACCCTGAAGTCTCGGGCCCGGGCGGTCGATCGGCCGCCATGGGACCCTGATCAAAAACTCAGGGACAGGTTCAGGGATCTCCTCGCTAGGAGTTCTTGTGGTTCACCACGAAGTCGGGCGGGGCTGCCGTCGTGGCGGCGGCAGCCACTGGCTCGACGGCGACCGGGCTCTGATCGCCTACGCCGCTCGCATCTCGCTGCCGTGAGCCGTGAGCGCCCAGATGACCAGCACGTCGATGGTGATCACGATGAGCGCCCAGAGCGGGTAGACGGGGATGAAGAAGAAGTTCGCCAAAAGGCTGATGCTGGCGACCGCGACGCCGACGATCCGAGCAAGGATGTTGCCGCTGAACACCCCGATGCCGCTGAGGAACACGACGGCGCCAAGGATGATGTGCACCCAGCCCCATTCGGACACGTCGAGGTAGACGTCGGCGCGATTGGTGAACACGACCCATTCGTCGTTGACGGCCGCGACGATCCCGTAGAAGAGGTTGAGGCTGCCGCCGATGAGCAGCATGACCCCGGCGAAAATGATCCAGCCCGTCCAGCCGGTCCGTCGGTCGTACGGCGCCTCCGCCATCGGCGCACCCGTGTCCATCGCTCCTGACATGTGCAGATCCCTTCTGTCGTTCCCGCGATCCGAGTCTTGGGGTTCCAGGGATCGGATCAGCCCGACGGTACGACGCATCGTCGATTCTCGTCGTCAGCCAGATGGGGTGAAATCGACGGGATCGGGATGGTGGTCCAGGGCGCGCGGATTGTTCGCCAACCACCCGCTCGGAATCGGCCGCATGAGGTGGACGGCGCGCCGCGGCGGGAGGAGGGCCGCCTGCTCGCGCGAAGCGACCCTCCCCTGAGCGGCGTTCTAGCCCGCGGTCGCGGCTTCCCTCAGTCGCTCGACTGCGCTGGTACCTACCGGAGTCACTTCGACCTCGATCACGCAGTTGATGAGCACGCTGCCCGTGACCATGACCCCGTTGAACTGGATCACCCGCAAGAGGGTGGCAGTGGAGCCCAGCTGGGTGACCACCTGTCCGGGGATCCTGGTCGTGCCGCCTCGAGGAGCCGCTCCGGTACACGCAATGCCCAGGACACCGTCATTGGTGCCCGAACCCGCGCCCAGGCTGGCATGCCCGTTGCTGGCTGTGACGGGGATGCTGCTCAGCACGAACGTGGCCGACACGGGTGGTTCTTGGGCATCCGCATCTGGTGACCCTCTGAACGCAAAGACGGCCGCGGCCGCCACGAGCAGGGTGCATGCAACCGCGACGCGTCGCCACGACAGGCTGAATGACATCGTTCCTCCCCCCGGCAGTTGCTCGAGTCGGCGGCTCCCCGGTCAGGAGCCCGTGTGCCCGCCGGCACTGCCGACGGCGATGGTGCGGGGGGCCGCGCAACATCCGCGCAACGCCGGCCGATGAGCGCTCGTGCACGCGCTGGAGGGCGGAGGCTCGGGCCTGTGCTTTGGTTTCGCCGTTGACCTTCAACCCAGATTGAACCCTTACAGTCGGAACGTGACCACCTACACGATCGGTGAGGTCGCCGACCGCACTGGCTTCACCGCGTCGGCCTTGCGCTACTACGAAGGCATCGGCTTGGTACTACCGGCCACGCGCACGGAGGCCGGATACCGGCTGTATGACGAGACGACGCTTTCCCGCTTGGCGTTCATCGCGCGAGCGAAGCAACTCGGCTGCTCCCTGGATGAGATCACCGACCTCGTCGGCATCTGGGACGGCGAGCGATGCGGCCCCGTGCAGCGACGCTTCCACGAGCTGGTGACGACGAAGCTTGCCGACGCCGAGCACCAGATCGCCGAACTGACCGCCCTCGTCGACCAACTGCGACAAGCGGCAGCGCAGCTGTCCGGACCGGCGACCGATGGTCCCTGCGACGAGACTTGTGTCTGCCTCACCTTGGTCGAGCTGACCACGCAGGCATTCCGATGAAAATACCCGGTTCCGGTGACGCCCCGACATACGTCGCCGCCCCTGCTCGCCGAGCCGCCGACCTCCGCCGGAGCGCCCGATGAACTCGATCCCCGTCCACGACGCCACTGCACCCATCGTCTGCACCGCAGCTGACGACGAAGTCCACAAGCGCATCGCACAGGTCGAACGAATGCGAGCAGCACTCGATCACCTCGACCGTACCGAGCACGGCCTATTGCTCCGCTTCCCGAACGAACCGGCCATCGAGGCCGACGTGCGCCGCTTCGCCATCGACGAGAAGCGCTGCTGCCGGTTCTGGGGTTTCGAGATCCGCACGACGCCAGATCAGATCACGCTCCGGTGGGACGGCCCGCCCGACGTCGCCGACTTCCTCGACCGGCTGCACGCCTACTTCCTCGGTGACGAACCCCTCACCGCCGTCACGGCCCTCATGTAGCGCCATCGGCGGGTACAGATCCGCCCATCCAGCGTCACGCAGTGCGTGCCGCTATGGGGCACCCGGGGCGGCCCGCGCCCACGGACGGTCGGGCGCCTCGCTTGGCCCGTGAGCACGCATCACTCGACCGATTCCGGCCACCGCGGCTATGGCGGCGGCCAGGTTCCCGATGGGGCGACACCACGCGAAACGGTTGGTCCGAGACGCCGAACAACTCCCACATCGGTCCTCCACCTGTCTGCCCGCAGCGTCCCACCGGATGGTGAGCAATCGCACAGCCGCCGTCAACGCCGAACGGCACTCGAACGACTGCCGCGGGGCGACTGGCTACGGCGACGCGGCCCGTTAGCCTGCGCCTCCGTGAGGATGGGCCGGTGACGCTGCGGGTCGGCTTCTACGGCGCGGGGTTCGTCAGCAGAATCCATGTCTCCGCGCTCGCCGCCAGTCGTGTCGACAACGCGATCGTTGCGGTCCACGACCCCGACGCAGCGCGGGCCGCGAGCTTCGCGGACGAGCACAGCGCCGTCGTGGTGGGCGAGGACGAGCTCCTCGGGCTCGTCGATGCCGTCTACGTGACGGCGTGGACCGCGGCGCATCCGCGCCTGGTCGACAAGGCAGCCGCCGCCGGTGTGGCCGTGTTCTGCGAGAAGCCGCTGGCGTTCGACGCGGCGACGGCGGAACGTATGGCGGCCACGGTCGCGCGCGCCGGCGTCGTCAACCAGGTGGGACTCGTCCTGCGGTTCCTGCCGTCGTTCCGCTGGGTGCGTCAGCTAATCAGCGACGAACGGGCCGGGCGCGTACTGGCCGTGGTGTTCCGCGACGACCAGTACATCCCCGACCAGGGCATCTACGGGTCGACGTGGCGCACCGACGCGACCATCGCGGGTCGGGGCACGCTGCTCGAGCACTCGATCCACGACGTCGACATCCTGCACTGGTTGCTGGGGCCGGTGACGGCCGTGAGCGCTACGACACGGGCCATCCACGGCCACGATGGCATCGACGACGTGGCGGTTGCGCGCCTCGACTTCGCCGGCGGACCGGTGGCGACGCTGACGTCGGTCTGGCACGACGTGCTCGAGCGCCCGAGCCTCCGGCGGGTCGAGGTGCTGTGCGAGCGCCTGTTCGTCGCCCTAGAGGGCGACTTCACGGGCCCGGTGCGCTGGCAGTTCACCGGCGAGGAAGAGAAGATGCTCGCCGGACGCGACCTGGCGCTAGCGATCGCCGGGGCGGGCGACTCGACGACGGTCAATCCGGCCACGGCATTCCTCACGGCCGTACGCGAGCGCATCCCTGCGCACCCCTCGCTGGCCGAGGCGGTTCCGGCCCATCGGATCGTGGACGCCATCTACGCCTCCGCGGACTCCGGCGGTGCGGTCGTGCGCGTGGCCCCGCCCGTACCGGCCCGCTGATTCGGGCCCGACAAGGGCGCGGGCCCGGAGGTCCGCACGCCGACGGGGCGGCCCGTCCCCACCACCCGCGCGATGATGGATCGCGCGGCGAACCGCGCTCGGGAGGTACGGGTGGACGGGATACACGACATGGGCGGCACCCAGGGTTGGGGCGCACCGACGATCCCGGCCGACGAGCCGGTGTTCGCCGAGCCGTGGGAGGCGAAGGCGTTCGCGTACGGTGCCCTGTCGGCGCGACTGTCGGGCCAGAACCTCGACGCCATGCGCCATGCGATCGACCGCCAGCATCCCTATGACTACCTGGTCGACGGGTACTACGGGCGATGGCTGGCGTGTGTCGAGACGATGCTGGTCGACAGCGGGGTGCTCGCTCCCGGGGCGGTGGTGGCGCGGGCACGCAAGCTGCGCGGTGAGGACGTCGCCGAGCCCGACGAGCCCACGCTCCACAGGCCGGACTACCAGCCGACCGCCGCCGGGTCGATTCGCCAGATCGACGCCGAGCCCCGCTTCGCCGTCGGCGACCGGGTGCGCGCAAAGGCACACGCCCACGCCGGGCACACCCGACTCCCCCGGTACACGAGGGGCCACATCGGCACGGTGGCGGAGATCCATCCGGCGCAGGTGCTCCCCGACACCAACGCCCACTTCATCGCCGAGAACGCCCAGCACGTCTACGCCGTGGCCTTCGACTCGAAGGAGCTGTGGGGCGACGACGCCGATCCGTTCACGCTGACGATCGACATGTACGACGACTATCTGGAGCCGATCGAATGACCGCGGTGCCGCGCCCCCCCGACCATCCCGACGCGGCGCTCCGGGCCGAAGCACTGGAATCGCTCCTGCTCGAGCGCGGGCTCATCGACCTCAATGTGGTCGACGGGCTGATCAGTCGGTACGAGAACGATGTCGGCCCCATGAACGGCGCCCGGGTCATCGCCAAGGCCTGGACCGACGCCGACTACCGGCAGCGGCTGCTGGCGGACGGGACCGCCGCCATCGGCGAGCTCGGCTACTCGGGGCCCCAGGGTGAGCACATCGAGGTGCTCGAGAACAGCGACAAGGTGCACAACGTCGTCGTGTGCACCCTGTGTTCCTGCTACCCGTGGCCCGTGCTCGGGCTTCCGCCCTCGTGGTACAAGGACCCGGCGTACCGGGCGCGCATCGTGCGCGAACCCCGCCGGGTCCTGGCGGAGATGGGCCTGGCGCTCGACGACGAAGTCGAGATCCGGGTCTGGGACAGCAGCTCCGAGGTTCGCTACCTCGTGCTCCCGGAGCGGCCCGACGGCACGTCCGACATGTCCGAGGAAAACCTGGCGGCGCTGGTGACCCGCGACGCCATGGTCGGCGTCGCCCGGGTGGCGCCGCCTTGAGCGACCTTCCGGTCGACCTGCCCATCACCGGGCCCACCGCGCCGCCGCGCTCCAACGGCGAGATGGTGTTCGACGCCCCGTGGGAGAGCCGCCTGTTCGGCGTCACCATGGCGCTCGTGGACGCCGACAGCTTCTCGTGGAGTGAGTTCCAGCGACGGCTGATCGCGGCGGTCGGTCGCTGGGAGGCGGACCACCCCGACGGCCACGGATACCGCTACTACGAACGGTGGGCCGAGGCGCTCGAGTCCCTCCTGGATGATCTGGGGATCGTCGCCATCGAGGCGACCGACGCGCGGGCGCACACTCTTGCGGCGCGGCCGGCCGGCCACGACCATCACGAGCACGGCGGGCACGGGTCGGGTCCCGCGGCTCACGATGTCCCGTGAACGCCGGCTCTCGGCCGTGGTCGAGGCCCGGTGGGAGGCCGGCTACCGCACCGACGTCGCGGTGCGCGAGTTCCGCTTCGTCGCCGACGAGCCGCCACGGTCCGGTGGTGAGGACGCCGGGGCGATGCCGACCGAGTACCTCCTGGTGGCGCTCTCGTCGTGCTTTGCCATGGCGCTCGGGCACGTCGCGCGCAAGCGCGACCGCGAGCTCGGCCCGCTGACGGTGAAGGCCGTAGCAACGTACGACGGGCCGTCGTTCAGCGCCATCGACCTCGAAGTGGCCTTCGAGCAGGGCCCGCCCGACGACGTGGACGCGCTCGTCGAGCGCGCTTCGCGGGTGTGTTACGTCTCGAACACCTTGCGGCGGGCGCCAGAGCTGACCGTGTCCGTGGCGCCCGCCTAGCGGCCGCGGGTCAAACGGTCCAGGTGTTGAGCTGGAACGCGCCGGCGCGCCAGGCCGTGAGGGCCGAGTCGAGCACGTCGAGCGGGTGGAAGGGCTTGACGCCGGGGATCAGGTCGTCCTCGCGGAAGCCGTAGAGGGCGCCCATGGCGAACCGGCAGGCATGGACCGTGGCGCCCTCCTTGAGCAGGGTCTTGATCTGGTTGTTGATGGCCAGGTGGCCCGGGAACGCCTCCTGGCCGACCGAGGGATAGCCCCGGGTACCCGAGGCCAACAGGACCCCCGGTCCGTAGAGCACGATCGTGACGTCGAAGCCCTTGCGGACGAGGCGGGTCGCCGTCAGCAGGTTGACGAGCGCGACCGACCCCTCGTAGGGCACGGTGTGGATGAAGACGAACGCCTTCTCACCCGGCTGGGCCTGGATGTCTTCGAACACCTTCTCCTCGGTGTCGAAAAGGGTCTCGCCTTCCTCGGGAAGCGGGGTTTGCACCGTCTTGGGCACCTGGTTCTCCTTCTGCTCAAGGTGACTACGGATGGGTGGCGGCTACACGGCGGGGCCGAGGGGGTGGCGTCCACGCGGCGTCCACGTCTTGCGATGGCTGCCGGGCATCGACTGGAGCACGAACGATCGGAAGCGCCAGGGCAGGCGCCGATAGATGGGCGCGAACAGCATGAGGAAGAACCGGCCCTTGACGCCTTCGCGGGGCCGAGGGCACGCGTGGCCGTAGCGCGCCGCAACGTCTCGCTGTGCCGCCATCAGGAGGTAGTGCTCGGAATTCGTGCGGAGCCAACGTGCAAACCTCATCATCGTCATCATCGTCAGAGGTTGGCGAGGGCGTTCTGGGCGGCGAGCGCGATCGGTTCGTTGAGCGCGCCGATCGGGGGTGAGTAGACGTTCTCCATGTAGGCCAGGTCCTCGAGCGTGATGCCGGTCTTGACCGCCATCGCGAGGAAGTCGGCGCGCTCCTTGATGCCTTCCTGGCCAACCATCTGCGCGCCGATCAGCCGCAGCGTCTCGGGCTCGGCCAGCAGCTTCACCTTGACGGTCTTGACGCCGGGGTAGTAGCGAGCGCGCGAGATGCCCTGGGCCACGCCCATCACATGGGGGATCCCGAGCGCCTGGGCGACCGTCTCGCCGTATGCCACGCCGCCGATCATCCACCGCCCCGCCACCATCCCCCACGGCACATACACCGGCTGGTACTCGCGCTTGCCCCCGCCGGCGTTGACCCCTGCCACCTTGCCCTGGGCGTAGGCGTGCGAGCCCGAGAGACCCTGGACCGGCAGGTTGCCGACGCCCAGCGGCACCTCGACGCAGTCGCCGCACGCGAACACGGCGTCGGCGCTGGTGCGCATGCGGTTGTCGACGATGAACCCTCCGGTCGGCCCGGTCCGGAGGCCGGCGGCGGTCCCCAGCGAGGTGTTCGGCACCTTCTTCGTGCAGACGACGGCGATGTCCGCGGGCAGCTCGCCGGCGGACGTCTGGACCGCGCGGATCTTGGGTCCGCCGAGGAACGCCTCGAGCGTCACGCCGTAGTGCATCTTGACGCCCAGCTCGGTCCAGGAATCCTCCACGGGCTGGGCGATGTCGGGGTCGGCCAGGTCGCTTAGTGCCCATGGCCGGTGATCGATGACGTGGGTCTCGATGCCCCGATGGGCGAGTGCGGTGACCATCTCCAGCCCCAGCGGGGTGGCCTCGACCACGACGGCCACCTTCACGTCGTCGAGAACCTTGTCCCACTCCATCGCCCGGCGGATGTTCTTGACGTAGTAGAGGCCGTCGAGGTCGGTGCCGGGCACTTCCGGGTCGGCGTAGTCGAACCCGGTGGCGAGGATCAGCCGGTCGTAGCCGACGTCCCCCTGCGCTTCGACGGCGACCGTGCCGGCCTGCAGGTCGACGGCCTCGACCCGAGTCTCGTAGCGGATGTCGATGCCCTGGTCGACGTACGCCTCCTTCGTGGCGAGGAACAGCGCCTCGAAGCTCGCGATCTCCTTGCCGTGGACGTACGGGATGCCGCAGGGGCTGTACGCGGCGTCCTCGAACTCGGTGAAGACGATCACCTCACCGTCGGGTTGCGCCCCCTTGAACGCACCCGCGGCACCGATGCCTCCCGCGCCGCCCCCGACCACGACGAGCCTCGGTGCCATCGACACCCCCTCGAGATCCGATGAGCGAAGCGTCCGCTCCGGCCCGCTGAGGCGTCTACCATAGAACACGCCTTTCGTACTTTGCTACGAAGTGTTTTCGATGACCGCACAGAAGCGTTCGGAGACCGAGGCGGCCGCACTGGACGCCGACGAGGGCGGTCCGGGGTCCGGCGGACTCCACGAGATCGTGAGCTCGATCGGGCCGAAGCTGCGCGAGCTCAGGCTCCAGCGCGGGATGTCGCTCCAGCAGCTCGCCGCTCAGTCGGACGTGTCGGCCGCCGCCATCCACAAGATCGAGCGCGGGGGCATGGTGCCCACCATCACCACCCTGCTGAAGATCGCCGTCGCGTTCAACCGGCCGGTGTCGTACTTCGTCGAGGAGCAACTCGGCGAGAACCGCCCCGTAGCGCACATCCGCAGCGACGACCGCGGCCCCATCTTCACGGCCCACAGCGGCATCGAGCTGGCCGGCATCTCCGGTCCCTATGGCCGGTTCTTCCTCGCCGGCGCGGTGGCCACCGTGCAGCCCGGGGCCAACAGCGGCGACAAGCCCATGGAGCACCCCGGGGAGGAGCTGATCCTCGTCCTCGACGGCACGTTCGACGTCGACGTCGACGGCCAGCACTTTGCCTTGGAGGAGGGGGATTCCCTCCACTTTCGCACCGATCGGCCGCACCGCTGGCACAACGCCGGCAAGTCGCCGATCAAGGCGGTGTGGCTGGCACTGCGCCCGTTCTGACGAGCGAGCGCATGTCTTTGAAGATCTTGCGGTGCTATGGCCCGAATTTTCTTCAAAGACGTGATAGGGCGCGGTCGAGCGCCATCACCGCGTCGACGAAGCACGAGAGTGGTGCCTCGGCCACGCCTGCACCCACCTGGCCAACGCCCGCCGACGCGTGGAGGACGCCGGTCGTGATCTTGGGCGTGATGCCCAGCTCGGCGACTCGCCGCGCGTCGACACCGAGCGGCGTGCCCCGGAGGTCGAGGCCGGGCAAGCACAGACGCGTGCTGCGCCCGGCGCAGACGAGGTCGAGCTCCTCGGTGGTCGCCCGCGCGTCGGCCATCGTGCCGCCCACGAAGGCGGCCACGGCGGGCGAGCCGGCGGCGGCCGCGGCGCCGAGGCCCACCAGCTCGAGCACCGCACTGTCGCCGACGTCGGGCGCAGCCGTCTCGGGGCCGTAGCCCGCGTAGTAGAGCGCCTGGCCGATGGCGGGTGCCGGCGCCAGGTGCCAGTCATCGGCGCCGGCGAGGGCGATGCCGAACTCGGTGCCGTTGCGCGCCATGGTGGTGACGATCGACGAATGCGGGACGCCCATCGCCCACCCGGTCAGCGCTCGGGCCGCCGCCATCGCGAGGTTCAGGAAGAAGAGGTGGTTGCCAGCGAGAAACCGGGCGAGATCGACCCGGCGCGGGTCCGCGAGCGCCGCCAGATGGGGGAGCAGGTCACGCAGCAGCAGGTTGGTGCTGCCCTGCAGCCGGATGTGCACGTCGTCGCCCATGTGCAGGCCCTGCGTGGCGATGCTCATCACGTCGACCGGTCCGTGGGATCGCACGGCGTCGTCGAGGAGCGGCCCGGCCACGGCCGCCAGGAAGCGCAGCCGGTCGATCGCCGCCGCCGTGTCGCGGCCGAACCAGGCCGTGTCGCCCGGTCCCTGGTTCAGCGGCGCGAACGCCCGGTTGCCGCCGGCCGCGTTCTCGACGACCCAGACCGGCTGTGACGGCCCGATGGCGGTGACCATGGGCACGCAGGCGTCGTGCCGGTTCGCCGGCTCGAGGCGCACCCGCCCGCCGGCGAGCTGTCGGTCGGCGTCCGCCACGTCGTCGGCCCAGCCCTCGGCGACCACCGCCGCGCGCATCGAGCGGCGCAGGGGATCGATGGCGTCGGCATAGTCGATGGGCGGCCCGCAGTGGAGGAGTGTCGTGCCCTCGACGGCCGACACCACGTCTGCGGCGGGGCAGACGCCGGTGGCCTTCGGCGCACCGCCGTCGAGGCGCCGCAGGACCTCGGCGTTGGCCGCGTCGACCGTTGCCGACCGGGGTCCGTAGAGCCGCGCCAGGGCGGCGACGAGCTCGGGATCGCCGCCGCCGGGGATCCGCCAGTCGACGTTGACCACGTCGAAGCCCTGCTGCGCCACGGCGTCCGCGAACTGTGGCAACCCGATGTTCACGACCCGTGCCCGTTCGGGCAGCGGCGGGACTCCGGAGCCGCCGGAAGTCATGCCGGCGCCTCCTCGATCACCCGCCTGGCGTCGGCGACCAGGCTGCGCTCGGCGCGATCGGCGGCGTCGAGCCGTCGACGCGCCGCGGCCGCGAGCTCGTCCGCTTCGGCGGCGACGTCGGCGAGCATCGCGTCCATCGGCTCCGGCGCCGCGCCTCCCATCGCGACGCGCGTCGCGACGATCGCCGCCGGGTCTGCGGCGTCGGCGAGGCTCGCGGCGTCGATCGCGAGCCGCCGCCCGAGCTGTTCGCCGGCGATCTCGTCGAGCAGCGACGCGGTCAGATCGGTCGCGGTCCGGCCGTCCGCCGCCAGGCGCCGCACCGCGGTGCCGACGATCTGGTACGCGGTCCGGTAGTCGACGCCACAGTCCACCATCAGCTGCTCGGCGACGTCGGTGGACTGGCTGAAGCCGGCCGCCAGCGCCTCCCGCAGCCGGCTTTCGTTGATGGTCAGGGTTGCGACCACGCCGGCCGTCAGGTCGGTCATGCGCCGGGCGTGCTCGAGGGCGGCGGGCATTTCCCCATACGCGAAGATCAGGTTGTCGCTGCGCGCCGACGGGCTCTTCTGCACCGCCAAGACCCCGGCGACGTGCCCGATGAGCACGCCGGTGGACCCGCGGATCATCGAGAGCGAGTAGGGGTTGCGCTTCTGCGGCATGAGCACGCTCCCACGCGTGTACCCCTCGGCCAGCTCCGCGTAGTCGAACTCGGGGCTGGCCCAGATCTCCAGGTCCTCGGCCAGGGAGCTCTGCGTGAGGGCCAGGCTGGCGAGGGTCGATGCCAGCTGGACGAGGCCGTCGACCTGCCACATGGCGTCACGGGTGTTGGCGATCACCGACGCGAACCCGAGCCGGCCGGCGACTGGGGTGCGGTCGCGTTGGAGCCGGGTGCCGTTGACGCAGCCGGCGCCGGCGGGGCTGGCGTTGAGCCAGTCGAACACGTCCAGGAGTCGGTGCCCGTCGCGGAGCACGGGATAGGCGAACGACAGCAGGTAGTGGCCGATCGTCGACGGCTGCGCGTGCTGGAGGTACGTCTGGTCGGGGAACAGCGTGTCGCGGTGATCGGCCGCCCGCTCCGCGAGCGCCCTCGCCAACGCCGCCCCCGCCAGCACCACCCGGCCGGTGCGGCGCCGGGCATCCAGCCGGAACGCCACCCGGGTCGCCTCGCGCCGGGGGCGACCGGCGTGGAGCCATCCCGCCGCGGTGCCGATCTGGGCCGCGAACGCGCGCTCCCGCGAGTTGTAGGGCTCGCCGTCGGCCGGGTCGTAGCCGATGGAGTCGATCGACGCGTCCAGGACCACCCGCAGCAGGGCGATCGCCGCCGGGCGGGGGATCACGCCTCGGTCGAGCAGGTCGAGCACGTGGGCGAGGTCGGCCTGGTTGAGCCCGTCGTGCAGCGTGGCCGCGCCCCGTGACTCGTAGCCGAACCCGGCGTCGACGAGCTCGGGAGCCGGACCTGGCGCGTTGGAACCCCGCCGGCCGGTCATCCGTGCCCGGCCCCCATCGCATCGCCCACGCAGCCCAGCCAGCCACCCGTGTGCCAGAGCACGAGCGGGTCGCCGAGCGACCCGAGGGTGGCCACGGCGCGGGCGACGTAGGTCGTGTCGGCCATGATGCCCTCGGTGCGCAGGGCGAGGCGGGCGGCGTCGCACGTCGTGCGGTCGGGGCGGCCGAAGCCGGCGCCCAGGCCGTCGACCAGCCGGAGCCGATCGACGTCGGGTCGATCGGTGCCGAGCGCGTCGGCCGCCGCCGCGGACAGGCGGACGACCTCTCGGCGGGTCTCGGCCAGGGGACGGCTCACGGCCACCCCCACGAGCGTGCCGGGGAGGCCGAACGTCGTCCACCCGGCGAGCAGCCCGCCAAGCGTGCCGCCCGAACCGACCGGCGCCACCACGTGAGCCGGCTGGAACGTCAGCTGGGAGGCGAGCTCCCCGGCGGCGAGGGCATACGCGGTCGCCCCCGGCCCGGAGGCGGCGCCGCGGGGCACGAGGTACGGACGGCGTCCACGGCTGCGGAGTCGGTCGGCGACCTCCGCCGCCTGCTCGGCTGTGGAGGCGCGGTCGGGGTCGCCGGTGAAGCAGACCCGGGCGCCGAACGCCCGCATCATCGCGAGGTTCGGGTGTGCTGCGGCCGGTTCGTTGCCGTGCAGGACGAGGGTGCACCCCAGCCCGGCCGTCGCGGCCGCCGCCGCCAGCGCCGAGCACAGGTTGGAGGCCGGTCCGCCACAGCCCACGACGTGGTCGCAGCGCCCGGCGAGCGCCTCGGCCACGAGCACCTCCAGGGTTCGCACCTTGTTGCCGCCGAGCGCGAAGCCGGTCAGGTCGTCGCGCTTGATCCAGACCTCGCGGTCGAGCGCCGCGCTCAGCCGCCGTGCGTGAACCAGGGGCGTGGGCAGGACGGCCAGCGGAAAGCGCATCGGCAGCGTCAGCACCGATCCCCCTGGAGGCGACCGAGGACCGATCGCACCGCGGCGGTGTCGCCCGCAGCGATCGGGTCCGCCATCGCGGCCTCCGCCTCTGCCCGGGTCATCAGCCCGGCCGCCTCGAGCGCGGCGGCCGCCGACCGGCCGTCACGCCGGGCCGCGCCGAGGACGTCTTGGAGCGCCGCCTGGGCGCGGTGCTTGCCCAGGCGGGCGGACAGGGCGCCGAGGACCCGCTCGGACGCCAGCAGGCCCTGGGCGGCGCCGACGTTGGCACGCATCCGGTCGGCGTCGACCTCGAGGCCCTCGACGCAGGCGATGCCGAGGCGCAGCGCGGCCGAGGTCAGCAGGCACACCTCGGGGAGCGCGACCCACTCGGCCTTCCAGGCACGTCCGTCGCGCTCGTGGAGCTGGACCTGGCCCTCCATCAACACCAGGGCGTGGGCGCGGGTGAGGCGGGCCAGCGTGTCCAGGTGCTCGCTCGCCTCAGGGTTTCGCTTGTGCGGCATCATGATGCTGCCCACGACGTCGACGGCGATCGCCTCCCGCAGTTCGCCGATCTCGGGCCGCTGCAGCTCCATCACCTCGTTGCCGACGCGCGCGAGCGTGCCACCGATCCCGGTCAACACCGTGGCGAACTCGGCGATCCGGTCTCGGCTCGTGAACCACGCGATGCCCGGGTCCCCGAGGCCGAGCCGCTCCGCGAACCGGGCGCGAAGTGCGGGCCCGACATCGCCGTAGAAGCCGAGCGTGCCGACCGCCCCGCCGAGCTGCACCGTCGACCAGCGGCGCCGGCCCTCGCGCAGGCGCTCCCGATGGCGCCCGAGCTCGTCGGCCCACATGGCGAGCTTGAACGCGAACGAGATCGGTGCGCCGGGCTGTGCGTGGGTCCGGCCGGGCATCACCGTGCGCTCGTGCCGGGCGGCCAGGCTGGTGATCGCACCGACGAGCCGGAGCACGTCCCGGTCGACGAGGTCACCGACGTCGCGCATCGTCAGCGCGAACCAGGTGTCGGTGAGGTCCTGCACGGTCGCGCCGTAGTACACGTGCTCGGCGACGTCGTCCGGCAGGGCCCTCCCGAGGGCCCGGATCAGGCCCAGCGTGGAGTGTGCCGTGCGGCGCGTCTCCTGGGCCAGGAAGTCGAGATCGAGGCCGTCGACCCGTGCGTGCTCGGCGATCGCCTCCGCCGACGACGCGGGGATCACGGCGAGGTCGGCCTGGGCGGCCGCCAGCGCCGCGAGGATGTCGAGCCACCGCTGCCAGCGCGCCCGCTCGTCGAACAGGGCGCGCGTCTCGTCGGTCGCCCACAGGTGGGCGTACGCAACGCTGTCGGTCAGGCGGGCGCCCATGCCGGGTCGTGTCGACGGGCGAGTGCGGCGAGGGCCTGCCTGACCTGCTCGAGGCTCGCGCCCCAGGGAACCACGGCGACGTCCCCGTCGATCTCGGTGCGGTCCTCGAGCAGGCAACACTTGGTGAGCAACGGCCGGGAGTTCGACGCCAGCGCCCTCGGGCAGGTGTCGGCGCCGGGCGCGCCGCGCCGGTAGAACCAGCGGTGGAGCTGGCGGGACCGGGCGCAGCCGAGCAGCATCCAGTCGCGTTCCGCGGGACGCTCGTCGAGGTAGTGCGCCTCCCGATCCCCGAGCTGGATCCCGCCCCCGCGGCACGGCAGCAACACCACCGCAGCGTCGGCGGCGAGGGACTCCAGCTCGACCAGCTCGGGCTCGAGCACCATGGGCGGCAGGTCCTCGGCGACATCCAGGACCCGTTGTGCCTGGTCCAGCAGCTTCGGGGGATGCGGCGGCACCACCTCGCACACGCGGACGCGCACCGGGTCTGGATCCAGCAGAAAGCTCACGTGCGAGTACCGGCCCTCCACCACGACGGCCCGCGCACCGGGTTGGCCCCGGGCGACCTTCGCCAGCTGCGAGGGCACGCCGGTGTCGATGTCGGGACGACGCAGGTACGCCGTCTCCGCCGGCAGCGCCAGCACCTCGACCGACGCCGCCGGCGAGAACAGCGGCTCCGGGTCGGCGGGCTCCACGGCCACGAGGGCGGTGGCATCGCCGTTGTGCACCACCACGTAGCGGGTGCGCCGGTAGCACTCCCGCCCGAGGAAGTGCTCGGTCAGGCTCGCTGCGGTCAGCGGGACCTCGACCCGGGCGACGGAGACCTCGCGGTAGGCGCCTGGCCTCCGGTTTGCCGTCATCCCCCCGATACCCCGCCCGCCGGCGTCGGGGCGGGCAGCGCGTGGAGCGCGATCGTGGTGTCGGCCCGGAGCCCGAGCCTCAGCGCCTCCAGCCCCACCGCCTCACGTGGCGCCACGTTCGCCAGGTTGACGTCGGGCCCGATCCGGCGGATCAGCCACGCCTGCTGATGCCGGTGCGGCGCCTCGAATATCAGGTGCTCGGCACCGACGCCGTCGAGGAGCGCGTCGACGACCTCGCCACGGACCGACCCGTCCGCGGTGTAGAGCCCGACCAGGCCGCTCTCGCGCCCCTCGGTCAGGACCGCGCTGGCCCCGGCTTCGAGATCGGCGCGCGCGAGCTCGACCCAGGTGGCCGGCGTCAGCACCGACGTCGGGTCCTTCAGCCCCACCTCGGAGACGACCGTGAACGTCGCCGTCGCGCGGCGGATCAGCGCCGCCTTGGCGTCCTCGCCGAGGAGGCCGAGGCCGTCGCTCACCTCGACCTGCGTGAACCCGCAGGCCGCCGCCCACTCGAGGCACGCGTCGGCGCGCCCCTGGAGGGCCGCGACCTCGAGCAACGTCCCTCCGGGGCACGCGGTCACGCCGTGCCGCCGCAGCAGCCCGAGCTTGGCGTCGAGCGCAGTGTCGAGATAGGCGCTGCCCCAGCCGAACTTCCAGACATCGATGTAGGGCGCCGCCGCCTCGAGGACGGCGCGCACATCCGGCAGGGGTAGGCCGGCGTCGATCACACAGGACAAGCCGTGCCGGCGAGGCTTGCGTGACCGGTCGGGCAGGCGTAGGAATGCCGCCGCAGGCACTATTC
>Ga0081538_10001773_pt1 | contig 21836 bp, 13 predicted proteins | sample TabmetS5T2R1_FD_71022 | JGI IMG/M metagenome (GOLD analysis project Ga0081538, IMG submission 71022) | Tabebuia heterophylla rhizosphere microbial communities from the University of Puerto Rico - S5T2R1 | ecosystem: Host-associated > Plants > Roots > Rhizosphere ...
GGGAGCGGGGGCGGGGGGTGGGGGGCGAGAGGGGGGAGACGACCGCGCCGATGAAGCACAGCAGCAGCGCCACCAGCAGTGGCGAGGCCAGGTCGGCGACGGACTCGCCCACGTAGTCGATGGTGCCCATCTCCTCCAGCACGCCCACATAGGTCCCGACCCCGGTGATCAGCAGGATCTCCGGCCAGGTGACCTGACCGACCGCCCGCTTCTGCAGCTGCGGCGCGATCAGGGTGAGCACCAGGCCGATGGTGATGGCCGCGAACCCGATGTCGACCTCGAAGAACAGGGTCAACACGGCCAGGATGAGAATCCCGGCGACGGTGAGGAGCTGGTAGGCCCTCGGGGACAGCGGCCCCTCGGGGGTCGCCTCAGGCGCCTCCCGCGGCGGCCGCTCCAGCTCCCGCTCCTCGCTGCGGGCTTCCATCTCGGCGTCGCCGTAGGCCTGCGCCCCCCTGCTGGGGCGAGCCCGCCAGGACGCGGCGGTCCTCTCCCGGCGCCGCCCGGGCGTCCCCGGTGCCGCCGGCCCGGGCCGGCTCGGTCGCGTCGCCGCCCACCCGCTCGGCCACCTCGGCCCGCCGGCGGAGCAGGTCGCGGCCGCCCAGGACCACGAACAGCAGCACCGCCACCGCCAGGTTGGCGAACAGGCTGGCCAGGAAGGTGGCGACCTCGTTGAGGGGCAGCCCAGCCTCCTCGACGACCCCGTTGGTGATGCCGCCGTAGATGCTGATCGGGGAGAAGCCTCCCGCCTGGGCGCCATGGATCACCATGAGCCCCATCAGCAGCGGGCTGATCTGGTACTGGACCGCGAAGCCCAGCGCGATCGGGGCGATGATCGCGACCGCCCCGGGACTGACGGCCCCGACCGCGGTGAGCACGGCGGCGAGCGCGAACATGATCCACGGCATCGCGCCGATCCGTCCCCGGACGGCCCGCACCGCCAACTCCACCAGCCAGTCCACGGTGCCGTTGTTCTGCGCCACCGCGAACAGGTAGGTGATCCCGACCAGGGTGAGGAACAGGTCGCTGGGGAACCCGGCGATGATGTCGTCGGTGGACTGGTCGGCGACCAGGGTCCCAACCAGGAAGGACGCTGCGAACGCCAGCACTCCGATGTTGACCGGCAGCAGGGTGGCGATCACGAAGATCAGCCCGAGGACGAGGATCGAGATGAGTTCCGGTGACATCCTCAGTCGCCATCCGCTCCAACGGCGCCGTCTCCAGGAGGGACCATTACCCGTGACGGGCGCTGCCGACACCACCAGCCCTCCGCTGGAGAAGCCTCCGAGCAGAACATGATCGAGCGGAGTGGATGGCGGCCGCGGCGACGGTCCATTGGCCGTGAGTCGGATTGGCGTACTGAGGCCAGGACCTGAGCTACACCCCCGAGGCGAGGGCCAAGCAGGATTTCAGGGTGGCGAAGGCTGACCATGGCCAGCGAGTGACGGCGACACCGGCTCATTGTGGTGGTCCGGTGCGGCGAACCGGTAGCCGAACCCGCGGAGGGTGATCAGGTACTCGGGGTTGGCCGGATCGCGTTCGATCCGATGCCGGAGCCGTTTCAGATGGGTATGCAGGTTGCGGCGGCCGGTGGCGAAGTCGGTGCCCCAGATCAGCTCGATGATCCGCTCACGAGCGATGGCCTGCCCGGCGTGAGCGAACAGGACCCGCAGCAGCTCAAACTCTTTGCTGGGCAGGGTGAGGAGCTCACCGCGGACCCGCACCGCATGCGCTCGCTCGTCAAGGATGACGTCACCGACCGTCAGCACCTCTGCGCCGAGCCCGCTTGTAGGGTCGGCCTGGCTGATCACCGTCTGCAGCGCATCGACCAGCTCTGGGAAGCGAACCGGGCGCCGCAGGACCCGCACATCCGGGGCCGATCCATCGGTCAGCTCAGCGGCCAGTCGCTCACTGCCACCGGCCAACAACACCACCGGTGCGTCGGTGACGGCGCGGAACTTGCTGTAGGCCTCGGCGCAGGTCAGGCCTCCTGGCGGGCAATGCAGGACGATCGCGTCTGGCCGGACGGTCGCCACCGTCTGGAGCCCTTCGTGGACATCCTTGGCCGCGACGACGCTGAGGCCGGACTGCGAGAGGCCAAGGGTGAGGGCCTCGACCAGGCCATCGGTTGGATGGACGAACAGCACGATGGGCTGGGCCAGGCTGAACGGGCGCGGTGCGGCCCCCTGTCGGGCTGGGTCGGCGAGGCTCTTGTTCCCTTGGCCAGCGGTAGGGGAGCCGATCAACTCGACCAGCGCATTGGCGTCCTCGCGGAGCTGGCGGAACACCCTGGTCGCATGCTCGGGATCGTCCGCCGAGGCCAAGACGTCGACCAGGAGCCCGAGAGGCTCGACGTGGTCCAAGAGTGTGGTCCCGGCCGCGGCCAGTAGGTCTCGGTAGGCGTGCTGGGTTCGGCGGGCCAACGAGACGTCATCGAGCTCAAGCAACGCGCCGCCCTCGATCGGGACGGCTCGAACCCGCAGGGCCGTCTGGCCTAGCACGAGTTCCTGCATACATGTGGTGCCGGTGCGTATCGCCTCCCCGGCATGCCCAACCAGCTGCTCTGAAGCCCCCGAGCCATCCGCCTGGCAGCCGAGCAGCCGCTGCGCGGCCGCATTGGCACGCAGCGGTCGCCCTCGGCTGTCGACGAGCAGCACGCCCATATGGAGCACGTCCAGCAGCTCGGACGCCACTGGGTTCCGCCGGTTCACCGCTTGCCTCCACGCCCCGGTCGCCAGGGGCCGCTGTCGCTGTGGACGTAGGCGACCCATGGAGGCGCCTGGCGCTCGCCGCGGGCCAGCCTTGGCATCCCGCCCTGACCGGACACGCCGCTATCTAGCCGAATCGGCCGGTGATGTAGTCCTCGGTGCGCCGGTCGGCCGGGTGGGTGAAGATCGCATCGGTGCGGTCGTACTCAACCAGCAGCCCGGTGCGGTCGCCGGTGCCCTCGGCCGGCTCGGCGTTGAAGAACGCCGTCCGGTCCGAGACCCGGGCCGCCTGCTGCATGTTGTGGGTCACGATCACGATCGTGTAGTCCCGCTCCAGCTCCTCCATCAGGTCCTCGATGCGACCGGTCGAGATGGGATCAAGGGCCGAGCAGGGCTCGTCCATCAAGATCACATCCGGCTCCACGGCGATCGCCCGGGCGATGCAGAGCCGCTGCTGCTGGCCACCCGACAGCGAGAGCGCGTTCTGCTTGAGCTTGTCTTTGACCTCATCCCAGAGCGCGGCCCGCCGCAGCGACTGCTCGACCAGCTCCTCCATGCTGGCGGGGCGCATGCCGATGACCTTGGGGCCATAGGCGATGTTGTCGTAGATCGACTTGGGGAACGGGTTGGGCTTTTGGAAGACCATGCCGATGCGCCGCCGGACCTCGACCGGGTCGACGCCGTCGCCGTACAGGTCCTGGTCGTGGTAGTGGATCTTGCCCTCGACCTTGGCCCCGGGGATCAGGTCGTTCATGCGGTTCAGGCAGCGGATCAGGGTGCTCTTGCCGCAGCCCGAGGGGCCAATAAAGGCGGTGATCTCGTGCTTGTGGATCTCCAGGGTGACCCCGCGCAGGGCCAGGAAGCTGCCGTAGTAGACATGGACGTCGTCGAGCCGGAACACCACCTCGGTCGGACCGTCGGTGCGGTCGCTCGACTTGACCTCGGTCTCGATGCGGACACCTTCTGTGGTGGCCGACGGGTCGTTGTGGTCGTCTTCGGTCACAGGGATCCGTCCTTGGGCCATCTGATCACCAAGATCCATCGTATGCCGAGCAGGTGCGCGTGTTGTAGGCAGTTACCATGGACGGTTGTAGTAGCGGTTGCGCAGCCAGATCGCGACCGAGTTCATGGCCAGCAAGACCACCAGCAACACCACGATGGCGGCGGCGGCGAGCACCTTGAACTCTGCCTGCGGCCGGGAGATCCAGTTGAAGATCTGGATCGGGAGGGCGGTGAACTGGCTGGTGAGCCCGTCGGGGTTGAAGGTGACGAAGGTCAGTGCGCCGAGCAGGATGAGGGGGGCGGTCTCCCCGATGGCGCGGGACAGGCCCAAGATCGCGCCGGTGGCCATCCCCGGGATGGCCGCCGGGAGGACTTGGCGGCTGACGGTCTGCCATTTGGTCGCACCGAGGGCGAACGAGGCCTGCCGGATGGAGTTGGGCACCGCGCGGATGGCTTCCCGGCCGGCGATGATGACGATCGGCAGCACCAGCAGCGTCAGGGTCAGTCCCCCGGCCAGCAGCGTGCGTCCCAGGCCGAAGGGGCCGCGGGCCAGGAACGCCAGGCCCAGAATGCCGTAGACGATGGAGGGGACCGCGGCCAGGTTCTGGATGTTGAGCTCGATCAGCCGGTTGTACCAGCGCTTGGGGTCGGCGTACTCCTCCAGGTAGATGGCGGCGCCGAACCCGAGCGGGAGTGAGGTTGCTATCACGATCCCCATCAGCCACAGGGTCCCGAAGATGGCCGACTGGGCGCCGGCGTTGGCGGGCCGACGTGAGGGGAAGTTGGTGAGCAGGTCCATGTTCAGCCGGGGCCAGCCCTCCATCAGCACCTGGATGAGCAGCACCGCCAGCGTGATGATGCCAAGGGCCAGGCTGAAGAACAGCAGCGCCTGGAACACGCGTGCCTTGAGGCGGTCGCCGGCCCGCTCCTTCCCGGCCGCGTCCTTGGTAATGGCATAGCGGGAAGCCGAGGTGGTGCTCACTCGTACACCTCCCGGAACCGGCGGACCAGGCGGATCGCGACCACGTTGATGAACAGGGTGATGGCGAACAGGGTGGCCCCGACGGCGAAGATCGTCTTGTAGCCGATCGACCCCTGGGGCACGTCACCGATGCCGGTGGCGCCGATGAAGGCGGTCATGGTCTGCACCGGCTGGGTGGGGTCGAAGGTGAAGTTGGGGTTGTTGCCGGCGGCGATGAGCACGATCATCGTCTCCCCGACCCCCCGGGAGATCGCCAGCACGAACGAGGCGACGATGCCCGAGATGGCCGCGGGGACCACCACGCGGGTGCTGACCTGGAGCTTGGTGCTGCCAAGGGCGAAGGCGCCGGCGCGAAGGCCCTGGGGAACTGCCGACATGGCGTCCTCGGACAGTGACGCCACCGTGGGCAGGATCATGACCCCCATGACCAGGCCGGCCGCCAGGGCGTTGAACAGGTCCGGCTTGCGGTCACTGAAGAACCACACATCCTGCAGCAGCGGCGACACAAAGGTCAGGGCGAAGAAGCCGTACACGACGGTGGGGATCCCAGCCAGGACCTCCAGGATCGGCTTGACCCGCCGCCGGACCCGGTCGCTGGCGTACTCGCTGAGGTAGATGGCGGCCCCCAACCCGAACGGGATGCAGATGACCAGCGCCCAGAAGGTCGTCACCAGCGTGCCGACCAGCAACGGCAGCACCCCGAACGAGGGCGGGTTGAACAACGGCGCCCAGTCGCGGCTGCCGAAGAACTCTCCCGGGCTGACTTCGGCGAAGAAGTCGAGCACGGGCTGGAGCAACGACAACACGATGGCGATGGTGGTGGCGACCGACAGCAGCCCGCACAAGAACAGCACGGCGACGATCGCCCGCTCACCCCAACGAGGGCGGGCGACCCCCAGGGGCCGGGTTGGCTCCCTGGGGATCGCCTTGGACTGTGCTACTTGCAAGGTCGGGGACGTCCTCTCTCGCCTCGCTGCCGGCTAGCTCCCCGCCAGCTGCGCGACCTTCTGCTTGGCCTCGGCCGCCTGGGCGTCGGTCAGGGGGACGAACAGGGCCTCCTCGGCGATCTTCTGGTAGTTGTTCACATAGAACTCGGCGAAGGCCTTGACCTCGGGTCGCTCCAGCGCCGCGTCGCTGGGGTAGATGAACAGCGGCCGCGACAGCGGCTTGTAGCTGCCGTCCTGCACCGTCTCGGTCGAAGGAGCGACACAGCCGCCGCCGCCGTCGACCTGGATGCCCTTGATCTTGCCCTCGTTCTCCTGCAGGTACGACAGGCCGAAGTAGCCCAGGCCGCCCTTGGCCCCGCCGACCCCGGTCACGGTGACGTTGTCGTCCTCGGTGGCCGAGTAGTCGGAGCGGCTGCGGCCCTCCTCACCGTTGATCGCCGCGGTGAAGTAGTCGAAGGTGCCCGAGTCGGTGCCGGCGCCGAACAACTTCAGCGGCTCGTTGGGGAAGCTGGGGTCGACCTGGTTCCAGTTGTTGACCGTGCTGCCCTTGTCCCAGATCTTCTTCAGCTGGGCGGTGGTCAGGCAGTTGGCCCAGGTGTTCTGGTTGTTGACCACGACCGACAGGCCGTCGTTGGCGACCTGGATCTCCTCGTACTTGATGCCCTTGGCCTGGCAGGCCTGTGTCTCATCGGCCTCGATCTGCCGGGACGCATCCGAGATGTCGGTCTCACCGGCGCAGAACTTCTCGAAGCCACCACCGGTGCCGGAGGTCCCCACGGTCACCCGGACGTCCGGGTTCTCCTGCTGGAACAGCTCGGCAGCGGCCTCGCTCAACGGGGCGACGGTGCTGGAGCCATCGATGGTGATCGTTCCCGAAAGCTGCGCCCCACCGCCCCCGGTGGTCCCGCCTTCGTCGTTGCCGCCGCCGCAGGCGGCAGCCAGCAGCCCGATGGCGAGCACCAGCGCACCATAGCGCCAGCGCGCCACGAGTCGTCCGGTCATACGGATTGTCCTCCCTCACACTCCAAGAGCACGGGCCCCTGCCCGTCACAGCGTCGATCCATGCCGAGCGCAAGGTAGCCACGCTGGTTGACCGCGCTCTCGACATCACATGAACAACCGGTGAACAAAGGGGGAAGGTCAGGCGCCACACACCCGTCCGATTCAGCCCAAACCTCCTCGCCTGCGGCGCGCCACCCCTCGGCATCCTGTCGGGCAATCCGACAAGGGCAGGAAGCGCCGCTGAAGAGAAGGACAGGCCTGTGACCTGTGCTGGAGGCAGGCAAGGGCCAGGCCGGCACGCGGTGCCGACCGGGCACCGGTCGCCGCTCGGGCGCCGGCCACCGTTGACTGCTCGCCGAGGACGGTCAGCGGCTGTGTGCCCGCCGGGTTCGGGCCAGGGTGCGGGCCCGGCGCAAGGGCTCCGGGGTTCGGGCACGGCGGGTCGCGGCCAGCACGACCTGGACCGCGGCCTGGGCGTCGGTCTGCCAGGCGGCGTGGACCGCCACCGGCTTGGCCCCTGCTCGGGTCCGGACCCAGCAGCCGACCACCTCGCCACCCACCAGCAGCGGGGTCCTGGCACCGCGTTGGTCGACCGGCCAGGCGCCCTGGGCGACCAGCGGCCGGGTGGTCACCCCGACTGTGGGCAGCCCGAGCACGGCGCCAAGGTGGAGGGCAAGGCCGGCGCGGCGGGGATGGTCGCGGCCGGTGGCGTTGACCACCAGCACCTCAGGGACGATCGCCAGGGCACGGGCGGCCTGCTCGAGCAGGGGGCCCTCCCGGAGGGCGAGCAGGGTCGGCAGATAGGGTCCGCCGGCGGGTGCGCTGACACTCACCCCGGCCAGCTGGCGGCGGCGGTGGGTCACGGCCGCGCCGGCGAAGCCTCGGTCACCGGTGGCACCGGCCCCGTGGACGCGTTCGAAGCAGACGAAGCAGGCGCCGATCCGGGACAGGGTCGCGGGAGGCTGCCAGGGTTCCGGGGTCATCTCCCCGAGGACTTGCTGCAGCCCGATGAGCTCGTGGGTGGTGGCCGGCCAGGTCGCCATGGCCGATAGTGTCTGACGTTCTCCCTCCCAAGGCCTTGGCCCACGCGGCCGGGAAGGACACGGAAAGGGGCGGCGATGACCGGCGACCTGGCAACGGGCATCCTCACCTCCACCACCTTCGAGCTGCCCGGCTACACGGCTCGGCTGGGGTGACCGTGGAGGCGCGCACCCCGCCCGGCTCGTGAGCCGGGGCGTCGCATGAGCGACATCGCGGTCAGCTTCGCGGTGCTCGCCGCCGTGGTCGTCCTGTTCGTCTGGAACCGGTTCCCCGTCGAGCTGGTGGCCCTCGGCGCCGCGCTCACCCTGTGGGCCACCGGGGTCCTCGACCTGGATCAAACCTTCGCCGGCTTCGGTGACCCGACAGTGATCTTCATCGCGTCGCTGTTCGTGGTCAGCGAGGGCCTGGACGCCGGGGGGGTGACCACCTGGGCTGGGCAGCAGCTCATCTCGCTGGCCGGTGCCAGCCGGAGGCGCCTGCTGGTCCTCATGATGGTGCTGGTCGCCGGCTTGACCGCGTTGATCAGCATCAACGCCGCTGTGGCGGCCTTGCTGCCAGTGGTCGTGGTCATGGCCGTGCGGCTCAACCAGTTCCCCTCCCGGCTGCTGCTGCCGCTGGCGTTCGCCGCCCACGCCGGGTCGATGCTGGCCCTGACCGGCACCCCGGTGAACGTGCTGGTGGCCGAGGCGGCAGCCGACGCCGGGGTCGGCCGCTTCGGCTTCTTCGAGTTCACCCTGGTCGGGGTCCCGCTGCTGGCGGGCACGGTCGCGGTGGTGATGCTGTTCGGCCGGCGGCTGCTGCCGGAACGGACGGTGCGGGTGCTCCCTCCCGACCTGAGCCGCCACGCCCACACCCTGGCCGAGGAGTACCTGCTCCAGGACGGCGTGTTCTGGCTGCGGGTCCGGCCCGGCTCCTCCTATGTCGGACGCCAGCGGGCGGCACTCGATCTGAGGGAGTACCCGGCGCTCGCCCTGGTCGGCGTCCAGGCGGGAAACGACGGCGGGCCGGTGAACCGGACGATCCAGCCCGACGACCTCCTCATCGTCAGAGGGGACGCCGAGACCGTCGGTCGCCTCGCCGCCGACCACGGCCTGGGGATCCGCTCCGAGCCCGAACCGGACGCGGTTGCCGGGGTCCTGCTCGGCCCTCGATCCGGACTGGCCGAGGTCGTGGTCCCGCCCCGCTCCAAGCTGATCGGCCAGGCCGCCTACCCGGGGATGTCGACCAGCAGCGGCGACCTGGTGGTCCTCGCGGTCCAGCGCAAGGGCGAGGACCAGGGTCCGGCGGCGACGCGGCTGGCCGTGGGCGACACGCTGCTGCTCCAGGGCAGCTGGGACGCGCTGGACGAGCACCTGGACGACCCCGACGTCCTGGTCGTGGACTCGCCGGAGCTGGTCCGCCGCCAGGCCGTCCCCCTGGGGCCGGGGGCCAAACGGGCCACGGCCGTCCTCGCCGCCATGGTGGTGCTGCTGGCCACCGGCCTGGTCCCGGCCGCGGCGGCCGGGCTGCTGGCCGCCGGGGCGATGATCCTGCTGGGCGTGGTCAGCCTCGAGCAGGCCTACCGGGGGATCAACTGGACCATCGTCGTGCTGATGGGCGCCCTGATCCCGCTGTCGACCGCGATGCAGGTGACCGGCGCCGCCGAGCGCATCGCCACCGCGCTGGTGGACGTCCTCGGCGACTCCAGCCCCTACCTGCTGCTCCTCGGGGTCGCGCTGCTGACCATGGCGTTCGGCCAGCTCATCAGCAACCTGGCGACCGCCATCATCGTCATCCCGATCGCCCTGTCGGCGGCATCCGAGCTGGGCGTGTCGGCGCGGCCGGTGCTGATGTGCATCACGGTGGCCGCGGCGGCGGCGTTCCTGACCCCGGTCGCCACCCCGGCGAACCTGATGGTCATGGAACCGGGCGGCTACCGGTTCGGTGACTACTGGAAGCTCGGGCTCCCCTTGCTGGTCCTGTTCCTGGTCGTGGCCGTGTTCCTGGTCCCGGTGTTCTGGCGGTTCTGACCATGCCCGCGAGGAGTGATCGATGGACCCCTCAGGGGGGCGGGACGATTGTGTTCCATAGCTCCGCATCGGACAGGTTCACCTCGTCGTGGTGGTCTCGGTCCGTGTCCGTGCCCGAGTGATCGCCTTGGCGGCCTCGGTCAGCAGGAAGATGACCCCCGCGAGAGCAGCGGTCAGCAGCCACTCACCGAGGCCGATCGGCGCGGTGCCGAACCAGGTGTGGGCGATCGGCGCGTAGCAGAACAGCAGTTGCAGCGCGATCATGGCGGCGGCAGCCCACCACACGGCCCGATTGCCACGTAGCACCGCCAGGGTCAGGCTGGAACGGTCCAGGAACCGGCAGTTGAACAGGTAGGCGAGCTGGCCGAGGGCCAGCATCGTGACTGCCGTGGTCTGGGACTCCGCGAGCGAAACACCGCGGTTCTGCTCGTAGTAGAACACGCCCATGGTCGCGATGGCGATCAACGCAGCCACGAGCGCGATGCGCCGTACGGCGGAGAGCGGGACGATCGATTCCTGCGCTTGTCGTGGTGGGCGGGTCATGATGTCGTGCTCGGCTCGCTCGTTGGCCAAGGCAAGCCCCAGGGTCACCGAGGTGACCATGTTGATCCACAGCACTTGGACGGGTTCCAGGGGCAGCGTCAGTCCGAAGAGCACGGCGATCAGGATCACGAGCGACTGGGCGCCGTTGGTGGGCAGCAGGAACAACAATGACCTGCGCACGTTGTCGTAGATGCGCCGACCTTCCTCCACGGCCCGCTCGATGGTCGCGAAGTTGTCGTCGGCGAGCACGATGTCCGCGGCCTCCTTGGTCGCCTCGGTGCCCTTGATGCCCATGGCTACCCCGACATCCGCCCGCGTCAGCGCGGGTGCGTCGTTGACGCCGTCCCCGGTCATCGCCACGACCTCGCCGTGTGCCTGCAACGCCGCGACGATACGGAGCTTGTGCTCGGGGCTGGTCCGAGCGTAGATGTCGACCTCGCGCGCCGTGGCGCGCAGGGCCTCGGTGGACATCGACTCCAGCTCTGCGCCGGTCAGCACCGGACTGGCCTCATGCGTCACGATCCCCATCTCCCGGCCGATCGCGAGCGCCGTTCCGGCGTGGTCGCCGGTGATCATCTTCACCCGCACCCCTGCCGTCCCGCACAGGGCGATCGCGTCGACGGCCTCGGGGCGAGGTGGATCGACGATGCCGACCAGCCCGGCCAGTTCAAGCCCGCCGTCGAGGTCGGCATGCGAGAGCGTGGAGGTCCCGGCGTCCGGGCAGGCGTGGGCGGCAGCGAGCACCCGCAGCCCGCGGCCGCCGATCTCCTCGATCTGTGACTCCCAGAACTCCAGGTCGAGCGGTTCGGGGTCACCGGTCGGGCCGGTCTGTGCGATGCACCGCTCCAAGATCCGGTCTGGCGCACCTTTGACGAGCACGTGGAGGGCGCCATCCGGGGCGCGTGCCAGCACGCCCATGTACTTGGTGGCTGGATCGAACGGCACCACCGCGACCCGTCGCCATCCGTCGGTCGCGAACCCGGCCTTCGCGCCGAGGACGCTCAGGGCGCCTTCGGTCGGCTCGCCGACCAGGCGCCATTGCGACCCGTCCTCGACGACCGTGGCGTCGTTGCAGATCGCCATGCCCTCGACCAGCCGAGCCAGATCGGGCCGATCGGCGACCGTGACGACATCTCCCCCGAGGGTGACCTGGCCGATGGGGGCGTAGCCCAATCCGCCGACCTCGAACCGAGCCCCGCGGGTGCGCACCATCCGCGCTGTCATCTCGTTCTTGGTCAGCGTGCCGGTCTTGTCAGAGCAGATGGTGGTGACCGCACCCAATGTCTCGACCGACGGAAGCTTGCGCGTGATCGCGCGCCGGCGGGCCATCTGCTGCACACCCAACGCGAGCGTGATCGTCACCAGGGCCGGGAGTCCCTCCGGCACTGCGGCGATCGCGAACCCGATCGCGGCGCTGACCAGGTCGGAAACCCCGAAGTCGTGGAGCCCGCGACCGATCACGATCATCGCCAAGGTCATCACCAAGATCACGACCGCGAGCTTCTTCCCGAGCGCGTCCAGCGAGCGGGTGAGCGGTGTGTCGACGCCCTCGACCTGCGAGATCATCGTCTGGACCTTGCCGATCTCGGTGTCCTGCCCTGTGGCGACCACCACTCCGGTCCCGGTTCCCGCAGCGATCAGCGTCCCCGAGTGAAGCATGCCGTTGCGGTCGCCCAGACCCGCGTCCGCCGGAACCTCGTGGACATCCTTCGCCGCCGGGACCGACTCCCCGGTGAGTGCCGACTCCTCCGCCTGAAGGCCGGTCGACTCCAGCAACCGGACGTCGGCAGGGACCCGGTCCCCCGGACGCAGCCGTACGATGTCCCCCGGCACCAGCCCATCGGCGTCCACGTCGGTCACCGAACCTGAGCGCACCACGTGGGCACGGACCGACAGCATGTCCTTGATCGCGTCCAAGGCGCGCTCCGCACGCCCTTCCTGAACCAGGCCGATGATCGCGTTGATCACCGCGACGCCCAAGATGACGGAGAAGTCGACCCAGTCGGCGAGGATGGCCTTGAACGCCGCCGCGACCAGCAGGATGTAGATCAGGGTGTCGTCGAACTGTGCGAGCACGCGTCGCCACCACGGCATCCGTCTCGGAGGCGCCAGCCGATTCGGGCCGAAGCGCTCGAGACGCTGTTCCACCTCCTCGGCGGTCAAGCCGGCCGGCCGGCTGTCAGCAGCCGCAAGCACCTCGGCCGACGGTCTCGACCACGGGGCGTCGATCACAGCTGCGGCCGCTCTCCCCGGCGGCCTGGCCCCGTGCATCTCCGAGGTCATGCCCACCGACCCTGTCTCGATGGCGCCCCGTCGTGGGTGCGGTAGTCGCCGGGGAACGTGACCGGCTGACCGACCTCCGCGACGAACACCTCGCCCCGGTGCCGCGCGGTGACCGGGTCGCCACTGCGCACGGTGTAGGTGACCAGACCCGGCTCGATGGTCACCTCGAGCATCGACCCCTCGAGCCGGAGGGGGAACCGGATGCGCTGCGCCCTGGTCGGCAGGATCGGGGCGAACTCCCGGGTCCGCCAACGGTACCCGCCGAAGCCGTACACGGCCGCCATCCACGTGCCTGCCGCCGACGCCAGGTGCAGCCCGTCGGGCAGGTTCCCCGCCGTGTCCGCCAGGTCCACCGCCAGTGCGTCGACCAGGTACTCCTCTGCGGTCCGGTACTTCCCGGCGTCCGCGGCCGCGATCGCCTGGATGCACTCCGACAGCGACGAGTCGCCCGTGGTCAGCGCGTCGTAGTACTCGAAGATCCGGCGGCGCTCCTCGGCGGTGAACCGCTCCGGGAGCAACACCGTCGCGAGCACGACGTCGGCCTGCTTGATCACCTGGTGCCGGTAGATGACCAGCGGATGGTGACTGAGCAGCAGCGGGTACTTCTCGGCAGGCGTTCCGGCGAAGTCCCACGGCTGCTGGTCCAGGAACCCGTCATCCTGCAAGTGCATGCCAGCGCGGGCGTCGTAGGGGATGTGCATCTTCTCCGCCGCCTGACGCCACAGCTCCGGTTCCCCGGGCGTCAGTCCGGTCCGCGCCACGAGCCGGCTGTAGAGGTCCCGGTCGTGCGAGCGGAGAGCGGCGACGGCGTCGGCGGCCGTCTGCAGATTCTCCGCGGCCATCAGGTTCGTGAAGAGGTTGTTGTCCACCACGGTGGAGTACTCGTCCGGACCGGTGACCCCATGGATCACGAACTCCCCGTCGAGCCGGTCCGAGAAGAAGCCGAGACTGGCCCACATCCGTGCGGTCTCCACCAGCAGCTCGGCCCCGTGCCGGTACATCAGGTCGACGTCGCCGGTGAGGTGGACGTACTGGTTGAGCGCGTAGGCGATGTCGGCGTTGATGTGGTACTGCGCCGTGCCTGCGGCGTAGTACGGAGACGCCTCGTCTCCATTGATGGTGCGCCACGGGAACAGCGCTCCGTCACACGACACCTTTCGCGCCCGTTCGCGTGCTGCCGGCAGCGCATTGATGCGGTGCATCAGCAGGCTGCGGGCAACCGATGGGTGGGTGTGGATGAGGAACGGCAGCAGGTAGGTCTCGGTGTCCCAGAAGTAGTGCCCCTCGTAGCCCGTCCCGGTCTGCCCCTTCGAGGGAACACCGTGGCCCTCGCTGCGCGCGGTCCCCTGCAGCAGCGCGAACAGGCTGAACCGGAGCGCCTGTTGCGCCGTCTGCGATCCCGTCCATTCCACGTCACTGTGGGCCCAGAACGCTGCAACTTCCTGCTCGTGCTCCTCCAGGGCTGACGCATAGCCGGTGTCGATCGCGCGATCCAGGGTGCCCGCGGCCCGGTCCGCCAAGGCGTCACTGCCGACCGAGCCGTAGTGGTAGGCCAGCCACTTCATCAGGGTCACGGTCTGGCCGGCCGCTGCCCTCACCGCGAAGGCCACGGACGCCCGGTCCTGGTCGATGCGGGTGCGCAGGTGCGTCAGCTCGGCCGGGTCGAAGGAGTGGTCCATCGCGGCGGCGACCGCCAGCCCACTGCCAGCGGTCCGGTACATCCGGATGACGCGCACCCCGTCGACCCGCTCGCCGTCAGGCCGCAGCACGTCCTCGGCCAGCGACCGGGTCCGGCGCGGGTCTGCGTCGGGGTCCGTGACGACCGGTGGGCGGGTGACCAGTTCGGACGACAGGATCAGGTCCGTGGGCGCACCAGGCTCCGCCTGGCCTTCTGGCCCGTGCAGGATCGTCAGGTCGTAGCGGAGGCACGCCAGGTGTCGATGGGCCAGCGACACAAAGCGGGACGAGTCGATCTTGATGCGCAGGCCGCCCGGCAGCTCGTACGTGACGCTGCGGCTCAACGTCCCGTCCGCCATGTTCAAGGTTCGCTCGTACTGGCGCACCTCGGTGGTGGCCATGCTCACCGGGTCCTCGTCGACGAGGACCCGGATGATGGTCCCGTCCGGGACCGGGACCACCGTCTGCCCGGTGGTCGCCAGCCCGTAGGCAGCCTCCGGGTAGACGATCGGCCAGGTCTCGTGGAACCCGTTCAGCAGCGTCCCAGGACGGTACGCCGGCTCGCCTTCCTCGTGGGCGCCGCGAATGCCGAGGTATCCGTTCGAGACCGCGAACAGCGACTCGGTGCGTCCGACGTCGTCGGGATTCGGATCCCGTTCGACCAGCCGCCATGGGTCCGTGAGGTGGTCGGCGCTGGCCGCCAGGATGCGCCGTGCTGCAGCCTGCAGCCGATGGGCCCGCGGTCCGGACCTGTGGACCTTCTCGGTCACGTCCGCGAGCAGCTCGCCGAGGTCGTCGACCACCACGTCGGCGCCATGCTCGGCCAGCTCCTTCGCCTGGCCGACCCGGTTCACCCCGATGACCAGTCCGAAGTTTCCGGCGCGGCCGGCGGCCACACCGGCCAACGCGTCCTCCACGACAACAGCGCGCGCGGGTTCAACGCCGAGCACGTCGGCGGCGACAAGGAACATGTCCGGTGCAGGCTTCCCCGGCAGGTTCTCATCCAGCGCCGTCTGGCCGTCGACCCGCGCGTCGAACAGGTTGCTGATCCCGGCCTGCGCCAGGATCGCGGCGCCGTTCTGGCTGCTGGAGACCACCGCGGTCTTGAGCCCGGCTTCGCGCAGCTCTCGCACCCAGGCGATCGACCCGGGGAACGCCTCGACGAGGCCGGTCGCGAGCTCGGCGACGACCCGCTCCTGCTTCAGGTTGCCGAGTCCCCAGACGGTCTCCGTCGACGGGGGGTCGTCCGGGGCGCCGGGAGGCAAGGTGATGCCGCGGGCCGCGAGGAAGTCCCGGACGCCGTCCTGCCGTGGCTTCCCGTCGACGTACGCCGCGTAGTCGGCGACCTCGAAGCGGGCCGTGGTCGTCCCGTGGGCCGTGTCCCACTCGTCCAGGAAGGTGTCGAAGGTGCTGCGCCAGGCCGCCTCGTGCAGCGTCGCGGTCGTTGTCAGCACCCCGTCCAGGTCGAACAGGACGGCGTCGAAGTCGTCAGGGGTGACCGGAGACCTCATCACGGCACCGCGCGATTCGGGTCAGTCCCGCTTCCTTCACGAGGTAGTCCAATTGATCGGGTCTCATTGGCCTCTTCGTGATATCCGTGGTTCTCGCCTCCCCACAAACCGGGCCGTAAGGTCGACCGTTCGCCGCAATCTGAACCTTACCGGAGCTGAGGACGGCCCGATACCATCCCGCGGCCGCCCTCCACCCGCACAAGCAGCTCAAGCAGGACACCCTCCGAACGCGATCCACTGGAGCTCGGCCCCACCGAGAGCCTGGGGTCGGCTACCGGCTGTCGCCGCGGGACGCGCGCTGCTGGACCGATCCCTCCCCGGCTGATCAGGTCAGCGCCACCTCGCGCACGGCGACTCCGAGGGCCCGGCCGTCCCGCAACCTGCGGTCCAGCTCGCTCGGGACCATCGGATCCTCGACACCGATCTCGATCAGCAGCTCGGACGGCGGCTCGGCCGGCAGGGGGAAGGTGAGCGTCTGCCAGGTGTCGCTGGGGATGATGAAGTCGTGCCGCTCGGTGCGGGTGCCCGCCTGGTCACCGAGCGCGACCCATCCCTTCACCTCCGGCCCACGAACCGGCGAGCCGCCGTAGAGGGTGATCGAGAGCTTCCGGTGGGCCCCGGTCGCCAGCAGCAAGTGCGCCCGTGGGGCGGTCCAGCGGACCCCACCGCCCCACGGCTCCAGGTTGAAGAAGCCGTCGAGCAGTGGCGCCGCCACCTCGTCGGCCATGCGGACCGCGCTCAGCCCCAGCCGGTGGCGATAGCCGGCGACGTCGACGTAGAGCGGGAACGGCGGGCTGTCCGGATAGGCCGACGTGGCGGTGCCGACCGGGGTGGCCAGGAGGTAGATCACGTCGAGCCGGCCCTTGAGCCGACCTGAGCGCATGAGCGCCCGGACGACCGGTTCGAGCCAGCGCGGGTGGTCGTAGGCCTTGTCGTAGACCGAGTAGCAGGTGTGGACCTGATAGCCCACCTTGCTACACAGGTGCACCAACTCCGCCGGGCTGAACAACCTGTGATGGCGAGCGTAGTGGCTCCAGCCGGAATACGGCGGGTAGAAGTTCTGTCCCCGCACCATCTGCACCAGGTAGGTGTAGCAGAGGGCGTTCGGCGTGGAGACGAGGAGCTGGCCGGTTTCCTTCTGGAGCACCCGGTGCGCCTCGACCAGGGTGTGGGTCGGGTCGTAGACCAGGTGCTCGATGACCTCGCAGTACAAGACGATGTCGAAGGCGTCGTCCGGCCATGGCCACTTGTCGTATTCGATGTTCAGGGTCTTGTAGCGGATCTCGTGCCGGTCCCCATGGTCGTTCTCGAGCACCTGGACGTTGCCGGTCTCGCCGTGCTCGAAGGTCGGCTCGTTGGCGACCTCGACTCGGTAGCCGAAGAACTTCTCCACCAGCACGGTCATGAAGTAGGGCACGCCGCCGATCTCGAGCACCCGCACTCGCTCCGGATTGGGCAGCCGCGGGATCAGGTTCAGTGTGGTGACCAGGCGGTCCCGGGCGGCTGCCAGATACCCCTGCTTGTCCGGCCTCCGGAAGTAGCCGAAGCTGAAAATGTAGTCGTCGACCATCTGCGCCGTGATCTGCGTCACCGGGTATCCTTCCCAGGACCGTCCCAATCGGTGGCTCTGCCGAAATCGGGTAACATCCTAGCCCGATTCAACCCGCTTCTTTCTAATCGCGGCATCGAGCCGCTCGTCTTGGAGTGCCCTGTGGTGTCTGCTGTGGTGCCGGCGATCGATGACGACCCCGAGGTGAGCATGGTGCTGCCCTGCCACAACGAGCGCCACCACGTCGAGCTGGAGGTCAAGCGCATCCGCACGGCCCTGACAACGCCGGCATGCACCACGAGGTCATCTGCGTGGACGACGGCTCCACCGACAGCACCCGCCAGGTCCTCCAGGCCATCGGCGGCACCCGGGTGATCCTGCTGCCGCCCGGGTTCTCGTGCGTGACCACGATCACGCCGACGTATTGTCCAATGGGCACGCAGTCAGGTACGTGCCGATCGACTACTTCCAGCGGGTGACCTGCTCGACCGTGCTGGTCGGCCGCCTGCCGGCTGCTTGGTCAACGCCTCAGAGATCAGGGCGGGCACGGTGCCGCTGCTGGGATCGACGTGTTGCAGGTTCTCCGGGTCGTTCAGCCGCGCCACCAACCCGCTGCTTGCCGCCACGCCGACCGCCTCGGGCCGGCGGCCGACCAGGTCGGCGAACGGGCCGACCTTGAACAAGCCGTCCACGCCATCCTGGGGCCGGGCGACCCGGTCGGTGACACCCCGCAGAGCCAGCGCCAGGTTGCTGGGCCGTCGACGCTGAGCACCCGATTCGGCTTGTTGAAGAAGGACTTGGTGCGCCGGGACCGCTCCGGCGCGAGGGCCGACACGCCGTCCACCCGCCACGGCACCTTGATCTTGAGGACGTCGGCGATCGTGGGCAACAGGTCCACCTGCTCGATGCTGCGGTCGCTGACCGCCCCCGTCCGCTGCTGCGGCGTCTTAACGAACAGCGGTACCCACATGAGCTCGTGGGCGTTGCCGTCCTGCAGCGTGCGCGGGGCCTTGCCAGGCGTGAAGCTGATGCCGTGGTCGGCGATCAGGATGACCAGCGCCTTGTCGTACAGCCCCTGGGACTTCAGCCGTTGGACGACAGTTGATCTGCGGATAGCTGTACCGCACGCCGGACGGCAGGTACTTCCACGGCTGGAGGGGCAGCAGGATGTGCAGGAAGGAGACGGCGGGCTGATTTGCGGCCTTAAGCTGCTCCAGGAAATCGGCAAAGCGGGCGGGCTGGTTGGCCTTGAGCTGGTCGAACCGGAAGGTGGGCCCGCGCCTGCTCGGCGGCTGGCCGGCCGCCTGCCGACGCTCACGCACCGTGGCCTCGGTGAACTGTGCGGCCGGGTTGTCGTCGCTGCTACGACGCGGCGACACGATCTGCTCCCACACCCGAGCCGAATCCCTCGCCAGCGCCTGCCAGCCGGTCCCGCCGTTGGCTTCCGCGCTGGCCGTGCAGACCCGTGGCGGGTACAGCTGGGTCACGGTCTCCCATGCCCGGATCTGGTAGGAGTCGGCCAGCAGCGTGAACAGGTTGTCGGGATACTCGGTGTAGGAAGGAGCAAGGGACTTGGCCGGGTACCGGCCGGTGAGCATTGCCGGCACCGCATACGGGGTGAATGGGCTGACGCCGGTCGCGTTGCGGTACCAGGTCGCGTCCTGGGCAAAGCTGGCGAAGTGGGGGTACAGGCGCCGGTCGATCCGACCGCGGGAGTCCAGCAGCGACATCATCGGGAACTCGTCGAAGAAGACCATCACCACCGGCGCCCTGGCGTCGGCCGGCACCACCGCACGGGCTCGGCCAGTGTCCTGGCCGCCGGGGAGCACCAGCTTGCCGGCCGGCGACACCGTCACAAACAGCAGCGCGAATACCAGCGGGGCCGGCGTGGCGTAGCGCAGCCACAGCCGCACGCCCGAGCTTCGCGCGTAGACCGCGGTGGCGATCAGCCCACCGGTCAGCGCGAACAGCTCGCAGAAGGAGCGCAGCTCGGTGCGCCACCGTGAAGGTGGGACGTCGGGAGAGGCGGCCGGCGACGCGGTGCTGCGGGCGAGCCGGATCGTCATCCCCCCTGTTCGCACGGTCGTGGTCCGGCAGCGTCGCCCACACGGCCGTCCAGGGGAAGGGGCTGGACACCTCGCGGACCTCGGCGACGCCGGCGACCGACCGCACAAACCCCCGCCGCGACCAGTGGTTCAGGTGCCCCGAGCGTGTTCCCCAGCGCCCGCAGGTAGCGGCCGGCCAGCAGGTTACAGCCGCGGAACACCGGCTCCTACGGCACCACCAGGTGCCGGCGGCCCACCCTGGCCATCTCCCGCAGGCCAGCCACGGCAACCTGCTCATGGGGCACGGGAAGCAACCTCACTCGTGCTGGACCCCGACGTTGATAGCTCACCTGGTCTGGCGGGCCGGCGTCGCCGAAACGCCCACACGCCCGCCAGGGCAATGCAGGTGACCAGGGTCAGTGCCGCGCCCAGCCACATGGCGCGGTCCTGATAGGTGAAGACCACCTCGTGGCGGCCGGCGGGCACCCGCACGCCACGGAAGGCGTGGTCGACCCGCAACAGCTCCGCCGGGCGTCCATCCACGGTCACCTTCCACTGCGGATACCAGGGATCGGCCAGCACCAACAACCCATCGGCGCCGCCCTGGACCTCGACCTCGACCCGGGTCTGGGCTCGTTTGCGCAGCTGGACCGCCGCCGGCGTCCCGGGTTGGCTCAGGTCGCCCAGGGGCTCCTCCACGATGGCCCGCCGCAACAGCGGATAGTTGCCGCCCAGCCGGGCCAGCCGCTGGGCGGGATCGGCGACCACATCGACCTGGTAGAACATGCGCGCCAACGGCGGCGCTCGGCGCTGCCAGAGATGGACAAAGGCGGCCCGGTCGACCTCCCGGAACCCATGCCGGCGGAGGACCTCGGCCTCGGCCGGGGGCAGGCTGGCGGTGACGAACCAGCGCACCCCCAACAGGTCCAGCGCCTCCCAGCCCCACTCCGACGGCGGCTGGAGGGTGACCCCAGCGCTCAGATGGCCCGTGGCGTTGACCGCGGCGGCGAAGAACTCCTGGTAGCTGCGCAAGGGCATGAGCCCGCCGTCGCGGCCCGAGATGGTCTCGGCGTTGGTGGCGTACTCCCAGGCCGGCCGGGCGGCCAGCCGCCGCGGCCAGCTGACCCGGTAGTAGTTGACCATCCGCGACGGCCAGCCCTCGGGGACCTCGACCAGGTCGCGCTCGGCCGCGCTGCTGGGCCGATCCCAGGCGATGGAGACATAGCGACCCCGCTCGCGACCCAGCCGCTCCATCACCGGACCAGGATCGTCATAGACGACGTCGGGAACGAGCTGGTGGTACTCGGCATGGGGTCGGGCCTGCTGGAGCTCCACCGCGGTCACGCCCAGCAGGACGATGGCCACCAGGACCCTCGGCACCCAACGGACCGTCGCCGCCACCCACGCCACCACCCCAACCGCCGCCGCCGCGACCCACCAGCGGTAGCTGTCGGCCACGCCGCTGCGCCCGCCGACCAGCAGGGCAAAGCCCAAGATGAGGCCGACCACCACCAGCCCCCCCAGCCCCTGACGAACCCGCGCCCAGAACCGCCCCACATCGCGATCCAACAGGGCGTCAACACCCAACCCGGCCGCGGCCGCCAACCCGAAATAGCCCAACAACAGATACCGGGCCGGCACCCGAAACTCCGCCACCAAGTCGATGTTGCCGGCGATGAGGCGGTACAGGGCGCTCTGGTTCCCCAACGCCATCACCACCCCAAACAAGGTGATGGCCACCACCCACACCCGCACAAACAGCAACCGCGCCGGGCCCGCCCACACCCCCAACCCCGCCAACCCCAACGCCACCAACCCAATGAAGCCCACGTTCTCCCCGGACAGCACATTGCCGTAATCGGGCAACAACGCGTTGAACGCCAACCGCGCCGGCAACGCATACTGCTCATCAAACCCCGGAGTGGTCCGCCACCCCTGACGCTGCAACAACAGCGTCGGCAACAACTGCCAAGCGAACAACAAGACGAGGGCGACGATCGCCCCGCCCAGACGCAGCCCCGCGGCTAGCGCCCGCCGGGGCCAGGCCCGGGGGGCGGCGGCCAGGACCCAGGCCAGCCCGTAGGTGCCCAGGGCGAACAGGGTGTAGACCCACTCCTCGGGATGGCCGGCCAACAGCTGCAGCCCGGCCGCGACCCCGGTCAACACCACATAGCGGAGCCGGCCGGACTCCAGGGCCAGGTGCCCCAGGGCCAGGACCAGGGGCATCCAGGCGATCACCTGCAGCTGGTTCAGCAAGATGATGTGCTGGAGGCTCACCGACCCAAACCCAAACGCCACCCCGGCCAGCACCGCCCCCCAGCGGCCGGTGCCCAACGCCACCCGACAAAACAGCCACATGCCCAGACCGGCGAAGGCGATGTGGGCCGCCACCACCACCTCCAAGGCCATCGAGGTCGACGGCAGCACCCAGAACGGCAGGTTGCCCGGGTACAGCACCCCATGCTGGAGGTTGGCCAACAACGGCTCCCCCCCGTACTGGTTGTCCAGCCAGGTCGGCAGGAACCCGCCGCCCAGCA
>Ga0081538_10001774_pt1 | contig 21784 bp, 27 predicted proteins | sample TabmetS5T2R1_FD_71022 | JGI IMG/M metagenome (GOLD analysis project Ga0081538, IMG submission 71022) | Tabebuia heterophylla rhizosphere microbial communities from the University of Puerto Rico - S5T2R1 | ecosystem: Host-associated > Plants > Roots > Rhizosphere ...
CTTCGTCCACACCCACCTCCGCGTCCGGTCGAGCCCGGCGGGCCTGACGGTGGAGCTCTGGGACCACCCCAAGCCGGCCGAGCGGCGCCTGCCGTGGATCGAGCGCGCCGCGATCGCCGGGAGGACGCCGCGCCAGCCGCCGCCCACCGCCGGGCCACGGCTGCTGGGCCGGCAGGTGGCGGCCCGCGGGGCGCGCAGGCTCCCCTGACGGTCGGCTCGGCGGCCGTCGCCGCACGGTAGGCTTGCAACCTGGACCGATCAGCCTCCTCGCCGGGACGGCCGCCATGGAGACGCCACCGGGCCCAGCGCGGGTCTCCCGCCGGCTCAGGGAGCAGTTCGCCCCCGCCTACCTGGCCATCAGCGGTCTGGTCCAGGTCCTGGTCCTCGACGCCCTCATCTCGAGGGTCGAAGGCGGCTACGGCGGGTACGGCACGGTGGAGTGGCTGCTCGCGGTCGCCACGTTCCTGGTGTGCGTCGACATCTGGCACGAGTACCTGATGACCGTGCTGAGCCACGTGTGGCTGCCGGGACTGCTCGATTCGCTGGTGCCGTTCGCGTTCCTGGTCACCGAGCTGCTGATGGTGCACTTCGTCGGCGAGGACCTGCGCGGCTGGCTGCTCGGCTACGGGCTGGTCGCCCTGGTCGGCGTGGCGGCCTGGCTGCAGCGCAACCTCCGCATCCGCCAGGTCGCCGACGAGGAACGCGACCTGCTCCTGGCCCTGGCGGCCCGGCACTGGTACCGGGGCGCGCTGGCGGTGGCGGTGACGGCCTTCGGCCTGCTGGGCTGGCTTCTGTACGACCCGCTGGGTCTGGAGTCGGCCCAGCTCGCCGTCGCCATCGCCGGGCTGGTCGGGGTGGTGGCGATCATCGCCAGCTCGGTTCCCATGTGGAACCAGATCCTCAGGTACGCCCGCGGCGAACCGGTCGGCACCGACCCCCGGGCCTAGAATCTGACCACGATCCCCGATGCCCGGAGGGGCCGTGCCACCCGAGACGAAGTACGCACGGCTGGGAGGAGACCGGATCGCCTACCAGGTGCTCGGCGCTGGACCGCCGGACCTGGTGCTGGCCCGCAGGAGCTACGGCCACATCGACGTCGCCTGGGAGGATCCCGGGATCGCGCTGTTCCTCCGCACGCTGGCGTCGTTCTGCCGGCTGATCATCTTCGACCGGCGCGGCACCGGCCCCTCCGACCCCCTCCCGCCCGGCCCCCTGCCACCGTGGGAGTCCTACGCCGAGGAACTGGCGGCGGTGATGGACGAGGTCGGCTGCGAGCGGGCGGCGATCATGGCCGAGCTCGACGCCGGCCCGACGGCGCTGTTGTTCGCCGGGACCAGGCCGGAACGGACCAGCGCGCTGGTCCTGGTGAACACCGCGGCCCGGTTCACGGCCGGGAGCGACTACCCGATCGGGGCCGCCGCGGAGACCGCCGAGGCGCTGATGGCCCGGTTCGACGAGTTGTGGGGCAGCGACGCCTTGGCCGCCATGCTGGCCCCCAGCCGCGCCGGCGACGCGCGCTTCCTCCGCTGGTTCGCCAAGTGGCAGCGCGCCAGCGTGAGCCCCAAGACCGCCCAGACGTTCCTGCACGCCCTGACGGAGGTCGACGTGCGGCCCGTCCTGCCGCTGGTGCAGGTGCCGACCCTGATCCTGCACCGTCGCGGCTTCGAGCTGGTGCCCATCGCGCACGGCCGCTACCTGGCCGAGCACATCGCCGGGGCGAGGCTGGTCGAGCTTCCAGGCTCGGACGTGGACCTCAGCTGGGAGACTCCGGAGCTGGCCCTCGACACCGTCCAGGAGTTCCTCACCGGCGTCCGGCGCAGCGCCGAGCCCAGCCGCGTGCTGGCGACCGTGCTGTTCACCGACATCGTGGGTTCGACCGAGCGGGCCGCCCGGGTCGGGGACCGGCGCTGGCGGGGGCTGCTGGAGGTGCACGACGAGCTCGCCGGCCGGCTGGTCGAGCAGTTCCACGGTCGCCTCGTCAAGACGACCGGGGACGGCATCCTGGGCACCTTCGACGGGCCCGGACGGGCGATCCGCTGCGCGGCCGCCCTCAGGGACGAGCTGGCCGGCATCGGCCTGGCCATCCGGGCGGGGGTGCACACCGGCGAGATCGAGCTGCGCGACGGCGACGTCGGCGGCATCGCGGTGCACATCGCGGCGCGGGTGATGGCCGCGGCCGACCCGGGCCAGATCCTCACCTCCAGGACGGTGCGCGACCTGGTCGTCGGCTCCGACATCGCCATGGACGACCTCGGCACGCGGCCGCTGAAGGGGGTCGAGGGCACCTGGCAGCTGTTCGCGGCGGCACCCTGACGAGGGCCCAGCCGCGACTGCACAGGAGACACCGATGATGGAGTCCACCGTCGACGGCAGCCCGTCAAGACAGGCTGTACGGGTCAGCGGCGCTCAGTCCGGGCAGGCATCGCCCGGCGGAGGTTGCCGGCCGGCGGGGCTGGCAGGGACCGTCGAGGCAGAGGGAGGCCCAGTAGCGGGCACCGACCGGCGCCGCCTTCACGGGGTCGCGACCCGGGCGGCGGCGAGCACCTCGGCCGCGGCCGCCCGGGTGGCCGGGGCGCCGTCCAGCTCGCCCGCGGCGAAGGCGTCGGCGAGGTCCTCGGCCCGGTCGAGGTCGCGCAGGGGCGGTAGGAGGGCGACGGCCAGCCCGCCGCGGGCGGCCCTGGCCAGGGTCTCGGCCAGGACCACCTCGGTGCCCATCGGGACCCCGACGAACAGCTCGGGTCGGGCTGCCTTGGCCGCGACCAGGTAGTAGCCGCCGTCCAGGGCCGGGCCGAGGACGACGTCGGCCTGGTCGAGCAGGGCGAACGCCCGCCGGTAGCTGGCGGCCGGGACGTGCGGGGTGTCGGCGCCGACGATCGTCACCCGGTCGGCGCCCGCTGCCAGCAGGCCGGCCAGGCATGCCGCCAGGCGGTCGCCGAGGTCGCCACGACCCTGGGGCAGCAGGCCGAACCCCGGGGCCAGCCGGCGGAGCCGCTCCCTGGCCTCGGGGGGCGTGAAGCACAGCCACGGCTCGGCGCCGGCCGAGCGGACCGCCGCCAGCGTGTCGGCCAGCATGGCGGCCGCCGCCCGGGCCGCCCCTGCCTCGCCGAGCGCCGGGACCAGGCGGGTCTTGGCCAGCCCGGCCGCCGGCTCCTTGGCGATGACCGCCAGCGCGTCCCGGCGGCGGCGCGCGCGCCCGGACGGCGTCGCCTCACGGCGCCGGTCGCCCGAGCGCCCGGACGGCGTCGCGTCCCGGCGGCGGCGGCGCGCGCGCTCGGAGGGCGTCACCGGCCGCGGCTCCGGGACCGGGGCGCGGCCGCCCGACTGCCGGCCCGGAACCGTTCGGTCAGGAGGCGGCAGGTGACGGCGGCCATGGCGGCGGCGGCGCACAGGCTGCCGCGCAGCGATCCCGACACCTTGCTGGCGCCGCCGGCGCGGGGCCGGTAGCGAACCGGGACCTCGGCCACCCGCAGCCCCGCCCGGCCGGCGCGGCCGATCATCTCCAGCGGCCAGCCCTGGCCACGGTCACGCACCTCCAGGGCGAGCAGGGTCTCACGGCGGATCGCCCGGAAGGGCCCGAGGTCGGACAGCGGCACGCCGAACAGCAGCCGGCAGGCCAGGCCGAGGGCCCGGTTGGCCACCACCGCAAAGGCCGTCATGGCCGCCGGCTCCCTGGTGCCGGTGGTCCGCGACCCGACCACCAGGTCGGCCTCGCCGCGGAGCACCGGCCCAGCCACCGCGACCAGGTCGGCGCCGTCGAAGGAACCGTCGGCGTCGGCGAAGGCGATCACCTCGGCCGACGGGGACGCCTGCACCCCCGCCCAGCAGGCGGCGCCGAAGCCCCGCCGGGGCTCGGCGACGACCCTCGCCCCGGCGGCCGCCGCGACCACGGCGGTGCCGTCGCTGGAGCCGTTGTCCACCACCAGCAGGTCGACGCCGGGCGGGAAGGAGTCGAGCGCGGCCGGCAGGGCCGCGGCCTCGTTGAGGGCGGGGAGCACGACAGTGACGCCGGACAGGTCCATGCCGCCCAGTCTCGGGACCGACCCTGACGAGCCTGGCGCACGGGCCTTACAGACTGGTGACGGATGCCGAGGACCGTCCCCGACCGGCCCGCCCCGGCCGGCGCCGGCGGGTCCGGGTCCCGGTGGTGGTCGGGCCGCTGGTCGGCCAGGCGCTGCCGGTGCAGGTACTGTTCGCTACCCGCTGGTGACCGGTTCGCGAAGCTCCGCGGTGGCGAACTCGGCCATCCCCCGGGCGAAGTCGACCGTGGCCCGGAAGCCAAGGCGGTCGGCCGCCAGGGCGGTGGAGGCGAACACGTGGCGGACGTCGCCGGCACGCCAGCCGCCCACGACCTCGGGGGCGGGGCCGCCCATGGCGCCGGCAAGCGCGGCCGCCATCTCGCCGACGGTGCGCGGTCGGCCGCTGGCCACGTTGAACGCGCCGGCGACCTGCTCGGGGGCGGTGAGGGCGAGCAGGTTGGCCCGGGCGACGTCGGCCACGTGGACGAAGTCGCGCCGCTGGCGGCCGTCCTCGAACACCCGCGGCGGCCGCCCGCCGGCCAGGGCGCTGCGGAAGATCGCCGCCACCCCGGCGTACGGGGTGTCGCGGGGCATCCGCGGCCCGTAGACGTTGTGGTAGCGCAGGGCGGTGACCCTGGGGCCGCCGGCCAGGGCGCAGGCGGCGGCCAGGTGCTCCTGGTGCAGCTTGGTGGCGGCGTAGACGCTCCGGGGATCGGCCGGGGCGTCCTCGGCGACCGCGACCGGCTCCAGGTCGGCGCCGCAGCGGGGACAGGGCGGCTCGAACCGCCCGCCCTCCAGGCGCGCCGCCGGCCGGGGCCCTGGCCGGACCGGGCCGTGCTCGCCGCAGCGGTAGGCGCCCTCGCCGTACACCACCATCGAGCTGGCCAGCACCAGCCGGCCGACGCGACGGTGGCGGGCCAGGGCAGCCAGCAGGGCGGCGGTGCCCAGGTCGTTGTCGCGCGCGAACTCGACCACGTCGCCTGGGTCGGCGCCGAGGCCGACCATGGCCGCCTGGTGGCTGACCGCGTCGACGCCGTCCAGGGCACGGTCCAGGACCCGAGCCGCCGCCGGGTCGGCCAGGTCGGCCTCGACGTGCTCGACGTCGTCGCGCAGGTAGCCGGGACGGCCGGCGTGGGCGCGCGGGTGCAGGCGGTCGAGGGAGACGACCTCGTGGCCGGCCTCGACCAGGAGGTCGACGACGTGGCTGCCCACGAAACCGGCCCCGCCGGTGACCAGGACGCGCATGGCTGGCCAGGTTGCCCGGCCGGCGGCCGAAGATCAACCGGACGGCGCTTACGAACCGGTGACGGGTTCGGGACGGGCGTGGCGAGGCCACCCGGGATGTGCCACCGTCGAGGCCGGAAGGAGGGAGCGTGGCCGGGGAACGGATCCTGGTCGTCGACGACGAGCCGACCGTCCGCGAGGTCGTCCAGCACTACCTGGAGCGGGAGGGCTACCGCGTCCAGGCGGCCGAGGACGGACCGGCGGCGTTGGCGGCGTTCGGCGCCGGCGCCCCCGACCTCATCGTCCTCGACCTGATGCTGCCGGGCGTCGACGGCCTCGAGGTGTGCCGGCAGGTCCGCGCCAAGGACTCGACCCCGATCATCATGCTGACCGCCAAGGGCCACGAGTCGGACCGGGTCGTCGGCCTGGAGCTGGGCGCCGACGACTACGTGGTCAAGCCGTTCAGCCCCCGCGAGCTGGTCGCCCGCGTCCGCAGCGTCCTGCGCCGGACGCTGGTCGGCGAGGGCCGCGGCCCGTCGCCGCTCCGCTCGGGCGACGTCCAGGTCGACCCGGTCACCCGCGAGGTCACGGTCGCCGACCGGCCGGTCACCCTCACCGTGCGCGAGTTCGACCTGCTGGCCTTCCTCGTCAGCCACCCACGCCAGGTGTTCAGCCGCGGCCAGCTCCTGCGCCAGGTCTGGGAGTACAGCTGGCTCGGTGACACCTCCACGGTCACGGTGCACGTGCGGCGGTTGCGGGCCAAGGTCGAGGACGACCCGTCCAACCCGCGGCGGCTGCAGACCGTGTACGGCGTCGGCTACCGGTTCGTCCCGGTGGAGCCGTGATCGTGCGCGGCTGGGCCGGCCTGCCGGCGCTCGGCTGGTTCCTGGCCGGGCTGGCCGGCAGCGCGGTGGTGGCCAGCCTGGTCGGGATCCCTCCCGCCGAGGCCGGCACGCTGCTGGCCGTGATCACGCTGGCCGCCCTGGTGGTGGTCGCGGCCGGGCTCGGGCTCCAGCAGCGGCTGCGCCGGCGGCGGGCCAAGGTCGCCAGGCAGGGCGCGCTCACCGCGGCGGTGACGGCGGTGGTCGCCTTGGCCGGCCTGTGGGCGGTCAGCGCCCAGATGCTCGTCTCCAGCCACGACCTCGCCGTGGTGCTGGCCTCCCTGCCGCTGGCGGCCGGGGCCGGGGTCGCCTACGGGGTGGCCACGGCCAGGCAGGTCGCGGCCGACCTGGAGGCCCTGGCCGGGACGGCCCGGCGGCTGGAGGCCGGCGACCTGGCCGCCAGGGCGGAGGTGCGGGGGATCGCCGAGGTCGCGCTCATCGCCGAGACGCTGAACGCGGCCGCCGCCCGGCTGGCCGAGGCGCGCGACCGGGAGCGGCGCATGGAGCAGGAGCGGCGCGACCTGATCGCCTGGGCCTCCCACGACCTGCGCACGCCGCTGGCCAGCCTTCGCGCCCTGGCCGAGGCCCTGGCCGACGAGCTGGCCCCCGACGAGGCGACCCGGCGCCGCTACCTGGCCGGCCTGACCGTCAACGTCGAGCGGCTCAGCGCCCTGGTCGACGACCTGTTCGAGCTGTCGGCCATCCAGGCCGGGGCGGTCGCCCTCCAGCTCGAGCCGACCTCCCTGCCCGACCTGGCCACCGAGGTGCTCGACCGGTTCGAGCCGGAGGCGGTCGCGGCCGGGGTCAGGCTGGAGTGCCAGCTGGACGGCGGCCGCCCGGTGCTGGCCGGCCGGGACCAGCTCGGGCGGGTGCTGGCCAACCTGGTCGTCAACGGCATCCGGCACACCCCCCGCGGCGGTCGCCTGCGCGTGGCCGTCGCCGACGCCGACGGCAGCGCCGTCGTGCGGGTCACCGACGGCTGCGGCGGGATCCCCGAGGCCGACCTGGCCCGCGTCTTCGACCAGCTGTGGCGCGGCGACCCCTCCCGCTCGACCAAGGGCGCCGGCCTCGGGCTGGCCATCGCCCGTGGCCTGGTCGACGCCCACGGCGGCACCATCGGCGTCGCCAACGTCCCCGGCGGCTGCGAGTTCACCGTCCGCCTGCCGTCGAACGCCTCCGCGCCGCCCGGGAACGGCCGCCGCGGCCTTTCGGGTCGCTGATCGAGTCCTTACAGCCTGCGAACGCCGGGTCCCGGCCGCCGCCGGTGCCCCTAGCCTGGCCCCATGGGCCCGAACTTCGCCTCGCCGGCCAGGAGCGAGCGGACCACCGCCGTGCTCGGGGTCGCGGTCGGCGTCCTGTTCGGCGTCTGCCTGCTGACCGGGCTGCTGTCGCACCTGATCCAACAGCCGCCGGGCTGGTTCGACTGGCCGAGCCGGCCCGTCTGGCTGTACCGGTGGAGCCAGGGCCTGCACGTGTTCTGCGGCGTCGCCGCGATCCCGGTGCTGCTGGCCAAGCTCTGGTCGGTCTACCCGAACCTGTACCGCTGGCCGCCGGTCCGCGGCGTCGCCCACGCCATCGAGCGGGCGGGGATCGTCCCGCTGCTCGGCGGGGCCCTGCTGCTCCTGGTCACCGGGATGATGAACATCGCCTACTGGTACGGGTGGGGCTTCGACTTCATCAGGACCCACTACTGGACCGCCTGGATCGTGACCGGCGCGCTGGTCGTCCACCTCTCGGCCAAGCTGCCGGTCCTGCGCCGCGCCCTGGCCGGGCGGCACGCCGCGGCCGACGCCGTCGGCGGCCTGGAGCGGCGCCGCTTCCTGGTCGCCACCGGTGCCGCCGCCGGGGCGCTGCTGCTGGTCACCGCCGGCGAGGCGTTCACCCCCCTGCGGCGCCTGGCGGTCCTCTCGCCCAGGCGCCAGGGCGTCGGCCTCCAGGGCCTGCCGGTCAACAAGGACGCCGCCTCCGCCGGGGTCGCCGGCAAGCTGGACGACCCGGGCTGGCGGCTCGCCGTCGGCGGCCGGGTGACCCGCCCGGCCAGCCTGTCCCTGACGGACCTCCAGGCGCGGATGGCCGGGCCGATGGGCCACGCCGCACGGCTGCCGATCGCCTGCGTCGAGGGCTGGAGCCAGGAGGCCCACTGGCGCGGGGTGCGCCTGCGCGACCTGCTCGAGGAGGCCGGCGCCCCGGCCGCCGCGGCCGTCCGGGTCCGGTCGCTCCAGCGCGGCGGCTACTCCAGCTCCCTGCTGAACCCGGCCCACGCCCGCGACCCCGACACCATGCTGGCGCTGGAGCTGAACGGCGCCCCGCTGCACCCCGACCACGGCTTCCCGGTCCGGCTGATCGCGCCCAGCAACCCGGGGGTCATGCAGACCAAGTGGCTCGAGTCGGTGACCGTCCAGTGAGCGACCTTCGCGCCGCAGGGGGGCCGGAGCCGCTGGCCGGCTGGCGGTGGTGGACCGGGCTCGCGGTCGGCGGCGCGGTCGGCCTGGTCGGCCTCACCGGGCTGCTCGCCGACGCGGCCAAGACCATGCCGGTGGTCTGGCTCGAGTGGCTGGTGGGGCTCGTGCTGGTCCACGACCTCGTGCTGGCGCCGCTGGTGAACCTGGCCGGACGCCGGCTGCGCGACCGGGCGCCCGAGGCCTGGCGGTGGCCGCTCCAGCTCGGACTGGTCACCTCCGGCGTGCTGGTCCTCGCCAGCGTCCCGGTCCTGGTCGGCGTCGGCCGCCGCACCCAGCCGGGCAACGCCTCGGTGCTGCCCGGCGACCACCCGCTCGCCCTCGCCGTGGTCCTCGCCGTGGTCTGGCTGGGCGTCCTCGCCCTCGGGACCTGGGACCTGCGCCGCCGGCACCGGACGGCCCCGCCGCCCGACCGTCGCGGGGCCGGCGCCGAGGAGGTCCCCGCAGCGCCCGACCCGCCGGCGCGCTGACCTCCCGCCACCCTGCGTGGCCGCCCGTCAGGGCGGCGCGGGCCTGGTGCCGCCGGTGTCCGGTCTGGCGGTGAAGATGGGCGAGAGGTCGGGGTCGCGTTCGGGGTCGGTGAGGGCCAGGATCTCGTCCCCGGCGTGCAAGGTGGTGGAGCCCCGGACCGGGACGGGTTGCTGGTCGCGGATGACGAAGCTGATCCACACGTCCTCGCCCGTCCCGAGGTCGCCGATCCTGGTCCCGTCGGCTGGGGAGCCGGGCGCCACGACGAGGCGTCGGAGCCCGCGGGGCTCCCGGCGGAACCGGACGCCCAGGCTCCACGGCTCGGGCTCCACGGTTCGCATCGGCACGCCCAGCCGGGCGGCGACGGTGGGCACCAGGCCGCCCTGGACGATGACCGAGAAGGCGACGACGACCACGACGACGGCGTACAGCCTGGTCGCGTCCGGGACGCCCCCGGTCAGCAGGAAGGTGCCGAGCAGGATGGGGACGGCGCCCTTGAGCCCGCCCCACAGCACGAACAGCCGCTCCCCCCAGGTCAGCCTGACCGGCAGCAGCAGCAGGCCGACCAGCAGCGGACGGACGACCACCGTCAGCAGCACCGCCAGGATCAGCCCGATCCACAGCCCGCCGGCGTCAGGGAGGGTGTGCAGCCCCACGGTGAGGCCGAGCACGAGGAACGCCACGATCTCGGCCAGGCTGGCCAGGGCGGCGTGGAACCGCTCGATCTCCCGCTTGTAGGGGGCACGGGCATCCCCGGCGAGGATGCCGGCGACGAAGACGGCCAGGAACCCCGAGCCGTGGGCGAGGGTCGCTGCGCCGTAGATGACCAGGACCCCGGCCAGGACCCGCAGCGCGTAGAGGCCCTCGCTGGGCAGCGGCACCCGCCGCATGAACCCCACCAGCAGCGTCCCGCCCGCCACCCCGGCGACGGCGCCGACCGCCAGCTGGACCACGAACTCGAGCGCGACACCGCCGGCGGCGTCGAGGCCCGCGGCCGAACCGGCGGTCAGCAGGCTGGCCAGCAGGGCGATCCCCACCGGGTCGTTGGCGCCGGCCTCGCCTTCCAGGATCGTGCCGCTGCGGCCTGCGACCTCCCGGCGGCCCAGCACCGAGAACACCGCCGCCGGGTCCGTGGGGGCCAGCGCGGTGCCCAGCAGCAACGCCGCCCGCCAGTCCAGGCCGAACAGGACGTGGGCGAGCGCGGCCATGGCGGCGGCGGTCACGAAGGTGCCGGCCACGCCGAGCCAGACGATCGCGCCGGCGGCGCCGCGGAACCGCCGCCAGCCCATGTGCATCCCGCCGTCGAACAGGATGATCGCCAGCGCCACCGACACCACCCGCTGGACGGTGGTGACCGACAACTGCCCCAGCGCCGGCACCACGTCGGACGCCACCGCGGCCGCCACCAGGAAGACCGCCGGCGCCGGGATCCGGGTCCGCTCGCTGACCCGGTTGAAGACCACCGCCGCGGTGATGGCGGCACCAACCGCCAGCACGAGCAGCGCGAAGTGTTCGACGTCACCCATCGTCGGTCGGGGACTCCCGGGCGAAGCTGCTGAGCGCCGAGTGTGACAGCGGGCGTGGCCCGGCGCATGGCCACGAGATTGCGTATCTGCTTAATTGCAACTATGCTGAATCCATGGACGCCACCCTCCGCGCGCTCGCCAACCCGACCAGGCGCGCCATGCTGGAGCTGGTGTGGGACGCCGAACGGTCGTCCTCGGAGATCGCCGACGCGGTCGGCGCGACGCGACCGGCCACCTCCCAGCACCTCAAGGTGCTCCGCGACGCCGGCCTGGTGCGGGTGCGCAGCGACGGCGGCCAGCGCCTCTACCGGGTCGACGCCGCACGGCTGGCCGAGGTGCGCGAGGCGCTCGAGCGCTTCTGGGGGGCGCGGCTCGGCCGGCTGTCGGCGGCCGTCGCGGCCGACCGGGCGCGCCGGCGGGAGGGGGAAGCGGGTGGTGACCGGTGGTGACCGGCCCACCGTCGCCCGAGGCGGAGGACGTGGTCACCTGCGAGGCGGTCGTCCCGGCGCCGCGGGAGGAGGTCTTCCGCTGGTTCGTGCGGCCGGAGCTGCTGGTGCGCTGGATCGGCATCGACGCCCAGCTCGAGCCGTGGCCCGGCGGGCGCTTCCGCTTCGAGGTCACCGACGGCCAGTGGTGCAGCGGCCGCTACCTCGAGGTCGTCCCGGGCCGGCGCGTCGTCGTCACCTGGGGGTGGGACAGCGGCGCCATCCCGGTCCTGCCGGGCTCCTCTACGGTCACGGTGGACCTGCTGGAGCACCCCGAAGGCACGCTGGTCCACCTGGTCCACCGCGACCTGGCCCCCGAGGTGCGCCGGCTGCACGCCGAGGGCTGGTCGCGGTTCCTGCCGCGCCTGGCCGCGGTCGTGGCCGGGCGCGACCCGGGCGAGGACCCGGCCCGCGGCGGGCCACCGCCCTCCCTGCAGCCCTGAGCGGAAGGAGCCGCCATGGCCGTCGACGTCACCGCCACCGGCACCATCGACCGCCCGCGCGAGCAGGTCGCCGCGTACCTGCGCGACCCGGCCAACGACACCTCGTGGATCGGCGGCCTGCGCAGCGCGCGGCTGCTGACGCCGCGACCGGTCACCGTCGGCAGCCAGGTCGAGCGGGTCGCCGGCTTCCTCGGCCGCCGGGTCGAGTACGTCAACGAGGTCACCGAGCTGACCGGGGACCGGTTGGCGATGCGGTCGCTGCGCTCGCCGTTCCCGATGCGGGTGACCTACGGGCACCGCCACGCCGGGGACGGCACCACCGAGGTCTCGGTACGGGTCGAGGGCGACGCCGGCCGCTTCTACGCGCTCCTCGGCCCGCTGCTGGGCCTGGCCGTGCGCCGCTCCATCGCCCGCGACCTGCGCAACCTCAAGCGGGTCATGGAGGAACGGCCGGCCCGTACCGGCCGGTAGCCGACCAGACCAGCCGCCGCCGCCGCCCGGTCAGGGCCGCCCGCCGGCCTCCCGGTCGGCGGCGAGGATGGCGTCGGCGACCTCGGCGAGGTCGGCGCCGACGACGTCGGGCCGCTCGACCAGCGGGTCCAGGACCTTGCCGGGCCGGGCGACGAAGGCGGTGGCGCAGCCCGCCCGGGCCGCGCCGGCGACGTCCCAGGCGTGCGCCGCCACCAGCCGCACCTCCCCGACGGCCACCCCGAGGCGCTCGGCCGCCATCCGGTACGGCTCCGGCGCCGGCTTCAGCCGGCGCACCGTGTCGGCCGACAGGACCAGCTCGAACGCGTCGATGAGGCCGGCGGACTCCAGCTGGGCGCGGGCGACCTGCTCGGTCGAGTTGGTCAGCGCGGCCAGCCGCAGCCCGGCGTCCCGCAGCCGGCCGAGCGCGCCGGCCACCTCCGGGTGGGCAGGCAGCCGCCGTATCTGGTTGGCGATCGCCTCCCGGTCGCCGTCGCCCAGCCCGGCGCCGGCCCGCTCGGCGGTCATCTCCAGGGCGGCCATGGCGTGGGCGCCGAACTGGCTGTAGGCGCCGGTGACCGTGGCGACCAGCGCCGACTGGATCATCTGGTCGAACCAGGCCAGGCGCACGCCGGCGTCCCCGAAGATCCGCTGGAAGTGCGGGTCCATCGCGGCCAGGTCCAGCAGCGTCTCGTTGACGTCGAACACCTGCACACGGCGCACCGTGACCTCCTCCGCGTCGGTCGTCACTGCGAAGTGATGCAATTACCCACGACGGGAACGGCGCAGGCGACGAACTGGCGAAAGGATCGCACGATGGCGTACGACGAGGGCCTCGCCACCAGGGTCCGCGAGGTGATCGGCGACCAGCCTGGACTGGCCGAGAAGCAGATGTTCGGCGGGCTCGCCTTCCTGCTGCACGGCAACATGGCCTGCGGCGTGCGTGGCGACGACCTGATCGTGCGGGTGGCCGCCGAGACCGCGGACGCGGCCGCGGGCGAACCGGGCACGCGGCCGTTCGACCTGACCGGTCGGCCGATGAAGGGCTGGCTCCTGGTGGACGCCGACGGTCACGCCGAGGACGACGACCTGCGCCGCTGGGTCGACCGGGGCCTCGCCTACGCCAGCTCCCTACCGCCCAAGTAGCGGGCGTTCAGGCGGCCTGCACGTTGTGGGTGAGCCATCGGTGCAGCGGCGCCAGGGCGCTCCAGTGCCGCATGCAGGCGGCCAGGACCGCACCGGTCTGGACGCGCTCGTCGGCGGGTTCGTCCTGCGACGACGTGGCCAGGGGCCAGCTCCACGAGAGGCCGGCTCACCGGATGGTGTCACGCAGGGCGCCCAGGAAGTACGCCCATCCCCGCTGGTGGTCCTCGACGGTCTCGGGGGGCAGGCCGCGGTGCACCAGGCGCACGGTCGTCGCGCCGGCCTCCTCGACCAGGTCGATCTCGACGGTCGTGCTCCCGGGCGGCACGCCCATCCGGCCGTCCTCCCAGCCGTAGGTGAAGACGACCCGTCGGTGCGGGACGAGCTCCACGAACCGGCCGACGACGGTGGCGCCGTCCGGGTGGGTCCATCGCAGGACCCCGCCCGGCGCGGGGTCGGCGGTGGCGTCCGGGCCGACCCAGCGAACCAGGCCCTCGGCCGTGGTCAGGTGCGCCCACACCACCTCGACCGGGGCGGCGATCGTCACCTCGTACGACGCGAGCCTCACGGCCGGCGACCCTCCGCCTCGGCGGCGTCCTTGAGCGCCGCGAGCGCCGGCCCCCAGTAGGCGTCGAGCTCGCGGCGCAGCCGCTCGAGCCCCTCGACGTCCACCCGGTACAGGCGCCGGCGCCCGTCCACCCGGCCCCGGACCAGTCCCGCGTCCCGGAGGACCTTGAGGTGCTGGCTGGCGGCCGGCTGGCTCAACCCGATCCGCTCGGCGAGCTCGCCGACGGCCAGCTCCCGGTCCAGCACCAGCCGGAGCATGGCCCGGCGGCTGGGATGGGCGATCGCGTCGATTGCTTCCTGCATCATGACACTTTAGACTGAGCGCATATAAGATTCCACGCATATGACGGCCGGAGCATGACAGCCCGAGGAGGCCCCGTGAGCTCCACCCAGCAGGTCGCTCGCCGCTACTTCGACGCCTGGACCTCTGGCGACGGCGACACCGTGGCGGCGCTGCTGTCGCCGACCTTCAGCTTCGCGGCAGGCGACATGAGGATCGAGGGACGGGACGCGTTCCTCGACAGCGGAGCCTTTCCCAGGGACGCGACCACCACGATGGTCGCCGAGGCCTACCAGGGTGACGTCGCCTTCCAGATGTACGACGCCACCCGCGGCGCCCGCACCATCCGGGTCGTCGAGCAGCTCACGGTCCGGGACGGGAGGATCGCCAGCTCGGTGTTCGTGACCGACATGGCCGCCCTGGCGAGCTTCGCCGGGTCCCAGCGGCACGAGGCCGACGGGCGCGCATGAACCGCAACCCCGACGTGGACCGGTGGTTCGACCAGGCCGACCACCCCCTCGACGCCACGATGCGGCGCGCCAGGGAGATCATCCTCGGGGCGGACGGCCGGGTCACCGAGTCCATCAAGTGGAAGACGCCCACCTTCGCCTACAACGGCAACATCGCCAGCTTCAACCCGTCCAGGCACGTCCTCAGCATCATGTTCCACCGGGGCTCGGAGATCCCGGGCGAGCATCCCCGCCTCGAGGGTGACGGCAGGCTCGTCCGCACCATGCGCTTCGCCGACCTGGACCAGCTCGAGGCCGGCCGCGCCGACCTCGAGGCCGCCGTCCGCGCCTGGTGCGACTGGAAGGCGGGCTCGCCGAAGCGCCGCTGAACCGGCGCTCAGCGGCCGGACGACCCGGTCACCAGGAGCGGATCCCCCGGCGGCACCCAGGTCACCTCGTCGCACGGCCGGAATCGGAGGTCGGCCTCCGTATTCCCGGGTACACTGGCGCCATGGCCACCGCAGACCGCCCCGGCGACCCCGGACCGCCCGCCAGAGCGCTGCGCCGCGACGCCCGGCGCAACCGCGACGCCATCGTCGCCGCCGCCCGGCAGGTCTTCTGCGACCACGGCCTGGAGGCGCCGCTGGAGGAGATCGCCCGCCGCGCCGGGGTCGGCATCGCCACCCTGTACCGTCGCTTCCCCAGCCGCGTCGAGCTGCTGGACGCGGTGCTGGCCGACACGGTCCAGGCCCACGTCGACGCGGCCGAGCAGGCCCTCGCCGCCGACGACCCCTGGGACGGCTTCGCCTACTACCTGGAGGAGACCTCCCGGCTGCAGGCCGCCGACCGCGGCCTCAACGACGTGATGGGCATGCGCTTCCCGCGCGCCACCGCGGTGGAGGCCGCCAAGACCCGGCTGTTCGAGCTGGCCGGCCAGCTGGTCGAGCGCGCCCAGCGGAGCGGACAGCTCCGCGCCGACCTCACCAGGGAAGACCTCGCCTTCGTCACCTGGGCCAACTCCCGCATCCTGCCGGCCTGCCGCGCCGCCGGCGCGCCCGACGCCTGGCGGCGGCACCTCGGCTTCCTGCTGGACGGCTTCCGCGCCGACCGCGCCCACCCGCTGCCGGAGCCGCCGCTGTCGCTCCGGCAGGTCCACCGCGCCATGGTCGTCCTCGGCCGCCGCTCCGCCGGCGACCGCGAAACGGACCGGGTCAGGAGCTGACGCCCCGGGCGCCTCCGGGCAGGCCGTCCCCGGGACCCGTAGGAAGGAGGCGCATGGACCCTCGCGGACGCTCCTGCCCGCCGGCCTACCGCTACCGGCCGGAGGCGCTCGCCCGGCAGACGCCGCTGTCGGCCGGCACCCTCTACGTCGTCGGCGGGCTGTACGGCAACCTGGACGCCCTCGCGGCCGTGCTCGAGCGGGCCGGCCGCGAGCCCGGCGGGCCGGCGACGATCGTGTTCAACGGGGACTTCCACTGGCTGGACGTGGACCCGGAGGACTTCGAGGCGATCAGCGGGACCGTCCTGGCCCACCACGCCACCAGGGGCAACGTCGAAGCCGAGCTCGCCTCGCGGGAGGACGCCGGCTGCGGCTGCGCCTACCCCGACTACGTCGGCGACGACGTCGTCGAACGCTCCAACCAGATCATCACCCGGCTCCGCGGCACCGCGTCGCGCTTCCCCGGCCTGCTGCGCCGCCTGGGCGAGCTGCCCAGGCACCTCACCGCCAGCGTCGGCGGGCAGCGCGTGGGCATCGTCCACGGCGACCCCGAGTCCCTGGCCGGCTGGCGCCTGGCCCTGGAGGCGATGGAGCCGGGCGACCCGCTCGTGCGCCGCCAGGTCGGCTGGCGCGGCCAACCGACCACCACCGCCGACCTGCTGGACTGGTTCCACCGCGCCGACGTCACCGTCTTCGCCAGCACCCACACCGGCCTGCCGTTCGCCCAGGCCGTCCCCGACCGCGGGCAGCGCCGGCTGGTGATCAACAACGGCGCAGCCGGCCTCGGCAACTTCGCCGGCACCGGCCACGGCGTCATCACGCGGCTGTCCTCCCGCCGCCAACCGCCCGCCGACAGCCTGTACGGCACCAGCATCGGCCCGTTGCGCTGCGACGCGGTGCCGGTGCCCTTCGACCTCGGCGGGTGGAAGGCACGCTTCCTGGCCCAGTGGCCACCCGGCAGCCCTGGCCACCGCTCCTACTTCACCCGGGTCACGCGCGGTACCCACCTTCGGCCGCAGCAGGCGGCACGCGGCGGCGTGGAGCTGACCTGAGCACGCAAGACATTGACAGACGTCGATACAACTGCAAGGATTCCATCGACGCTTGTCAATGCTAGGAGGTTCCCCGTGCGCAGGACCCCGTCCGTGACGACCTGGCTGGGCCGCTGATGGCGACCGCCACCGCACCCGCCCCAGCCACCGCGACGACGGCGGGGTGCTGCGCGCCCCTGGGGGCGGCGTCGCTGTCGGACGCCGAGGCCGAGGCGACCGCCCGGCTGTTCAAGGCCCTCGCCGACCCCCACCGGGTCAAGATCATCAACCTGCTGGCCACCAGCCCCGACCCGGTCTGCGTCTGCGAGTTCACCGAGCCGCTCGGGCTCAGCCAGCCGACCGTCAGCCACCACCTCAAGAAGCTGGTCGCCGCCGGGCTGCTGGAGCGTGAGCAGCGCGGCACCTGGGCCTACTACTCCCTCGACCGCGACGCGCTCGGCCGCCTGGCCGGCGTGGTCGACCTCCAAGGAGGAGCCGTATGAGCGCCACCTCCCAGCACGCCGGCGGCAACCAGGAGCCGCTGCTCGACGGCCTGGTCGAAGAGGTCGCCCTGCGCGAGCAGGTCCGGACCCGCTACGCGGAGCTGGCCGCGCTGGCCGCCGCCGGCGCCACCTGCGGCTGCGGCCAGCCGGTCGACTGCGGCTGCGGCGCCGACTGCTGCACCAGCGTCGACGAGAACCAGCCAGGGGCCGCCGCCGGTCTCTACGCCGCCGACGACCGCGACGCCCTTCCCGAGACCGCGGTGCTGGCCAGCCTCGGCTGCGGCAACCCGACCGCGGTGGCCGAGCTGCGCGCCGGCGAGGTGGTCCTTGACCTGGGGTCGGGCGGCGGGATCGACGTGCTGCTGTCCGCCAGGCGCGTCGGCGCCTCGGGCAAGGCCTACGGGCTGGACATGACCGAGGAGATGCTGGCGCTGGCGCGCCGCAACGCCGCCGAGGCCGGCGCCACCAACGTCGAGTTCCTCAAGGGCCACATCGAGGCCATCCCGCTCCCGGCCGGGACCGTGGACGTGGTGATCTCCAACTGCGTGATCAACCTGTCGGTCGACAAGCCGGCGGTGTTCGCCGAGGCCTTCCGGGTGCTCAAGCCCGGCGGGCGCCTGGGCGTCAGCGACATCGTCGCCGAGGACCACCTGACTCCGGCCGAGCGGGCCGAACGCGGCAGCTACGTCGGCTGCATCGCCGGAGCGCTGTCCAGGGCCGAGTACGAGTCCGGGCTGGCGTCGGCCGGGTTCACGCAGGTGTCGGTGACCTTCACCCACCAGGTCGGCGACGGCCTCCACTCCGCCATCATCCGCGCCACCCGAGCGGCCGGCGCGCCCGCGACCGTACCCGCCTCCGCCCACCGCGAGCTTCCGGTCGTCCAGCGGTCCGACTGCTGCTGACCGACCGGGCCATGACGGGCGACCGCGAGCGGGTCCGGGCCGACGATCCCCGCGCCGTTCCGACCGGCCGGACCCGGCTCCCGGTGGTGGTGATCGGGGCCGGCCCCGTCGGCCTGGCCGCCGCCGCCCACCTGCTCCACCGCGGCCTGGAGCCGCTCGTCCTCGAGGCGGGTTCGCGGGCCGGGGCCAACGTCGCCCAGTGGCGGCACGTGCGGCTGTTCTCCCCCTGGTGCCTGGCCCTGGAGCCGGTCTGCGTGCGCCTCCTCGACCAGGCCGGCTGGGCCGGCCCCGATCCCGACGCCCTGCCCACCGGCGCCGACCTGCTCGACCACTACCTGGAGCCCCTGGCCGCGCTTCCCGCCCTGGCCCGCCGCATCCGCCCGCACACGACCGTGGTCGCGGTCGCCCGCCACGACCTCGACAAGGTCCGCGGCCCCGGCCGCGAGCAGCTCCCGTTCCTGGTCCGGGTCCGCGATCGGCACGGAGACCTGCACGACCTGCGGGCACGGGCGGTGCTCGACGCCTCCGGGACCTGGACCCAGCCCAACCCGCTCGGCGCCTCCGGGCTCCCGGCCCTCGGCGAGGCCGACGCCGGCCACGCGGTGCGCTACGGGCTGCCCGACGTCGCCGGCCGCGACCGCGACCGGTACGCCGGCCGGCGGGTGGTGGTGGTCGGGGCCGGCCACTCGGCCGCGACCAGCCTGCTCGCCCTGGCCGACCTCCAGCAGCAGGCCGCGACGACCCAGGTCGTGTGGGCGGTCCGCTCGGCCAGCCCGCGGCCGCTGGTCGGCAAGGGCAGCGCCGAGGCCGACGAGCTCCCCGCCCGCGGGCGGCTCGCCACCGACGTCGCCGCCCTGGTCGACAGCGGCCGCATCGAGCTGGTCACCGGCTTCCGCATCCACACGGTCGAGCCGGCCGGTGACCGGGTCCGGCTGGTCGGCGACCAGTGGCGGGGCGACGACCTCGCCGGGGTCCGCAGCCTGCGGGTCGAGGCCGACCAGGCGGTCGCGGCCACCGGGTTCCGCCCCGACCACTCCATCGCCACCGAGCTGCGGCTGGCCTTGGAGCCGGGTCTGGAGAGCGCCGCCGCGCTCGGCCCGCTGATCGACCCCAACGTGCACACCTGCGGCACCGTGCCCGCCCACGGGATCGCCGAGCTCGCCCACCCCGAGCCCGGCTACGTGATCGTGGGGATGAAGAGCTACGGCCGCGCGCCCACCTTCCTGCTGGCCACCGGCTACCAGCAGGTCCGCTCGGTGGTGGCCGCCCTGGCCGGCGACCGTGCCGGCGCCGCCCGCCGCGACCGCGGTGCGCCGGCGGCGGCCATGTGCGCCGTCAACCGGGAGCTGCTGGCCACCGCCTCCCGGCGACGCCAGCTCGTTCCGTCACTCCCCCGACGGCCAGCCGGCGCGGCCGTGGCAGCCGGCACGGCGGCGGACTGGAGCGCCGCCACCTGCTGTCCCTAGCCGCTCGCCGGGCTGGTCCCGGCCAGCGCCTGACCCCCACCCACCGCCACCCTGGCACGACCTCTGGTGCCTCGGCCGCCGCGGCAACCGTCAACCGAGGGCGTCGGCAAGGGAGGCCGCGAACCGCTCCAGCAACCCGTCGTCGGCCGCGGCGTTGTGGGGGTTGAGCTCGGCGAGGGTGACGGCGACCAGGCCCGGGCCCGAGGCCAGGACCTTGAGCGCACGGAGCATCTCGTGGAGCTTCAGCCCCGTGTTGCGCGAAGGATGCTCCGAGAGCGGAGCGTCGGTGAAGTCGACGACGTCGACGTCGAGGTGGATGGCGTAGCGGCCGGACCGTGCAGCGAGGAGCTCGAGCGCCCGGCCGGCGGCTCCCTCCGGGTCGCCCCTGACGTCCTCCAGCGCCAGGCGGGCCAGCCCCAGCCGCTCGATCTCCCCGCGTTCGAACCGGGTCGAGTGGGATCGGCTATGGGAGAACAGCACGACCTGGTCCGGGTCGAGCAGCGGGGCGTTCCCGCCGGCGGCCGTCAACGTCGGCTCGGTGCCCTCGATCGCCAGCATGTGGGCGAGGGCCATCCAGTCCAGGGCCCCGTCGGTGGCGCTCGCCGGGGTGTTCAGGTCGGAATGCAGGTCGAAGTAGGCGAGGGCGACCCGGTCGGTCGCCTGCTGGATCCCGGCGACCGTCCCGATCCCGACGGTGCAGTCGCCGCCCAGCACGAGGGCGACCCGGTCCTGGTCGGCGAGCGCGTCGGCGACGCGCCCTGTCGTGCTCCGGACGGTGTCGACGACGGCTTCGAGGTTCTGGGCCCGCGGGTTGGCGCGGTCGGGCCGCCAGGGGACGACCCGCGAGTCCCCCAGATCGTCCACGTCGAACCCCACCCGGCCGAGCTGTTCGGTGAGCCCTGCGGCTCGGATCGCCGCAGGGGTCTGTTCCTGACCGACGCCGCAGGCGCCGGCTCCCGAGGGAGCGCCGATGACCGCGACGCGCCGGGGCATGGCCCGTTCCACCGCTCTTCCTCCTTCGTCGGGTGCCCGACACGCTGCCACTTGAAGCTGGCTTCAAGTCAAGCGTCCTGTACGCCGGGAGGTCGTCGATCGGGGCGTCGCCGGGAGGCCTGGCCGGGCCGGCCCTGGGTGGCCAGGTGGGCGGCCCTGCCGCAGCTTTCCAGGCGTCGACAGCCACACTCCAGTGCCGAGCGGAGCAGCGCGCTCGTCTGCTCGAGCTCGGCGATCTGGCCCTGCAGCTCCTCGACCTTCCGGCGCGCCAGCGCCTGCCACGGGCGGCCGCCGTCGAGGAGTCGTCCGATCTCCTCCAGGCTGAAGCCCGATCGCTGACAGAGCGTGACCGCGCGCACCCGGCCGATCACCTCCGCGTCATAGCGGCGCTGTCCCCCGCTGCGCGCGGTCGCCGGAACCAGGCCGATCCGGTCGTAGTAGCGAAGCGTGGAGGCGGGCACCCCGGTTCGGGCGGCGAGCTCGCCGATGGTCAGTGGGTCGCCCACGCGGAGCTCCTCTTGACTTGAAGTTGACTTCAAGTCCTACCGTACCAGCAGCCGAACCTGGAGGGCGCCGTGGAACCGATCGACTTCGCCTGCACCATCGACCCGGCTGGACTCAGGCAACGGGTCGACCAGCTGGATTCCCTTGTCCCGCAGGTCCTCACGCTGCGCCGCGACGGCTCGACCCTCGCGCTCGAGTTCCCGGCCGAGGCCGTCCAGGACGTCCGGGCATTCGTTGTCGAGGAGTCGAGGTGCTGCCCCTTCTTCGCCTTCGAGGTCGACGAGATCGACCAACGGCTGCGCCTTGCGATCCGGACCCCGCCCGGCGGTGCGGCGATGCTGGACGCCCTTCATGCCGTGTTCGCCAACGACGGGACCCGGCACCGTGTGAGGGTCGTGCCCCGACCAGCAGCGTCAGGCGATCCCTGAGCGCCGGGCTTCCGCTCGGGTGGCGCGGCCGCGCGCGAGCCCGTGACCGAGACCGCGGAGCCGGCTCGTGAGGCGGCGGTGGGCCGGGTCGCGGCTGGCGGCGGCGAACGCCGCCAGGGCAAGGCCGAGCAACAGGGCCCAGCGCCGGTGGGCGCCCTCCCAGGCGGCGCCGCCCGGCTGGGCGTACAGCGCGACCCGGGCGGGCAGCAGGAAGGCGGCGCTCGCCAGCGCGAGCAGGGCCGGCGCGGCCACCACCCCGCCGCGCCGCTCGGGCGCCAGGCGCGACCCGGCGGCGGCCAGCGCCACGGTGACGGCCAGCAGCGCCGCCG
>Ga0081538_10001775_pt1 | contig 21779 bp, 16 predicted proteins | sample TabmetS5T2R1_FD_71022 | JGI IMG/M metagenome (GOLD analysis project Ga0081538, IMG submission 71022) | Tabebuia heterophylla rhizosphere microbial communities from the University of Puerto Rico - S5T2R1 | ecosystem: Host-associated > Plants > Roots > Rhizosphere ...
CCGGTTCGAAGGTCAGCGGGGCGGGGGGGCGGGCGGCGTGCGTCAAGGCCCCCACGGGGGAGCTGGGGTTGCTGGTGCCGGTGCGAGTCCAGGAGTGCCAGCCACCGGGGCTGCTGGCCAGCCGCGTGTACATCGACCTCGTCTACGTTGGGGAGGAGGAGGCGCGGCGGCGGCTGCAGGATGGGGTAGGGGAGTCGGGCGCCCGGCCGACCTCGGCGCCGTTCCCCGGCACGCCCGTAAAGCGCTTTCCTGGGCAGGGCCCTGAGATTAGCAACCTGCCGGCCCGGAACGGCAACTTCTCCGGCCGTGGTGCGCTGTTGGAGGAGCTGCACGCCTCGCTGGAGGCCGGGTCGGTGGCGGCGGTGGTGCCAATCGGGGCGGTGCAGGGGCTTGGCGGGGTCGGCAAGACCCAGCTGGCGTTGGAGTTCGCCCACCGGTTCGCCAGCGACTACGACATCGCCTGGTGGGTTCCAGCGGAGCAACCTACCTCGGCGACCGCGGCCCTGGGCACCCTGGCCGGCCGGCTCGGCGTCGAGCAGGTCGCTCACCAGTTGGAGATGGTAGCCGGGCTGTTTGACCAGCTGCGCCGGCGGGACCGGTGGCTGCTGGTCTATGACAATGCCGAGCGGCCCGACCGGCTTGCTGGGCTGCTGCCGCCGGGAGGCGGTGGGCAGGTGCTGGTGACCTCCCGCTGGTCGGCCTGGGGCCGCCAGGCCACGCCGCTCCGCTTGAACATGCTGCGCCGCGAGGAATCCATCGCGTTCCTGCGCAAACGCACCGGCACCGACGACGAGGCAGCCCTGGAAGAGGTGGCGGCGCTGTTGGGGGACCTGCCGCTGGCGTTGGAGGAGGCCGCCGCCTACCTTGAGCAGACCGGGGCGGGCTTGAGTGAGTACCTTGGGCTGGTCCGTGACCGTGCGCGGGAGCTGTTCGGCCTGGACCAGCCGGCCGCCGACGAGCAGGGCGACCAAGGGCGGGTGGCGACCACATGGTCGCTGTCACTGGACCGGGTCAATCAGGAGGCGCCGGCGGCCGATGCGCTGCTGAGCCTGTGCGCCTTCCTCGCCCCCGACATCCCCCGTGAGCTGCCAAGAGAGCAGCCGCACGTGCTGCCCGAGGAACTCGCCCACGGGGTCAGTGATCGGCTGGCCTATGACCGAATGCTGGCGATGGTGGGTCGCTACTCGCTAGCCACCGTGACGCCAACCGCTGTTTCGGTGCATCGCCTAGTTCAGTCGGTCATCCAGGCCCGCCTCGGCGAAGAGGGTGAGCGGCGCTGGGCCGAGGTCGCCGTGGGCCTGCTGCGCGCCAGCTTCCCGAACCAGAGTGAGGAGATGGCGACCTGGCCGATCTGTGAGCGACTGCTGCCGCAGGTGCTGGCCGGTACGGGGCACGCCGAGCGGCTCGGGGTGGCTGGGGAGCAGGCCGGCTGGCTGTTGGACAAAGCATCTACCTACCTGCGGCAGCGGGGTCTGTACCGGCAGGCCCGGCCGATTGCCGAGCGGGCACTGGCGGTCACCGAGGCGGCGCTGGGACCAGCCGATCAAGAGGTCGCCTGGCGGCGTGACGCGCTTGGCCGTGTGCTGCGCAATCTTGGTGAGCTGGTCAGCGCCCGGGCGCAGTTCGAACAGGCGCTTGCGATCGGCGAGGCGGCCCTTGGTCCCGACCACGCGGAGGTGGCCGTCTTGCGCAACGACCTCGGCCTCGTGCTGCAGAACCTTGGGGACCTGGTCCGCGCCAAGGCGCAGTTGGAGCGGGCGCTTGAGATTGGGGAGGCGGCGCTCGGCCCCAACCACGCGGAGGTGGCCGTCCGGCGCAATAACCTCGGCATGGTGCTGCGGGACCTTGGGGACCTACAGGATGCCCGGGTGCAGTTTGAGCAGGCGGTGGCGATCGGCGAGGCGGCTCTTGGCCCCGACCACCGGGCCGTCGCCGCCTATCGCGGCAACCTCGGCGGGGTGCTGCGGGACCTTGGGGACTTGGCGGGTGCCCGGGTGCAGTTGGAGCAGGCAGTGGCAATCGACGAGGCGGCCCTTGGCCCCGACCACCCCGACGTCGCCCACGGCCACAATAACCTCGGCATGGTGCTGCGGGACCTTGGGGACTTGGCGGGTGCCCGGGTGCAGTTGGAGCAGGCGCTGGCGGTCAGCGAGGCCGCCCTTGGCTCCGACCACCCGAACGTGGGCATTTGCCGCAGCAACCTCGGCGGCGTGCTGCGGGCGTTTGGGGACCTACAGGGTGCCCGAGTGCAGTTTGAGCAGGCGGTGGCGATCGGCGAGGCGGCCCTTGGCCCCGGCCACCCGTATGTGGCCATCTGGCGCGGCAACCTCGGCATGGTGCTGCAGGATCTTGGGGACCTGGCGGGTGCCAGAGCGCAGCTGGAGCGGGCGCTTGCGATCAGCGAGTCGGAGCTTGGCCCCGACCACCCGACCGTGACCACGATTCGCCGCAATCTCGACAGCGTGCGCCAAGCCCTCCAAGAGACGACTCCTGAAGATCCAGCTTCGGCTGTCTAGCGTCCTTGCTGCATTGGGCGCACGTAGCGAAACCGGCAGAGCTGCTGCACTCATGCCAAAACACATGTTCCTCCTCCACTCGTCCTCAAGCACATGCACCGCATCATGAACCGCTTTCAGTACCAGATCGCTGCTGCCTACAGCGCTCGTCTGTACTCGCTTGCATAACGGATGAAGCTTCGCCGCTCGCTCTACGCTCGACCCGTAATCGTCCGAGGAGAGCAATGCGCCGAGGCGCCGCTTGGCCGGCGGGGCGGCCGAGCAGCCGGCTGGTTGTGCGACAGCATCAACACGGTTGCAGGTCTCAGCGTGCGGTCGCTCGGCGTGGCGGCCAAGTAGGTCCGGATGCCGGCTGTGCTGTCGTCACGGTGTCCGCGTTCGTCCGGCATCCGGTGTCCAGTGTCCGGTGCGAGCGTCCGGTGTCCCACGGGTGCCTGTCCACGTGACCGGTGTCCGGTGCGGCCGTCTGAGCGTCCAGTGTCCAGTGTCCGGCCCCCGGCGTCCGTGCGTCCGGCGTCCGCTGTGTCCGACGGGAATGAGGTCGCGGGGTGTGGCGGTGGGGCCGCCAGCCGCACGGCTGGGATGGCCGGGGTCGGCGTGGTCGCCCGCCATGTCCATGACGGCGCGTCCTCTGCCCGAGGTTGGAGCCTGGCGCTCAAAGCTGGCGCAGGCCCGTGCTGGGCCAGCGGAGGGTCGACTTGGACTTGGTCGTCGTCGTGGGAGGTGGTTGGCAGTGGGCAAGCCGACCGGGAGAGGCTGGATGCGTGCGAGGTTCGCCCATCGGGAGCTGCAGTTGGCGGTGACCACCCTGCGTGGTCATGGTGTGAGGCCTGGGCCTGGGTCGGCTGGCCGCTGAGATCCTCTGGGCAGCACTGTGACTTGAGCTTGCGGCCGCAGCGCGGCCGGAACATGCAGTGAGCGCCGCCGGCTCGACGCTGGCGACGCTCTGACCTGCGAGGTTGGGGGTGGAGGTGAGGGGATTTGAACCCCTGGCTTCCTCCGTGCGAGGGAGGCGCTCTGCCGGACTGAGCTACACCCCCAGGTGAGCGTTGGGGATGGTATCAGAGGAAGGTGAGCGGAATGGGGCGCGGACGGCGGTTGGGCTGGGCGGCGTATGCGGCCTGTGGGGTGGCGTTGGCGTCCGCGGCGGTCAGCTTCTACTGGGCGTTCGGGGGAACGGCGGGGATCGACACCCTCGGGGGGCGGCTGGAGGAGCTGGCCAGGGACGAGGACCCCGTGGCGCTGTGGCTGGCTGGGGCGGCCGGGGTGGCGAAGCTGGCGGGGGCGGCGCTGGCGCTGGCGCTGGTGCGGCCGTGGGGGAGGGTGGTGCCGCGGCGGGCGCTGGTGGTGACGGCGTGGGCCGGGGCCGTGGTGCTGGTGCTGTACGGCGGGGTGTACGTGGTCGTGGGGGCGCTGGTGCTGGGTGGGGTGGTCGAGGTGGCGGGCGGGGTGGACCGGACCGCGTTGTGGTGGCACGTGCTGGTCTGGGACCTGTGGTTCGTGGTGTGGGGGGTGCTGCTGGGGATGGCCGCCTGGGCCAGTCAGTCGCGGGTGGCCTCGGCGACGGGCTGAGGGGTGGGCTCGCGGGAGGCGAACAGGCGGCCCTGGACGAGGGCGACGCCGGCGATGACCACCAGGCCGCCGAGGATGAGGCGGAGCGAGAAGGGCTCGCCGAGGACGAGGACGCCGGCGACCACCGCGACCAGGGGGACGAGGTAGGTGACCAGGGAGGCGACGGTGGCGCCGCTCTCTTGGAGGGTGCGGTAGTTGAGGAGGTAGGCGTAGCCGGTGCCGAGGGTGCCGAGGAGGAGCAGGCAGAGGGCGGCCTGGGGGCCGAGGTCGACCCGGCCGGCGGCGACGTCGACGGCGGCGACGGGGGCCAGGAGCAGGGCGCCGGCCAGGAGCTGGCCGAACGACAGCTGGAGGGCGGAGAGGCCGGTGGTGAAGCGGTTGGCGTAGGCGAAGCCGAAGCCGTAGCCGGCGCCGGCCAGGACCACGGCCAGGGAGCCGAGCAGGGAGCTGCCGGCCAGGTCGCCGCCGCCGACCCCGGCGACCACGGCGACGCCGAGGAAGCCGATGGCCACCCCGACCAGCTGGGGCGGGCGCAGGCGCTCACCGAGCAGGCCGGCCGCGAACCCGGCGGCGAACAGGGGCGTGCAGGCGTTCAGGACCGAGGCCAGGGCCGAGCTGATGTGCTCCTCGCCCCAGCCGATCAGCATGAACGGGAGCACGCTCATGGCCAGGCCCAGGACCACCAGGTGGCCCCAGTAGCGGCGCTCGGGCAGGGGCTCGCCGCGGCGGCGCATGGCCACCACCAGCACGGCCAGGCCGAGGGCGATGCGGCCCCAGGCCAGGAAGGTGGGCGGGGCGTCCTCGAGGATCACCTTGATGAACAGGAACGACCAGCCCCAGATGAAGGCCAGCAGAAACAGGCGTCGCACGGGCACCCCGCAGGAAGCTCGAAGAGGGAGGTTCGCTTCCAGGCTACTCCCGCCCCAACACCGCCCCCGGCGCCCCGGTTTCGCCTCCCGATTAAGTCAACACGGATGTTGCAAAAATTGGCGGGCGGGCGCACCATCGCGGCAGCGTTGCTCCCGCGGTGTGGAGGTGCCGAGATGACGCGATCCTCCGGCGGCCGGCTGGCCGGGACGACGGCGCTGGTGACCGGCGCCTCCCAGGGGCTGGGGCGGGCGATCGCGCTGGCCTACGCCCGCGAGGGGGCGGACCTGGTCCTGGTGGCCAGGCGACCCGGCCCCCTGGAGCAGGCCCGGGCCGAGGTCGAGGCGCTCGGGGCCCGGGCGGTGACGGTCGCCGCCGACGTGGGCGACCCCGACGACGTCGAGCGGGTCGCGGCCGCCGCCCTCACCGCCTTCGACCGGGTCGACGTGCTGGTCAACAACGCCTCCGAGCTGGGCCCGACGCCCATGCCCTACCTGCTCGACACCGACCCGGACGCGCTGCGCCGGGTCCTGGACGTCAACCTGCTGGGGCCGTTCCTGCTGACCAGGGCGCTGCTGGGGCCGATGCTGGCCGCCGGACGGGGGAGCGTGATCAACGTCTCCAGCGACGCCGGGGTGGTCGGCTACCCGGGCTGGGGCGCCTACGGGGTGTCCAAGGCCGGCCTCGACCAGATGACCAGGATCTGGGCCAGCGAGCTGGACGGCAGCGGGGTGCGGGTCAACGCCGTCGACCCGGGCGACATGGCCACGGCCATGCACGCGGCCGCCCTGCCCGACGACGACCCGGCCACCCTGGCCCGGCCCGAGGACCGCACCGAGGTGTTCGTGCGCCTGGCCGCAAGCGAGGACGGCAGCGGCCAGCGCCTGGAGGCGGCCGGGTTCGCCCCCGCCGAGGCCTAGGGAGCAGCGATGCGCAGCGCGGTCCGGTTCCGGCTCCCGCCGGAGCTGGAGGCGGCCGCGCCACCCGAGGCCAGGGGGCTGCGCCGCGACCACGTCCGCCTGCTGCTGGTCGACCGGGCCACCGGGGCGGTCGCCCACCACCGCTTCCACGAGCTGCCCCGGCTGCTGGAGCCGGGCGACCTGCTGGTCGCCAACGACTCCCGCACCCTTCCGGCCAGCCTGCTCGGCCGCACCGCCTCGGGGGCGCCGCTGGAGGTCCGCCTGGCCGCCCGGGACGGGGCGCGGTGGGCGGCACTGGCGCTGGGGGTGCCGGGGGACGGGCGGGACCCGGCGCTGGTGCCGACCGACGCGCGGCCGGCGGCGCCGGAGCTGGCGGTGGGGGATCGGCTGGAGTTCGCGGGCGGGCTGGGCGCCACCGTGCTCGGGCGGCACGAGGAGGCGGGGCCGCTGGTCTGGCTGGCCTTCGACGCGGCCGGGGAGCGGCTGGCCGAGGCGCTGCACCGGGCCGGGCGGCCGGTGCGCTACGCGTACGTGCCCCGCCCCTGGCCGCTGCACCACTACCAGACACTGTTCGCGGCCGGGCCCGGGTCGGCCGAGATGGCCAGCGCCGGGCGGCCGTTCACCGTGCAGACGCTGCGGGACCTGCGCGCCCGGGGGATCGGCCTGGCCACCATCAGCCTGCACGCCGGGCTGTCGACCTACGGCGACCCGGCCACCGACCGCCGCTACGTGCCCGCCGAGCCCTACCTGGTCCCCGAGGCCACCGCGGCCGCCGTGGCCGCCTGCCGCGCCGCCGGCGGCCGCGTGATCGCGGTCGGCACCACCGTCGTCCGCGCCCTGGAGACCGCCGCCGTCGGCGCAGCCTCCATCGACCCGGTCCCGGGCGCAGCCCCCCGGTGGGGGAGCGTAGCCGACCCGGAAGCGGCGCGCTCCCGCTTGTCCACAGCCCCCAGGGGCCCCAACCCCGACCCACCTGGCCCGCGCCCCGGCCCCCACCGTCCCCGCCTCCGCGCCGGGCCCGGCGTCTCTCGGCTGCGGATCAGGCCCGGGCACCGGCTGCGGGCGGTGGACGGGTTGCTGACCGGGCTGCATGAGCCGGAGGCCAGCCACCTCGACCTGCTGGGGGCCTTTCTGGACCGGGCGGCGCTCGACCGGGCGTACGCGGCCGCGGTGGCCGGAGGGTATCTGTGGCACGAGTTCGGCGACGTCTGCCTGCTGCTTCCGCGCAGGTCGTGAGCTCGCGCGATCGTTGCACCCGCGACATGCCGCAGTCGCCTCCGCAGATTGCCCCGCTATAGATTGCGTGATTTGCGGGTGTGCCGGAGTGGGCGCTCAGCCGAGGATGGGCGCTCATGGAGGACGACACCATGGATCGGGCGGAGCCCCAGCGGGCCGTGAACGGCGCTTCCGCGCCGCAGCCGAGCCAGCCCGGGGAGCCGGCCGACGGTCAGGTCGGCCATCCGGAGGCGCGGCGCGCCCTGCCCGCGCCCGAGCACCCCGAGCATCCGGAGCGACCTCGCGGCCGCCACGAGGCGCCGCCCCGCTCCCTGAGCGGCCCGGCGGGAGCGGCCATCGCCGTGGTCATCGCCTCGGTGGTGTTCGCCGGGATCCTGGCCACCTGGCTGATCAGCTCGGCCAAGGAGGCGCCCGGACCGCCGGCCGCCGCCGACGGGGCTTCGGCCAGCACCGCCCAGGGCGGGCCGACCTCGCGGCCGCCCGGGCAGGGGTCGTTCGGCAACCTGATCGTCAACTGGAGCTTCGAGCAGGACCTGAGCGGCTGGGCGCCGATCGGCGAGGCCGACGCCAGCCAGGCGCCGCAGGGCCGGACCTCGGGGTCGTGCGCGTCGGTGCGGGGCCGCGGGTCGGCGCCGGGGCCGGTCGGCCTGGCCCTGCCCGACGCCGTCCCCGCGGCCAAGCGGGGCCAGCGCTACGTGGCCTCGGCCTGGGTGCGCTCGACCGCCCCGGGCCAGCCGGTCACCCTGCGGCTGGGCGGGGGCGACGGCCGCGAGGTCTCGAAGGCGACCGCCGCCACCCTGCCCGGGGTGGTCTGGAAGCGGGTCATCGTCGACCACACCGCCCGCGCCGGCGGCCCCCTGAAGCTGGAGATCGTGGCCGAAGGCGCCCGACCCGGCGAGGCCCTGCTGATCGACGAGGTCGTCGTCCGCCTGGGATAGGTGTCTGGAGAGCTGGAGGAGCGAGCGAGCCATGGTGCGTGCCGGCAAGGAAGACCCTGAGCTGAACATGCTCATGCCGCCACCCGATCGGCGGGTCGGTCGGCGGAGCTTCCTGCAGGTGGCCGGCCTGCTGGTGGCGGCCGGAGCCGCCGGCTACGCCGGCGGGACCGTGGCCGGGTGGGGCGACGACGATCCGGCCGCCCCGGCCGCCGGCGGCCAGGCGGCCCCGGGCGCCCGCCCCGCCGACCGGCTGCTCAACATCTACAACTGGTCCGACTACATCGACGACCGCACCATCCCGCTGTTCCAGGCCCTGACCAACCTGCGCGTCAACTACGACGTCTACTCCTCCAACGAGGACCTGCTGGCCCGGATGCGGGCCGGCCCCACCGGCTACGACATCATCGTCCCGACCAACAACTTCATCCCCACCTACCTGAAGCTCGGCCTGATCCAACCGCTGCGCCAGGACCTCATCCCCAACCTCACCAACCTGGACCGGGAGTTCGTCGAGACCGACTACGACCCGGGCAACCGCTACACCGTGCCCTACCAGTGGGGGACGACCGGGATCGGCTTCAACCGCCGGCGGGCCGGCGAGGCCGTCGACTCCTGGGCGGCGGTGTTCGAGCCCTCCCAGGCCATGGGCGGCCACGTCAGCCTGCTGCGCGAGGTCACCGACCTGATCGGCTGCGCGCTCATCTACCTCGGCAAGAGCCCCAACTCCATCAAGGACGCCGACCTGGCCGAGGTGGTGCGGCTGGTCCGGTCGATCAAGCCCAAGCTCAAGGGGTTCACCACCGACACCTACATCGACGAGCTGGCCGCCAACGAGACCTGGGTGGCCCAGGGCTGGAGCGGCGACGTGTTCCAGGCCCAGGACCAGAACCCGGACGTCAGCTACGTCATCCCCAAGGAGGGCTCGCTGCGGTTCGTGGACGTGATGGCCGTGCCCAAGGGCGCCCCCCATCCCGGCAACGCCGCCCGCTTCATCAACTACGTCCTCCACCCCAAGGTGCAGGCCCGCATCTCCAAGTACGTCAGCTACGGCACCCCGGTGTCGCTGTCCAAGCCGCTGCTGCCCTCGGACCAGACGAGCGACCCGGCCATCTACCCGCCAGCCTCGACCAAGCTGTCGATCCTCACCCTCACCGGCCAGAAGCTGCAGAAGTGGCAGGCCGCCTACGACGCGATCGTCAAGTAGCCTTGGCCGCATGAGGGAAGGCAAGCTGGTCGTCTGCGCCACCCCCATCGGCAACCTCGAGGACGCCTCGCCCCGGCTGGCCCGGGCCCTGGCCGAGGCCGACCTGATCGCCTGCGAGGACACCCGCCAGACCCGCAAGCTGCTGGCCCACCTGGGCGTGACCACCCGCATGACCAGCTACCACGAGGTCGGCGAGAAGGAGCGGGCCCGGGAGCTGGCCGACCGGGTGGCCGACGGGCTGCGCCTGGCCCTGGTCACCGATGCCGGCATGCCGGCCGTCTCCGACCCCGGCTACCACCTGGTCGCCGCCTGCCTGGAGCGGGGCGCGCCCGTCGAGGTGATCCCCGGGCCCAGCGCCGCCCTGGCCGCGCTGGTGGTCAGCGGGCTGCCCACCGACCGTTTCTGCTTCGAGGGGTTCCTGCCCCGCCGGCCCGGCCAGCGCGACCGTCGCCTGGCCGAGCTGGCCCGCGAGTCCCGGACCATGGTGTTCTTCGAGGCTCCGCACCGGGTCCTCTCCACCCTGGACGCGATGGTGGCGGCGTTCGGGCCGGACCGGGCCGGGGCGGCCGTCCGCGAGCTCACCAAGCTGCACGAGCAGGTGCTGCGCGGCCCCCTGGGCGAGGTCCGCCGGGCCCTGGCCGACCAGGGCCCGCGGGGCGAGCTGACCCTGGTCGTGGCCGGCGCCCCGGCCGGGGCCGCGCCCGCCGCCAACCCGGCCGAGCTGGCCGCCGAGGTCGCCACCCTGGTCAAGGGCGGGGCCAGCACCCGCGACGCCGTCGACGCCGTGGCCGAGGCCAGCGGCGCCCCCCGGCGGACCGTCTACCAGGCCGTGCTCGACGCCCGGGGCGAGCGCCGATGATGCTAGCCTGACCGGCATCACGCCCAGCTGGCCCCCGGAAAGGCGCGACGCGCGGTGACCGAGAAGGACACCTTCTACCTCACCACCCCGATCTACTACATCAACGACCTGCCGCACATCGGCCACGCCTACACCACCATCGCGGCCGACGTGCTGGCGCGCTGGCGGCGCGCCCACGGGGACACGGTGCTGTTCCTCACCGGGACCGACGAGCACGGGCAGAAGGTGGCCAGGGCGGCCGAGGCCGGCGGCCTCGACCCGCAGGCCTGGACCGACCGGATCGTCGAGCGCTGGAAGGCCACCTGGGCCGAGCTCGACATCGCCTACGACGACTTCATCCGCACCACCGAGGAGCGCCACGTCCTCGCGGTCCAGCACCTCTGGCAGCGGCTGTACGACCAGGGCGACGTCTACCTGGACAGCTACGAGGGCCTGTACTGCGTGGCCTGCGAGCAGTTCTACACCCCCGAGGAGCTGGTCGACGGGCGCTGCCCGATCCACGGCACACCGGTCGAGATCGTGCGGGAGGAGAACTACTTCTTCCGCATCTCCAAGTACGCCGACCGGCTGCTGGAGCACTACCGCGACCACCCGGAGTTCGTCCGCCCCGAGACCCGCCGGCGCGAGGTCGCGTCCTTCGTCGAGCAGGGGCTCCAGGACCTGTCCATCTCCCGCTCCAGCTTCACCTGGGGGGTGCCGATCCCCTGGGATCCCGAGCACGTCATGTACGTGTGGGTCGACGCCCTGCAGAACTACCTGACCGCCGCCGGCTGGGACGCGGACATGGAGAAGTTCCGGCGGGTGTGGCCGGCCGACTACCACTTCGTGGGCAAGGACATCCTCCGCTTCCACGCCGTCACCTGGCCGGCCATCCTGCTGGCGGCCGGGCTGCCCCTGCCGAAGACCGTGCAGGCCCACGGCTGGCTGCTGGTCGGCGGGGAGAAGATGAGCAAGACCAAGCTCACCGGCATCGCCCCCCACGACCTGGTGGAGCCGTTCGGCAGCGACGCCGTGCGCTACTTCTTCCAGCGCGAGGTCGCCTTCGGCCAGGACGGCAACTTCTCCTGGGAGGCGATGGTCGAGCGCTACAACGCCGACCTGGCCAACGGGCTCGGCAACCTGGCCAGCCGGGTCACGGCCATGGTCGAGCGCTACCGCGACGGGGTCCTGCCCGGGCCCGGCCCGGCCACCGACGCCGAGGTCGCGGTCCAGGACGCCGCCGAGCGGGCCTACGCCGAGGCCGCCGCCGCCCTCGAGGAGGTGGCCTACGAGCGGGCCCTGGCCGCCATCTGGCGGTTCGTCGGCGCGGCCAACGCCTACCTGTCGGAGCGCAAGCCCTGGGACCTGGCCAAGGCCGGCGACGACGTCGCCCTCGACACCACCCTGTACACCGGGGCCGAGGCGCTGCGGATCGCCGCCCTGCTCACCGCCCCCTGGCTGACCAGGGCCGCGCCGGCGCTGTGGGCGGCGCTGGGCGCCCCCGGGGAGCTGGCCGAGGCCAGGCTGCCGGGGGCGCTGGCCTGGGGCGGGCTGCCCAGGGGGGCGCGGGTGGCCCGGGCCGGGGCCCTGTTCCCGCGCCTCGACGCCGAGGGCAACGTGGCCAGGCGGGCGGGTTGACCGTGGCCTCCCGCGGGACCCATCCCGTCGAGGTCGTGGACTACGACCAGGACTGGCCCCGCGCCTACGCCGAGGAGCGCGACCGGATCGCCGCCGCCATCGGCGACGCCGTCCTGGCCATCGAGCACGTCGGCGGGACGGCCGTGCCCGGCCTGCCGGCCAAGCCGGTGATCGACCTGATGGTCGGGGTGGAGGACATCGAGCGGGCCGGGCCGGCCGTGGCCGGCCTGATCAACCTCGGCTACGAGTACGTCCCCGAGTTCGAGAGCCAGCTCCCGGACCGCCGCTACTTCCGCCAGGGCGTACCCGAGACCCACCACGTCCACATGGTCCCCGTGTCCAGCGACTACTGGGCCGACCACCTCCTCTTCCGCGACTACCTGCGCGACCACCCGCAGGCGGCCGAGGAGTACGGCGAGCTCAAGCGCGGCCTGGCCGACCGCTTCCGCCTCGACCGCGACGCCTACCGGGCCGGCAAGGCGCCGTTCATCGACACGGTGGTCGCCGCCGCCCGCCGCGAGGCCGGCGGCCAGAACAGCTAGGAGCCACCCATGACAAGGACCACTGTTCCCGGGCGTCCCCGGTCCACCGAGGTCACCGCCGGGCGCGACCGGGCCCCGGCCCGCTCGATGCTGCGGGCGGTCGGGTTCACCGACGACGACTTCGAGCGTCCCCAGGTCGGGGTGGCGTCGTCCTGGAACGAGGTCACGCCCTGCAACATCCACCTGGACCGGCTGGCGGTCGCCTCCAAGGACGGGGTGCGCCTGGCCGGGGCGGTCCCGCTGACCTTCAACACCATCACCGTGTCCGACGCCATCGCCATGGGGCACGAGGGCATGCGGGCCTCGCTGGTCAGCCGGGAGGTCATCGCCGACTCGGTCGAGCTGGTGATGCACGCCGAGCGGCTCGACGGCCTGGTCGCCATCGCCGGCTGCGACAAGTCGCTGCCGGGGATGCTGATGGCCTGCGCCCGCCTCGACCTGCCGGCCGTGTTCGTCTACGGCGGCACCATCCTGCCCGGGCACTTCCGCGGCCGCGACGTCACCGTCCAGGACATGTACGAGGCCGTCGGGGCGGTGGCCGCCGGCACCATGTCCGAGGAGGACCTCGACGAGCTGGAGCGGGTGGCCTGCCCGACGGCCGGGTCGTGCGCCGGCATGTACACGGCCAACACCATGGCCGCGGTGTCCGAGGCCATCGGCATGGCCCTCCCCGGGTCGGCCACCCCGCCGGCGGTGTCGGAGCGCCGCGCCGAGGCGGCCCGCCGCACCGGCGAGGCCGTGGTCAACCTGCTCCGGCTCGACATCCGGCCGCGCCAGATCATGACCCGGCCGGCCTTCCTGAACGCGGCCGCCGTGGTCATGGCCACCGCCGGCTCGACCAACGCCGTCCTCCACCTGCTGGCCATCGCCAACGAGGCCGGGGTCGAGCTGACCATGGACGACTTCGACGCCGTGAGCCGGCGCGTGCCCCACATCGTCGACATGCGCCCCGGCGGCCGCTTCGTCATGGCCGACGTCGACCGGGTCGGGGGCATCCCGGTGGTGCTGCGCGAGCTGCTCGAGGCGGGGCTGCTGGACGGCGACGTCCTCACCGTCACGGGCAGGACGATGGCCGAGAACCTCGAGGGCGCGGGCGAGCCGGACGGCGAGGTCGTCCGCCGGGTCGCCGCCCCGATCGCCGCCGAGGGCGGCCTGGCCGTGCTCCGGGGCAGCCTCGCCCCCGACGGCTCGGTGGTGAAGATCCCCGGCAACGAGAACCTGGACTTCCGCGGCACGGCCAAGGTGTTCGAGTCCGAGGAGGACTGCTTCGCCGCCGTCACCGGCGGCCACGTCGGCAAGGGCGACGTGCTGGTGATCCGCAACGAGGGCCCCAAGGGCGGCCCCGGCATGCGCGAGATGCTGGCCGTCACCGGCGCCATCAAGGGGGCCGGCCTCGGCAAGGACGTGCTGCTGATCACCGACGGGCGCTTCTCCGGAGCCACCTACGGAGCCTGCGTCGGCCACGTCGCCCCCGAGGCGTTCGTCGGCGGGCCCATCGGCCTGGTCGTCGACGGCGACCCCATCTCCATCGACGTGGCCGCCCGCCGCCTCGACCTGGAGGTCGACCCCGACGAGCTCGACCGCCGCCGTGCCGCCTGGAAGCCGCCCGAGCCCCGCTACGCCCGGGGCGCCCTGGCCAAGTACGCCGCCCTGGTCGGGGGGGCCGACCAGGGCGCGGTCTGCGGCTAGCCGCGGGCGGCGGCGACTACGAGATCGCCAGCCTGGCCACGGCGCCCCCGCCGTTCTCGTAGTACTCCATCCTGACCTCGTGGTTGCCGGCGGTCACCTGGCGGGTGACGGTGTAGGTGGTCGGCGACTGGTCGCGCCACTGGTTGATGATCAGGGTGCCGTCCAGGTAGACGCGCACGCCGTCGTCGGCGGTGGCGGTGAAGGTGTAGTTGCGGGTGGTCGCGAACGAGCGCGTCCCGACCCAGCGGACCGAGAAGTTGTTCGGGCCGACGCCGGTGCCCGGCGGGCTCCCGGAGCCCCAGTTGTTGTTGATCGCCGTCTCACAGCGCACGGTGGCCGGCGTGCCGGTGAGCGTCCGGTTGGGGAAGTAGCTCGCCCGGTACTGGCCGGTCGGGCACGAGGCGGGGGTGGCGGCCACGGCGAGCCTGGCCACGGCGCCGCCGCCGCGCTCGTAGTACTCCATCCTGACCTCGTGGTTGCCGGCGGTCAGCTGGCGGGTGGCCGTGTAGGTGGTCGGCGACTGGTCCCGCCACTGGTCGATGATCAGGGTGCCGTCCAGATAGACCCGGACCCCGTCGTCGGCCGTGGCGGTGAAGGTGTAGGAGCCGGCGGCGAAGCTCTGGGTCCTCACCCAGCGGGCCGAGAAGTCGTCGGTGCCGACGCCGACCCCGGTCGGGCCGCCGCTGCCCCAGTTGTAGTCGACCGCCGCCTCGCAGCGCTCGCCCGCCGGCGTGCCCGACAGGGTCCGGTTGGCGAAGTAGCTCGCCCGCCACTGGCTGGACGGACAGCCGGCCGGGGCCTGCTGGAAGGTGGCCGTGTAGGTCGTCGCCGTGGCCGGGGCGGTCAGGTTGTGGGTGGCGGCGCCCCCGTCCGACCAGGACTGGAAGTTGTAGCTCTGACCGCCGAGGGTCTGGGGCGAGGGGGCGCTGACCGAGTTGGTGGACCCGACGATCACCGTGCGGGTGAACGGGGCCGCCGCCCCGGCCGAGCCGACCGTCAGCTGGAGCCCGGTCGGGCTGGTCTGGAAGCTCAGGTCGACCGTCTGCGGGTCGAGCCGGACGGTGTCGGTGTCGGTGAGGCCGCCGGGGTCGGTCGCGGTCAGGGTCAGCTCGAGGTAGGAGGGGTGCTCGTGGTCGGGGGCGACGAAGCTGCCCGAGGCGACGTCCTCGTAGTCCTGGACCGGGTGCTGGTGGCAGCTCTGGGCGCTGTCGCAGTGGTGCAGGACCAGCGACCAGGACAGGGCCGAGGCGGGCAGGGTGCCGCTCTGGGGGTCGGTGGCCCCGCCCGAGAACGACACCGTGTCGCCCACCTTCCAGCGCAGCGAGGACGCCGGGCTGGAGATGGTCGCCGTCGGTGGGCTGTTGCCGGCGGTCACCGTCACGTCGTCGGTGGCGGTCGCCCCCTGGTTGTCGGTGACCCGCAGCGCCGGCGTGTAGGTCCCCGGCTGCTGGTAGGTCCAGCTGGCGCCGACCCCGGTGGCGTCGTCGAACTGGCCGTCGTCGTCGAGGTCCCAGGCATAGGTCAGGGGGCCGCCCTCGGGGTCGGTCGACCCGCTGCCGCTGAAGCTGACCGTGAGGGGGGCGGTCCCGCTGGCCGGGGTGGCGGTGGCGGCGGCCGTCGGCGGGCTGTTGGTCCCGGCGTACCGGACCCGGCGGACGGTGCCGCCCAGGTCGGCGTACCAGAGCTCGCCGGCCGGGCTGACCTCCACGTCGACCACGTCGACCCGGTTCTGCGGCGCCGGGTGGGCGGTGTTGGCGGCCACGAAGGTGGTGATCGCTGACGTGTCGGGCAGGCCGTTGCTCCCCCGGCGCATGGCCCAGATGCAGTCGCGGGTGTAGTCGGCGAAGAACAGCGCGCCGTCGTACTCGTCCGGGTAGGGGCCGCCGGAGGCCGGGTAGAAGGACAGGCCGGCGACCGACGAGCCGCCCGACGGGCAGGTCTCGCCGGGGACCACCTTGGCGCCGTGGTTGTAGGCGTAGTACGGGGTGGCGACCGCGGCCGCCCCGGCCGCGTACAGGTTCTCGCAGACGTTGAGGTTGGCGCCGTCGTAGCCGCTCTGGCGCCCGGCCCCCTCGTAGCAGGGCCAGCCGAAGTTGATCGGCCCGGCGGTCGGGGTCGTGATGCGGTTGAGCTCCTCCCAGGTGCCCCAGCCGACGTCGCCGACCCACAGCTCGCTGGTCCCGGGCCGGACCGTCATGCGGAACGGGTTGCGGAGGCCGTGGGCGACGATGCGGCGGGTGTTGGGGTCGCTGGAGGAGGCCAGCGGGTTGTCGGGCAGGGCCGCGCCGGTGTTCGGGTCGAGGCGCAGCACGGCCCCGTCCAGGCTGGTCGGGTCGCCGGTGGTGCGCAGGTCCTGGCTGCGCAGGGCGCCGCCCTCGGCGGTGGGCGGGGTCAGGGTGGCGCCGACCCCGCCCGGCGGGTCGCCGCAGGGGTTGAGCGGGCTGCCGTCCTGGCCGTAGTCGGCGAAGTTGAAGCTGGCCCCGTCGCCGCCGGTGACGTACAGGGCGCCGTCCGACCCGAAGGCGATGTCGCCGGTGGAGTGGCTCGGGTACTGCTGGCACCAGTCCTCGACCAGCACCTGCTCGGCCCCGGTCGACACGTTGCCGTTGGCGGTCAGGCGCGACAGCCGGCCCGAGACCACGCAGCCGTCGGCGGTCGCGCCGGGCGGGGTCGGGCAGGGGTCGGAGAGGACCCCGGCCGTGCCCCAGCGCGGCGCCGGGTCCGTCGAGCCGAGCACGTGGTCGTAGGCGTAGAGCACGTACACCGACGGGTTGGCCGGGAACTGGGGGTGCAGGGCCAGCCCGAGCAGCCCCCGGTCCCAGAAGTTGTGGACGTTGACGTTCAGGTCGGCGAACAGGGTGGCGGTGGTGTCCGTTGGACTGTCGAAGACCTTGATCCGGCCGCTCTTCTCGGCGACGAAGACGCGGCCGTCGGACGCGAACTCGATGTTGGTCGGGTTGTCCAGCCCGCTCCAGACGACCAGCTCCTGGAAGCCGGTCGGGAGGTTGACGGCCCGCGCCGCCCCCGGCGGTGACAGCAGTGTCACCAGGAGCGCGAGCGCGCAAATGGATGCCAGCCGACGCCCACGCATGGCGCGACCCCCTATGGTCCCCCGTTGGTGGCGCCCCCGCGGGCCACCAGCAGAACTACGCTAACTGGGCAAGCTCCGCAGATGCATCACATCTTCGCCGTACCGCCGGCTACGGCAGGGCGGGGGCTGTGGCATGCTCGGCCGCATGCGAGGACGCCGGCCGGGTATCGACGCCGCATTCACCGACCCTGCGGCTTTGGCAGGCCCTCCGCATGCGCGTCGGGCATACCCGGCCGGCGTCCTTGTCGACACCCACTGCCACCTCCACCTGCTGGAGCCCTCGCCCGAGGAGGTGGTGGCCGAGGCGCTGGCCGAGGGGGTCGGGCACCTGGTCGACGTCGGGGTCGACCTGGAATCCAGCCGGCAGGCCGTGGCCAACGCGGCCCGGCTGCCCCAGGTGTCGGCCACCGCCGGGGTCCACCCCCACGACGCCGACGGCTTCTCCCCGGACGCCCTGGCCGGGCTGCGCCGGCTGCTGGCCGGCGAGCGGGTCGTCGGCGTGGGGGAGACGGGGCTGGACTACCACTACGACAACTCGCCCCGGGAGGCCCAGCGGGCCGCCTTCGCCGCCCACGTGCGCCTGGCCCGCGAGCTCGACAAGGCGCTGGTCGTGCACTGCCGCGAGGCCTTCGCGGACGTGGTGGCCATCCTGGAGGGCGAGGGGGCGCCGCCCCGGGTGGTGTTCCACTGCTTCGCCGGCGACGAGCGGGCCGCGACCCGGGTCGTCGAGGCCGGCTGGTACGTGTCGTTCGCGGGCACGGTCACCTTCCGCAACGCCCCCGGGCTGCGGGCCGCCTGCGCCGTCGTCCCGCTGGACCGGATGGTGCTGGAGACCGACAGCCCGTTCCTCTCCCCCCACCCCTACCGGGGGCGGCCCAACCGCCCCGGCCGGGTGGCCGTCACCGCCCGGACGGTGGCCGAGGTCCACGGCGTCGCGGTCGAGCAGGTGGCGGCGGCGACCACGGCGACCGCGGCCCGGGCGTTCCGGCTCGACCTCGACGGCCGTGCCTGAGGAGGCGCCGGCCCTGCTGACCCCCGGGCGGGTGCGGGAGCTGCTGGAGCGGTACGACCTGCGGCCCAGCAAGGCGCTCGGCCAGCACTACCTGGCCGACCCCAACACCGCCCGCAAGGTGGCCCGCCTTGGCGGGATCGAGCCGGGGGAGACGGTGCTGGAGGTGGGGCCGGGGCTGGGCAGCCTCACCCTGGCCCTGCGCCAGGCCGGGGCGGCGGTGGTGGCCGTGGAGGCCGACGCCCGCCTGCTCCCGGCCCTGGCCGAGGTCGTGGGGGACGACCCCCTGGTCCGGGTCGAGGTGGCCGACGCCCTCCGGGTCGACCTGGCCGCCCTCGCCCCCGGCGCCCGGCGGCTGGTCGCCAACCTGCCCTACAACATCGCCGCCACCCTGGTCCTCAAGGTCCTGGCCGAGGCCCCGGCCATCACCCACCAGGTGGTCATGGTCCAGCGCGAGGTCGGGGAGCGGCTGGCCGCGGCCCCCGGGTCGGCCGCCTACGGCGCTCCCAGCGCCAAGCTGGCCGCCCAGGCCACCGCCCGCGTCCTGGCCCCGGTGAGCCGGCGCGTGTTCGTGCCCGAGCCGCACGTCGACTCGGTCCTGCTGGGGGTGACCCGCCGCCAGCACCCGGCCGTGGCCGGCCTCGACCCGGCCCAGCTGGGGCGGGTCATCGACGCCGCCTTCGGGCAGCGGCGCAAGACCCTGCGCAACGCCCTGCGCGGCCTGGGGCTGGACGCGGCCGGGGTCGAGGCCGTCGGCCGCGCCGCCGGGGTCGACCTCGGCCTCCGTGCCGAACGGCTCGACGTCGCCGCCTTCGCGGCCCTGGCCCACCAGGTCAAGCGTCCCCTTTGAACCGATCTCCGGGCGCGGCTACCATGCCCGGGCATCGACGTCGGGGAGGGACGCTCGTGGCCAGTTCGCAACGCCAGCCCGGAGACCACGCGTCCCCGCCGTCGCTCCGGGCCCGAGCCGCCGCCAAGGTCAACCTCGGGCTGTACGTGGGCCCGCTCGGCGAGGACGGCCGCTACCACGAGGTCGTCTCGGTGCTCCAGTCGATCGCCATCTGGGACGAGCTGGAGGTCGAGGTCGTGCCCGAGGGGCTGGGGCTCGAGGTCGAGGGCGGCGGCCTGCCGCCCGACGAGACCAACCTGGTCCTGGTCGCGGCCCGCGAGCTGGCCCGGCGCTCCCGCGACCTGCCCGGGGCCCGGTTCCGGCTCCGCAAGGGCATCCCGGTCTCGGCCGGCCTCGGCGGCGGCAGCGCCGACGGCGCCGCCGCCCTGATCGCCCTGGACAAGCTCTGGGGGCTGCACCTGCCGGCGGTCAACCTCCACACCATGGCCGCCGAGGTCGGCTCCGACGTCCCCTTCTGCATCGGCGGCGGGGCCGGCGTGGCCACCGGCCGGGGCGACAAGGTGCGCGAGGTGCCGAGCAAGGGCAGCACCTGGTGGGTGGTCGGCATCGACCACGAGCGGCTGGCCACCGAGGCCGTCTACGGCCACTTCGACGAGCTCGGCCTGGCCGCCCCGCTGGATGGCCGCTGGCCGGACGACCTGCTCGCCGCCCTGGCCGCCGGCGAGGCCGAGGCGCTGGCCGCGGCCCTCCACAACGACCTGGAGCCGGCCGCCTTCGACCTGCTGCCCGGCCTGGCCAAGTCGAAGCAGCGGCTCCAGGAGGCCGGCGTCCTGGGCGCGATCATGAGCGGCAGCGGGCCGACCATGCTCGGCCTGTGCCGCGACGAGGACCACGCCACCCAGGTGGCCAGGGCCGTCCGCTCCGGCTTCGCCCGGGTCGAGGTCGCCCGAGGGCCCGTCCCGGGGGTGACGTTCGGCTAGCCTGAGATACCCTGGCCCATGGGTTCTGGGGGGTCTGCGGGGGGCGCAGCCCCCCGCAATTGGCGGGTGGTGTAATGGCAGCACGGCGGCCTTTGGAGCCGTCAGGTCAAGGTTCGAATCCTTGCCCGCCAGCTCGGAGGGCTCCAGGACGCGACCAGGGAACGGGGGACCGATGGGCCAGGGGCTGACCGTCGTCGTGCTCGCCGCCGGGGAGGGCAAGCGGTTCCGCTCGGCCGTGCCCAAGCCGCTCCACCAGGTCGCCGGCCGGCCGCTGCTGTGGCACGTGCTCGCCGCCGCCGCCCCCCTCAAGGCCGGCCGGACGGTGGTCGTCGTCGGCCACGGCGCCGACGAGGTCACCGACGCCGTCGGCGGGTTCGACCTGGGCCAGGTCGACTTCGCCGTCCAGGCCGAGCAGCGGGGCACCGGCGACGCCCTTGCCGCCGCCCTGCCGTTCTTGGAGGGCGACGGCGACGTCATGGTCCTGTCCGGCGACACCCCGCTGGTCTCGACGGCGCTGCTGGAGGGGCTGCTGGACGCCCACCGGGCCGCCAGGGCGACCGCCACCCTGCTCACCGCCACCCTGGACGACCCGACCGGCTACGGCCGGGTGCTGCGCGACCGGGACGGCGCCGTCACCGGCATGGTCGAGGAGCGCGACGCCACCCCGGACCAGCGGCGGCTCCGCGAGGTCGGCGCCGGCATGTACGTGTTCCGCCGCCCGGCCCTCGACGGCCTGGCCGAGCTGCGCCCCGACAACGACCAGGGCGAGTACTACCTGCCCGACCTGGTGCCGCTGGTGCTGGCCGCGGGCGGCCGGGTGGCCACCGCCGAGGGGCCGGAAGAGGAGGTCAGGGGGGTCAACGACCGGATCGAGCTGGCCGAGGCGGGGACGGTCCTGCGCCGGCGGCTGCTGGAGCGGCTGATGCTGGGCGGGGTGACGGTCACCGACCCGGCGACCACCTTCGTCGACGCCGACGTCGAGGTCGGCCAGGACACCGTGCTCGCCCCGCTCACCTTCCTGGAGGCCGGGACCCGGGTCGGGTCCCGCTGCCGGCTCGGGCCCAACGTGCGCCTGGTCGCCTGCGCCGTCGGCGACGACGCCACCATCAGCCAGACCGTGGCCCTGGAGTCCACCATCGGCCCGCGGGCCGTGGTCGGCCCGTTCGCGTCCCTGCGCCCGGGCACCGAGCTGGCCGAGGCCAGCAAGGCCGGCACCTTCGTGGAGGTGAAGAACTCGGTCGTCGGGCCCGGGTCCAAGGTGCCGCACCTCAGCTACGTCGGCGACGCCGACATCGGGGCCGGGGCGAACGTCGGCGCCGGCACCGTGTTCGTCAACTACGACGGCGTCCGCAAGCACCGGACGACCGTCGGCGACGGCGCCTTCATCGGATCGGATACCATGCTGGTAGCCCCCGTGACGGTCGGGAGCGGGGCCCAGACCGCCGCCGGTTCCACCATCACCAAGGACGTGCCGCCCGACGCCCTCGCCATCGAACGCTCCGACCAGCGGACGATCGAGGGGTGGGCGGCCAGGCGCCGCCGACGGAAGAGCAAGGAGTGACGGGGAGGGCACGGTGAGCAACGGTGTGACGCCCAAGCAGGTGGAGGCGCTTGGGCGCCGGCACCTGATGCTGTTCGCGGGGCGGGCCAGCCGCGAGCTGGCCAGCGAGGTGGCCAGGCACCTCGGGATCGAGTGCGGCTCGGTCGAGGTCCGCGACTTCGCCAACGGCGAGACCTACACCCGGTTCGGGGAGAGCGTCCGCGGGACCGACGCGTTCGTGATCCAGACCCACAGCGCGCCGGTCAACGAGCGGATCATGGAGCAGCTGATCATGATCGACGCCCTCAAGCGGGCGTCGGCCAAGCGGATCAGCGCCGTCGTCCCCTAC
>Ga0081538_10001776_pt1 | contig 21776 bp, 19 predicted proteins | sample TabmetS5T2R1_FD_71022 | JGI IMG/M metagenome (GOLD analysis project Ga0081538, IMG submission 71022) | Tabebuia heterophylla rhizosphere microbial communities from the University of Puerto Rico - S5T2R1 | ecosystem: Host-associated > Plants > Roots > Rhizosphere ...
TGACGCGCGCGGTCCGTCCCGCCGCGACCCCCGCGGTCCGTCCCGCCCCGACCCCCGCGGTCCGTCCCGCCGCGACGCCCGCGGTTCGACCCGCGGTTCCTCCCGGCGAGCGTCTATGCCCCGGCGGCGATCGCGGCGACGCCCGCCATCGCCGCCACCACGCCGGCGCCCTGGGTTGCGCTCATGCGCTCGCCGAGCCAGACGCGAGCCATCAGCACGGTGGCGAGCGGGTAGAGCGAGCCGAGCACGGCCACCGCCGCGGCGTCACCGTCGGCCGACGCCTGGGCGAAGAGCACGTTCGCGGTCACGTCGAGGAGGCCGCAGCCGACGACTGCGGGGAGCAGCGCGCGCGGCGGCCGGGCGAGGCCGCCGCGCGACGCGCTGATCGCGACGAGCAGCGTCATCGTCACGAGCGCTGCGACGAGCGCGAGCCCGATCGTCGCGTCGCCGGGAGCCTGCGCGGCGCGCTGGAGGAACGTGAGCCCGAGGCCGATGCCGGCGGCCGCGACCAGCGAGGTGACGAGCGCGGCGCGCGACATGCCCGCGGGCCCCTCCGAGGCGGGCGGGCGCGACACGATCACGGCGCCGGCGAAAGCGACGATCAGGCCGGTGCTCGTCAGCGGCCCGGGGACGTCGCCGGAGGCCAGCGCGACGACGACCGGCACGACCCCGCTGCACGCGGTGAGCGGCGCGACGAGCGACATCGGGCCGAGCGCCAGCGCACGGTAGAGCGCGACGAGCCCGATGCCGCCGAACACGCCGGTCCCGATCGCCCAGCCGGCCTCCTCGCGCGACGGGAGGTCGCCGGCCACGATGCACACGAGCGCCAGGCCGGCGGTCCCGAACATCTTGCTGACCGTCGCGACGCCGAGCGCCGGCATCCCGCGGCTGGCGCGGCCGCCGAGGAAGTCCGCGCCGCCCCAGGCGGCCGAGGCGGCCAAGGCGAGGCCGAGCGAGAGCATCACGCGCCGCGGTCGCGATTCGGAGGGAGCGAGAGCATCACGCGCCGCGGTTGCGATTCGAAGTGAGCGAGCGCATCAGGCGCCGCGGCTGCGATTCGGGAGGAGCGAGAGCATCACGCCCCGGTTGCGATCCCGAGCGTCGAAGGAGGAAGCCGGTCACGAGATGTAGTATATTACATACCGTGCTCAAGGCCGTCCCCCGAACCTCGCTGGCCGAGCAGGCGTACGCCGCGCTGCTGGACGCGATCGTGGGCGGCGAGCTCGCGCCCGGGGCGAGGCTGCGGGATGCCGAGCTCGCGGAGCAGCTCGGCGTCAGCCGGACGCCGGTGCGCGAGGCGCTGCGGCGGCTCGAGGACGAGGGCCTGGTCGAGACCGAGCGCAACGCCGCCACGCGCGTGGCGCCGGTCCGCGCCGACCGCATCGCCGACGCCTTCCCCGTCGTCGCCGCCCTCCACGGCCTGGCGACACGCCTCGGCGTCCCGGCGCTCGCGGCGCGCGACCTCGACCGCATGGAGCGCCACGACGCCGAGCGCACCCAGGCGCTCCGGGCCGGCGACGTCCTCGCCGCCATCGCCGCCGACGACGCGTTCCACGGCGTGCTCCTCGCCGCCTCGCGCAACGCCGAGATCGAGCGCCTGCTCGCGCGTGTGATGCCGCACATCCGGCGCCTCGACCTGCTGCACTTCGAGGCGTTGACGCGCGACGCCGCGACTGCAGCCGCGGGCGACGACGACGCGCTCGCCGGCGACGCCGCGGCCGCCGGCGACCACGCCGCGATCATCGACGCCTGCCGGCGCGGGGAGGCGTGGGAGGCGGCCCGGCTCGTCGAGGCCAACTTCCTGCGGCTCGGCGAGCAGATGACCGCGCTCCTCGACGCCTGAGCCGTTCACCTGCGGCCGCCGGCGGCGATTAGACTCGGCCGGTGAACCACCTGCCGGAGGCCCTTGTCTGGCCGCTGGTCGGTCGTGAGGCGGAGCTGGAGCGGATCGCCCATGTCCGCGCCGGCGCGGAGCGGCCCGGAGTCGTGCTCAGCGCCCCGGCCGGCATCGGCAAGTCCCGCCTCGCCCGCCAGGCGGTCGAGCTCGCGGAGCGCGACGGAGCGGTCACGGGGTGGGTCCAGGCGACCCGCAGCGCGGCCGCCGTGCCGCTCGGCGCCCTGGCCGCGCTGGTCCCGGCCGACGTGCGCTCCGACGAGCCGGTCGAGCTGATGCGCCGCAGCGCCGAGGCGCTGCGCGAGCGCGCGGCGGGCCGACCGGTCGTGCTCGGGGTCGACGACGCCCAGCTGCTCGACCCCAGCTCGGCCGCGCTCGTCCTCCAGCTCACGCTCAGCCGCGGCGCCTTCGTCGTCGCCACGGTGCGGACGGGCGAGCCCGCGCCCGACGCGGTGCTGTCGCTGTGGAAGGACGCCGGCGCCGTCCGGCTCGACCTCCAGCCGCTCGACGAGGACGCGACCGCGACGCTGGTCGAGACCGTGCTCGGCGGCGCGCTCGAGCAGCGCGCGCGGCGCTGGCTGTTCGACAGCAGCCGCGGCAACGTCCTCTACCTGCGCGAGCTGCTGCACGGCAGCCTCGAGGACGGCGCCCTCGAGCACGCGGGCGGGCTCTGGCGGCTCGCGCGCCGCCCGGCGCCGAGCGCGTCGCTCACCGAGCTGGTGGGCGCGCGCATGGAAGGGCTCGCCCCCGACGAGCGGCGGGCGATCGAGTACCTCGCGCTGGGCGAGCCGCTCGGGCTCGACGAGATCGTGTCGCTCGCGGGCGGGGACGCGCTCGCGGGCGCCGAGTCGCACGGGCTCGTGACCGTGGAGACGGCCGGCGCCGTCCGGCTCGCCCACCCGCTCTACGGCGAGGTGGTGCGGACCTCGATGCCGGTCGTGCGCGCCGCGGTGGCGCGGCGCGAGCTCGCGGCGCTGATCGGCGACCGGCCCGACCGCAGCGCCGACGACGCGCTGCGGATCGCCCGCCTGCTGCTCGACGCCGCCGAGCCGATCCCCGAGCCGCTGCTCGTGGAGGCCGCGCGGGCGGCCAATCTGGCCGGCGACGCCGAGCTCGGCTCGCGGCTCGCCGCCCTCGCCCTGGCCGGCGGAGCGGGCTGGGAGGCCTGGCTCGTGCTCGCCCGCGCCCACGCGATCCGCGACCGCAACGAGGAGGCGGAGGCGGCGCTCGCCGCGATCGAAGGGGAGATCGACGACCCCGAGGCGGCGATCGCCTACCTCCAGCAGCGCACGACCGTCCTCTACTGGGGGCTGCAGCGGATGGACGACGCGCTCGCGCTGCTCGACCGCGCCCGGGAGTGGTGGCCCGGCCAGGCCTGGCTCCGCCGGCTCGACCCGCTGCGCCTGCACCTCGTCTCGATCCAGGGCGGGTTCGGCGGGACGCTCGCGGTCACGGGCGAGATCCTCGCCGACCCCGAGCTCGAGCCGGCCGTGCGGCGGCGCACCGAGCTCGTCCACGTCACCAACCTCTTCTACAGCGGGCGCGTGCGCGAGGCGCGCGACCTCCTGCTCGAGCGCCTGCCGCCGATCCCGCTGCGCGACGAGTACGACGAGCTCGCGATGATCATGTGGTGCGTCGTGGGCCTGGAGTCCGGCTGGGACCTCAGAGCCGTCGAGGCCTGGATGCGCCGCGCGGTCGGCCCCGCGCTCGAGGCCGGCGACCACGGCGGGGCCGGCATCGCGGCGGCGACGCTCGGCGCCGCGGCGCTGCTCGCCGGCCGCTACGGCGACGCGGCGCGCTGGTACGCGGAGGCGGTCGGGCACCTCGAGCTGCACGACCCCTTCCACGTGCTCAAGTCTGCGCACGCGTTCCAGGTCGGCATCGCGTACTACACGGGTCGCCATGAGGCCGCCCCGGCCGCCTTCGACCGCTCGCGGGCCGCGATCGGCGGCCGCGAGGTGATCGACACCGACCGCGCGTACGTGATCCGCGGCGAGGCGTGGATGGCGCTCGTCGACGGGGATCCACCGCGGGCGCAGCGGCTCCTCGTCGACGGTGCCGAGCTCATGGACGCCGTACCGCTCTACTCGGCGCTGCTCTACCACGAGGCGCTCCGCGCCGGCGCCCCCGCGCGGGCCGTCGCCGCGCCGCTCGACGCGCTGCTGGCCCGCTGCGACGCGCGCCTGGCCGCCGCCTACGCGGCGCACGCGCACGCGCTCGCCGCCGGCGACGGCGCCCGGCTGCTCGCCTGCGCCGACGAGTTCGCCGACATCGGGACGCTGCGCTACGCGCTCGAGTGCGCCGCCGAGGCCGCCGCGGTGTTCGCGGCCGACGGCCGCGAGGACTCGGCGCGCCGCGCCGTGACGCGGATGCGCGAGCTCGATGCCGACCAGGGCGGGTTCCTGCCGGCGATCCCCGGGCTCGGCGACGCCGCCGCGACGCTCACCACGCGCGAGGCGCAGCTCGTCGAGCTGGCGGCGAGCGGGCTCACCAACGCCGAGATCGCCGACCAGCTCGTGCTCTCCGTGCGCACCGTCGAGTCGCACATCTACCGCGCAATGCACAAGCTCGGCGTGAGCGACCGCCGCGAGCTACGTACGTCGCGCTCGCAAGTGCAGTAGTGCGGTACTGAAGGCACGGCAGGCGGGCGCCGGGATGCTGCGCCCATGACGCTCCTCCTCGTCCTCCTGATCCTCCTCCCATGGTCGATCTGGCGCCAGATGCACGCGCACGAGATCACCGGCTCCGCGCTGGTCAAGCTCCCGCTCATCTTCGCCGCCGTCGGCCTCTTCGGCTTCGGCACCGACCCGATCCCCACCGACGCGGCGGCCATCGGCTACGTCGCCCTCAGCATCCTGCTCAGCGTGTCCATGGGGGTGTGGCGCGGCGTGAAGCTCACCGTCTGGCGCGACGCCGGCGGCGGCTGGCTGAGCCAGGGCAACCGCACCACGCTCGCCCTCTGGGGCGCGCTGATCGGCGCGAAGGTCGCGATGGGCACCGTCGCGTCGGTCACCGGGTGGTTCCCGGCCGAGCACGCCGGCGACGTCTTCGTCTTCCTCGCGCTCTCCTTCCTCGCCCAGAACCTCGTCGTCGCCGAGCGCAGCCTGTGGAGCGCTCCGCGCGCCGCGGAGGTGGCGGCATGAGGCTCCGGACCCTGGTCGCCGGCCTGCTCGCCGCCGCGGCGCTGGCGGCCGTCCCCGCCGCGGCCTCCGCCGCACCCGCGGCCTGCCCGGCCACCTTCAGCGTGCTCCACGACGATCAGATCGGCGCCCTGGCCGTCCCGGCCGGCAGCTACCAGCTGACGGTCGCGGATCCGGCGCGCCTGAGCTGCGCCGAGGCGTCGGACCTGTTCCGCCGCTTCCTCGAGGACTTCGACGGGCGGCTCCCCGCCCCCTGGACGCTCGACGCCGCCAGCGCGACGTTCACCGGCGGCAGCGGCCGCGCGTTCTCGATCGCCCGCACCGGCGGCGGTGGCGGCGGGGGAGGGCAGCATCCGGCCACCGGCCTGCGCTGCCCGGGCGTCTTCCAGGTCCTGCACAACGACCACATCGGGACCTTCGCCGTGCCGGCCGGCAGCTACACGGTCACGCTCCTGTCGGTCGGGCCGCTCAGCTGCAACCAGGCGATGAACCGGTTCGCGGCCTTCCTGCGCGACTACGACGGCCGCCTGCCCGTGCCGTGGACGCTCGACCCGCAGACCGGGACCTTCATGCGCGGCGGCGTGCTCGCCGGCTTCCGGATCGAGCCGGCCGTGAGCCCGGAGCCGGGGCCGACGCCGAGCAGCGGCGCGCTGCGCTGCCCGGCCACGTTCCGGGTGCTGCACAACGACCGGATCGGCGCGCTGCGCGTGCCCAAGGGTCGCTACCTCATCACGCGCACGGCATCGGGGACGCCGACCTGCGCGGCGAGCAGCCGGCTGCTCGCGGGTTTCCTCCAGCGCCCGGACGGGCGGCTGCCGAAGCCGTGGCGTCTGCGGGCGTCGACCGGCACGTTCCTGCGTCCCTCCGGCGCGGGCTTCTCGATCAAGCCGGTCCTGTGATGCCCCTATCGCTGCTCGACCGCCCCATGTACAGTCGACTGCGCGCATGATCGACGTCGACCCGTTCGGGGCGCGCCTGGAGCCCGGCTCGGGGGCGGCGTTCGTCGTCCTCGTCGCCTTCCTCGTCTCGTTCCTTGCCATCCGCACGAGCGCGCGGCTGACGCGCAGCGTGTCCTGGTGGCCGGGCGGGCTCGAGACCGACGGCGTGCACATCCATCACCTCGTGTGGGGCATCGTGCTGATGCTCCTGTGCGGCTTCCTGGCCTTCGCGGCGCCGCTCGCCGCGCCGTGGTGGCACCTGATCGCCATCGGCTTCGGCGTCGGCGCCGGCTTCACGCTCGACGAGTTCGCGCTCTGGGTGCGGCTCGAGGACGTCTACTGGACCGAGGAGGGCCGTGCCTCGTTCGACGCCGTGGTCTGCACGCTGGCGTTCGGCGCGCTGGTCGTGATCGGCACGACCCCGTTCGGGCTCGACGAGCCGGCCTCGATCATCGGCACCGCCGTCGCCGTGACCCTGATCGCCGGCCTGGCCGTGGTCTGCTTCGCCAAGGGGCGCGTGATCCTCGGCGTGATCGGGCTCTTCGTCCCTGTGGTCGCGTTCGTCGGCGCCGCCCGCCTCGCCCATCCGCACTCGCCGTGGGCGCGCTGGCGCTACGACGACACGCGGCGCGCCCGGGCCGCGCGCCGCTTTGCCGCCGACCGGCCGCTCGCTCGCGCCGGCCGGCGCGCCTCCGACCTGATCGCGGGCTCACCGACCAAGACCGAGGAGCGGGCATGAGGATCCTCTACGGCGTCAACGGCGAGGGCCTCGGCCACGCCACCCGCTCGCAGGTGGTGATCGAGCACCTGCTCGCGCGCGGCTACGACGTGCGCGTGGTCGCGTCCGGCAGCGCGTTCGTGCACCTGCACACGCAGCTTCCGCGCGTGAGCGAGATCTTCGGCCCGTCGTTCGCCATGGACGAGGGCGAGATCCACCGCTGGGCCACGCTGCGGCTGAACGCGGCGAACGCCGGGCACGAGCTGCCCGACACGGTCCGGCACTGGCTGTCGGTCGTGCACGAGTGGCGGCCGGACGTGGTGGTCACCGACTTCGAGCCGCTGTCGGCGCTCTACGCACGCAGCATGCTCGTCCCGCTCGTGTCGGTCGACAACATCAGCATGCTCGTCCGCTGCCATCACGACGAGGCCATCGTCGGCGCCGACCTGGCCGACTTCATCCTCGCGCGCGCGATCACCCGCGCGATGATCCCGACGGCCGGCGACTACGTGGTGACCACGTTCTTCCGCCCGCCCGTGCTCTGGGGGCGGACGACGCTGGTGCCGCCGATCGTGCGGCCCGAGGTGGTGGCGGCGACGCCCGAGCGCGGTGACCACGTGCTCGTGTACTCGAGCGGCGACCACGGCCTGCTCGACGTGCTGGAGCAGGCCGGCGTGCCGGCGCGCGTGTACGGGATGCGCGGCAAGCACTCCAACGAGCGCTTCCTCGAGGACCTGCGGACGGCCCGCGCCGTGATCACCGGCGGCGGGTTCTCGCTGCTCAGCGAGTCGATCTACCTCGGCAAGCCCGTGCTCTCGGTGCCGCTCCACGGGCAGTTCGAGCAGCTGATGAACGCCCGCTACCTGGCGCGCGACGGGTACGGCATGTGCGCGCCGGCCGCCGGGCCGGCCGAGCTCGCCGAGTTCCTGCTCCGGCTGCCCGAGTACAGCGACGCGCTGGACGGCTACGAGCAGGACGGGAACCGCGTCGCGCTCGAGGTGATCGAGGAGCGGGTGGCCGCGGCGGCCCGCGACACCCGGCGCCGTCGCCGGGAGGCCCGCCGGATGGCGCGGCGGAGCGCATGATGCGGTCCGCGCTGGTGCTGGGCACCGCCGCCGCCGGCGTCGCGCTGTACGGGGCCCAGGTGCCGACCGCCCAGCTCTACGGGCCCGTCATCCACCGTTTCGCGGGTGCCCGCGGGAAGCTGGCGCTCACGTTCGACGACGGGCCCAACCCGCGCGAGACCCCGCGCCTGCTCGATCTCCTCGACGCGTACGACGCGAAGGCCACGTTCTTCCTGATCGGCAAGTGGGCCGGCCGCGAGCCCGGGCTCGTGCGCGAGCTCGTCGACCGCGGCCACGCGATCGGCAACCACACCCACACGCATCCGACCATGCCGCTGCACGGCGCCGCCGCGATCCGCGAGGAGCTCGAGCGCTGCCGCGGCGCCGTCGAGCTGTCGGGCGCGACGTTCTCCGACGTCGACGGCCGGATGCTCATGCGCCCGCCCTACGGCCGCCGCCGGCCGGGCACGCTGCACGTGCTGGCCGAGGAGGGCTACGTACCGGTCACGTGGTCGGTCACCGGCTACGACTGGCGGGCCTGGGAGACGGCCGAGCGGGTCGGGCGCCGCTGCGTCCGGGCCCGCGACGGCGACCTGATCCTGCTCCACGACGGCTCGAACAAGGACCCGCAGCACGACCGCTCGCGCTCGCTGGAGGCGGCGCGGACCGCGCTCGAGCACCACACGGCACGCGGCGCGAGGTTCGTGACCGTGCCCGAGCTGGCGGCGGCCGCGTGATGGCGCCGCGCGGCCTCAGCCGGCAGCCGCGCGTCCCGGGCTTCGCGCAGCTCCACGAGCTGCTGCTCATCTCCGGGGTCACGACGATCCTCGTGATCCGCACCCAGCTGTGGCTGACCAACTACCCCGAGCTCGGGGGGCGCGGACTGCACATCGCGCACCTGCTGTGGGGCGGGCTCTTCATGCTCACCGCGCTCGGGCTGCTGCTGACCTTCCTCGGGCGGCGCGTGCGGCGGATCGCGGCGATCGTCGGCGGCGTCGGCTTCGGCTTCTTCATCGACGAGCTCGGCAAGTTCATCACGCAGGACAACAACTACTTCTTCCAGCCGGCGGCGGCGCTCATCTACCTGATCTTCATCGGGCTCTTCATGCTCGCGCGCGCGATCCGGGAGAGCGACCGCATGGGCGTCGACGCGCCGGTCGCCAGCGCGGTCGACCTCCTCTCGGAGGCCGCGGCGCGCGGCGAGCTCGACGAGGCCGAGCGCCGGCAGGCGCTCGCGCTGCTGGGCCGGGCCGATCCCGCCGATCCGCTGGTCGAGTCGCTGCGGAGCACGTTCGAGGCCTTACCGGCCCGGCCGGTTGCGCCCCCCGGGCGGCGCGAGCGCCTCGTGCGGCGCGTCGAGGCGTTGCGCGACCGCCTCACCGCCTGGAGCGGGTTCCCGACCGCGGTCGCGTGGCTGTTCGCGGTCTGGGCGCTGGCGTCGCTCGTGGGCGTGCCGGGCCGGCTCGGCGACCTCACGTTCGTGAACGCCGCCAGCCTGGCCGGCGGCGTGGTCTCCGCCGTGCTCGTGGGCGTCGGCCTCGCGCGGCTGCGGGCGGGCGACCGCGCGAGCGCCTACCGCTGGTTCGAGCGCGCCCTGCTCGTCGGCATCTTCGTCACGCAGGTCTTCGCGTTCGTCGCCTCGCAGTTCGGCGCCGTGTTCGGCCTCGGCGTCGACCTCGCGCTGCTGTGGATGCTGCGCGCCGTGCAGACGGGCTCACGGACTCCCCTCGACCACCACGTTGCGGTCGGCGGTGCACGGGAGGATGCGTCTCGGCGGGCACTCGGGGTCGCCGCAGTCGGCGGTGATCTGGACTCGCAGCGCGCCGGCTTGCTCGAGGGCGGCCGTCGCCTCAGCGCTCATCGGCGCGGCGATCGCGGCAGTTGAGCGGGCGTCGACGTAGAGGTCGGACCGCCCGACCGGGGCTGAGGCGTACGCGAGGATGGGGCCTCGCGACAGCCAAGTCGCTCGGCCGACACCTCGGCCGACGGGGTCGCGGCGGGGGTGGATCGGGCGGATCACGCCTTACTCCCCGAGCTCAGCCACGCGTTGCGGGAACGTAAGGAAAGCATCGTCACCGCCGCCGCAGTAGACGGCTGTCGCATCGCTGCTGCAGCTCATCTCATACGACCGCCCCGTGGTCGGGCTGCGTACCCTGCCGGCTGCTCGGCCGCTCGCATACATCGCGAAGACTTTCCTCGCGAAGGGGCAGCTCGTGTTCGCTGCGACCTCGATGTCTCCACCACAGGCCACGAATCGCTCCCGCGCCGAGGAGAGGCTCAGCGTCGGGGCCGTGAAGTCGCGACTCTCGAGCTGATCGACACCCGTGCCCTCGAGGAAGACATAGACGCTGCCGCGGAACCGACCAGTGACGGCTACGACGTGCCGTCCGAAGCTGGTGAGGGCGATCGCCACCTCCGCCGACCGCCCGGCAGGGACGCTGACGTCCGAGGCGGCGATTGGTGACGAGATCGTCATCGGAACGTATGCATGGAACGCTCCGACGCATCGCTGATCGGCGTTGCAGCGCATCCGCACGGTGAAGATCCCGTCGTGCACGTCGGCGCTCTCAGTCAGCAGGGCGGCACATCCTCCCTCCGGGCAGGGCGCACAGTTGTCCGAGTCGTTGCCAGGACACCCAGGGTTGTCGGTTCCGGCCGGTGGCCCTGCGTTCTGGCAGAGCTCGCCGCAGCCGGGGCGTTCGGCGACGGTCTCGGCGGCCGCCGGCGGCGTCTCCCCGTGCGGTGCCGGCTTCGAGGTCTCATCGGGCGGGGCCGGTGTGGCAGCCGGAGCGCCGCCGGACGGCTCGCCGTCGGATCCGCACGCCGCGAGGGCCAGTGCGAGCGCGAGTCCCACCATCACGCTTTTCATGCCGACCGCCCCGTCTTCGACTGCCCGCGCCGCCCGCTGTCGCTCGACGCCGAAACCGCTCGTCTCGGCGCGAAGCGGCCCCCGCTCCGCTCGCCGACCGGCTCCGTCGTAAGTCTCATCGTGACCGCCGCCGTGGCCGCATGGTCGTGGATCCGGCCCTGCTCGATCGAACGGATCAGATCGTCGATGTCCGAAGCCAGGTCGTCGGCGCTCAGGGCGGCGCCCTGGTGGTCGGCCAACGGCCGCAGGCTGGCGGGAAGATCCTCCTCGGCGGGCATCGTGGCGCCGTCGAGGAGCACGGGGACGACGATCGCGTCAGGCCGGACGAGGACTGCTTCGATCTCACGGCGCACCCAGTCTCGCGGGTCGTCGATGCGACGCGCGCCGTCGGCACCGTCACGGGCGAGCCAAGATCGACTGATCAACACGAGCAAGACGCTGCAGCCGCGTAGTGCGTCGTCGATCCGGCGCGGCCACTCCTGGCCGGCGCGGAGCGATGCCGTGTCCATGAACACGCTGGTGCTGCCGAAGCGTCGGACGAGTTCGTCGCGCAGCATGCGAGCAGGCCATGCGCTCTCGTCACGCCGGTAGCTGATGAAGAACGCTCGGGGTGACTCAGGGGGCATGAGGCGACCCAGCGCGGACTGCAGCGCGCGTCGGCGTCGCCGTTCGAGGAATGCGTCCGCGCCCGTGCAGCCGATCGCCGATAGTGCGAGCGCCAGCAGCGGCCCAAGAACCGGCAGGATCCAGCCCGAGTTGAACGCCAGCTGAATGCCGAGCAGGAGCAAGGCGAGCAGCGCGAGCGTGGCGATCAACATCGGTAGCGCCGAGAAGCGAATGCCGAGGAGAGCCGGCAACGCGGCGAGTGCGAGCACCAGGACGACCTCGAGCGCGCCACCGAGGGGATGCAGCGGGAAGCCGTCGAGGATCGTCGAGAGGGCGTTGGCGTGGACCTCGACGCCCGCCATCGGAAGGCCTGAGGCCGAGGTCACGAAGACGTCCTTGGCTGAGGGGTCGGTCACGCCTATCAGCACCGCCTTGCCGTCGAACGCCCCGGTCGGCACTCTGCCCTCGAGGACGTCCACGAACGAGTAGGTCCGGAACGTGCTTGGTGGGCCGCGGTAGGCGATCCACGCGCGGTTGTCGGGGAACCTGTTCTCGTCGATGGTCGTGCCCGTATAGAGCTCGGCGGCCCGAACGGCCAGTGTCTTGAGCGCGACGGGAGCGAGCAGCATCCGCCTGACGACGTTGTCGGGGTCAGTGTCTACCGCCACGCTGGCCTGCAGCGCGCCGGGGGCGCCCTGCCGCCCGGCCGGCACGGGCAGCGGTCCTGCGCTCGTGTCGTGCGTTCCGAGCAGCACCGGTCCGTTGCGCTCGACGGCGGCGATCAGCGCGCGGTCGGCTGCCCGATCGGCCGCTGCCCCGGTGAACTGCACGGCGATCGCGACCAGCCGCGGGTCGGCTTCGCGGAGGCGGTCGAGCAGTCCGGCGTAGCGTTCACGCGAGATCGGTTGCTGCTCGTCGAACTCGCGGAGGCTCTTTTGATCGAGGGCGACGATTGCCACGCGGTCGTCGGGCGGCTGTGTGCCACGGAAGCCGAAGCGCGCGTCGACGGTCGCACGCTCGGCTGCGTTCAGGCCGCCGCCCTCCTGCGCGGCCAAGGCGAGCAACCCCGCGACGACCGCTACGGCTGCGAGCAGCCGGGTGCGAATCGGTATCGGGGACGCTTGTGGCGCACCGGAATACGGCACCAGCACGCTCCTTGACGGGGGTGGTGTCCATGCGACCCTACGGCGGCCCGCGGAACAGTGTCAACCATTCAGGGGATGCAGAGCACCGATCGGCGCGCGGCCGCTGGAGCGATCCGCTCGGCCGTCCTCAGAAGATCGCGTGCAGGTGGTCGTCGTGGTGCGGCCAGCGCATCACGCGGGCCGGGGTCGCGATGCGGATGTGCGGGCCGATCAGGACCCGGTCGGCGCCCGCCCGCAGGATCGCGCGGACGAGCTCGCGCGTGAGCCGGAGGTCGACCTGCGCGACGGTGTGCGGCTCGCGCGGCCTTCGGTCGCGGCGGGGGAAGTAGAGGTCGATCTGGCGGCCGTTCTCGTGCGTGGCGTGGCCGTCGATCTCGCCGCCGTGGCGCAGGCTCATGTCGCCGACCGCCACCTTCGGGGCACCGGGGTTGTGCGCCCGGTAGGCGGCGAGGCCGCGCAGGACGGCGCGCACGACGTGGCAGTCGCCCCAGCGCGTGCGATCCGACCCGCCGATCCGCTGGGCGCGGAAGTTCCACGCGAAGTGGTCGGGGCCGGTGGCGGGGAAGAGGACCCCGTGCACGAGGCGGCCGTTGCCGGGCGTGCCGATCGAGCGCGACGCGTGCCGCCCGCAGTCGGGCGCGTCGGCGGCGGCCGGAGGGGCGATGCAGAGGACGACGAGCCAGATCAGGGCGAGGCGGCGGGCCATCCCGCGAGTCTCGTCGCGCCTCGGCGAGCGGCAATGGGGAGCCGGGGATCACGCGATCGTGGGCGCAGATCGATATGCCGCGGCTGTCGAGTGAGCAGCGGGGGTTGTTGCAGGCGACGGAACCGGCCGCCAGCGTCAGCCGCGTACCCGCTCCCGACCGGATGAGGTATCCCGGTGTTCCGACGTTCCCTGCTCCTCCCCGCCGTGCTCGTCGCGGTCGCCCTGCCCGTCGCGCCCGCGCTCGCGGGCGAGGACGACGGCGACGACGACGCCTCGCTGCGCCAGGCGCGCAACTGCGTGTCCGACAACAGCGCGAAGATCACCGTGCGCGGTGACGACATCGACAGCGTCGCGTTCTTCGTCGACGGCGACCTCGAGAAGACCGCGCATGAGACGAACCGCGGCACCTTCGTGTTCAAGATGTCGTGCTCGCACCTGAGCGTCGGCGCGCATCGCGCCCGCGCCGCCGTGACGTTCTCGGGCGAGGAGCGCCCGAGCGAGAACCTGCGCTTCACGATCACCCGCGCGGCCCAGGGCTCGCCGCGCTTCACGGGTTGAGTCGCCGGAGCCTGGCTCCGGCGGCGGTCGCCGCGATCGTCTCGATCGCGGCGGCCGCGCCCGCCGCCGCCGACACCCGGCTCTCGAACGAGCGGACGTTCACGCGCTGGGCGAGCGCCGTGGTGCAGGCGCGGGCCTTCGACCGGCCGTCGCCCGAGGGCCGCCGCGTCGGCCGCCTGCGGCTGCTGACCGAGGACGGCTTCCCGGAGGTCTACATCCTGCTCGCCGAGCGCGAGGGCTGGGTCCGGCTCCGGCTCCCGCAGCGGCCCAACGGCGTCACCGGCTGGGTGCGCCGCGCTGCGCTCGGCCCGTTCACCCTGGTCGACACGAGGCTGGTCGTCGACCGCCGCGCGCTCCGCATCACGCTCTACGAGCACGGCCGACGGCGCTTCCGTGCCCGCGTCGGGATCGGCGCGCCCGGCACGCCCACGCCGCGCGGGGCCTTCTGGATCCGCGAGAAGTTCCCCGTCACCGGGGACCCGCTCTACGGCACGCGGGCGATGGGCACGGCCGCGTACTCCGACGTCCTCACCGACTGGCCCGGCGGCGGCGTGATCGGGATCCACGGCACCGGCCAGCCGGAGCTCATCCCCGGCCGGCCGTCCCACGGCTGCATCCGCATCCGCAACCGCGACGTCGAGCGGCTCTACGAGCTCACCCCGATCGGCACGCCGTTGCGCATCAAGTGAGGCCGCCGACGGGGTAGACCGTCGGCATGAGCGCCGACGGGCTCGATGTCCACTTCGAGGAGTTCCTGTTCCTCGCGGGCCTGGGCCACGACGACGCGCTCGTGGCCTGGGGCGGCTTCTACTTCCGCCGCGGCGACTCGCCCTACGGGGAGTGGCGGATCGTCGACGACGAGGAGCTCGCGGCGGTCAGCCGCGGGCCGCGCACCGAGACGATCGGCGCGAGCTCGGAGCCGTTCGGCCACGCCACGGTCGAGGTCGAGCGCGACGGCCGCGTGGTGGCGCGCGCCGAGTCCCGCGAGCACAACCACGTCCGGATCACCGGCCTCGAGCCGGACACCGAGTACCGCTACCGCGTGCTCGTCGACGGGCGCCCGTGGGGCGAGGGGGAGCTGCTCGACTGGAGCGTCGATGAGGCGACGCTCGTCCCGGCGGGCGGCCGCTACGACAACCGCTTCCGCACGTTCCCGGCGCCGGACGCGGCGGTCCCCGTCACGTTCGCCGTGCTCGGGGACTTCGGGGTCGGCATCGTCGACGGACGGCTGGACGGCGCCCGTCAGCTGCTGATCGCCCGCGCCCTGGAGCGGACGGTCGACACGCGCGACGTGCGGCTGGTCCTCACCACCGGCGACAACGTCTACCTCGGCCACCAGGACACCGCGGGGACCGGCAACGAGGACGACGAGTGGTACTCGAGCTTCTACGAGCCGTACCGGTACGTGATCAACCGCGTCCCCGTCTTCCCGACGGTCGGCAACCACGACGCCGGCGACAGCGAGAGCTCGGACGATCGCGACCAGCTCGTCGACAACCTGTTCCTCGACCACCGGTTCGGGGCCAAGGTCGAGGCGGGCACGGCCTCGATCGGTCCCGGGCTCTTCTACCGCTTCGCGGTCGGCGCGAACGTCGAGCTCATCTGCATCGACACCTCGATCGCCAGCGGCATGGACGTCGAGCACTACTTCGACGATCCGGCGCACGACCGGTGGATCGACGAGACGCTCGAGGGACAGGGCGGCCGGTGGCGGATCCCGTTCTCCCACCACCCGCCGTTCTGCGCCGGGCCCGAGCACGGCAACACGACCGGCATGGTCGAGCGGCTCGTCCCGCGGTTCCGACGGGCGGGCGTGCGGCTCGTGCTCAGCGGGCACGAGCACAACTTCCAGCACGCGGTCGTCGACGACATCAACTACGTCGTCAGCGGCGCGGCCGGGAAGCTGCGGCCCGAGCCGCCGCGCGGCTTCGGCGCCGCCGGCACGCGGGCGTGGGCGGCGGCGGGCCACTTCCTGCTCGTCGAGGCGGACGAGGACCGCGTCGTCGTCCACCCGATCGCCGGAGTGGCCGAGGACGGATCGCTCGAGCCGGTCACGGCGACGGATCCCCAGGGCCGGCCGGTGGAGCCGACCCTGGAGATCCGGGCCCGCTAGCCGCGCGGCCCGATCGCGTCGTCGAAGAACGCCGCGACGCTCCGCTCGTACTCCTCCGGGTGCTCGTGGATGGCGTCCGTGTGGTGCGCGCTGGGCAGGTTCCAGTGCTCGACCGGCCCATCGCCGGCCGCCTCGTCGTAGAGGACGTTGAAGTCGCGCTCGACACCGGTGCCGGCGGAGATCATCAGGGTCGGCGCGGAGATCTTGCGGACCTGGTCCTCCAGCGGTCGCGTCGGCCGGTCGCCGGTCACGACCCGGATCGTCGAGAACATGACCCACGGCATCACGCTGGCGGGGCTGGTCCCGTTCAGGCGCTCGCCGTCGGCGAACGAGCTCGCCGCGGCGCCGTCGGTCACGAGCGCGGCGATGTCGTCGCGCTCGCCGGCGGCGTCGATCAGCGCGTCGGCGCCGGTCGACAGCCCGACGGCGCCGATCCGCGTGGGATCGACATCGTCGCGGGCCTTGAGGAAGGCGAGCGCGCCGGCGATGTCCTTCGGCCAGTCCCAGCCGTAGTTGTTCTCGCTGCCGTCGCTCTCGCCGCGGCCGCGCGCGTCGTAGAGCAGGACGCCGTAGCCGTGCCGCGCGAGCAGCTTCGCGTGGTGGACCGAGCCCTTGCGGTCGCTGCTGCCGCCGTGGACCACGACGACCGCGGCGCCGTTCTCGGACGGCCGGTACCAGCCCGCGAGGTCGAGCCCGTCGGACGCCTCGAAGGCGACGCGCTGGTACGCGGCGCTCGGCGGCGAGCCGACCGGCTCGCGCCACTTGTGGGTGGCGCCGATGCCCATCGCCATCGGGGCGATGACCACGTAGGTCATGAGGAGCCCGGCGGGCACGGCGAGCGCCCGCGCGCGCCAGCTCGCCTCGCCGCGGTGCCGCCACAGGATGGCGGCGGCGAGGCCGATGAGCACGACGCCGGCGACGGCGGCGGCGATCCCCGTGACGTCGGCGCCGGTCGGCCCGCCGTGCTCGAGGTGGAGGGCGTGCATCGCGCCGTTGACGAGCGCGAGGACGCCGAATGCGAAGGCCACGCCCGACTGGAGTCCCGGCCGCAGCCTCGGGAACGCGAGGATCGCGGCGATGCCGCCCACGAGCGCCACCAGCCCGGCGACGGCGTGCTGGCCGAGCCCGTAGCCCGGCCCGCGGTGGACGAACGCGTCGTCCACCGCGTGCAGCAGGGCCACGACCGTGGCGATGACGAAGACGCGCCTCATCGGAGCGCCTCGTCGAAGAAGCCGACCACGCGCCGCTCGTACTCCTCGGGCCGCGCGTCGATGCCGCCGACGTGCCGTGCCTCGGGCAGCTCCCACAGCGTCGCGTTGTCGCCCGCCGCCCGCGCGTAGAGGCGGTTGAGCTCCTCGCCGTGCCCCGAGTTGGGCGCGCCGATCAACAGCAGCGGCTGCTCGGCCTGCGCGGCCAGGTCCCTCAGGCTCGCCGGGGGCGCGTGGTTGGAGAACACCGCGATCGAGGCGGTCTTCGTCACGCCGATCACCGTGCCGAGCACCTTGTTGACCCCCGTCTCGTCGTAGTGCCGCTCCTCGCGGTAGGACCGGGCACCGGCGCCATCGGAGACGACGGCCTTGAGCTCGTCGGTCTCGGCGGCGGTCTCGATCAGCATCTCGCCGCCCACTGACAGGCCGATGCCGCCGATGCGGTCGTCGTCGACGTCCGGCCGGGTCTGGAGGTAGTCGATCGCGGCCTTGGCGTCCGCGTCGCCGCCCCAGCCCCACGAGTTCGGCTCGCCCTCGCTGCGGCCCTCGCCGCGGCGGTCGAAGAGCAGCACGCCGTAACCATGGCGCGCGAGCATGCGCGCCTGCTTCTGCGAGCCGTTGCGGCCGGGGAACGAGATCACGGCGGCGCCGTTGCGCGATGGGATGTACCAGCCCTGCAGCTCGAGCCCGTCGCTCGTCTCGAAGCTCACGTCCTCATGCGCGACGCCGAGCCGGTCCGCGGGCACGATCGCCCGTCCGTTGTGGGTCGTGCCGTAGCCGAGACCGATCATCACGACCATGAAGGCGGGCACGAACGCGGCGGCGGCGATCAGCGCCCGCCGCGGGTAGCGCCAGGCGAGGCTGCCCTCGGTCCGGCGGGTGCGCCACAGCGTGACGACGCCAAGGCCCAGCAGCAGGACGCCGGCCGGCAGACACAGGAGGCTCGTGAAGTCGTCGCGCGATGCACCGACCTCGGTCGCGTAGTGGTAGCCCTCGCTGCCGGCCGCGATGGCGAGCGCGCCGAAGGCCAACCCGGTGGCGCCCTGCCAGGCGCCGCGGAGGCGTGGATAGGCCCACGCCGCGAGGCCGAGGACGGCGAGCGGGACGAGACCGCTGACGAGATGGTCGGCGGCCGAGGTGCCCGGCTCGGGCTGGAGGAAGTTGTCGTCGAGCACGCGCAGGGCGAGGACTGCGATGGCGAGCAGGAACAGTCGCGTGGCGTTCATGAGGGTCTCCAGAAAGAGGTCGGGACCGGCGCCCGCGGCAAGGCGGGCGCCGGTCGGGTCGGGGAGCTACGCCCGGGCGGGCGCGGCCTCGCCCTCGAGGGCGATCTTGGGGAGCCAGCCGAGCCGCTTCGGCAGCCACCAGTTGCGCTCGCCGAGGAGCTTCATCGTGGCCGGCAACAGGACGCCGCGGATCAGCGTCGCGTCGAGCAGGACGGCGAAGGCGAGGCCGACGCCCATCTGCTTGAACATCGTCCAGGACAGCGTCGCGAAGATCGCGAACACGGCGACCATCACGAGCGCCGCGCTGGTCACCACGCCGGCGGTGTTCCTGATCGCGTAGCCGACGGCGTCGTCGGTCCGCATGCCCTTGTCGACCGCCTCGCGGACCCGGGACAGGATGAACACGTGGTAGTCCATCGAGAGGCCGAAGAGGATCACGAACATGAACAGCGGGATCCACGACACGATCGGCCCGGTCTCGGCGATGCCGAACAGGCTCTTGAGCCAGCCGTGCTGGAACACGAGCACCATCGCGCCGTAGCTGGCGGCGATCGACAGCAGGTTCAGCACGATCGCCTTGATCGGCACGACGATCGACCGGAACGTCACCAGCAGCAGCATGAACGCGGCGGCCAGGACGAACGCGAACACGTACGGCAGGTTCGACTTCATGGTGTCGTTGAAGTCGGTGTCCTCGGCGGTCGCGCCGCCGACGACGACGTCGGCGCCGGCGACCGACCCGACGGTCTGGGGGACGATCTCCTCGCGCAGGACTCCGAGCGCCCGGTTGGACTCCTCGTCGGTCCCGTCGCCGGCGATCTCCAGCGTCACGGTGTTCACCGTCCCGTCGGGGTTCACGCGCCGGTCGACGCCGTCGCCCGGGAACAGGTCCGGGCGCTGTGCGGCGGCCCGCTCGAGCTTCGCGACGCCGTCCGTGACGGCGGGCGCCGTGACGTCGTCGGCCTCGATGACCACCTCCAGCTCGCTGCCCTCGTGCGGGAACGCGTCCTGCACGCGGTTGAACGTCTGCACGATCGGCTCGTCCTGGGGGAGCGACGAGGTGGCCGAAGGCGTGCCGGTGTCGATCCCGGCCGCCGGGATCGCCAGCGCGACGAGCAGGCCCGTGGCGAGGACGGCGGACAGCAGCGGACGGCGCATCACGCGGTCGACGATGCGGGACCAGATCGCCACCTTCTCGGCTCGGCGCTTCAGGCGCCCGAGACCGGGCACGCGGCCCTTCTCGGTCCGATCACCGAGCTTCGACAACACGGCGGGCAGCACAGTCAGCGACCCGAGCATCGCCACGGCGACGACGACGATCGTGCCGGTCGCGAACGACGTGAAGGTGGCCGCGCCCGCGAGGTACATGCCGGCCATCGCGATCATGACCGTGATGCCGGAGACGAGCACGGAGCGACCCGAGGTCGCGGCGGCCGCGTCGATGGCGGCGTCCTTGTCGCGGCCGGCCGCGCGCTCCTCGCGCACCCGCCGCAGGTAGAACAGCGCGTAGTCCACACCGACGGCGAGGCCGATGAGCAGGATGACGTGGTTGATCGACTCGTCGACCGGCGAGAGCTGGCTGATCGGGCCGATGAGGCCCATGGTGCCGACCACGCCGGTGATGGCGAGCAGGAGCGGGACGCCCGCGGCGATCAACGTGCCGAACGCGATGACGAGCAGGATCAGCGTGATCGGCAGCGAGCTCATGGTGGCCTTCTGGAGGTCCTTCGTGAAGATCTCCATGAAGGCGTCCTCGGAGCTGCCGGCCCCGAACTGCTCGATGTTGAAGTCGCGGTGCGCGCGCTGGGCGGCCGCGGTCGTCTCGAGCGTCGCGTCGATCACCTTCATGGCCGCGGTGTCCGTGTTGTCACCGGCGACCTCGAACGAGACCATGACGGAGTGCCCGTCGTCGGACGTTGGGCCGGGCCTGTCGCGGTCGTAGGGCGTATGGACCTCGCGCACGCCGGTGGTGTTCTCGAGCCGCTGGGTGACATCGGCGACGACGGCGCGGTACTCGGGATCGCTCGCCCTCAGCGACTTGCTCTGGATGAGCACCGACTCGGCCATCCACTTCGGATAGGCCTCGGAGATGGTCTTGGCGGCGCGGCCCGAGTCGCCGACGCCGGACTGCTCCGGCGTGAGCTTGTCGGTGCCGACCTTGCCGCCGATCACGAAGGCAAGGACCACGAACGTGATCCAGCCGAGGATGGCGGTCTTGCGGTGGCGGGCGCTCCAGCGCCCGGCTCTCGCGGCGAGGCCGCGGGGGCTCTGGGAGGAGGGGGAGGACATGGCGACGAGGTTCTCGTCTGGCGCCCCGCGCGGAAATGCGGCCCGCCAGTGTCCGGGCACCCAGCGCGCTGGGGGTGGCCCGTGCGGCTCCCCGAGCGTCAGTGGTGCAGGTACCTCAGGACCGCGAGCACGCGTCGGTACTCGCCGCCGGTGTCGGGCAGGTCGAGCTTGGTGAAGATGCTCGAGACGTACTTCTCGGCGCTCCCGCGCGCGATCTCCATCCGCTCGGCGATCGCGCGGTTGGAGAGGCCCTCGGCCATGAGCTGGAGCACGTCGCGCTCGCGCGCGGTGAGGACGGCGAGCGGCCCGTCGTCGTTCGCCGCCAGCAGCCGGGACACGACCTGCGGGTCGAGCGCCGAGCCGCCCGCGGCGACACGGCGCAGCGTGGCCACGAAGTCCTCGACGTCGCCGACCCGGTCCTTGAGCAGGTACCCGAGCCGCTCGGGGCTCTCGGCCAGCGCGCGCATCGCGACGCCGACCTCGACGTGCTGCGAGAGGATCACGATCCCGGTCTGCGGCCGGCGCTCCCGGATCGCGTGCGCCGCCTGCAGCCCTTCGTCGGAGTGGGTCGGCGGCATCCGGACGTCGACGATCGCGACGTCAGGATCCTGTGCCTCGACGTCGCGCAGCAGGTCGTCCACGCCCGCCGACTCCCCGGCGACCTCGAGCCCGGCGCCGCGCAGGAGCGCGGTGATGCCGGCGCGCACGAGCAGGTTGTCGTCGGCGATCACGACGCGCATGGCAGCTCCGCGGTGACGACCGTGCCGGCGCCCGGCGGGCTGACGACCCGCAGGCTCCCGTCGAGCGCCTCGACGCGGTCGGCCAGCCCGCGCAGACCGGTGCCGCGATGGTCGTCGGCGCCGCCCACGCCGTCGTCTGCGATCGCGATGAACGCCGAGCGCCCGTTGCGCCACACGTGCACCTCGACCGCGTGCGCGTGCGCGTACTTCGCCACGTTGGCGAGCGCTTCGCTGGCGACGAAGTAGGCCGCGAGCTCGACCGGCTCGGGTAGCCGGTCGCCGCTCTCGTAGTCCACGGTCGTCGTGACCGCCGATCGGGTGGCCAGCGCCTGGAGCGCCGCGGCGAGCCCGTGCTCGAGGACCGCCGGGTGGAGGCCGCGCGCCAGCTCGCGCAGCTCCTGGAGCGACTGCTGGACCTCGTCGGCAGCGGTGCGGGCGAGCGCCTCGGCCTCCGCGTCGCCGCGCAGGCGGTTCTGGAGCAGCCGCAGCTGCAGCGAGACCGCCACGAGCCGCTGCTGCGCGCCGTCGTGCAGGTTGCGCTCGAGGCGGCGGCGCTCGGCGT
>Ga0081538_10001778_pt1 | contig 21766 bp, 20 predicted proteins | sample TabmetS5T2R1_FD_71022 | JGI IMG/M metagenome (GOLD analysis project Ga0081538, IMG submission 71022) | Tabebuia heterophylla rhizosphere microbial communities from the University of Puerto Rico - S5T2R1 | ecosystem: Host-associated > Plants > Roots > Rhizosphere ...
GGGCCAGCATGTCGCCCACGTTGACCACGAAGGTGCCCGGCACCGGCTTGGCGTCGACCCAGTGGCCGGCCGCGTTGCGGACCTGGAGGCCGCCCCGGTCGTCCTGGGCGAGCAGGGCCAGGCAGCCGTAGTCGGAGTGGGCGCCGGCGCCGATGCGCGCCTCACTGATCTCCCCCCCGCCGGCCGCCTGCTGGGGCGGGTAGTGCAGCGGGCTCATGATCACCATGGGCGTGGTGAACCAGCCGGCGAAGAAGTCCTCGGGGAGCTCGAGGGCGACCGCCACCGCCGCCGTGACCTGGCTGGCCAGGCGGTGGACGGCGGCGAGATAGGCCTCCATGGTCTGGCGGAACTCGGGCGCCCCGGCCGGCCACTGGTTGGGCCCGTGGAATGGAACGCCCTTGCGCACCAGCGGGTGGTCGGGGGCCAGGTCGTTGCCGATCCGGTAGCCCTCCTTGAGGTCGCCCTCCTCCTGCTGGTCGGGGTCGAGGTTCTCCATGCCCAGGTCGAACCAACCCCGGTCGCAGGGCGAGCGCTCCACCGACACCTCTGCCTTGCGCTCGGCCGGCCAGGCGAAGAAGCGGCCGGCCTCGGCGAAGGCGCGGTCGATCAGGGCTTGGTCGACCCCGTGGCCGGCCAGGTAGGCGAAGCCCATGTTGCGGAAGGCGCCGGCCAGCTCCAGGGCGGCCCGCTTGCGCTGGGCCGGGTCGCCCTCCAGGAACGGCCCGAAGTCGACGACGGGGATCTGGTCGAGGGTGAGCCGCTCGGCGCGCAGGCTGGGGGCGACCTGTGGGGAGGAGGTCATGGGGCGACTCCGATCGCTTCGTCGACGAACTGGTTGGTGGCGATGTCGGCGGCGGTCAGGCCCTCCTTGGGCGGCTTGCGCTGGGCGGTGAAGATCGGGGTGACGATCTCCAGCATCCGCTCCACCCGGGCCATGTCGAAGTTGCCCAGGGTCTGGTCGGGCCCGTTGCCCACGAACTCCTCGCGCATCTTGGCGATGGCGTACTCGGCCAGGCCGGCCGAGTACACCCAGCCGGTGTCGTACTGCTCGACCAGGTCGAGGATCAGCGCGTTGGTGGCCGCCGGGTCGTTGAGGTAGTCGACCTGGGCCCGCTGGACGATCGGGACCAGCTTCTCCAGGCAGGGGGCGAGCTGGTCGACCTCGCCCGCCCGGACCGACAGGGCCTGGGGGTAGAACGGGTAGCCGGCCTCGTTCACCAGGGCGTAGCGGACCGGCTTGCCCCACTGGCGGACCTCGTTCTGGTAGATGTAAGGCTCGGAGGTGGCGAACCCGGCCTGGGCGGCCTTGCCGCCGGCGGCCACGAAGTTGGCCGGCTTGCCGTCATACGACCCGTCGACCTGGGAGCGCTTCAGCACCCCGGCGGCGATCAGATACTCCATATAGGTGTCGCCCTCGAAGTAGAAGACCTTGGTGTCGGTCTTGCCGATGTCGGCGATGCGCTGGAACTGTGGGTAGGTGGCCGGGTCCCACATGATCATGAAGGGGCTGACCTCCATGGGGGCGACCACCGCCTGGGTCGGCTGCCCGTCCGAGAAGCGGATCGCCTCGTCGGTGCTGACCTGGCCCAGGGTGATGGACTTGTCCTTGTACATCTGGGCCGAGACCGGCTCGAAGCCGATCGAGGGGCCGCCGGTGCGGACCTCGAGCCGGACCCCGGTGTCCTTGCCCTGGGCGACCAGTGGGGCGCTGACCCGCTTGCGCTCGGTGTCGACCTTAGGGTTGGGGCCGAGCAGGTGGTAGTAGACGCCGTACTCGGGCTCGGGGTCCCAGTCGGTCTGGACGACCACGGTGGCCGGGCAGCTGCCCTTGAGGTTGAGCTGCTCGTCGTTGGCCGCGGGGGGGGCGCTGCCCTGGGAGGGGGCCGGGGTGTCGTCGTCGCCGCCGCAGCCGGTGGCGGCCAGGGCGACGGCCAGGAGCAGGGCGGGGACGAGGTGGCGCCTTGGCATGGGAGTCTCCTCCGGTGGTCTCGGGTCAGGTGCCGGGGGGCCCGGCGGAACCGTGCCAGCTCCCGACCACGCGGCGGGCCAGGAAGCCGAAGAGCCAGAACACGACGATCCCGAGCAGCGACGACAGGATGATCGCGGCCACCATCTGCTCGGACTGGAGCCGCGACTGGTAGCGGTCGATCAGGATCCCGATGCCCGGGTCGCCCTGCTTGAAGAAGAAGTCGCCGACGATCGCCCCGATCACGGCCAGGCCGGCGGCGATCCGCAGGCCGGTGAAGATCGACGGCAGGGCGGCCGGAAACTGGAGCTTCCACAGCCGGGTGGGGCGGGCGGCGCCGTGGAGGGTGAACAGGTCGTGGTGCTCGCGCTGCACCGACTGGAGCCCGAACAGGGTGTTGGCGACGACCGGGAAGATGCAGAACAGCACCACCACCAGGACCCGGCTGAAGCTGCCGAAGCCGAACCAGAAGCCGAACACCGGCACCATGGCCAGGATCGGGATGGTCTGGGTGAGCACCGCGTAGGGGTAGAGGGACCGCTCGACCCAGCGGGCCTGGCTCATGGCCACGGCCAAGGCGATGCCGAGCGCGACGGCCACGGCCAGGCCGACGAAGGCCACCCGGGTCGACAGCCACAGGGCGTCCAGCAACTCCTCCAGGTTGTAGGGGTCGAGGAAGCCGACCCGGACGACCTCGTGGGGTGGCGGCACCAGGAAGCGGCGCTCGGGGTCGAGCAGCAGGTAGCTGACCCCGTACCAGACCCCGAGCATGGCCACCAGCACGGCCAGGGGCGGCCCCCAGAAGCGCAGCCAGCGGCCGCGGCCCGACGGGGCCAGCCGGTCGGCGGCGGCCAGGGGGCCGGCGGTCTCCTCGGCGCTCATCCGCCGCCGCCCTGGCGCAGGCAGGCCGACACCTGGCCGGCCAGGTGGGCGAACGGCTCGGCGAAGCGCAGCCCGGCCGGCCGCGGGTAGGCGAACGGCACCGGGAAGCTGTCCAGCACCCGGCCGGGGCGGGCCGACATGACCACCACCCGGCTGGACAGGAACACCGCCTCCGGCACCGAGTGGGTGACGAACAGGGCGGTGAACCCCTTGGCCAGGTACAGCCCGAGCAGCTCGTCGTTGAGACGCTCGCGGGTGATCTCGTCCAGGGCCCCGAACGGCTCGTCGAACAGGAACAGCTCCGGCTCCAGGGTGAGCGAGCGAGCCAGCGACACCCGCATGCGCATCCCGCCCGACAGGGCCCGGGGGTGGTGGCCGGCGAAGTCGTCCAGCCCGACAAGGGCCAGGGCGTCGCGGGCGCGGCGGCGGCGCTCGTCCCGGGGCAGGCGGCGCAGCTCGGCGAACAGCTCCACGTTGGCCTGGACGGTGCGCCAGGGCAGCAGGGTGGGGTCCTGGAAGACGTAGCCGACCTTGTCGGTGGCGACCCGGGCGGTGCCGTCACTGGCCGCGGTCAGCCCCGCGGCGACCCGCAGCAGGGTGCTCTTGCCGCAGCCCGACGGGCCCAGGATGCTGACGAACTCGCCCGGGGCGACGCTCAGGTCGACACCGGACAGGGCGACGGTGCCGTCGGGGAACCGCTTGCCGACCCCGCTGAACGCCAGCAGAGAAGGGGGCAAAAGGACGTCCACCGCGAGATCATACCGAAGGTGACGGCTGGTTCAGATGGCCCGCAGGCCGTACAGCACCCGTTCCAGGAGGGCCAGGTCGGGGCGGTCGCCGGTCTGGGTCGGGCGGTGGACCATGACCAGGCCGTCGTCGGCCATGTCGCCGACCAGCACCCGGGTCACGCCCAGGGGCAGGTCGAGTCGGGCCGAGATCTCGGCGATGGAGAGGATGTCGCGGCACAGGGCGGCGATGGCCCGCTGCTCCACGGTCAGCTTGGGCGACCGCTCCCCCAGCGAGGTGGTCGAGACCAGCGCCTCGATCTCCAGCTCGGTATGGGCCGGCCTGGTGCGCCCCCCGGTCATGGCGTAGGGGCGGACCCGTCTGCGGCCGGCGGCTGGCTGGTCTTCGGGAGTGGTCACACGTGGTGCCTTCTAGGGGGTTGGGGCGAGTTGATCATGACGGAAGGACGGCCTGGAGCTCGGCACGGAGGCTGGGGGTGAGGACGTCGCCCGCCCTGGCCACGAGGACGGTCATCTCGTACGCGACGACGCCGGCATTGCAGTTGGGGGCGGCCAGGCAGACCAGGCAGGAGCCGTCGCTGATCGACATGACGAACAGGAAGCCGCGTTCCATCTCGACCACGGTGTGCTTGACCAGGCCGCCCTTGAAGCAGCGGGCGGCGCCGTGGGTCAGGCTGGCCAGGCCGGAGGCGATGGCGGCCAGCTGGTCGGCCCGCGGCCGGTCCATCCGCTCCGACACCGCAACCGGCAATCCGTCGGCGGACACCACCATCGCGTGGGCCACACCCGGCGTGGCCCTGGCGAAGTTGCCGACCAGCCAGTTGAGGTTGCGGGCGTCGGGACTGAGCGTGGGCACCTCGCCCCCCTACGGGCCATTCGGTGGTCGCTCGCCGGGGTCCGAGCCGCCAGCGACGCTGCGCCCCCGCTCGATCCCCGTGCGGTAGCTGGACAGCATGCTACGGACCTCCTCCGGGGAGCGGCCACCCGGCGCCGGGCTGGGCGGGGCCGGCGGGCTCGCCGACTCCGCCGCGGCGACCATGCCCGGTGCCAGGTTCGCCCGAGGCACGCGCCGGGGCAAGCCTGCCTGGGTCACGCGCTCGGCCGGTCCGGGCCGCGGCGGGCCGGGCGACTGGGGCGGAGCCGGCGGCGGCGGGCCGGCCGACTCGGGCGGAACCGGCGGCGGAGGACCGGCCGACGGGGGCGGCGTCGGGGCCTCGGCGACAGGGACCGGCGGTGGCTGGTAGCCGGGTTCGCGCGCCGGCGGCGTCACTGGCTGCCGGAGGTGCGCCGATTCTTCCTCGAGCCAGGCCCGCTCGGCTTGGTAGAGCGGGACGTCGTCGCCCGCGGGGGCCGGCTGCGCGGGGGCGGGCTGCGGCGGCTGCTCTCGCACCGGCGGCCGATCGGCTGGCGGGAAGGGAGGCGGCGCCTCACCCGTCGGGACCGGGGCCGCGTGTACCGGCCTCGCCCCCTCGGTCCGTCCGTCGGGCCGCGGCGGCGACAGATCGGGCCTGACGGCGGTACCGCCGTCAGCGGTGGCGCGCCGCTGCTGACGGTTGTTCGTCCGGGGCGCCGGCTCGGCGATGAACCAGTCGGAGCGAGCGGCCTCGAAGATCGGCAGACGGTCGCTGGACCGAGCCGGCTCCGGCTCCGGCTCGGCCGGCCGGTCCGGCGGTGGCAGCTCGCCGCGGCCGGAGACGACCGCGTGGACCGCCTCCGCCGGGGCCGGGACCATCTGTGGCACCTTCGGCCAGGACAGCAGGGCGTGGGGCAGCAGGGTCAGGGCAGTCACCCCGCCATACCAGGAGTGGCGAAGCTGCACCTTGATGCCGTGGCGCTGGGCCAGTCGGCCGACCACGTAGAGGCCAAGCACCCTGGACAGGGCGAAGTCGATCTCTGGAGGGTCGGCCAGCCGCTCGTTGGCCCGGATCAGCTCCTCGTCGCTCATGCCGAGGCCGCGGTCCTCGATCTCGATCACATAGCCGTGGGGCACGGCCTGCCCGGCCACCTGGACCTTGGTGTCCGGTGGGGAGAACGCGGTGGCGTTCTCGATCAGCTCGGCCAGCAGGTGGATGGTGTCGACGGCGACGTGCCCGGCGACGTCGACGTCGACCATGGGCAGGAACTCGACCCGCTGGTACTGCTCGACTTCGGCGGCGGCCGACCTGGCCACGTCGGTCACGGTCATCGGCTCGACCCAATGCCGACCCGGCTCGATGTCCGAGAGGACGATCAGGTCCTCGGCGTTGCGCCGCATGCGGGTGGCCAGGTGGTCGAGGCGGAACAGGTGCTCCAGCGTCTCGGGATCGGTCTCGCTGCGCTCCAGGTCTTCGATCAGCTCCAGCTGGCGGTCGATCAGGCTCTGGGAGCGCCGGGCCAGGTTGATGAACATGTCGCCGATGGATCTGCGCAGGGCGGCCTGCTCGGTGGCCACTTTGATGGCCACCGAGTGAACCGAGTTGAAGGCGGCCGACACCTGGCCTAGTTCGTCGCTCGAGGTCACCGGGACCGGCTCGGGAGCCACGTCCAGATCGCGTGGGTCCTTGGCATGCTGCAGGTGCTCGACCACGCCGGGCAGCCGTACGTCGGCGACCTCATTGGCGGTGCGGGTCAGCGACTGCAGGGGGCGAACCATGGAGCGAGCCATCAGGAACGAGAGGCCGACGGTGAGCCACAGCACCATCGTCAGGATGAGTGTGTACAGGAGGGCCTGGCGGTTGGCCACGAGCTGAGCGTCCTGGCCGCCCGCGGACAGGTCGGCGGCCACCTGCTCCTCGACCTGGCGAAGCAGGCCGACCCTGGCGCTTGCGTCGCGAGATCGCTGGGCCGGGTCGGTCTGGGTCGGCGCCTGGGGACCCTGGACCAACACCGTGTCGATCGGCAGGGCTCCCTCACCGACAGGGCTGCCCCGTAGCGCCCGGTCCAGCGAGGCGCGCTGCTCAGGGCTTGCGGCGGCGTTGAACTGGTTGCGCGACGCCTGCTGCGCTCCGGCGAGCCTCTCCAGCGTCTGAAGCTCACCCGGACCGAACCTGCCGGCCGCGGCCGCGGCGAGCGACACGCCGCGCTCGAGGCTCGTAACTTCCTTCAGCTGGGCGAGGGAGGAGACGGCGGCGACGTGGCCGATCAGCGTCTGGTCGTTGGTGTCGCCCGCGATCTCAGGGTTCACGGCGAGCAGGCGCTCGATGATTCCGGAGTAGTACTCGAGTGTTTCGGGTGCCGTCGCGGCCGGGTCGTCGACGTTCTCCCGGCGGCCCGCGTTCAGCTTGCTCAGCTCGGGGAGGATGACGGCAAGCCTGTCGTGGAACCGGGATTCGTGGACTTCCAGACCCTGGACGTCGCGCCGGAACGAGGCCAGGGCCTTGTCCACCGCCTCCCGCTGGGCGGCCACGTTGCTCTTGTCGACGGCGCCATTGCCCGCCACCCAGCCCGCCGATAAGTCCCGCTCTTGCTGCAACTCGTAGACGAGCTGGCTGAGGGTGACGGCTACGGCGGCCTCGTCGGCCAGCTGCTCGGCCTGCACCTTGCGTGCCAAGCTGGTGCCGATGCCAACCGAAGCCAGGATCGTCAGCGCGATCAGGGGTGCGATCAGGATCGCGAACAGCTTCGTGCGGATCGGCAAGTTCCGGATCATGTGCTGTCCACTGCCTCTCGGGTGGGAGCCAACGGGCCTTAGTCCTCGCGCCGGGCGTCGTCCACTTGACGCACGTCCAAAGCCTCACGTGGATCGTCGACGGAAGCGCCCGGATTCTACCCTGGCGGGCGTACCGGCTTATAAGTCCTCCCGCCGACCATGCAACATACGCAAATCTCAGTAGGCCGAAAGAACCGGAGGGTGACATGGCGGGCCAGCTGATAGGCGCGGGCGGGGCGCTGCCCGAACACTGGTGGGCGGCCACCCCGGCCTGCATCGGCCGCCCTGACTTCCAGCTCCACCGGTACAACAGCGACCTCTACATATTGCGACAGACCGCCTGCTCGCATGCGGAGAAGCCGTTCCTGTATCTGCTGTTCGGCCGGAGCGAGGCGATCCTGCTTGACACTGGCGCCGAGGGCGGCGACGTCACGACCGCCGTCGACAGGGCCGTTCGGCACTGGCTGCGCGCCCATGATCGCCGCTCGATCCCCCTGGTCGTCACCCACCTGCACAGCCACCACGACCACATCGCCGGCGATGCCCCGCTGGCGCAACTCCCCAACACCACCGTGATCCCGCACAGCAGCGTGAGCGCCCTCCAGACCCTGTTCGGCATCACGACCTGGCCGACCGACCTCGGCCGGTACGACCTGGGCGACCGCTTCCTGGACGTGGTCCCGGTCCCGGGCCATGACGAGACCAGCCTCGCCGTGTACGACCGGCAGACCGGCCTGCTCCTGACCGGTGACACCATGTATGCGGGCCGGATCTACATCAACATGCCCGACCACGCGGTGTTCACCGCGAGCGCCGACCGGCTCGTCGACTTCGCCCGAGCCCGGGTCGTCACCCACGTGCTCGGCACCCATATCGAGCAGCGAGGCCCGTACCGGGACTATCCGGTGGGGACGACCTTGGCCCCCGAGGAGCAGCGGCTGGAGCTGAGCTACGGGCAGCTCCTGGAACTCCAGCAGGGCGCCCATGACCTCGACGCCACCGGCAGGATCATCCAGCGGGCGTTCCGCGACTTCAGCATCTGCGGCCCCTACCCGCAGTGCGAGCCGCTCCTGCCTGACGGGACTCCTCGTCCGCCACAGTGACCGGCAGAATCAGGCAGTCGGCCGCGTGACCGTCATCCCGCGCGCAGCCTGGGGTCGGCGGCCACCTGCGCCAGATCCACCAACGCGTTGATGATGACGTACGCCGCCCCCATCACCAGCGTGACGCCGACGATCGCCGGGAAGTCGACGGTGGTGATGGCACGGGCGGTGTACAGGCCGAGCCCGGGCCAGGCGAAGATCGACTCGATGACCACGACCCCGGCGAGCAGCATGCCGACCTGCAGGCCGGTCATCGTCAACGGCGCATTTAGCGCCGGGCGGACGCCGTGGCGCAGCAGCACCCCGCGCTCGGTGAGTCCCTTGGCCCGGGCCGTACGGATGTGGTCGGAGCCGAGCACCGTTTGCAGTGACGACCGCAGCGTCCGTCCCACGGCGACCGCGGGCCCAAGCGCCAGACACAAGGCCGGTAACGCCAGATGGGCCAGCGCATCGCGGACCACGTCGAGGCGGCCGGCGAGCAGTCCGTCGACGGTGAGCAGGCCGGTGGGGCCGGTTGGCGCTCCCAGTTCGGGGGAGATGCGACCCGATCCCGGGAACCACCGTAGCCGGGCGTAGAAGACGATCAGCAGCAGCAACGCGAGCAGGAACGCCGGCACCGACGCGCTGGCGACCAGGGTGACCCGCAGGCTCGCTCCCCCGCCGCGGGCTGTCACTAGGCCGAGCGCGCCGCCGAGGACGACGGCCATCGCCAGGGCGGTGGCCGCGAGTTCCACCGTCGCCGGGAGGAACGCGGCGATATCGGTTCGCACCGGCCGGCGGGTGTGCAGCGACATCTGAAGATCGCCTCGCACCGCCCGGCTGAGGAACTGTACGTACTGGACTGGTAACGGCCGGTCCAGGCCGAGCTCGTGGCGTTTGGCCTCAACGATCTCGGGCCTGGCTGACGCCCCGACCATAGCCCGCACCGGATCGGCGGGCACCACGGCTTGGAGCAGGAACACCACGACCGAGAGGCCCAGAAGGATGCCGACGAGCGAGGCCAGTCTGATCAGGGTGAACCGCGCCATAACCTGTCTATCCCTTTTGCAGGGCCGCGAGGTTGAGCGCCCACGGGTAGTTGGGCACGTGCTGGATCCCGGTCAGGTTCTTGCGCAGCACCATGACGTCGCGGGGGTCGGCGATAAAGATGATGGCGGTGTCCTGGGCCAGGATCTTGCCTGCCTCACCATACAAACGGTCGGCCGTGGCCTTGTCGGTGGTCTCCAAGGCCTGATCGAGTGCCTTGTCGGCCTGTGGGTTCTTGTAGCCGAGATAGTTCAGGCCGCCCGTTGAATACCACTCGATCCGCGCCCACATGTCGGGGTGGGCGCCGTCGGGGGTGTTGGTCTGCATCACCAGGTCCGGGGCCGCCTGCAGATCATTCACGTACTCGAAGACCTGGGGCAGCTGCACCTCGTTGATGGCGACCGAGAAGCCGGCAGCGTCCAGGCGCTGCTGGATCAGCTCAGCAATGCGACGGTGGACACCGGAGTCGTCGGCGGTGTAGGCGAAGGTGAGCTTGCCGGTGTTGGCTGGAGCCGTGGTTTCCGATGGCGGGTAGCTGACCGGGGCGAGGGTGGGATCCAGCAGCCCAGAGGGGTAGGTCGAGGAGGAGGGCTTGGCGTAGGTGCCGTACACCTCTGTGACCAGCGTGTCACGGTTGATCGCGCTGGCCAGCGTCTTGCGCAGCGCCGGATCCGACAGCGGCTTCTTGTTGGTGTTGAGGTAGAGGATGTTGTTCAGGAACGAGGAGAAGTCCAGCACCTGCAGGTCGGGGTTGCCCTTGGCCGCTTCCAGCTCCGCTTGGGGGAATGAGTGGAGGATCGCGTCCAGGTCACCCGATTGGAGCTGCAGGCGCTGGGTGCCTATGTCGGGAATGATGCGGATCTCGACCTTGTCGAGGTGGGCTTTCTGTCCCCAATAGTCGGCGAACTTGGTCAGCTCGTAGCGCTGGCCACGCTCGAAGGCGGTCAGCTGGAACGGTCCGGTCCCGACGGCGTGCTCGTTCAGCCAGGTCTGGGCGTGGTCCTTGCCGGCGTGGTCGGCAAGGGCCTTGGGGCTGATGACCTTGGGGCCCCAGCTGGAGGCCATGTAGTGCAGGAACGGCGCCACCGGGTGCTTGAGGCGGATGACGAAGGTGCTCGCGTCGGGCGTCTGCATCGACGCGACCGGCTCAAGCATGTAGGCGGGCGCGGCGCCCACATCCAGGCGCCGTTGGAAGGACGTCTTCACTGCCTGGGCGTCGAAGGGCGTGCCGTCCTGGAACTTGACGCCGCTGCGGAGCTTGAAGGTGTAGGTCAGCCCGTCCGGGCTCACCTCCCACGACTCGGCCAGGGAGGGAGCGAACTCGGTCGAGTCCGGCTTGTACTTCAGCAGACCTTCGTACACCGACAGGATCACGGTGTTGCCCTCGATGTCATAGAAGACATCCGGGTCGGCCTGGGCCATGTCGGCCAGATAGGCCAGCCGCAAGGTCCCCCCTTCACCCCCTTGCTGGGCCGGCGGGGTCGATGAGCACGCCGCCGCTAGGAGGACGGCGGCAAGAACCATGGTCACCAGTTGCAGCAAGCGACGTGACACAGCTCCTCCCTCAGTGGTCTTCGAGAAGATCACGCAGGCCGTCACCGGCCAGATTGGCGGCGAAGGCGAGCAGGAACACCGCGATGGCCGGGGCCAGCGGAATCCATGGATGTCCGAACAGATAGGGCATGCCGCGGGCGGCCATCGCGCCAAGCTCGGGCGCCGGCGGCGGCGAGCCCAGCCCGATGAACGATAACCCAGCCAGGATCAAGACGAGGCTCCCAACATCGAGGCTGGCCGTGACCAGCACCGACGGAAATGCTCCCGGCAGCAGATGCCGCAACGCCAGGCGCATCCGGCCCACGCCGGCCAGCCGGGCGGCGTCAACGTGCGACCGCACCGCTTGGGCGCGGACCTCGCCGCGGACAATCCGCGCATACCAGGGCCACCAGACAATGGCCACGGCCACCAGGGTATGGGGCAGGCTGGGCCCGAGGGCGGCAACGACCGCGATGACCAGCACCGCCGCCGGCAGCGCCAGAAACAGGTCGGTGAACCGCATCAGGGCGGTATCGACCCAGCCCCCAGCAATGCCGGCGATAGTGCCGATCAGCCCCCCGATAAGCACCCCGCTGGCGATCACCGCAAGCGCCGACAGCCAGGAGGCCTGGATGCCGTAAAACACCCGTGAGAACAGATCACGCGCCAGCTCATCGGAGCCAAGCAGCAGCCCATCGGTTCCCGGCGCCGCGAAGGACCCAGCGGGCATGGCCGTAGTGGGAGGGTTGGGGGCCAGGATCGGCGCCAACAGCGCGACCGCGGTCGTCAGGGCCAGTACGATCAGGCCGCCGCGTTCCAGCCGCCCCAGGCGCACCCAGCCGGCCCACGCCCGGCGACGACGGGTGAGCTCAACCGGAGACAGGACGGGCTCTGAGGCAGCCATCACGCGCTCCTCAGACGGGGAATGGCGGCCACCAGGTCCTGGGTCTGGGGATGCTGGGGACGCTCAAGCACCGCTTCAGGCGGGCCTTCCTCCACGATCTGGCCGGCGTGCATCACGGCGACATGGTCCCCCATCAGACGGGCAACCGACAGGTCGTGGGTCACGAACAAGATTGCCATGCCGAGTTCGGCCCGCAACCGAGACAGCAAATTCAGCACCACCGCCGCCAGCGAGACATCCAGGGCTGAGATCGGCTCGTCGCAAGCGAGCAGGGCTGGTGGGACCGCGATGGCCCGGGCGATCGCGACCCGCTGGCGCTGTCCTCCCGAAAGCTGGCGGGCCCGCAGGCCAAGTACCGAGATGGGAAGGCCTACGAGGGCAAGGACCTCCCGGGCGCGCTCGGCACGTTGGGGAGCGGCGAGGCCTTCGGCGCGAAGCCGCTCCTCCAGGTGCTCGCCCACCGAAAGCCAGGGCGTCAGGGAGGCGCCGGCGTCCTGGAAGACGAGCTGGGGACGTCCACCCTCGCCGACCTCGACGGTTCCGCTGTCGGGCCGCTCGAGGCCGACGGCCATGCGAAGGGTAGTGGTCTTGCCGCAGCCGCTTTCCCCGACCAGCGCCACCGCGCCACCCGCCGGCACCTCAAGGGTGAGGCCATTGACGGCCACATGCTGGGACTGGCGGGAGCCGAATGCTTTGGTGAGATCGTCAAGCCGTAGCGCCGGCGGGCGGCCGTTCGTCGACGCCTGATCGGGGAAAGGGTCCTGTACCTGGAGAAGCGAGGTGTGCGGCTCGCCTGCCCGCAAGCAAGCAACCAGCCCGGCGTGGCTGGGCGCCGCCGTCACCTGGGGCAACCGCTCTTCACAGGCCGGGGTCACCAGCGGGCATCGCGGTGCGAACGGACAAGCGTCGACATGCGCGCGTGGGTCTGGCGGCTCACCAGTAAGGGCCGGCAGCGGGCGGTCGCGAGGCGAGTCCGGTGATGGATGGGCGGCCAACAGCCCGGCGGTGTAGGGGTGGTCGGGCTGCTGCAAGAGCTCTGCCGCCGGTCCCACCTCGGCCACCCGGCCGCCGTAGAGGACCACGACGCGATCAGCCAGGCTGGCCGCGACCGCCAGGTCATGGGTGACGAACAGTATTGAGGTGCCGGTCTCGTCCCGCAGCTCCGACAGTAACCGCAGGATCTCGGCCTGGACGGTGACGTCCAGGGCCGTGGTCGGCTCGTCGGCGACGATCAATGCCGGAGCGCCAGCCACGGCCATGGCGATCATCACCCGCTGGCGTAGCCCGCCGGACAACTCATGCGGGTACTGGCCTACCCGCCGAGGGGCATCGGGCACGTGGGCGCGCTCCAGCGCCTCGATCGCCGCGGCCATCGAGCCCGTCACCTCGGCGACTTGGCGGCCAACCGTCATCGTCGGGTTCAGCGACGTCATGGGGTCTTGGAACACCGCCCCCGCGAACCGCTTGCGGGCAACGCGGCGCTGCTCGTCGGTCGCGGTCGCCATGTCGGTGTCACCCAGGAACACATGACCGTCGATCTCGGCCGACGACGGCAGCAGCCCGAGGGCGGCCAGGCCGAGCACGGTCTTGCCCGCGCCGGACTCGCCCACCAGTCCGACGATCTCGCCCGGGGCAACCTCCAGTGACACCCCGCGCAGGGCCTGCACGCCACCTGGATACGAGACCGCCAGGCAGCGAAGCGACAGGACCGCGGTCGTGGTCCGCTCGGCCCGCGGTCGAGCGGCGCCTCTCCCCCCGGCCCTACGCCGGAACCTCACGTTCGCTGGGGTACGGTCGGCTGTGCCAGCTGGTCGAGTGCTATCAGTACCTGCTGGCTGGTCCGGCAGGCTCCGTGCTGCAGGTACTCCATGGCCGACAGCGAGGCCTGGTGGCGCTCGGCGGTGGAGCCAAGAACGCAGTCCTCAAGGACCCTGACGTGGTAGTTCCACTGATGCGCGTCGGCGAAGGTGTAGTGCACACAGACGTCGGTCAACCCGCCGACCAGCAGCAGGGTTTGCACGTCCAGGCCCCGCAGCAGGATCTCCAAGTCGGTGCCGAAGAAGCACGAGTAGCGCCGTTTGGCGATCAGGTAATCGCCTTCGCGAGGGCGCAGCTGCTCGACGAGCTCGGTGCCGGGGTCGCCCTCCAGGCAATGGATGCTCTCATCGCCGTCCAGCTCCCGACCGAAGTCCACCAAGTCTCGACGGTGGACCTCCTGGGTGAAGATGACCGGCACGCCAGCCGCCCGGCAAGCGTCGACGACGCCGACGACCCGGTCGACCTGCTCGCCGAAGCCAGCCATGAGGGATATCCCCGCCTGCTCGAAGGGCTGGGAATAGCCTTGCTGCATGTCGATCACGATCAGGGCCGCTCTGCCCTCAATCAGCGCCGCCATGGTGTCCTCACTGGAGTGTCTGGAGCGGAGCCCATCCGTCGCGCCTTTGTCCTGCTAATCATGATATGTCGGCCATTACGGCGTAGCGGGTCTCCCCATGTCAAGGCAGAGCAGTCATGGCCGCATTTGTCGAGATCTGCCGACGATGGTACAACGCCGCGGTTGGCAGACCCCGTCTTGGCGATCCTGTACCAGGCCGGTGTCTGGTTGCGGCACTTCCTTCCAATCCCGGGCATTGCTCCCAGGAGGGCGCCATGAGCACCGTTCCGCCCCCCACCGACCCCGACGACCAGCTCCTCGGGCGGTTCGGCTACCGACAGCGGTTCCTGCGGACGCTGAAACCCTTCGAGTCCTTCGGGCTCGGGTTCTCGTTCATCTCGATCACCATGGCGCTGTTCGTGAGCTTCGGGTTCCTGCTCAGCGTCGCCGGTCCCCGGGGCATCTGGATCTGGCCGATCGCCTTTGCCGGCCAGCTCCTGGTGTGCCTGGTCTGCGCCGCCCTGGCCGCCAAGATCCCGCTGACGGGCATCTCCTACCAGTGGGGCTCGCGGCTGGCCAACCCGACGGTGGGCTGGTGGCTCGGCTGGCTGTCGTTCACGACCCTGGTCATCCTCACCGCGTCGGTCAACTACGCCTTCGTGCAGCTCGCCTTCCAGCCGATGTTCGGCATCGAGTACACCCCGCTGGGCGCCGCGGTGCAGACCTTCATCCTCCTCGCCATCGAGGCCGCGATCATCATCGGGTCGACCATCATCACCACGAGGCTCAACAACCTTGCGGTGGTGTTCGAGCTGGTCGGCATGATCGAGCTGTCGATCGTGCTGTTCGCGGCGGCGCTGCTGGCCGGCCAGGGCGACTGGGGCAACCTCTGGTCCACCGGAACGCTGCCGGAGGCGGGCTGGTTCTCCTGGCTCGGCCCGGTCATGCTGGCCACGGTGCTCGGCTCCTTCACCCTGATCGGCTTCGAGACGGCCGCCAACTTCGCCGAGGAGACCCAGGACCCGCGTCGAGTGGTGCCCAGGGCGATGATCCGGGCGCTGGTGGCGGCCGGCGTCGTCGGCATGATCTTCCTCATCGCGACCGCCGTGGCCACCGGGGACGTGGCCGCCACGACGGCGGACCCGGCGCCGGTCGCGTTCATCCTCGATGACGTCCTCGGACCGAGCATCGAAAAGATCTTCCTGTTCTTCATCTGCGTCTCGATGTTCTGCTGCGGGCTGATCACCATGGCCACCAACGCCCGGGTGATATGGGCGATGGCCCGGGACCGGCGCCTGCCCGGCCACCAGCTCCTGTCACGGGTGCCCAAGGCCACCGGCGGGCCCAGCTGGGCAACGGTGCTCGCGGCGGTGGCGCCCGCGATCCCCCTGATCGCCGTCCGCAGCAACACCGACGCCCTGATCGACATGTTCACCGCCGGGACCCTGATGCCGGCCATCACCTACACCGGGGTGGTGCTCCTCTACGCCGCCGTCGGGCGCCGTATCCGGCCCGAGCCCGGCTACTTCCAGCTGGGCCGCTGGCACCGGCTGGTGATCACCGGCGCCCTGGCATGGCTCGCCTACGAGCTCATCGTCCTGCTCGGGCCGGACATCTTCCGCGCCGCCCAGGGCTACGCGCTCATCGCGGTCCTGCTCGGGGTGATCGTGTTCGGCCTGGTGTGGATGCTGGAGCCGAGGGCCATGCGGCGCCAGGTGGACCCCTTCGGGCAGCCGGCGCGCGAGGCGACGGACGAGCGGCCGGCCGAACGGGAGCGAGCCCGGGTGCCGAGCTGACGCCGATGCCCGACCCCGAGCCGTCAGCCCCGAGGGTTCACGCTCGGCACGGTCCCGAGGCCAAGCATGCCTTGGAGGCCGAGGCGATCATCCCGACCACCAAGTGGGACGAAGAAGTGGCCCGCGGCTTGGAGCTGGGCCTGCCCGGCGCCGACTCGATCGCGGACCGGCGCATCCCCACCTTCAGCCGCGGCGAACTGCCGCACTACGCCGGCATCAACACCTTCATGAAGGCGCCGTATCTGGAGGATGTGCGTCGCTGCGGTGAGTACGACGTGGCCGTGCTCGGGGTACCGCTGGATGCGGGCACGACCTATCGGCCAGGGACTCGCTTCGGCCCCCGAGCGATGCGCCAGATCTCGGCCCTGTATGGGACCTATAGCTTCGAGCTCGCCGTTGACCTGCGGGAGAGCATCACCACCTGCGATCTCGGCGACGTGTTCACCATCCCAGGCAACATCGAGAAGAGCTTCGATCAGATCGACAAGGCCGTCGGGCACGTGTACGCAAGCGGGGCGTTTCCGGTGGTGCTCGGCGGCGACCACTCGATCGGCTACCCGACCGTACGGGGGGTCGCCCGCAACCTGGACGGCAGGCTCGGCATCGTCCACTTCGACCGTCACGTCGACACCCAGGAGACTGATCTCGACGAGCGGATGCATACCACCCCTTGGTTCCATGCCACCGACATCCTCAATGTGCCCGCGAAGAACCTGGTGCAACTGGGCATCGGTGGATGGCAGGCTCCGCGTCCAGGGGTCAAGGTCAGCCGCGAGCGCGAGACCACCATCATGACCGTGAACGACTGTGTTGACATGGGCTTGGACACAGCGGTGGAGCGGGCGCTGGAGGTCGCCTGGGACGGCGCCGATGCGGTCTGGCTCTCGTTCGACGTGGACTGCCTGGACGCAGCCTTCGTGCCGGGCACGGGCTGGCCCGAGCCCGGCGGATTCCTGCCGAGAGAGGTCCTCAAGCTCGCGCGCGGAGTGGCGGCGTCCGGACTCGCCGGCATCGAGATCGTGGAGTGTTCCCCTCCCTATGACAGCGCCGAGATCACCTCGCTGATGGGCGTGCGCGTGATCGCGGACGTGCTGGGAACTCTCGTCAACCATGGTCACCTGCCCCGCGCTGAGGGGGAATGACTTCCGACTTCACCCTGGTCGGCGGTTATCGTCTGGGTCGACGATCCGGAGAAGGAGAGCTCGGTGGGTGGATCCAGGTGGGCGCCACGCCGGCCCGCCGGCAGGCCCTGGAGTGTTCCCGGCCTTCGGCCTGGCCGGCCGAGAGGTGATTCTGCTCGACGAGCCGTTCGGGGCCCTGGACTCCCTCACCCGGGCCGGCATGCAGCAGTGGCTGGTCCAGGTCTGGGAGGAGCACCGCAAGACGATCCTGCCGATCACCCACGACGTGGACGAGGCCCTGTTCCTGTCAGATCGGGTGGACGTCCTCAGCCCCCGGCCCGGCCGGGTGATGCTGTCGCTGGACGTCGACCTCCCCGCCCGCGGGCCTACGAGCTGATCACCAGCGAGCCGTTCGTCGAGCGCAAGCAGCTGCTGCAGGAGCGCCTGGGCATGACATTGGGTCAGGCCGCGATGCGGGCGGGCGCACAGGAAGCCTTCGCTGGACGCGAGGAGCGCCAATGACCGTGCCGGCCAGGACCGACCCCCGGGCGGCGCCGCTGCCCGAGGAGCCGGCGGCGCCCTCCGGCCGCCGCCGGCCCGGGCTGGCCGGGCGGGTGCTGCCGCCGCTGGTGTTCAGCCTGCTGGTGCTGGGCGCCTGGCAGGCCTACACCGAGCTGGCCGACATCAGCCCCCTGCTGCTGCCCTCCCCCTTCCAGGTGGCCCGGTCGGTGGTCGACAACGCCTCCCTGTTCGCCCGCAACGCCCTGGTCACCCTCCAGGAGATCCTGATCGGCTTCGCCCTCGGCTCGACCGCCGGCATCGCCCTGGCCGTGCTGCTGACCTACTCGCGGCTGGCCGAGCGGGCCGTCTACCCCTGGCTGGTCGCCTCCCAGATGGTCCCGATCGTGGCCGTGGCCCCCATCCTGGTCGTCTGGTTCGGCTTCACCATCGTGCCCAAGGTGATCGTGGTCGCCCTGGTCTGCTTCTTCCCGATCGTCGTCAACACCATCGACGGGCTCAAGGCCGTCGACCCCGAGATGGTCCGCCTCATGCGCACCCTGGGCATGTCGCGGCCCCGGATCATGCGCAGCGTGCGCGTGCCCTCGGCCCTCCCCTACCTGTTCTCGGGGCTCAAGGTGGCCATGGCCCTGTCGGTGATCGGGGCGGTGTTCGGCGAGTGGGTCGGGGCCAGCGAGGGCCTCGGCTACCTGATGCTGGCCCTCAACAACCAGCTGGCCACCACCGAGCTGTTCGCGGCCGTGCTGGTCCTGTCGGTCATGGGCATCGTCCTGTTCTTCCTCGTCGGGCTGGTCGAGCGCCTGGTCATCCCCTGGCACCACGAGTCCCGCCGCGCCCTCCAGCAGCAATGAGCCCCCCGACGGCGGTCCGGGGCGGGCACCTGCTGACCATGGGCCCGGCCGGCGACGTGCCCGACGGGGCCGTCACCTTCGCCGACGGCGAGGTCCTGGCCGCCGACCGTTCGCCGAGGTGTCGGCCCGCCTTCCCGACGCCGAGGTGGTCGGCGACGACCACGGGTTGGTGCTGCCCGGGCTGGTCAACAGCCACACCCACCTGTCGGAGGCGCTGCTCTGCGGCATGGGCGAGGACCTGACCCTGTTCGAGTGGGGCGAGCGGCTGGTCAACCCGGCCGGCCGCCACCTGACCCGGGAGATGGCCCGGGTCGGGGCCATGCTCAAGGGGGCCGAGCTGCTGCTGTCCGGGGCCACCTGCGTCAACGACATGTTCTGCCACACCAACCTGGGCTCCCAGGCCAGCCTGGGCGTGGTGGACGGGCTGGAGGAGCTCGGCCTGCGCGGGGTGGTGGCCTTCGGCCCCGAGAACATGGCCGAGCCCGACCGGCATCCGGTGGCCGACTTCATGGCCGAGCACGAGGCCCTGGCCGACCGCTGCGCGGCCAGCGACCTGGTCGGCTTCCGGCTCGGGGTCGGGACCGTGCTCGGCCAGACCGACGAGCTGCTGGCCGCCTCGGCCAGGGCGGCCCGTGAGCACGGCTGGGCGGTTCATACCCACCTGGCCGAGGTGCGCGAGGAGGTCGTCGAGGCTCGGCTGCGCTGGGGCCGGACCAGCGTCGAGCGGGCCGCCGACGTCGGCCTCCTGGAGGCGCCGGTGGTGGCCGGGCACGGCATCTGGGTCGGCGAGGGCGAGATCGACCTGCTCCACCCGGCCGGGGTCGCGGTGGTCTACAACCCGGTGGCCAACATGATCCTCGGGTCGGGCGTCTGCCCGCTGGCCGCCCTGCGTGGGGCCGGCATCCCGGTCGGCATCGGCACCGACGGGGCCGCCTCCAACGACAGCCAGAACATGCTGGAGGCGGTCAAGACGGCCGCCCTGCTCCAGAAGGTGGCCCGGCTCGACCCGCGGGCCGTGACCGCCGACGACGTCCTGGCCATGGCCACCCTGGAGGGGGCCAGGGCCCTGCGCCTGGAGGGGCGCATCGGGTCCCTGGAGCCGGGCAAGCGGGCCGACGTGGTCCGCCTGCGGGGCGACCGGCCCGGCCTGGCCAACGTCCACGACCCCCGCCAGCAGGTCGTCTACTGCGCCTCGCCCACCGACGTGGCCGACGTCTGGGTCGACGGGGCCCGCCGCGTCGCCGACGGGGCCCTGGTCGGCCACGACCTGGCCGCCCTGGTCGAGGCCAGCCGGCACCTGGCCGCCGAGCTGGCCACCCGGGCCGGGCTGGGCGGGCTGTCGCGCCTGGCTGCCCCGCCGGCTGGCCGGCCGGCCGGCGGCGCCGTTGCCGCCGGCCGCGCCGTGGCTCAGCTCAGCCGCGGCTCCCGGCCTCGCCGGTGAGGGCCCGGCGGCCGGCCTCGGTGAGCAGCACGTAGTCGGGGGCGATCACCACCAGCTGGCGACTGGCCAGCGAGCGGGCGACCTCGCGCCCGACCGGCCAGCGGGTGGTGTAGCCATCGGCCGCGCCCAGCTGCTCCAGGGCGGCCTGCTCGGCCGCGTCGAGGCCGTCGCCGCTGGCCACCGGCTCGGCCGGCGCCGGCCGAGGGGCCCGGCGCCGACCCCGGCGGCCGAGGACACGCCCGAGGAGGCTCCGACTGCCGATCCTGGCTTCCGCCATGCGCCCTCCTGGCAGTATCGGGCGGGTTGCTCCCGATTCGTGGAACCGGGCCTGGCTGGGCTATGATGCGCAATGCCAAGTGCAGATGCAACTGCCGGAGCCAAGTGCGATTCCCCCAATCGCACGAGATGCTACCCCATCGGAGGGAAGATGAATCCTGAGGGCCACGCTTCCAGGTCCTACAACGGTGTGCCCGCCGGCGAGATCCCGGGGGCGCGGTGGCGCAAGAGCGGCCGCAGCAGCGCCCAGGGGAACTGCGTCGAGCTGGCCAGGCTGGCCGGGGCCGAGGTCGCCATCCGCAACTCCCGCCACCCCCAGGGCCCGGCGCTGGTCTTCACCGACGCCGAGCTCGACGCCTTCCTGGAGGGCGTGAAGGACGGCGACTTCGACGACCTGCTGCGCTGACTTCGGTCAGGGCTTGCGGGCCACACCGCCGTAGGCGTAGCTCTGGCCGCTGCCCTGCACGGGCCCGAGGTCGGGCCGCCAGGCGGGCAGCGGCACCAGGCCGGGCTCGACCAGCTCCAGGCCGGCGAAGAACCGCTCGGTGTCGGCGAGGCTGCGCGGCACGTTGGTGATCCCGCCCCGCTCCGACACCTCGGCCAGCCCCCGCATCGCCTCCGGGTCGAAGTCCGGGGTCGACTGGGTCAGCACCAGGTAGCTGCCCGAGGGCAGCGCCTCCAGCAGGGTCGCCAGGATCCCCTGGGGGTCGTCGTCGTCCCGCAGGTGGTGCATGATCCCGACCAGCACCAGGCCGACCGGCTGGTCGAGGTCCAGGGTCTTGGCCACCGCCGGGTCGTTGAGGATCGCCTGCGGCTGACGCAGGTCGGCCAGGATGAACGCCAGCTGCCCGGCGGCGGTGCTGGACAGCAGCGCCCGCGAGTGCGTCAGCACGATCGGGTCGTTGTCCACGTAGACCACCCGCGAGTCCGGCGCCAGCTCCTGGGCGACCTCGTGGACGTTGCCGGCGCTCGGGATGCCGGTGCCGATGTCGAGGAACTGGCGGACGCCGGCGTCGTTGACCAGGAACCGCACGGCCCGGCCCATGAACGCCCGCTGCGCCCGCACCTGGGCCCGGATGCTGGGGACCTGCTCGGCGATGGCCTCGCCCATGGCCCGGTCCGCGGGGAAGTTGTCCTTGCCACCCAGCCAGTAGTCGTACACCCGGGCCGACTGGGGCACGTTGGTGTTCAGGTCGTTCGCCACCCGCTCCGGGTCCGTCCCGGCCCCCTGGCCCTCCGACATGGTCATGGTCCTCCGTTGGATGCCATCGGCTACAGCTCGTCCAGGATCTTGCCGAGCAGCTCCGCGGTCCGGTCGGGCGCGGCCGCCCGGACGCAGATGCTCTCCATCACGTGCAGGTACTGGTCGACCTCCTCGGGCTTGTTCAGGTAGATGGCGCTGGTCAGGTGCTCCAGGTAGACCACGTCGGGCAGCTCCTGGTCGGGGAAGCGCAGGATGCTGAAGGAGCCGACCATGGCCGGGTGCGCGCCGGCGTCGAACGGCAGGATCTGCAGGGTCACGTTGGGCAGCTTGGTCGCCTCGACCAGCCGCTCCAGCTGGCCCCGCATGACCTCGCGGCCGCCCACCGGGCGGCGCAGG
>Ga0081538_10001779_pt1 | contig 21748 bp, 18 predicted proteins | sample TabmetS5T2R1_FD_71022 | JGI IMG/M metagenome (GOLD analysis project Ga0081538, IMG submission 71022) | Tabebuia heterophylla rhizosphere microbial communities from the University of Puerto Rico - S5T2R1 | ecosystem: Host-associated > Plants > Roots > Rhizosphere ...
CATGCCGCCGATCTGCGGGACGGTCTGGTGCGACTCGTCGACGAAGCAGACGAAGTCCTTCGGGAAGAAGTCGAGCAGGCAGTAGGGGCGCTCGCCCGGCCGGCGCCCGTCGAGGAAGCGCGAGTAGTTCTCGATGCCGTTGCAGTAGCCGAGCTCGCGCAGCATCTCCATGTCGAACTGGGTGCGCTGGCGCAGGCGATGCGACTCGAGCAGCTTGCCCTGCTCCTCGAGCTCCTTGCAGCGCGCCTCGAGCTCGTCGCGGATCTGCCCGATCGTGCCCTCGAGCGTCTCGCGGTCGGTCGCGTAGTGGGTGGCCGGCCAGATGCCGACGTGCCCGAGCTCCTGGAAGACCTCGCCCGTGAGCGGGTCGAAGTGCTGGATCTGCTCGATCTCGTCGCCGAAGAAGACCGCCCGGTAGGCCGACTCCGCGTAGGCGGGGAAGACCTCGAGCGTCTCGCCCCGCACCCGGAACGTCCCGCGGCCCAGCGTGGCGTCGTTGCGCGTGTACATGTTGTCGACGAGCTTGCGCAGGAGCTCGTCGCGGTCGGTCATCTCGCCCTGCGTGAGGAGCGTGACCTGGGCGTTGTACTTGGACGGCGAGCCGAGGCCGTAGATGCAGGACACGGAGGCGACGACGACCACGTCGCGGCGCGCGAACAGCGCGCTCGTGGCGGCGTGCCGGAGCCGATCGATCTCCTCGTTGATCGAGGAGTCCTTCTCGATGTAGAGGTCCTGCGCCGGAACGTAGGCCTCGGGCTGGTAGTAGTCGTAGTAGGAGACGAAGTACTCGACCGCGTTCTCCGGGAAGAACTCGCGGAACTCGTTGCAGAGCTGGGCCGCCAGCGTCTTGTTGTGGGCGATCACGAGCGCGGGCCGCTGCACCTGCTCGATCGCGAAGGCCATCGTCGCCGTCTTGCCCGAGCCGGTCACGCCGAGAAGCGTCTGGAAGCGGTCGCCCTGCTGTATGCCCTCGGCCAAGGCCGTGCGGGCCGCCGGCTGGTCGGCGACCGGCCGGTAGGCGGGATTGATCTTGAACTCGGGCACGACTAACAAACGTTAGCGGCGGGCCCGGTCGGCAAGGATCTCCCGGAGCTCGCGCCCGAGGTCCGCCGCGCCCTGCGTCGCGTCGCGCCACGTGGCCCGCACGACGTGGATGCCTCGCGCCGCCAGCGCTCGGTCGCGCGCCCGGTCCGCTTGGAACGCCCGGCGGGTGAGGTGAGTGGCTGCGCCGTCGAACTCGAGCACGAGCTTGGCCTCGGGCCAGTGGAAGTCCACCTCGTAGCCGGCGATCCATACGTTCGCTTGCGGCCGCTGTAGCCCGGCTTGCTCGCACAGCGCGAGCACGAGGCGCTCCGCCCGGCTCCGCGTGAAGGGCTGGACCTCTCTGTAGGCAGCCAGGACGCGCCTGAGCCTGTGGCGGCCCTTCCGGCCAGGAAGGCGGTCGAGGACCCGCTCGATCTTCGTCAGGTCGAAGACGCGCCGGACCTCGGCTTCGTGGACGGCATCCGCGAGGCGCTTCTCGGACAGGACGTCGGCCAGGTCCACGAGGGTGCGGGGGACGCTGGTGACGGGGATGCCGTCGATGAGGGCACGGTCCTCGTCGTCGACGTATCTCGAGCGGTGGACCACGATTCCGGCGCGCACCTTGCGCCCGCGTGGCGCGGTCACCTCGATCGGCTGCGCCGGGCGCAGCAGTCCCCACAGGGCACCGGCCGCCCGGTGGCTCGCGAGCGCCTCGCAGCCGCAGGCGTAAACAGCGGCAACCAGGTGGGACTTGCGCGTGAGCGCCGTGTGTCCCACGGCGTAGACGCCCTCATGCAGTCGCACCAGCCGCCCCGCCTCGATCCGCCGATGAATCGCCTGCCGCGACAGTCCCGCCCGCGTCAGCTGCGCCCTCGAGACGACCCCGTGCTGCCGGCCGGCCAAGGCGCCAACTGCCCGCTCCATCGAGTGTGGGCTCCCAGATGCACCATATGCGTGACGTTGGGGGCCCACACGCTGAGGATCCCGGAGCGTTGGCGCCCTGTGTGCGACGTATGTGACGATTGAGCGACATGGCGGTCGTGATCGCATCGGCGCTCGACAAGGACGTGGCGGGGGCGCCGCTGTTCCGCGCCGTGTCGTTCAAGCTCGAGCGTGGCGATCGCATGACGCTCGCCGGGCGCAATGGGGCGGGCAAGACCACTTTGCTCCGGATGGTCGCCGGCCAGCTCTCGGTGGACGGCGGCGAGCTCGCATTCGAGAAGGGCGCCCGCACCGCACTGCACGACCAGCGGCCGCCGCGCGAGCGCGGGCTGACGCTGCGGGACTATGTCCTTGCCGGCTGCGCCGACCTGGTTGCCCTGGAGACCCGGCTGCGGGACCTGGAGGCCGAGATGGCCGAGCGGCCGGACGACGCGGCCGTGCTGGAGCGGTACGCCGCCACGCAGACCCGCCTCGAGCACGCCGGCGGCTGGAACTGGCGCGCCCGGGCGCTCGCTCCCCTCCACGGGCTCGGCTTCGCCGACGACCAGCTCGACCGCCGGCTCGACAGCTTCTCCGGCGGCGAGCTCACGCGCGCCTCCCTTGCTAGGGCGCTGGCCGGCGACCCCGACCTCCTGCTGCTCGACGAGCCCACCAACCACCTCGACATCTCCTCGCTGGAATGGCTCGAGGGCTACCTGACGGGCCTCGACGCCGCGGTGATCCTCGTGGCCCACGACCGCTGGTTCCTCGAGGCGGTCGGGACCTCGGTGCTCGAGCTCGAGGCGGGCAAGGGGCGCTTCTTCCCCGGCCCCTGGCACGCCTGGCGGCGGGAGGCCGCGGCGCGCGAGATCGCGCTCGGCAAGGCGATCGAGAAACAGCAGCGCGAGATCGCCCGCATGGAGCGCTTCGTCGAGCGCTTCCGCTACAAGGCCTCGAAGGCGCGCCAGGCGCAGGACCGCGTCAAGAAGCTCGAGAAGATGGAGCGCATCGACCGCGATCCGGGCGACACGCGCTCGCTCGGCTTCAGCTTCGGAACGGCGGAGCGCACCGGCCGCGTCGTGCTCGAGCTCGAGGAGGGCCGGCTCGACGTTCCCGGCCGCACGCTGCTGGAGGACGGAGAGCTATGGCTCGAAAGAGGTGAGCACGCCTCCCTGGTCGGCCCCAATGGCGTAGGCAAGACCACCCTGATCGAGGCCTTGGCCGGCCGCCGGCGGCTGGAGGGTGGGCGCCTGCGGACGGGCCACAACGTGAACATCGGCTACCTGTCGCAGCACGCGAGCGAGCTGGGCACGCGGGGCACCGTGCTCGAGGTCGCCCAGCGCGCCACCGGGCTCACCCCGAACAAGGCGCGCGCGCTGCTCGGCCGCTTCCTGTTCTCCGGCGAGGAGGCCGAGAAGCCCATGGACGGGCTCTCCGGCGGCGAGCGGCGCCGCCTCTCGCTGGCCGTGCTGGTTGCGTCGAGCGCCAACGTGCTGATCCTCGACGAGCCCACCAACCACCTCGACCTCGACGCCCGCGAGGCGCTCGAGGACGCGCTACAGGCGTTCGAGGGCGCGCTGCTGCTCGTGTCGCACGACCGCGCGCTGCTCGACGCCGTCGGCAGCCGCACGATCGCCTTCGAGGACGGGCACCTCCGCAGCTACGACGGCGGGTGGGCCGAGTACGCACGCGTGCGCGAGGAGCGCCGCGAGGCGGCGGCCGCGGCGGGCGCGGCGCGGAAGCAGGAGCGGCGCAAGCCGCCTGGCAACGGCCGCGCGCCGCGACCCGGCCCATCGAAGAACGCCGTGCGCCGAGCGACGGAGCTCGAGCGCGAGGTCGAACGGGCCGAAGCCGCGCTCCGAGAGCTCGAGGACGAGCTGGCCGATCCCGCGATGTGGAGCAGCCCGTCGCGCCGTGAGCGCGCGACGGCGCGCCACACAGAAGCGAGGAAGGCGGTCGAGGAAGCCTACGCCCGTTGGGAGCAGGCTTCCTCCTAGACCTCCAGCTGCTTCTTCTGGATCTTTCCCATGGCATTGCGCGGCAGGCTGTCCACGAAGCGCACCTCGCGCGGTCGCTTGTGGGGCGCCAGCTGGCCGGCCACGTGGTCGATCAGCTCCTGTGCAGGGGGTGCGTCGCCGGCGACGACGAAGGCGACGATGCGCTCGCCGAGGTCCGGGTCCGCGGCCGCCACGACGGCGGCCTCGTCCACGGCCGGGTGTCCGAGGAGCGCGGTCTCCACCTCGCCCGCTCCGACCCTGTAGCCGCCCGTCTTGATCAGGTCGCTCGAGCGCCGTCCCACGATGCGGAGGTAGCCCGTCTCGGTTCGCGTGCCGATGTCGCCGGTGAAGAACCAGCCGTCGCGCATGACCTCGGCGGTTGTGTCAGGGCGGTTCAGGTATCCCGTGAAGAGGTTCGGACCGCGGACGGCGATCTCGCCGATCGTCTCGTCGTCGGAGACCTCGACGTCGGTCCCGTCGTCCGCCACCAGCCGGACCTCGACACCCGGGAGCGGCTCCCCGACGTAGCCCGGCCGCCGCTCGCCGCTCGCGCGCACGGCAGCGTTCATCAGCGTCTCGGTTAGGCCGTAGCGCTCGACGATCTCCTGCCCGGTCAGCTCGCGCATGCGCTCGAAGTCGGGTGCGGGCAGCGGCGCCGAGCCGGACACGAGCAGCCGCGGACGGCCGAGCGCCTCGGCGAGTCGCTGGTTGGCGCCGGCTTCCTCGGCGAGGCGGTGGTACATCGTCGGGACTCCGAAGACCATGGTGGCTCCGTCCTCGAGCGCGCCGATCAGGGCGTCCGTGTCGAACCGGCCGAGGTGGCGGAGCTGGCCGCCGCGCCGGAGCGGCCCCAGCAGGCCGAGCGCCAGTCCGTGCACGTGGAACAGGGGGAGCCAGTGGGTGAGGCTGTCGCCGGCCGTCCACTCCCATACCTCGGCGAGCGCGTCCAGGTTGCCGGCCACAGCGCGGCGCGGCAGGATCGCGCCCTTGGGCAGGCCGGTGGTACCGGACGTGTAGACGACGAAGGCCGGGTGCTCGGGGTCGAGCTCGTCGCGCGGCAGCTCCGCGCGCTCGTCGAGATCGACTCGAGCGGAGCCTTCCCGCGGAGCTCCCAGCAGGAGGTCGGGGCGGCTGTCGTCGAGGACGTGCCGCAGCTCGGCCTCGCCGAGCTTTGGGTTCACGGGCACCACCGCGGCGCCGGCCGCGAGCGCACCCACGATCGCGACGCAGGCCTCCAGGCTCGACTCGGCCCACACGCCCACCCGCTCCGCTCCGGAGACCCGGCGCGCGACAGCCCCGGCGGCGTCGCGCAGCTGTGCATAGCTGAGGGCGGCGTCGCCGACGCGCAGCGCAGGCTCCCGGTCGCGCTCATGGAGCGCGGGCAACAGGGGCTCGCCGGCGGCCACCCTCTTCAGAGCCCGAGGTCGTCCGCGTAGTGCTCGCGGTACTCCCCGCGGCGCTCCTGCACGTTCGTCACGTACGCGCGCGTCTCGGGGAACGGGATGTGCCGGGCCGTGTCGAAGGTCTCCGGCCCGCCCGCCTTCTCCACCCACCCGTCGACGTTCGTCTGGCCGGCGTTGTACCCGGCGATCGCGAGCGTCTCGTTGCCGTCGTAGTGGTCGATCAGGTAGCGCAGGAACCAGGCCCCGTACGCGATGTTGATCTGGGGCGTGGCGAGGTCAGCCTGGGTGAAGCGGACGCCGCCAGAGCGCCGGGCGATGAAGTCTGCGGTGTCGGGGGTGAGCTGCATGAGGCCGCGCGCGCCGGCGTGCGAGGTCTGGTCGCGGAAGCGCGACTCCTCGTAGATCACCGCTGCGATCAGGGCCGGGTCGAGGTCCTTGTCGGCGGCCTGCTGGCGGATGATGTCGTCGTGGCGAAGCGGGAGAGTGATCTCGCGCACGACCTCGCCGAACGGGCCCGCGCCCGTGACGATCGCGGCCAACGTTCCGCCCAGCACGGCCGCCACGAGCACGGCAGCGACACGCCGGCGTCTGATCCGCGCGCGCGAGGGGCGTCGGGCGATGCGGGCAGCGTGTGTGCTCACGTCTCCTCGAGTTTGCCAAGGACCTGGGACAACGACTCCTTCAACTCCTCCAGCGAGCCGTCGTTTCGCACCGTGAAGTCCGCTCTGTCCGCCTTTTCCGCCTGGGTGAGCTGACGCCCGGCGCGCTCCGCGATCGAGGCGTGCCCACGGGCGGCGGCGCGCTCCTCGCGCACGTCCTCGTCGGCGACGACGGCAATCGTGTGGTCGAACGCCGCCTCCATGCCCGATTCGAACAAGAGCGGAACCTCAACTACGGCCACACGGTCGTTCCCCACCTCCATTCGCCAGGCGGCGACCCGCTCGCCGACGCGCGGCCAGAGCGTCTTCTCGAGCCAGGCCCGCGCCTCCTCGTCGCCGAAGACGCGCTCGGCGATCCGGGAGCGCTCGAGGCGCCCGCCGGGCGCGATCTCGGGGCCCAGCCGTGCCACGAGCTCATCGCGCAAGTCGTCGCCCTCCAGCAGCTCGTGGACGACGGCGTCGGTCGAGAGCGTGGCTGCACCGAGCTCGCCGAGCAGACGCAGGGCCTCGGACTTTCCCGCTCCCAGTCCCCCGGTGAGCCCCACGAACGGGGCCACACCTACTCCTCGGGCTGCTCGGGAGGCGTGTCGGCGGCGGGCTCGTCGGCGGGAGCGTCGGGCTCCGGCTCGGGAGCGGCCTCGGCTTCAGCCTCCGGAGCGGGCTCCGGCTCTGGAGCGGGCTCCGGCTCTGGAGCGGGCTCCGCTTCGGCCGTGGGTTCCGCTTCGGCCGCGGGTTCCGCTTCGGCCGCGGGAGCGGGCTCCGCGGCCCCCTCCGTGGCCGCCTCGGAGGCGGGCTCCGCGCCGGCCGGAGGCGCCTCCTCCTGCGGCGGGGCCTCGTCGAGCGGCGGCGCCTCCTCCAGCGGCGGCGCCTCCTGGGCCGGCTCGCCGAAGTCCGCCACCGCTGCGCGCAGGTCCTCCGCTCCGCTCACCTGCGGGCCGGCGAAGACGTCCTCGGACAGGCCGAGGTCCGGCACGTCGCCGATCTCCTCGGTCGTGCCCGCGGCGGCTGCTCCGGCCGCTGCCGCCGACTTGATGTGGGGCAGCTGCTCCGCCACCCGCTTCACGCTCAGCGACAGGCGGCGGCGCTCGGAGTCGATCTCGAGGATCTTCACCCGCACGTCCTGGCCCGGCTCGAGGATCTCGCGCGGGTTCTCGACGTGGTGGTGCGCCAGCTCGGAGATGTGCACGAGCCCCTCGACGCCGTCCATGATCTCCACGAACGCGCCGAAGGTGACCACCTTCGTGACCTTGCCCTCGAGCTCGTCGCCGACCCGGTAGGTGTCGATCACCCGCTGCCACGGGTCCTCCTGGGTCTGCTTCAGCCCGAGCGAGATGCGCTGACGGTCGCGGTCGATGTCGAGCACCTTGACCGGCACCACGTCGCCGATCGCGAGGATCTCCGACGGGTGGTTCACGTGCGACCAGGACAGCTCCGAGATGTGGATCAGGCCGTCGATCCCGTCGAGGTCCACGAACGCGCCGAAGTCGACGATGTTCGAGATCGCGCCCTCGACGATCATGCCCGGCTGCAGCCGGTCGAGGATCTGCTGGCGGACCTCCTTGCGCTCCTCCTCCAGCACCGCCCGCCGTGACAGCACGACGTTGTTGCGCGAGCGGTTCAGCTCGATGACCTTGCACTCGATCTTCGTGCCGAGGAACTCGTCGAGGTTCTGCACGCGCCGGATGTCGACCAGCGAGGCGGGCAGGAAGCCGCGCACGCCCAGATCGATGATCAGGCCGCCCTTCACGACCTCGATCACGGTGCCCTCCACGGGCTCGCCCGACTCGGCGGCGGCCTCGATCTTGCGCCAGGCCTTCTCGAACCGCGCCCGCTTCTTGGAGAGGAGCAGCCGCCCGTCCTGGTCCTCCTTGGTGAGGACGAGCGCGTCCACCTCCTCGCCGAGCTCGACCTCGTCGTGCGGGTCGACCGACTTGCGGATCGACAGCTCGCTGAGCGGGATCACGCCCTCGCTCTTGTAGCCGATGTCCACCAGGACCTCGTCCTGGTCGATCTGAACGACCTTCCCGGACACCACGTCGCCCTCCTCGAAGGGCACGATGGTGGCGTCGTAGTTGGGGACGATCTGGCCGTCGATCTCGAGCAGGAGCCCGTCCGAGCCCTCGACGGTCTTGGGTTGCGTAAGCGTCTCTGTTTCCGGCACTGCGGGCTCAAGCCTAGCTACTCTGCCCGCATGCCGACCCGCAGAACACTGCGCGGCGCCGCTCGCACGCCGCTCGGCGGCGACGTCGACGTGCTGGTCTGCGGGGCGAGCTTCGCCGGCCTGGCGGTAGCCCGCGAGCTCGCGGGCACGGGCGCGCGGGTGCTGGTCCTCGACCGCTACGAGATCGGGGAGCGGCAAACCTCGGCTTGCGGCATCCCGACCGAGTGGCTGCGCGTGATGGGCCTCATGGGCTCGCACCGCCAGACCTTCGGCCGGCTCGTCGTGCACACCCCGCACGGCACCGTGCGGCTCGAGCTGCCCTGGACCTTCTCCACATTCGACTACCGCGAGCTGTGCACGCTCCTGTGGAAGCAGTCGGACGCCGACTTCGAGACCGCCACGGTCAGCGGGCGCACCGGCGACACCGTCCACACCGATCGCGGCGACCTGATCGCGCCGCTCGTCGTGGACGCGCTCGGCTGGCGACGGGTCCTGGGGAACGGCTACCAGCCGCCCGACGCCCCGCTCTCCCGCGGCCTGGAGGTGCACCCGCACGGCGGCGGCGAGGAGATGGAGATCTGGATCGACCGTCGCTACGTGCCGGCCGGGTACGGCTGGAGCTTCCCCGCGCGCGAGGAGCTGCGCATCGGCGTGGGCTCGTTCGACCCGCGCTTCCACGTCAAGGACACGACGGTCCTCCTGGCCGAGGACCTCCAGCAGGAGCCGGTGCGCTACCAGGGCAACTGGATCCCTCACAAGTTGCGCGACGCCACCGAGGACGGCCTCTTCTTCGTCGGCGACTCGGCCGGGCACTGCCTGCCGCTGACCGCCGAGGGGATCCGCACCGCCCTCTACTTCGGGATCGCCTGCGGCCGCGAGCTTCGGGCGGTGGTCGAGGGGCACCAGACCGCTGCCCAGGCGCTGACCCGCTACGGCGACTTCTCCGCCGCGCACGAGTGGAAGTTCCGCTGGATGCTGACCGCGCAGCAGCTCGTCCCCCGGGTGCCTCCGCGCCTGCTCGCCCGCGCGCTGGGCGCGATGGAGCGCAAGCGCTTCGTCGACTGGTCCTTCGGGCACTACCTCGCGATCGCGCCGCCGGAGTTCGCGGCGGCGGGGCCGCCTAGGGCCCGTCCCGCCAGAGCCCCCGCCACGCATGCGCCAGCCACAGAACGGCGAGCGCTAGCACCGCGATAGTCAGCCCGAGCGCGTTCTCCGGCTCCACCGCTCCGAGCGCGGCGAAGAAGATGAACAGCACGACGATCGTCCCGCAGGCGGCCCAGAACGCGTGCGCGAGCGACGCCAGGACCGGGTGGTCGCCGGGATCGAGGTGTGGCAGGTGGGGCATGTGACGAATGCTACTCGCGCACGACCAACACGGTGCCCGCCGCCAGCAGGGCGATCCCCAGCAGCTTCTGCCAGGTCACGGCTCGCTCGTCCAGGCCGAGCACACCGAGCCGGTCGAGCACCACCGACAGCGCGAGCTGCCCCGCGATGACCGCCGCGGTCACTCCTCCGGCCCCCAGCTCGCGCACCGCCACCAGCGTGGTGGCCACGATCGCCGCCCCACCTGCGCCGCCGAGGATCCAGTAGTACCAGGGTGGGCTCCCCGCGCCCTCCTCCCCCGCGAACCCGCCGGCCAGGGCGAAGGTGATGAAGAGGACGCACGCCGTTCCAACCAGGAAGTTGACCGATACCGCCCCCCAGGTTCCGAGCCGCTCCGACAGCACGTTGTTCGCGGGCGCCTGCGCGGCAACCAGCCCGCCGGCCGCGACGGTGGCCAGGACGGCGACCTCCTTGCTCACTTGGCGTCGAGCCAGTTCTGGCCTGCGCCCACGTCGACCTCGAGCGGCGGGTCCATCTCGAAGGCCTCGGCCATCTCGCGACGCACGATCCCCGAGGCCTGCTCGACCTCGGCGTCGGGCCCCTCGAACAGCAGCTCGTCATGGATCTGCAGCACGAGGCGGGTTTCGAGGCCGGCGCCGCGCAGCTCGTCGCGGCAGCGCACCATCGCGACCTTGATGATGTCCGCGGCGGTGCCCTGGATGACCATGTTGACCGCCAGGCGCTCACCCAGGCTGCGGGTCTGGAACTGCCGCGAGCGCAGCTCGGGCACCCGCCGGATCCGCCCGAACAGCGTGCTCACGTACCCCTCGGTGGTGGCGGTCGCGATCGTGCGGTCGATGAACTGCTTGACCTTGGGGAAGCGCTCCAGGTACGCGTCGATGAACTGCTGCGCCTCCTCCTTCTCGATCTGGAGGCGGTCGGCGAGCCCGAACGCGGAGAGGCCGTAGACGATCCCGTAGTTGACCATCTTGGCCTTGGAGCGCGTTCCGGGGTCCGTCTTGCCGCCGAGGATGGCCTCCGCGGTCGCGGTGTGCACGTCCTCGCCGCGGCGGAAGATCTCCTTCAGCACGGGCTCGTCCGCGATGTGCGCCAGTAGGCGCAGCTCGACCTGCGAGTAGTCGGCCGAGATCAGCTTGCAACCCTCCTCGGCCACGAAGCAGGCGCGGATCTCGCGTCCCTGCTCGGTCCGGATCGGGATGTTCTGCAGGTTGGGGTCGGTGCTCGAGAGGCGCCCCGTGGTGGTGGCCGTCTGGTTGAAGGTGGTGTGCAGGCGCCCCTCCGGGCCGACCAGCTCGGGGAACGCGTCGAGATAGGTCGACTTGAGCTTGGTGACCTCCCGCCACTCCTCGATCGCCGGGACGATGGGGTGCTCGTGGCGGATCGCCTGGAGCACGCGGGCGTCGGTCGAGAAGCCGGTCTTGCCGCGCCGCTTGCGCGACAGCCCCAGCTTGTCGAACAGGATCGGCGCGAGCTGTTGGGGCGAGCCGATCGTGAACTCCTCATCCGCCAGCTCCCAGACGCGGTGCTCGAGCTCGGCCGCCCGCTGCCCGAAGCGCGCGCTGATCTCGGCCAGGTGCTCCACGTCGAGCCTGATCCCGGCGCGCTCCATCTCGACCAGCACGTCCACCAGCGGCAGCTCGATCTCGTGGAACAGCTTGGTCAGCCCGTCCTCGTCGAGCCGGTCGCGCTGGCGCTCGGCGAGCACGCGGGTCAGCACCGCGCGCTCGGCCACGCCGTCGCCGCCCTCGACGGTCGCACCCAGCCCGGCCTCGGCGGCCAGCTCGTCCAGCGGGTACCCGCGCCGGGCGGGGTCGATCAGGTAGGCGGCGACCATCGTGTCGTGCGACAGCGGCGGCGCGTCGCACGGGTCGTCCGCCATCGCGATCGTCTTCCAGTCGTGCGCCACGACCGGGCGGTCGCCGCGCGCCATGGCGAAGGCCGCGAGCGTCTCGGCCTCGGAGAGGAGCACCTCGTCGCCGCCGGCGAAGGCGGCGACGGTGAGGGGGCCGCGCACAGCCGGCCCGTCGAAGTCGAAGGAGCCCTGCCCCAGGCGCGATGCCTCAGCGGCCGGGGGCGCCTCAGCGATCTCGACGGCGTCGTCGGCCTCCACGCCCGCTGCCTCGTCGGGGTCCTCCTCCGCGGGGGCGGCGGTGGCCGCCGCCTCGTCGGGTGCCTCGCCCGGCCGCAGCGCGGCGACCGAGACCAGCGCGCCGTCGAGCGCGGCCAGCTCGGCCAACGGCACCTCGCGCGCCTCCACCTCGATCAGCTCGGCCACCCGCTCCGCCGGCGCGGCGTCGCCCTCGCCGAGCGCCTCCTCGAGCCGCTCGAGCGGCGCGCGCAGCTCGAACTCCCGGAACGTGGCACGCAGCGCCGAGCGGTCCGGCTCCCGCGCCGCCACCGAGTCCAGGTCGACGTCCACGTCGATGTCCCGCTGGGCGGTGGCGAGCTGCTTCGAGATGCGGGCGGCCTCGGCGTGCTCGGTCAGGTTCTGCTTGCGCTTCGCGCCGGAGATGCTGTCGATGTTCGAGAGGACCCCCTCCAGGTCCCCCCACTCCTGGAGGAGCTGCGAGGCGGTCTTGTCCCCGATCCCCGGGACGCCCGGGATGTTGTCCGAGGTGTCGCCCTTGAGCCCCACGAAGTCCGGGATCAGCTCGGGCGGGATGCCGTAGCGGTCGACCACGGCGTCGCGGTCGTAGATCTTCGTGTCCGTGATGCCACGGCCGGTGGCCATCACCTGCACGCCCGGCTCGACCAGCTGGAACAGGTCCCGGTCGCCCGTCACGACCATCACGTCGATGCCCTGCTGGCGCGCCTCGCGGGTCAGCGTGGCGATCACGTCGTCCGCCTCGTAGCCCTGCACCTTCACGTTCTGATAGCCGAACGACTCCACGAGCGGGTGGAAGTGCGGCCACTGCTCCGCGAGCAGGTCGGGCCGCTCCCGGCGGCCGGCCTTGTACTCGTCGTAGACCACCTCGCGCCCGGACATCCCCGCGTCCCAGACCACCAGCGTGGGCTTCGCGCCGTACTCGGAGATCATCTTCACGAGCATCGAGGCGAAGCCGAAGATCGCGTTCGTGGGGAAGCCCTTGGAAGTGGAGATCGACTCCGGGAGGGCGAAGAACGCGCGAAAAACGAGGCTGTTCCCGTCGATCAGGAAGAGTTCGCGAGGCCGGTCGGGCACCGCCACATCGTAGGCTGTTGCCGGATGGCCACCCCGAGCGCCCAGTTCTCCCTGACCCTTCGCGTCGAGCTCCCGAGCCGCCCCGGCGGCGTCCTCGGCAAGGTCACGGCCGCGATCACCCGCTCCGGAGGGTCGATCGTCGCGGTCGACACGGTGGCCGCCACGGGCGACAGCACCCTGCGGGAGATCACCGTCGAGTGCTCGAGCGTCGAGCACCGGGGGCAGGTGATCAGCGCGGTCCAGGCCGTGCGCGCCGCGCGCGTGGTCGAGATCACCGACCGCACCTTCGAGGTCCACCGCCGCGGCAAGATCCACACCGGCCTGAACATCCCGGTCAAGTCGCGCGACGACCTCTCGATGGCCTACACGCCCGGCGTCGCGCGCGTCTGCGCGGCAATCGCGGAAAACCGTCAGAAGGCGTTCAAGTACACGATCAAGGCCAACACCGTGGCCGTCGTGTCCGACGGCACGGCGGTCCTGGGGCTGGGCGACATCGGCCCTGAGGCGGCCATGCCCGTCATGGAGGGCAAGGCGCTGCTCTTCAAGGAGTTCGCCGACGTGGACGCCTTCCCGATCTGCCTGAGCACGAAGGACGTCGACGAGATCGTGGAGACGGTGATCCGCGTCTCCCCCACCTTCGGCGGCATCAACCTGGAGGACATCTCGTCGCCGCGCTGCTTCGAGATCGAGCAGCGCCTCCAGGAGGCGCTCGACATCCCCGTCTTCCACGACGACCAGCACGGCACCGCGATCGTGACCCTGGCCGCGCTCATCAACGCCTGCCGCCTGACGGGGCGGCGCATGGAGGACCTGGGGGTGGTGATGGTCGGCGCCGGCGCGGCCGGTGTCGCGGTGGCCAAGATCCTCATGGACGCCGGCGTCACCTCGATCGTCGCCTGCGACCGCTTCGGCGCCATCCACACCGGCCGCGACGACTACGAGGCCGGCTCGATGAACGCCCCGAAGCGCTGGCTCGCCGAGAACACGAACCCGAGCCGCCGCGACGGCTCGCCCCGCGAGGTGATCGAGGGGACGGACCTGTTCGTCGGCCTATCGGGGCCCGGCATCATCGACGCGGCCGACCTCCAGAGGATGAACCCCGACCCGTTCGTCTTCGCGATGGCCAACCCCAACCCAGAGGTCCGGCCCGAGGAGGCAGCTCCCCACGTGCGGGTGATGGCCACCGGGCGCTCCGACTACCCGAACCAGATCAACAACGTCCTGGCCTTCCCGGGCGTCTTCCGCGGCGCGCTCGACGCGCGCGCCACTGCGATCACCGAGGAGATGAAGCTGGCCGCTGCCCACGGCATCGCCAGCGTGGTCGAGGACGAGGAGCTCGACGAGGACTACATCATCCCGAGCGTCTTCAACCGCGACGTGGGACGCGCCGTGGCGCGCGCCGTGGCCGAGGTGGCGGAGCGTACGGCCGAGGCGCAGCGCGGACCCGACCAGCCGACGGTCGAGCGCGCCGCGCTGACCTGATGCCCTAGCCGGCGGCCTCGCGCTCGGCGCGAAGCTCGGCCATCGTCTTTTCGCCGGTGGCCTGCGTGATCGAGACCACCTTGACGAGTGCGGCGACGATCACGAGCGTCATGATCACCACCGCGGCCAGACCGATCCTCCCGGCTCCTCCGGCGTCGATGGTGACGACGACGAAGATCCCGGCGATGGCCAGCACGGCCAAGATCACGAACATCGCGGTCCGCTCGGTGCTGGTGAGGCCCTCGTGGATGTTCCAGCGCGAGACCTCGCGGGCAGGCCATACGGCCCAGATGAAGGCGCCGAGAAGGCTCCCGATCACCCCGGTGACGAGGCCCGTCTTCTCGCCGTAGCCCTTGTGTAGCGAGAACTGCGAGGCGATGATCGCCGCGGCGAGCCATACGAAGGTCAGCCACAGGGCCTCGGGTCCGATGACGGCAAAGAGCATTCGACTCACGCTCCCAGGTAGGCGCGTTGAACCTCGGGGTTCTCGCGCAGCTCCGAGGACTTGTCGTGCAGCGCCACGCTGCCCGTCTCCAGCACGTAGCCGCGGCTGGACACGTCGAGCGCGAAGTTGGCGTTCTGCTCGACGAGCAGGATCGTGGTGCCCTGCCGGTTGATCTCGGCGATCGTCTCGTAGATGCGCTCCACCAAGATCGGGGCGATCCCCATCGACGGCTCGTCGAGCAGGAGGAGGGTCGGCTGGGCCATCAGCGCGCGCCCGATGGCGAGCATCTGCTGCTCGCCGCCGGACATGGTCCCGCCCTTCTGCCGTTCGCGCTCCTTGAGCCGCGGGAACAGGGAGTAGACACGGTCGAGGTCGTTCTGGATCTCCGACTGATCCCTCCGCAGGTAGGCGCCGAGCATTAGGTTCTCGAGCACGGTCATGCGCGGGAACACGTGCCGGCCCTCGGGGGAGTGCGCCACCCCCATCGAGACGATCTCCTGCGGTGGCGTCTCCGTGATCTCCCTGTCCTTGAAGCGGATCGACCCCTGACGGGGCGGCGTGAGCCCCGAGATCGACCGCAGCGTCGACGACTTCCCCGCTCCGTTCGAGCCGATCAGGGTCACGCACTCGCCGTCCTCGACCTCGATCGAGACGCCCTTCAGGGCCTCGATGTTCCCGTAGAAGGTGTGGATGTCGCTGACCTCGAGGAGCGCCATCAGCCCGTCTCGTCCGTCTCCCCCTGCTTGCCGAGGTAGGCCTCGATCACGCGCGGGTTGTTCCGGATCTCCTCCGGAGAGCCCTCGGCGATCTTCATGCCGTGGTCGAGGACGGTGATGTGCTCGGAGACCCCCATGACCACTTGCATGTCGTGCTCGATCAGCAGGATCGTGATGTCACGCTCGTCGCGGAGCCGGTGCATGAACTCCGTGAGCTCCTTCGACTCCTGCGGGTTCATCCCGGCGGTCGGCTCGTCGAGGAGCAGCAGCTTCGGATCGGAGCCGAGCGCCCGCGCGATCTCGAGCCGGCGCTGGTCACCGTAGGAGAGGTTGATCGACATCTGGTCGTGGACCTCGTCGCGGAGGCCCACGTAGCGCAACTCCTCGCGCGCCTTCTCCAGCACGCGCTTCTCCTCGCTGCGGACCCACGGCGTCCGGAGGATGGATCCGAACAGCCCCGCCTTCATGCGGGCGTGCTGTCCGACCATCACGTTCTCGACCGCGCTCATCGTGGCGAACAGGCGGATGTTCTGGAAGGTTCGCGCCATCCCCTGCGCCATGATGCGGTCCGGGCGTCCGCCGGTGATGTTGCGGCCGTCGAACACCACCCTGCCACGCGTGGGCTTGTAGAGCCCGGTGAGCATGTTGAAGAACGTGGTCTTGCCGGCGCCGTTGGGGCCGATGATCGAGACGATCCCCTTGCGCGGGATGGTGAACGAGACGTCGTCGACCGCGACGAGGCCGCCGAAGGCCTTGGTGATGCCGGTCGCGACCAGCAGCCCGTCCGAGGGCGGCGACGGAGCGTCCTGGGCGGGTGCGTCGTCGGTTGCGCTCATGCGCGTGCCTCGTAGGTTGGCTCGGTTGACGGCTCGCCGACGCCCGTGGTCGCCCCCGCGCCCACGTGCTCGACGAGCTCCATCTTGCGTCTTCGCTCGGGGATGAGGCCCTGCGGCCTCAGCACCATCATGATCACGAGCAGGAAGCCATAGATCGCCGAGGACAGCTCGGACAGGTCGAGGTCGAGATTGAACCACTCGCGCGGCTTGTCGTTCAGGTCGGGAATGAACTTGAAGTTGATGTAGACGAGCACGCCCGCGCCGATCAGCACGCCCTCGATCGAGCCCAACCCGCCGAGGATGATCATGGCGAGGATGAAGATCGAGAAGAAGAACTGGAACTGATCGGCGTTGACCACGCTGAGGCGCGAGGCCAGGAACACCCCGGCCATGCCTCCGAACGCCGCCCCGGTGCCATAGGCGAGCAGCTTGGTCTTGACGAGCGGCACGCCCATCGAAGCGGCCGCGACCTCGTCCTCGCGGAGCGCGATCCACGCCCGGCCCAGCCGCGAGTCGCGCAGGCGGTAGTTCACGAACAGCACGAGGAGCACCATGACCAGCGCCACGAGGTACCAGGGCCTCAGGTTGAGAGCCTCGAACGGCTCGTCTGACCACGGGAACCAGATCTTGTCGATCGGGCCGATCCCCTCTCTTCCGCCGGAGAAGACCGCGCCCTGCCCGAAGATGTCCGTCAGCGCTCCGCCGATCAGCGGAGCGTCGGCGTACTTCAGCTGATCGCCGTTGGCGACGATCCGCCCGATGATCTCGCCGAACGCGAGCGTCACGATCGCGATGTAGTCGCCCCGCAGCCGCAGCGTCGGCAGCCCGATGATCATGCCGGCGATCGTGCACACCACGATCGCGATCAGCACGACTATGAGGAAGTTGAGGTGGATGCCGAAGAGGTTCTCGGTGAAGTCGGCGACGAGGAAGTGGACCCCTTCGCCGCCTGAGCCGGCGTTGGCGTAGAAGTCGGACATGAACCAGCCGGCCATCATCGCGCCGAGCGCGAAGAAGGCGACGTAGCCGAGGTCCAGCAGGCCCGCGTATCCGACGATGATGTTGAGGCCGAGTGCCATCACCGAGTAGGCGAGGATCAGGGTGGCGATGTTCATGAAGTCGCCGGCCTCGTCGTGCATGTAAGGCAGGACCACGGCCCAGATGACGGCCCCGATCGTCACCGCGATCCTGACGTTCCGGTCGTCCGGGAAGAACAGCCGAGCGGCGACGAAGCCGCCGAGGATCAGCGCCATGAGGAGGTTCATCCCGAGCAGGCCGGTCGCGAAGATCACGATCGCCGGGACCGCCACGGCAGCGGTCAGAAGGGTGCGCTGGTCGGTGGCCGGGCTCACCCCGCCTCCCTCGTCTCCTCACCCAGAAGGCCCTGCGGCCGGAAGACCATGATCAGGACGAGGTAGGCGAACACGACCGCAGGCGTCCATTCGCCGCCGATGCGGTTGTCCGAGATCTGCTGGATGATCCCGATGATGAACCCGCCGAGCACGGCTCCCTGGAGATTTCCAATACCACCCATGACCGCGGCGGTGAAGGCGATCAGCCCGGCGGTGAAGCCCTGGAAGTACCAGATGGTCGTCTGGTAGAGCGCGTAGATGAGGCCGGCGGCGCCGGCCATCAGCCCGCCGAGCAGGAAGGTCAAGGAGATGGTCGTGTCGACGTTGACCCCCATGAGGCGCGCCGCCTCGGGGTCCTGGGCCGTGGCGCGCATCGCCCGGCCCATACGGCTCTGCGAGATGAAGCTGGTGAGGATGATCACGAGCGGAATCGTGGTCGCGATCGAGAGGACATCGCCCTGGCTCACCTGCACTCCGCCGATGCTGAACAGCTCCTTCTGAGGATCGACGAGCTGCGGGACGCCTTCCTGCGACCCGCCGATCCAGAGGATCCCGACGTTCTGCAGGATGAACGACATGCCCACGGCCGTGATCAGCGGGGCGAGCTTTGGCGCCGTTCGTAACGGTCTGTACGCGACCCGTTCGATCATCACGTTGAGCGTCCCGCTCACGAGCATCGCGACCACGAGCGACAGGAGCAGGCCCCCGATCAGGCCGAGGATCGCCGTCTGCTCGCTGAGCCCGATCACGCCCCAGAACCAGGCGGCCGTGACGAGCGAGCCGATCATGAACACCTCGCCGTGGGCGAAGTTGATCAGCTCGATGATGCCGTAGACGAGCGTGTATCCGAGCGCGATCAGGGCCCAGATCGCCCCGTTGGACAGGCCGTCGACGATGTTGTTGCCGAGGCGGGCAAGGCTGCCGTCGTCGGAGATGTCCTGGATGCCGTAGACCACCGGCATCGCGAGCAGAAGCGCGATCAGCCCGTACTCGCCGATCCAGCCGCGGACCCTCTCCCAGGTGCTCGCGCGAACCGGCAGGCGCCCAGCCTCAGTACTGGCCTCCAAGGTCCTCCCTCAGTCCCTCGTGCCGCGGCTCAAGGCTCGGATCCCCATCCTCGCGGCCACTTCTATCACGGACGGGGGGCGGACCGAAAGGCCCGCCCCCCATCCTGCTACTTCGGGGTCGGCTGGATCAGCCGCCCTCGGCCTGGATCGTCTGGTCGAACTCGAGCTCGCCGCCCTTGATCGTGTAGACGCCGTAGTCGGTCAACGTGGTGTCGCCGTTCTCGTCGATGTCGTAGGTGCCGAGCACCGACTCGCGACCCTTCGTCTGGAACAGCGCATCGATCATCGCCTGCCGATCGGTGCAGTCCGCGCCCAGCTCCTCGCACGTGTCGAGCACGAGGTTCATGGCCTCGTAGCCGTAGATCGCGTACGGATCCGGGTTCGGCTCGCCGTACTCGGCCTCGAAGTCCTCGAAGAACTTCTGGCCCTCCGGCGGGTACTCGTCCGGCGACAGCGTCGCCACCGTCACCTTCACGCGGCTCGCGACGTCGCCGGGGATGCCGCCCTCGGCCGGATCGGAGAAGCCGGACTCGGCCACACCGTCAGGCCCGTAGAGCTGCGCGTCCGGCAGGGCAGCCGCCACGTCCTTGTAGAGCTGCACCGCGCCGTTGGCGGTGATCCCCGAGAACACGAAGCACTCCGCGCCCTCGGATTTCATCTTGGCCGCCTGCGAGCGGAAGTTCGGCGCCTTCGGGTCGATGCCCTCGTTCGCCAGCACCTCGAGGCCGACCTCCTGGGCCGAACTCTCGATGTTGCGCGAGAGGCCCCCGCCGTACACCTCCCTGTCGTTGAGGATGTAGACGTTTCCGCAGCCGTCCTCCTGCATCAGCGTCGCCAGCGCGGCGCCCTGGATGGTGTCCTTCGGCACGATCCGCAGGTAGTGGCGCTCGCCCGTCGGGTAGTACTTGTCAGGCTCGCCCTTGTCGGCGCCCGGCTCGTCCGAGGTCAGGCCGACGGCGGTGTTCGCCGGGCTGATCTGGGCGATCGGAACCTCGTTCAGGATCGGGATCGAAACCGCGCTCGCGCCCGAGTTGAACTCGCCGATGTAGGCGATGGCCGCGTCGTCCTGGGCGACCTCCTGCGCGTTCGCCTGCGTGGCCTCCGGCGTCCAGGTGCCGGCCTGCGCGGTCGAGTCGTCAAGCGACGTGTACTTGATCGTTACCTCGCCCGCCTTGTTGTTGCGCTGCTGAAGGGCGAGCTTGATGCCGTTCACCATCGCGGTGGTCTGCGGCCGCGAGGCGCCCTGGAGCGGCAGCGACGAATAGACGTTCGCCGTCCCTCCGCCTCCGCCGTCGCCCCCGCCGCCGCCGCCGTCGTCGTCGTCATCGCCGCAAGCGGTCATGCCTACGGCGAACGCGGCGAGAAGGCAGCTGAAAACTGCCAGCCAACGTACTCGCAAGATGCTCCCTCCTAAAGAGATGGCTCCTACCTGACCGGGCATCCTATGCACCGGCTACGGATTCATGCGCTCCGGCCGCGCGCTCTTAACGCGGAGAAAATCTGGCCCTGGAACGGCGTGGCGGGGCGCTTTCGGCCTCCAGATCGGGGCGCCGGGACTGGACCCAGGCGACCGCGGCGATCACCGCCATGCCGCCTGCGATCTGCACGGCGGCGAGCTGCTCGTCGAGCAGGATCCAGGCGAATACGGCCGCCAGGACCGGCTCGAGGGTGGCGATCACGGCCGCGCGCGGGGCGGGGATGTGGCGCAGCGCGGCGACGATGCAGATGAACGGCAGCAGCGTGCCGCCCACGATCAAGCCGGCCGCCAACAGCACGTTGCGAAGCGAGTCGACGCCGTCCCAGGGGAAGGACCACCAGGGTGCGACGAGCGCCCAGAAGAGAGTGGCGAAGCCGAACACCCAGAACAGCGTCGTGACGGGCTCGTGGCGCTCGCCGGCGCGCTCGGATCCGACGACGTAGATGGCGAAGGTGAGCGTGGAGCCGAACGCAGCAACCAGTCCGACCGCGTCGAGGCCGCCGGCGTCGTAGGCGCGCACCACGAAGAAGCAGCCCGCCAGCGACAGCGCGACCGCACCCCACAGGCTCGGCGCGATTCGGCGTCCGTGCCCCACGCGAAGCCAGACGAGCAGGAGGAGCGGGGCGAGGTACTGGATCGTGACCGCCGGGCCGATCTCGAGCCGGTCGATGGCGAGGAAGTAGCTCGCGTGTACACCGGCCAGGCCGACGACGCCGAGCAGCGCGAGCGCGGGCAGCTCGCTGCGATCGACGCGCATGAGGTCCCGCCGCGTCATGCCGAGCACGAGCAGCAGGAGAACCCAGGCTCCCGCGGAGCGCAGCTGCGAGAGCCGGGCGGCGTCGACGCCGTCGTCGAGCAGCTCTCGCCCCGTCACGCCGTTGAGCGAGAACAGGGCCGCTCCGGTCGCGGCCAGGAGGTAGCCGCGCGCTGGATGTGCCGTCGCCGTGCGCGAGGGCGCGGGCTGGCCCGCGCCGGAGCGACTCACTCGACCATCCGCTCGAACTCGAAGCGGCCCTCGCGCAGCGCGTAGAGGGCGAAGCCCGGGATCTCGACTTCTCCGGTGGCGCGGACCTGGTAGTCGCCGAGCGGCGACCGGCGCTCGCGGATGCGGAGCGCCTCGCGGGTGACCTTCGCGCGGTCGGCGCCCGCCGCGCGGATCGCGTCGAGCACCAGGCGCATCGCCTCGTAGCCGTAGACCGCCTCGGACCTGGCTGCCGCGGCGCCCTCACGGCGGCGCACGGCCGCGAGCACACGCCGGCCGGTGGTGGGGAGCTCGCCGGCCGGCCGGATCGAGCTGTACGCGTGCGCGGAGGTGGGCGCCACGGGGATCGGCGCCGCGGGATCGCGGGCGAGGATGCCCCCCGTCGCGTAGACCGGGGTGCCCGGCATCGTGTGGTCGACCTGGGCCAGCAGGCGCCCGGTGCCCGGGCCCGCGATGCCCGCGTACACGACCGCGTCGGGACGGGATTCGGCGAGGTCGCGCACGATGTCGGGGATCTCCTCGACCCGGCCGCGGTACTCCTCGGTTGCGACCGGCTCCGGCCCGTCGCGGCGGCCGAGCGCGGTCAGCACCCCGCCGAGCTCGCGGGATTCGATCTCGCCGTCGTACAAGACCGCCATGCGGCCGGCGCCCGCGGCACGGACGCCGGCGAGCAGTGCCTCGGCCTGCAGCTCGTCGGCGGGC
>Ga0081538_10001780_pt1 | contig 21747 bp, 16 predicted proteins | sample TabmetS5T2R1_FD_71022 | JGI IMG/M metagenome (GOLD analysis project Ga0081538, IMG submission 71022) | Tabebuia heterophylla rhizosphere microbial communities from the University of Puerto Rico - S5T2R1 | ecosystem: Host-associated > Plants > Roots > Rhizosphere ...
GGTCGCCTGGTGTGAGGCCCACCGACCGCGCCAACCTCCCCCACCCGCCCACCCCAAAGGAATCGATCTCGGCCCGACCGATTTGGACAATTTGTGCTTGCTGTGCTGGGGTGCCACAGGGACGTGCACGAGCGTGGATGGACGCCGATCCGCGGCCCCGATGGCCGTTGGACGCTCCATCCACCATGATCCCAGCCGGCCTGCTGCGGGCCAGCGTGACACCGGCCCGCAGCAAGCCGCCAGGGGCGATACCGATCTCGACTACGAGGAATGCGCGCGCTGCCGGATTCTGCGAGGCGCGCAGATGTGGATGGCTCCCCAGATTGACCGTTGAGGTCGGTAACGACGAGGAGATCAACGACGGCCTTGGTTCCCCCGGTGCGACGCCGGTCGAGGTGCCAAGCATGGCCCTCAGTGAATGGGCAATCGCGTCGGCGGTATGGTCCGCGCCCCGCAACCCAGAGGCTCACGCGAGGCAGCTGCGACGAGCAGCCGACTGCTGTATGCACAAGCCCGCCCAGGAGGACGACGATGTCGATGTATCGCTTCACACTGATCGTCGCCGGTGCCGATGTGCAAACCGATGCCGCGCAGGAGGCGCTGTTCGAGGCAGGCTGCGCCGACGCGACGTTCGGGGTATCCGCTGGTGTTCACTACGCTGCCTTCGATCGAGAGGCTCCTTCTTTCTCCGAGGCGCTACGCAGCGCGATTTCTGCGGTAGAGACTGCGGTGGCCGGAGCCTAGGTGGTACGGGTCGAGCCGGACGAGCTGGTCACAATGAGCGAGGTTGCCGACCGGGTCAGGCGTTCGCGGGAGAGCATCTGCTTACTTGTAGCTGGTGAGCGGCGGGGCCCTGGAGGCTTCCCCGCCCCTGCCAGCCGGCCTACCGCCCGAACCCCCTGTGGCGCTGGCCTCAAGTCGCACGCTGGCTCGATGAGCAACTCGGCGTGCGTGTCTAGAGTGACATCCCGTGGCACCTGGTTGTTGCGGTCAACGCCGCATTCGAGTTGCGCCGCCACCTGCCCGAACTCACCGAGGATGAGCGCGGCCTCGTCGAGCATCTGCGCTCGGCCTAAGTGGGCGCCACCGCATCGGGCGGACCGGGAGAGATCAGCGTGCTCACCGCCATCCTGGCGACCTTGCCAGCTTGCTGGCTTGAGTGGCGGGGTGGGCAGCATCCTGGACTTGACCGGGTTGCCGGAGCGCTGAACGCGGTGTCAGCGGGGGTGGATGGGGCTTGTGTGGTAGCGGGTGGCGCGGGCGTGGCCGGTGCGGGTGACGGTACCATCGGCGATCAGCGCGGCCAGGCGTGCGCGGATCTGGGCGATGGGGAGGCCGAGCGCGTCGGCGAGCTCCGCGCTGGTGGCTGGCTCGCAGGCGCGCAAGGCGGCCACCAGCGGGTCGGCGTCGGCGTCGTCGGGCTGGGTGAGCAGGCTCCAGGCGGTCTCGGCGGCTGCCGTCGCCATGCCGAGCAGCGTGTCAGTGACGCCAGCGGCGGTCGGCGGTGGGCCAAGGCGGCGCAGAGCCGCCGAGGGGTCGGCGGCCGGGCGTGGGTGCACGGCGATGGCGGCCAGCTCACCCCGGGCGGTGAACAGCTCCCGCGCGGCAAGCTTCTCCAGAGGCACGGCATCGGAGCTGGCGTCCGTGGCGGCGGCCGGCTCGGATATCCCTGAGCGGGCGGCCCGCAGCCCGGCGAGCAACGCGGCCTGGTCGCGCCCGCGCAGCGTGGGCAGCAGGAACGGGTCAGCGTCGAAGGCCTGCGCGAGCACGTAGTGAACCGCGGCCACGTGCTTGCACGGGTTGGCGTAATCGGGGCAGGAGCACGAGGTCGCAAGCTCCCTAGGCCGGGGGAACAGCGACACGCCACAGGCGTCGAGGGCCTCGTCGACATCCTCAGGCATCCGGCCGTCTAGCAGCGCCGCGGCGTGCCGCAGCTCGGTGGCCAGGGCCGTGGTCACCCGCTCCCAGGTCGCGTCGTCGAAGACCGGCAGCTGGATGCGCACCCGGTAGGGCCGTGCCCGGCTGCCGTGCACCGAGGCGGTCACCTGCCCGGGGGTGATCACCAGGTCAGCGACCGCGCCCCTGCGCGCGTAGGTCCGCCCGCGCGGCAGCCGGTTCGCGTAGACAGCGCCGAGCGCCTCCAGCGCGGCGATCCACCGCCGCCCCCACCAGGTCAGCCCGAACCGGCTGCTCATGTCAGATCCACCGCCATCCGGCTCATGTCAGATCCACCGCCATCCGGCTCATGTCAGATCCACCGCCATCCGGCTCATGTCAGTCCCATTCCCCGTCGGGTGCCTCGGCCACGTCGGTGTCGGACAGGGTGACCAGCGCGCGGAGCGCGTCGTCGTCCAGCTCGGTCAGCCAGGTCTCGCCCTCGCCGACCACGGCATCGGCGAGCGCGCGTTTGCGCTCCAGCAACTCGGCGATGCGCTCCTCGAGCGTGCCGGCGGCGACGAGCTTGTGCACGGCGACGGAGCGGGTCTGGCCGATGCGGTAGGCCCGGTCGGTGGCTTGGTCCTCGACGGCGGGGTTCCACCAGCGGTCGTAGTGGATGACGTGGGTGGCGGCGGTGAGGTTCAGCCCGGCGCCGCCGGCCTTGATCGAGACGAGCAGGATCGGTGACGAGTCGGGGTCGGTCTGGAACGCGGTGACCATCGCGTCGCGGGCTTGCCGGGGCACGCCGCCGTGCAGGAACGGCACGTCGGGAAGCCCGAGCCGGGCCGACAGGTGGCGGGACAGCAGCTCGCCCATGCGCCGGTACTGGGTGAACACCAGCGCGCGATCGCCGGCCGCGACGATCTCGGCGAGCATCTCCTCGGTGCGGGCGAGCTTGCCGGACCGCCCCGCCAGCGGCCCGGTCTCGCCGAGGTACTGTGCGGGGTGGTTGCAGATCTGCTTCAAGGCGGTGAGCAGCGCCAGGATCTGGCCGCGCCGGTCGATGCCCTCGGCGGCCAGGCCCTCCTCGTCGAACACCCGGTCCACTGCAGCCTGGTAGAGGGTGGCCTGCTCGCGGGTGAGCGTGCAGGCCACGATGGCCTCCCGCTTCGGCGGCAGGTCAGCGGCGACGGCCGGGTCGGTCTTGACCCGCCGCAGCAGGAACGGCGCGACCAGGGCGCGCAGGCGGCGGGCGGCGCCGTCGTCGCCCCAGCGCTCGACCGGGACCGCGTAGCGCTCGCGGAAGCCGGAGAAGGGGCCGAGCAGCCCCGGGTTGGCGAAGTCCACGATCGCCCACAGCTCGGCGAGCCGGTTCTCGACCGGGGTGCCGGTCATCGCCACCCTCGCGCTGGCGCGCAGCCGCCGGACCGCCCGCGCGCCTTTCGCCGCGTGGTTCTTGACCTGCTGGGCCTCGTCGAGGATCACGACGTCCCAGTCCACCTCGGCGAGCAGATCGGCGTCCCGGCGGACCAGCCCGTAGCTGGTCACCGCGACCGCGCCCGCGGGGAAGCCACCGGGCTCGGCCGGCCGCTCAGGGCCGTGGTGGCGCAGGACAGGCAGGCCGGGCGCGAACCGCGCCAGCTCGCGCTCCCAGTTGCCCACAACCGAGGTCGGGCACACGACCAGGTGCGGCCGGTCGCCGCCGCGCGACCGCATCAGCGCGATCGCCTGGAGCGTCTTGCCCAGGCCCATGTCGTCGGCCAGGACCGTGCCGAGCCCGAGGTCGGCCATCGTCTGCAGCCACGCGACACCGCGGTGCTGGTAGTCCCGCAGGACTGCGGTGATCCCGTCGAGCCGCGCCTGCGGGCTCGTCCCGGCCTCGGCATCGTCCCGCAGGGCACGGATCCGCTCGACCAGCGCCGCGAGCGCCCCGTCGGCGACCGCCTCGACCGCGCCGATCCCGCGGAGCTGGGCCTCGCCGGCCAGCGCCGCCGCGAGCGCCTCCGCCTGGGTGAGCGTCCCGCTGGTGCCGGCGAGGTCCGCGAGCCGGAGCGCCTCGTCCGGGTCCACGCGGACCCACCGGCCGCGCCAGCGCACGATCGGCTGCTTCAGCGCGACGATCTCGTCGAACTCAGCGGGGGTGAGCGCCTCGTCGCCGAGCGCCACCTCCCAGGCGAACTCGGCGAGGCCGTCAGCGTCGAACCCCGCTTTGGTGATGCCAGCGCCGGGTGGGGGAGTGGCCTTCCCGACGCGGAGCCGTGCCCGCAGCCGGCGCTGGCCGTCCGCGGTCAGCTCGGCGGGCAGCAGCACGCCGAGCCCGGCGGCGGCCAGGTCGCCTGCGGCGGTCAGCAGGTCAGCGGCCTGCTCGGCGGACAGCTCCAGCCCCGTGGGGCGGCGCTCGGCCAGGCTCGCGGCGATCGGCGGGAACAGCCTGGCGGCCTCGGCGAGCCCCCGCACGAGCGTCTCCTGGGGGTCACCGACGCGGCACCCGGCAAGGTCGATATGCGTGGCGGCCAGCGACCAGACCTGCTCGGCCTCGACCAGCAGGCTGGGATCGTCGGCGGCTTGGAGCAGGTAGCCCAAAGGCCACCCCGTGGCCACCGGCCCCGCGCCGTCGCCGGCCAAGTCATCGGGAGGGTCAACCGGCGGGGTGTCTAGGCGCAGGCACAGGCGCGCCTCGGCCGCCCCGTCCCGCCCCAGCAGCGGGCCGGCCCACTCCGCCAGCGCCAGCGCCCGCTCGGCGATGCCCTGTGTGCTGGATACGTGACGCTTGCGTGACGGATACGGCACACGAGGCGCCTCGGCGACGATCGGGTCGGTGCCCGCCAGCGCCGCCGCCCATGTGTGGGGCCATCCGCTCGAGGCGGGCCGGGGCGCGCCACGGCGGGCGCACGCGTCAGCGACCGCGTCGCCGAACGCGGTGAGCAACGCGAGCGCCGACCACACCGCTTGGTCGTCCTCGTCTGCCCGCAGCGCATGCGCGGCTGGCGGGAGCGCCGCCGCGAGGTCCGCGAACCGCCGGTCCCCGGCCACCGCGAGCCGCCAACTGGCCACCCCGACGTCCCCCGCCGCCCGCAGCGCCGGCACGACCCGGCCCGCCGCGGCCAGCTCCAGCGCGAGCTTGGCCGCCGCGCTCCACGCGAGCACCGAGTCCGACGGGCGCCGCCACCCCGGCCAGGCCGAGGCTGGCGCGTCCACGGCCGGGAGCGCCGCCAAGGCCCGCAAGGCGGACGCCACCGGAACCAGCCGCGCCGGGACCGCGGCAGCCTGGACCCGCTTCGTCGCCTTGCGGCTGCGGGGCAGCACGGTCGGCAAGAGCGCCGGTTTGCCTGCGGGGAACCCAAACTCGGCGACCGTGGGCTTCAGCTCGGCGACACCCCATAAGGCGAGGTGCCCGCACGCCGGCACCGGCTCACCCGGCCAAAATGTGGCCTGCAGCCGGCCGGGAAGGATCTCTTTGACGTCCACCCCTAACCCCAGGCGCGCTCGTCTCACCATCGGATGTGGGGAAGACCGGGCGGGAGTCTAACCGCTCCACACGTGCGGGGCGCGGCGCCTTGCTGACCCTATGGCCGTGGCTCGCCGCAAGCCGGCGACCGGCGGGGTGGCTCCCTACCGACCCCGCAGATGCGGGGGAAGCTCGAACGAGCAGCGAGGTCCGGGCGCGCGGGCCAGGCGATGATCGAGCGTCAGGAGTGGCGCATCGAGGGCCTCGGCCAATGCGACGTACCATGCGTCGTAGGCGGTGATGGTGCCGCGCAACTCCCAGATACGCTTGGCGACCGGGCTATAGGGCAGTAGCTCCACCCGCAGCTGCAGCAGGTCGGAGTGTGCCAGCGCGGCGCTGTCTTGGCTCAGTTGCCCTGCAAAGACAGCTCGCCGCAGGATGTTGGCTGCCTCCACGGGCATGAGGTGTGGGGCTGCGAGCGGTCCGGCGGTCAGCATGGCCTCCGCCCAGCGGCCGTGTACGCCGCTGTCGACGAGCGCGGCGACAACGGCGCTCGCATCGACGATGAGCGTCACCGCCGGTCGGCGTCGCGGTGGGCGAGGATGTCCTCGGCGGCCAGACTGGTGTGGGTAGCCGCTTTGCGTGCGTGCACCTGTGCCAACAACTCGTCGATAGCCGGTCGGCGAGCGAGTTCGATCAATTCAGCTCGCAGGTGCTCTTGCAACGAACGACCCGCCCGAGCGGCGCGGGACGCCAGCTCCTCGCTTACATCGTCAGGGACGTTGCGGATCGTGATCGACTTTGGCATAGCATCATTCTGCCTGTGATCGCTGTAAAACGCCAGCAAGAGCGCGGAGTTACCCCTCACATGAAGTTGCGGGTGTGCAGGGCGGAAAGGGCAGCAGCCTCGCCGGGTGGGAAGCCGAGGCGGGCGAGGCGCCGTTGCCGGCCCTCGTCCATCGCCTGCTGAAGATTCTGGACTCGCCGGTGCCCGGCGGCGATCGCCTGAGGGCTCCAACTCCCGGCCGCCAGCACGACGAGGGCGTCGAAGACCTCCTCGTTGAGGCCTGCGGTGTCCCTCAGGGCGTCGTGCCGGCGCTCGATCGCCGCTCGCAGGCGGTCCCGCAGCCCTGGGTCGAGGGCGGCTTGATGCTCCAGATGGGCCATGCCGAACAGGACATGACGGCGCTCGTCCTGCATCGCCAGCCAGCAGATCCGCTGCGTCACTGGGTCAGGAGCGTTGCGCTCCAGGAAGGACAGCAGGTCGACAAAGCTGCCCTCACCCAGCACCGACAGCAGGAACGAGGCGAGTGAGAAGTCGGACTCGGCGACCAGCGTGTAGAGCGAGGCGCGGCCCCCCACCGATGACGTGCCGAGGGCCGTGCCGCGCAGCAGGGCGCGGCGCGCGAAGACCTCCATGTGCCGGGCCTCGTCGGCGACCTGGACGGCGAGCAGCTGCGCGACCTCACGGAAATGCGGGTGGATGCGGCCGAGGAACCGGGCAGGGACGACCAGCGCGGCCTGCTCGTTCTCGACCAAGTACGTCATGACCTGCACGACCGCTGCCTCGACCTCCGGCGGCAGCGTGAAGTCGTCATCCCACCCGGCCGCGGTCGCGGGGTCCCACTGCCTGGCCGCCGCTTGGGCGTACAGCCTGGGGGCGATGTCGGCCCAGACCAGGTCGCGCTCGTCGAGGTCGAAGCGCGCGTCAGGCCCGCCAGCCTCCAGCAGGGCGCCGCGGGCAGCGAGCCCCCAGCTCGGCGGCGGCTGCCGGACCACGCCGGCCGGGTCTGGCAGCCCGGCGCGCTCGGCGCCGGCCCAGCGATCCTCGTCGGCGGAGCCGCGGACGATCACCGCGACGGCATCGCCCGCAGGCCCGGGCTGCTCCACGCGATGGCCGTGGCTCCTGCACCATGCCGGCAGGTGCGCCCGCAGCGCCGGGTCGCTCCCGGACACCGCGAGCCGCCCCCCGGGGGGCAGGCCCGCGAGGGCGCGCTTGACCAGCAGGTGCGCGCCCTCCACGAAGCAGAGCTGCTCTAGATTGATCGACGCCACTGGCTTCACGGCCGGTACCCCTCGGCGGTGATGCGCCCCTCGGCGTCGTAGAAGCCGGCCTCGTCGACCGCCCTCGCCAGCGCGGCGTAGCCGGTGGTCCGCCCGCCCTCCCACACCTTCAGGCCTTCAAGGTCCAGCAGGCGGCGGACGCTGGGATCCGCGTACGACATCGAGCGCAGCAGGGAGCCGAAGCGCTCGGCCAGCTCGCGGGGAGCCGTGTCGACCACCGTCATGTTGCAGTGGTCGTAAGGGGCGGTCTGCGTGAGCACGCGGGTCGATCCCGGGGTCAGCGTCCCTTCCTTGGTGAACAGGAGGTGGCTCGCGTCGAGCATGCAGGCGGCGTCCACCTCACCATCGGCCAGCGCGCGGGCGGCATCGCGCTCGCCGCCGAGGTGGTCGCCGTGCAAGCCCACGCCGACGTCGAAGCGGCGCACGATGGCCTCGACCCCGCAGGCCCGGAGGTGCGAGAGGGGGATCAACGTCGCCTGCGGGCTATCGACCGCGCCGGTCGCGACCACCTTGCCGCACAGGTCCTCGACGCCGCTGATCGGTGAGTCCGCCCGAGCGACCACGACCGAGGTGAGGTCACGGTCGGTGTCACGCATCACCAGCGCGCGTACCTGCCGGCCACTGGCCGCCGCCAGCCGCTCCGCGCGGATCCAGGCCAGCGGCGAGTTCCATGCCGCGTGGATACGGCCCGCCAGCAGGTCGGCGACCTGCCGCTCGTAGTTGGAGTACAGGATGGAGTCGAACGCGAGCCCTTGGTGCTCCAGCCAGCCGCGGAACCCCTCCCAGATCGTCACGACCTTGGGGTCGTAGGCGACGGCTCCCATAAGCAACGTGGTGCCCGCGGGCATCAGCGGCCCTCCTCGTCGAGCAGCGGCAAGCCGGTCGTGACCCGCCCGATGAAATCGAGCAGCGCGCCGGTCGTGGGCGCCATGACACGGGCGGCGCGAGCGTCGCGGAAGCGCCGCTCCAGCCCCAGCTCCTTGCGGAACGCGGTGCCGCCGCATACCCGCATCGCGCCGTCGGTGACCTCGGCCACTGCCTCGCCGGCCACGGCTTTGACCTCCAGGACCCGCAGCGTTGCGTCCTCGCGGCCGGTCTCCAACGCGACCAGCGTGTCCTCCAGGAACGCGCGGGCACTGTCGGTGGCCAGCCGCAGCCGCGCGAACTCGAGCCTCGTGACCGGCTGCTCGTTGAGCGCGATGCCGAGATGCTCCAGCCTCGTCTTGGCCAGGTGCGCACCGGCCTCGGCGATCGCGCTTTTGGCCAGCCCGACGCAGAACGCTGCGTTGAGCACCAAGAACCACGGCAGCGGCACGGTCAAGGCGATGTCGAGCCCGCCGCCGTCCTCACCGAGCATCGCGGTCCGGGGGATCACCAGCGCCTGCGCGGTCATCGGCCGGGAGCCGTTCCCCCGCAGCCCGAGCCCGTCGAACTCCCCTGCGACGGCCAGGCCATCGGACGCCGCCGGCACCAGCCACAGCGTCATCGGGCCGTCGCCGGCCAGCGGGCGGCTCGACCACACGTAGCTGTCGGCGTCGCCCGCCGAGGTGACCCAGCTCTTTTGGGCATCGAGGCGCACCGACTCGTTCACCGCCGCTGCGGTGCTCAGCGGCGCCCAGAAGTGGCTGCGCGAGCCGGCCTCCGAGAACGCGAGCGTCGACAGGTGACGGCCCGCCGCGATCTCCTCGCGGATCTGCCTGGGCCCATGGGCCTCGATCACGGCCACGGCCGCGTAGTGCATGAGCACGACCATCGCCGTCGACCCGCAGGCCGCCGACAGCCGCTCGATCACCTCGACGGCGGCGCGCATCCCCTCACCGCCACCCCCCACCTCCGCCGCGCTGGTCAAGCCGAGGATCCCAGCCTCGCCCAGCGCGCGGACCGCGGGCCGGGGGAAGGCCCCCTCCTTGTCGACCTGCTGGGCCTGCGGCGCCACGACCTCCGCGATCACGGCGTCGGCTGCGTCAAGATATGCGGTTGCCATTGTCCATCCTCCTCGCGAGAAGCGGTCCCACGGTCAACCCGCGAGGAGGGCGGAGGAGCCAGCTCAGCGGTCGGACTCTCCGCGTCCCCAACGCGGGGCTGCTCCACCCGACCGGGCGGAGCGCTGAGCTGCTCAGCGGCGTCGCAACGAAGGCCTCCCCTGAAGTGCCTGCCGGTCCGCAGATCGTAGCCGGGAGGCGTCCCTGCGCGTGACGGTCGATCGTGGGAAGATCCCCGCAAAGGCGCGCAATGCGCGTTCCCAGAGATGCCAGCTTGCCTCAATGGCGAGGTCGATTTGGTCGTTTGCCTAGGGTTTGCCTTTGATTTCATGGGAGAGCGTGCCTAGCATCACCCCACGTCCACGTTGGCGCTCAGGTCTGCCCAGGCTCCAGTGGGTCGGGGGCGGCTATCCCGCAGATTCCTTGGCAGGCCCAGCTCCGCGATCGCGCCAAGGGAGTTGAGCGTGACATTGAGAGAAGGCCGCAGTGGCGTCGAGGATTCGTGCCAGCAAGCTGAGTTGGAGCCAGCTTGCGCAGTACCGGCAGGCGAGGAGTTCGCGAGTGTGCCCAGGCGGTTGGCCGCCTGGGTCATCGATGTCGTCGTCCTCACTGCGCTTATCTTCGCCGGCGCGAGCGCGCTGGCTGCACTCCTTGGGCCGACGATTCGTTTTTCTCCAGAGGCCGCCACGCTGGCCTCGACGGTGACGGTTGACACCAGCAGGGTCGCGCTGAGCGCGCTCGTCAGCACCAGCCTCAGCGGGGCGTATTTCGTCATCCCGTGGGTGGTCCTGGGCGCGTCTCCCGGGCAGCTCCTGCTCAACATCCAGGTTCACGGCGAGGCGGGCGGCGGGGCGTTGCCGCCTGGGCGGGCGATCGCGCGTTGGGTCCTGCTGCTCCCCCCCTTCGGGGCGGTTGCGGCGTTGGCGGTGGGCGCGCCCAGCCTGAGCGGGTTGGTGTGGGGCAGCGCGCCGGCCTGGTACCTCATCCTGCTGCTCACGACTGTCCGGAGCCCGATGCGGCAGGGCCTGCACGATCGGATCGCCCGCAGCACCGTGCGCCCGCGGGCAGGTGAGAACGCGTGAGGGGGCCTGCGGATGTTCGATGACGCCCGCTCCGTGCCACCGCAGGCGCGGGTGGAGACCGACATCTGCATCGTGGGGAGCGGGGCGGCGGGGATCACGCTTGCGCGGGAGCTCATCGGCTTACCGCTCCGGGTGACGGTGCTTGAGAGCGGCGCCTTCGAGTACGACGGTGAGACGCAGGCGCTCTACGACGGCGACTCGGTGGGGCTCCCCTACTCGGTGAGCGCATCGCGCCTGCGCTTCTTCGGGGGGACGACTAACCACTGGGGTGGGATCTGCAGGCCGTGGGAGGACGCCGACTTCGAGGCTCGGGACGGGATCCGTTTCAGTGGATGGCCGATACGCAAAGCGGACCTCGCCCCGTACTACACGCCGGCCGCGCGCGTCTGCCGGGTTCCCTCGCCGGAGTGGGAGCTGGACGAGTGGGTCCGGCGGGACCGGGCCGCACCATTCGCCCTGAGCAGCGATCGCATCGTGAGCCGGGTGACCCAGATCGTGCCGCGGTCCATGAGAGGCTTCGGGAAGAACTACCGGGAGGAGCTTCGCCGGGCGCGGAACGTGGCGGTGCTGCTGCACGCCAACGTCACCAACATTGAGACGGACGAGGCGGGAGCGACGGCGACCTCGGTGCGCGTGGCGACGCTCCCGGGAAACCAGTTCTCCGTGGGGGCGCGGGTGTTCGTGCTGGCCACTGGAGCCATTGAGAACGCAAGGCTGCTGCTCGCCTCGAACGAGCGACGGCCGAGGGGGCTGGGGAACCAGCACGATCTCGTCGGCAGGTTCTTCGCGGACCACGCCCGGTTCATCGGGGGCGTTATCGCCCCGTCGAACCCACGGATGAGCATGCGGTTTTACGAGGTGCACTCAGTCGGGCGCGCCATGGTCCGGGGCTACCTGGCCACGTCAAAGCAGTGGCAGCTCGCGGAGGGCTTGATGGACCTGCAGATCCGGCCCGAGCCCGTCTACGAGCGCCACATGGACCGCACCATCACGTCGCCAAGCGTGTCGTCGCTCAAGCTCATGCTCAGAAGCATCCGCCGGGGGGAGACGGTTCCCGGCTTCGGCCAGCACGTGACGCGCGTGGCGGCGGATCTGGGGACCTGGCAACGGTTCGCCATCCCTGGGGCGCCGGTGCCAGTGCCGTACCCAGAGGTGGTCAGGGAGATGGCGGGGTCAACCCGGCGGGAGGCGGAGCGGCTGATGCCAGCGCTCGCGGGCGATGTGGCGACTCGCGCCTACCTTGAGTACTTCGGCGCGCGGATCGACAGCATCCTGCTGTCGACCAGGATCGAGCAAGCCCCGAACCCCGACAGCCGCGTCACGCTGACCGGCGCCCGTGACCGCCTCGGGATGCCGCGCGTCGCGCTGGACTGGCGGCTGAGCGACATCGACAGGCGCAACGTGAGGCGGTCGCTGGAGCTGCTCGGGGCTGAGATCGGCCATGCCGGGATCGGCCGCCTGAAGATCCTCCTCGCCCAGGACGGCCCGGGCTGGCCTGACGATCTGGACGGCGGCCATCACCTCATGGGCACGACGCGGATGAGCGACGACCCCAAGCAGGGCGTGGTCGACCGCCACTGCCGCATCCATGGGATGTCCAACCTGTTCGTGGCGGGAAGCTCGGTGTTCCCCACCTCTGGAGGGGGCACGCCAACGCTCACGCTGGTCGCGCTCGCCTTGCGGCTCGCCGAGTATCTCAAAAGGACGATGCGCCCGTGAGCGCCCGGCCGATACCCGGGCGCCGCGGGCTGCTCTTGGGCGCGATTGGCCTCGGCGTGCCCCTCCTGTACCGGCCGCTGGGTCCGTGGCGCTGGAGGTGGAGACCCCGTGGCTCGGACGCGGCGCGCTTGACCGGCTTGCTGGAGCATCAGCGCAGCGCCCGTGCGGTCGGGCGGGAGTACCTGCGCGTGGCTCCGGCCGAGGCGTCGGCGGGCGCGCTGGCCTCCCTGGTGGTCAGCCAGTTCCCCGCCGAGCATCGTGCCCTGGGCAGGGTGATGGACCGCCAGCTGCGCGAGCTGCTCCTGCTCGCGGTGCGGCAGGATTTTCTCCAGGGGCGGACCGTGGAGCTGCACGGGTGGATCGTGGCATTGACGGAGGCGCGGGTGTGCGCCATCGCGGCGCTTCGATCACCGCCGCCCGCTGCGCCCGGGGCATATGGGCTAGGGTGACGGGCACCAGGCTCCGGCCGGTCGGATAAGCCGGGCCGCGTGATGACAACGACCTTTGGGGAGCCAGCCGTGCCGTTCTACGCGGATTTGCACGTCCACTCGAAGTACTCGCGGGCGACGAGCAAGGACTGTGACCTGGAGCACCTCGCCTGGTGGGCTGCCCGGAAAGGCATCACGGTGGTCGGCACCGGCGACTTCACCCATCCGGCCTGGTTCGAGGAGCTGCGCACCAGCCTGGTGCCGGCTGAGCCGGGGCTGTTCCGCCTGCGTGAGGACCTTGAGCGGGACGTCGCCAGCCGGCTCCCACCGTCCTGCCGGAGCCCGGTGCGCTTCATGCTGTCGGTCGAGATCTCCACGATCTACAAGCGGGCCGGGCGCACCCGCAAGGTGCACCACCTCATCTACGCGCCGGACCTCGAGACCGCGCGGGACCTCAACCGCCGCTTGGGGCGGATCGGCAACCTCGGCTCGGACGGCCGGCCGATCCTCGGGCTGGACTCGCGTGACCTGCTCGATATCACGTTGACCAGCGGTGAGGGCGCGTACCTGGTGCCCGCGCACGTCTGGACGCCCTGGTTCGCCGTGCTCGGCTCGATGTCCGGATTCGACGCGGTCTCCGACTGTTACGCCGACCTGGCGGGCCACATCTTCGCGATCGAGACCGGCCTGTCCTCCGACCCCGCGATGAACTGGCGGGTCTCGGGGCTCGACCGTTACCGGCTGGTCAGCAACTCCGACGCGCACTCCCCACCCATGCTCGGCCGGGAGGCGACCGTCCTCGCGACCGACCTGGGCTACGCCGCGATCCGCAAGGCGCTGGAGACCGGCGAGGGCCTCGGCGGCACGGTCGAGTTCTTCCCGGAGGAGGGCAAGTACCACCTGGACGGCCACCGCAAGTGCGGGGTCCGCTTGGAGCCCACCGAGACCCGCGGCTTGCGGGGGATCTGCCCGGCCTGCAACAAGCCGCTGACGGTCGGGGTCATGCACCGGGTGGAGGCGCTCGCGGACCGCGAGGACGGCTTCCGCCTGGAGGGCGCGGCCGGGTTCCGCTGCCTCGTGCCGCTCCCTGAGATCATCAGCGAGATCGTCGGCGTCGGATCGAAGAGCAAGCGCGTCGAGCATGAGGTCGCCGGCCTCGTCACCCGGCTGGGGCCTGAGCTCGACATTCTCGAGCGGCTGCCGCTGGACGAGATCCGGGCGGTCGCGTCGCCGGTGCTCACCGAGGCGATCAGCCGCATGCGCGCTAGCAAGGTCATCCGCGACGCCGGGTACGACGGCGAGTACGGGGTCATCCGCCTGTTCGAGCCGGATGAGCTGCGGGGGCCGCCCACGGTCGCGCTCTTCGCCCCCGAACCCTCGCTCTCCCCGAGGTCCGAGGGGGCGGAGCATCCGGGCAGCTTGCGGCGCGAATGCTCCACCCATGGCAGCCTTGACCCGCCTCCGCCTAGCGCCACGCCCCTGCTCGCCGGCCTCGACCCCGAGCAGCGCGCGGCGGCGACCACGCCCGGCCCGCTGCTGATCATCGCCGGCCCGGGCGCCGGCAAGACCCGCACGCTCACGCACCGGCTGGCCCACCTCGTGACCGAGCAGGGCGCTCCCCCTGAGCGCTGCCTTGCCATCACCTTCACCCGCCGGGCGTGCGGGGAGCTTAGCGAGCGGCTTGCGGCGCTGGTCCCCGCAGAGGCCGAGCGCATCACCGTCACGACCTTCCACGGGCTTGGCTGGCAGATCCTCGGCGAGCAGCACGAGGCGCTGGGGCTCGACGCAGGCGTCCAGGTCGCGGATGAGGCCATGCGCCTTGCGCTGCTCGCCGAGTTCGGGGATCGCGAGGCCTATACGCAGGCGCTGCGTGACCGCGGCCTGGTCGACTACGACGACCTGGTGGCGCTGCCTGTCCGGCTATTCGACTCGCAGCCCGCGGTTGCCGCCGCCTACCGCGGGCGTTGGGACCACCTCGCGGTCGACGAGTACCAGGACGTCGACGAGCTGCAGTACCGGCTGCTGCGCCACCTCGCGCCGCCGGGCGGGGACCTGTGCGCGATCGGCGACCCAGACCAAGCCATCTACGGCTTCCGCGGCGGTGACGTCGGCTTTTTCCTGCGGTTTGGCCAGGATTTCCCGGGGGCTCAGACGGTTGCGTTGGCGCGCAACTACCGGTCAACCCCAGTCATCCTCTCCGGCGCGCTCCAGGCGATCGAGCCGGACAGCCTGGTGCCCGGCCGGGCGATGGAGGCCGTCGCTGCCGACGAGGCCTCAACGCGGATCGTCGTCGCCGAGGCCGCCACCGAGCGCGGCGAGGCCGAGTTTGTCGTGCATACGATCGACCGGCTGCTCGGCGGCTCCTCGCACTTCTCGATCGACAGCGGCCGGGCGGACGGGGGCGTCCAGGCCGCGTTGAGCTTCGCCGACTTCGCGGTGCTGGCCCGCACCGCCGCGCAGCTCGCGCCGCTCGCCGAGGCGCTCGACCGGGTGGGCATCCCGTTCCAGCGGCGCTCCCACGACCGCCTCGTCGACCGTCCCGGGGTCGAGCCGATCGTCTCCCGGCTCCGGCGAGAGGATGGCCAGCGCCCGCCAGGCGACGTCACGCCGGTGGCGATCCTGCTCCGCCAGGTGGCGACTGCGATCGCGAACGCCCTCGACGGCGGCACCGCCCCGGACGGCGAGCCGGCGACCCTGGGCGAGATCGACGCCGCGGTCGACCTGCTCTCGCCGCTCGCCGAGCGCTGCGGGCCGGACCTCGCCCGGTTCTTCGCGGAGTTGGCGCTCGGCGCCGAGGTCGACACGCTGGACCCGCGCGCGGACCGGGTGTCGCTGCTCACCCTCCACGCCGCTAAGGGCCTGGAGTTCCCGGTCGTGTTCCTGGCCGGCTGCGAGGACGGCCTGCTGCCGCTGCGCTGGGGCGGGGCTGGGGCTCAGGCCGATGACATCGCTGAGGAGCGCCGGTTGTTCTTCGTCGGCATGACCCGCGCCCGCTCCCGCCTGATCCTGTGCTCCGCCCGCCGGCGCCTGCGCCACGGGACGGTCGCCGAGACCGCGCCGTCGCCGTTCCTGCAGGCTATTGATCCGCCCCTTCTGGAGCGCCTGGAGATCAAGGCCCCGCCCCGCCCCCGCCCCAAACAGCCGACCGGCGACCAGCTCCAGCTGCTGTGAGTTTTGCGGTATGATGTGTACCGCATCGTCGATGGATGGGAGCAGCTGGGATGAGCCGCTTGGACGACCTCTTCGAAGCGCTTGCGGACCTCGCGGACGCACGCGGTGAGTCGAAGGCGACGTCGATCCGCCAACCTGCAGCATTGCACCGAGCAGCGCAGGTCGCGACGGAGTTAGGCATGGACGAGTCCTTGACCGCCGCGACCAACCGAGCGCTCGCGGAGCGCATCCGGGCATTCGCCCGTCAGCAAGCCCTCGTTGCGCATCTGCGCCGGTTCCCCGAGGATCGTCCCCAGCTGGCCGCTGTTGCGTCTCGCCGTGTTCGTGGCACGGGTCATCCCGCAGCGCGGCACCCTGAGCTTGTGGAGGCTGCCGCCCAGTGGATCGAGGATCGCGAGCCTGACTGGATCTTCGTCAACGCCGACGAGACGATTGACCAGGTCCTCCGGTACGTCGAGATGGTCACCGCAGGTGTGGGCATCCCTCGCACGGCCACGGCGTGATGGCGGGCAAGCTTCTCCGTCATCTCGTCCTCGACAACGAAGCCGCTCAGGCGCTGCTGTCCACGCGCGCTGGTGACCGTAAGCGCGCAGCGGTCGTAGAGGCAATTACCGCCGCCAACGGCAGGACGGTGGTTCCAACGGCGGTCCGTGTCGAGGCTGGGTGGCGGCGCCGCGACCCCGGGGCGGCCTACGCGAACCGGCTGGCCCACGAGGACGATCCGCTCGACCGAGCCCACGCGGATCGGGCAGTCCAGTTGCGCCGGCTGGTCCCGACAGCCTCTGTCGTCGACGCCACGGTGGCCGTGACCGCCGAGCACATCGCTGGCTGTGCGTCCGATGCCGTGGTGGAGGTGGTGACCTCCGACGCCGGAGACCTTCGCGCATTGGCTACCCATGTGGACGCGGCGGTCGATGTCGCCGCCCTGTGAGGCTGATCCGGCGTCGCATGCCACGCATGGATCCTGGGCTGAGCGGATTTCAGGCCGCCCGGCGCCCGAGGCCGGACAGCGACGTCGATGTCCGGCGGTAGGCCCGAGAAGGATGGCGTTGCGCAGCCCGGCTTGGGATTGTTGGGCGTGCTGGTGTCCCCGGCCCGGTGGGCTCGGGCCGGGGCTGCGGGTCAGCTGGCTCGTCGCCATCGCGACCGGGGCCGGCTGGCCTGCCGGTCTGGCGGGTCGGGCGGGCGCAACCTGAACCTGCCGCTGCCCGGATCGCGGTTCACTTGCCAGCCGTGGTGGTGGATGTTGAAATGGCACCCCCAGCACACTAAACACAGATTGTCCTCATCAGTGTCACCGAAGTCGCGTGTCCACCACTCGACATGGTGGACTTGCGACCGGGACACCGGCCCGCCGCAGCCGACGCAGACCTGATCGCGGGCGATGACCGCGATCCGCTGCCGCCTTGTGGGCTGCCGCCGCGTGCGGCCGGCGTCTAACACCTCGTGGTTGCGGGTCATGGTCACTTCGGTGATTTCAGCGTCGCAGCAGACCATCTCGGCGGTGGCTTGGCTGACCGGTCCGACGCCGTCCAACCGGGCTTGGCCGCCGGGGTGGACGATCATGATGACGTGTGGGCGTTGCACCGCCACCTGCGGCAGATCACCGCCGTCCAGCGCCTGCTGGGCGAGCTCGACGATGGCGTCGGCCATGCGCTGCTCATGGGTGCGGTCATCATCCGGGCCGGTTTTGCGGGCTTTGGCGTGCAGCGCGGTCATGACCGCTGCCCCGCCGACCGGGTCGAGCCGGAACCCACCGCCCACCGCGCCGTCTGGGCCGTCGGCGCTGATCGACAACCTCCGCTGCGCCCATATCCGCCGCTCCCGCTCGGCGAGCGCGTCTTGGTCGTGCTCAGCGGTCCAGGCGTCGACATGCTCACGCAGCTGGCGGCGGTCTAGCCCGCCGCCGTCCTGCGCCACGAGCTGATCCAGCTCCTCGCGGGCGTCTGGGCGCACATTCTTGGCGGCCCGCGCGGCGACCTGCGCCTGGCCCAGGCCAAGCTCGCCGGAGCGCAGCGCGGCGGCGGTCTCGGGCATGTGCTCTAGCTCGAGCGCGGTCTCGGCTTGCGCGCGGGCCTCCCCACGCGTCAACCGCAGCCGTTGCGCGAGCAGATCCGCCATCGACCTTGCGCCCTCGGCTTTCCAGGTTTGGCGCAGGTCGGCCTCGGCGATGCGCCGGAGTTTCTCCGCGCCTGCTCTAGTCTCTATGCGGTGGAGGCGCTCTACCGAGCCGGCGAGCGCGCCGTCGCTGGTGTCACCGTCTAACACCCGCCCGCTGAGTAGCGCGAGGCCTTGCTCGATGGTGTCGAGCAGCGCGGCGTCGCCGACGTCACCGTCGAGTGCCCGCCCGCTGAGTAGCGCGAGGCTTTGCTGGATCGTGTCGAGCAGCGCGGCGCCGCTTAGGCCCTCTAACGAGGGCGCCGCCGCTACGTCACGCTGCTCGAACTCATGTTTCTAGTATGGCATAGAAAAATCCGTTTGGCAACGATCTATTGCCTATGGGGACAACGAGAAGCAGCCGGAAAGCGGCTCGCGCGGACTCGGCGGCTGTCCCTCTTGCTCATGAGATGAGCCGTTGAGGGAGATAGGCGGCTCTGCCCTCGTTGCCCGGCCCCGGCGCGTCACAGCGCTGGTCTCAAATCGGCTCTGCGCGCGACGAAAAGCGCGCGGTCCTGGCGGGCACGCCAGACGGGTCGCCGACGTTATCCGCCGCAAGGCCACTTACCACGGCCTGGACACCGCTGAGAGGACCAACGCCGAGGCCTGCGCCAAGTACCTCACCAATCCAACGTTCGGATGGCCGCAGCGAAGTCACCGAACGGTCACGGTACGTTATCGAGTACGAGCAATGCGGGCTGGGTGCGTGGGATGGATGTCTTTAGGGTTCATCAGCAGCTGATCAGCGACTCCGGGCATTCACGTCCGGTTTCATCGATGTCCGGGACCGGCGCGTCGCCGCGCATGTTGCCGAGAGGCTCGACTCGGGGACCCAGTGGCCGACCCCTGGCTGTCGCTCAATCCCAACTTCGCGCCTGGTGGGACGATCACCGAGCTTGTGCAACAGAAGCTCCTCCACCCGGAGTGCGAGCGGATCTTCCGGATCAAGGACGACCCCGCCGACCCGGGCCGGCGGGTATTGCGCCTGCACCGCCATCAGCGTGAGGCGGTCGAGATCGCCCACAGCGGGCTCAGCTACGTGCTCACGACTGGCACCGGCTCCGGGAAGAGCCTGGGCTACATCGTGCCGATCGTCGACCGGGTGCTCCGCGAGCGCGACAGCGGTGGCCCGCAGCGACGAAGCGTGAGGGCGATCGTCGTTTACCCGATGAACGCGCTGGCCAACAGCCAGCGCCACGAGCTTGAGAAGTTCCTTCGCTATGGCTACCCCGAGGGCGGCGAGCCCGTGACCTTCGCGCGGTACACGGGCCAGGAGCGGGAGGAGGAGCGCGAACGCATCCTCGCAAGCCCGCCCGACATCTTGCTTACCAACTACGTGATGCTCGAGCTGGTGTTGACCCGGCCCCGTGAGCGGGAGCACCTGGTCCGGGCCGCCCGCGGGCTGCAGTTCCTCGTCCTCGACGAGCTGCACGCTTACCGGGGCCGGCAAGGAGCCGACGTCGCTTTCCTGGTACGCCGGGTGCGGGACGCTTGCGAGGCACCGGATCTGCAGTGCGTCGGCACCTCGGCCACGATGACGTCGGGTGGCTCACTGGCCGATCAGCGGCGCCTGATCGCCGGCATCGCGTCGCGCATGTTCGGCGCCGAGGTGACTGGAGAGCGGGTGATCGGTGAGACGCTGGAGCGAGCCACCCGGTACGACGCTCCCAGCGCCGGCGAGCTTCGCCACCGCGTTGCCACGCAGCCGAATGGATGGACGTACGACACCTTCGTCGACGATCCGCTGGCCGCATGGGTGGAGACGGCGTTCGGGCTGGACCGTGACCTTGACACCGGCCAGCTCGTCCGGCGGAAGCCGATCACCGTCACCCAGGCCGCACAGCAGCTCGCCAAGATCACCCATGAGGCGGAGGATGCCTGCGCCGCCGCGATCCGCGCCACGCTGCAGGGCGGCACCCGGATCCGGCACCCGGAAACGCAGCGCCCGGTGTTCGCCTTCCAGCTGCACCAGTTCCTGTCCAAGGGCGACAACGTCTCCGTGAGCCTCGAGGCCGAGGACGTGAGGCATATCACCAGCCGCTACCAGACCGTCGTTCCCGGCGCGCCTGAGAAGGCGCTGATCCCGCTGGCGTTCTGCCGCGAGTGCGGCCAGGACTACCTTGTGGTCAGCCGGACCGAAACCGGAGGCGCCGTCCGATACGCGCCGCGCATCCAGACCGACGCGAGCGGCGGCGACGCGGAGAGCGGCTACCTGTACATCAGCAGCGACCAGCCCTGGCCGGGCACCACCAACGAGGCGATCGTCGAGGGGCGGCTGCCTGACTCATGGCTGGCGATCGACGACCATGGGCAGACCATCCTCGTGAAGAGCCGGGAGAAGTACCTCCCAAGGATCGTGCATGTCGATGTCTCCGGCGGGCAGACCGACCCGGGGGGCGGGTTGCGCGCCGCGTACGCGCCGAGCCCGTTCCTGTTCTGCTTGCGCTGCCGCGCGTCGTACGAGCAGATCCGTGGCCGCGACTTCGCCAAGCTCGCATCCCTGAGCGCGGAGGGGCGCAGCTCCGCGATGTCCGTCGTCGGGGCCAGCGTCGTCCGCAGCCTCCGGACCGTGGCCGATCCGGAGTTCAAGCCCGAGGCGCGCAAGCTGCTGACCTTTGTCGACAACCGGCAGGACGCTAGCCTGCAGGCCGGCCACTTCAACGACTTCGTCCAGGTGACGCAGCTGCGTGGCGCGCTCTGCCGGGCTGTCGCCGCGGCGCCGGCGGGGCTGACCCACGAGGTCGTCGCGCAACGGGTCACCGAGGCGCTCGGGTTGGGCCTCCACGATTTCGCGCAAAACCCGGAGGCCAAGTTCAGCGCCCGGGACGCCACGTTGCGGGCGCTGCGTGAGGTGATTGGTTACCGGCTCTACCTCGACCTTGAGCGTGGCTGGCGGATCACGATGCCCAACCTGGAGCAGACCGGGCTGCTGCGCGTCGACTACATGGACCTCCGGGAACTCGCCGCGGACGAAGAGAGCTGGGCGGACTGTTTTCCAGCGCTCTGTGACGACTCTGCGGATCACCGCTACGAGCTTGGCAAGATCGTGCTCGACGAGCTGCGCCGCGTGCTCGCTGTGGATGTCGACTGCCTGAGCGATCTCGGCTTCGAGCAGATCAAGCGGCTGTCCGGCCAGCACCTGCGCGAGCCGTGGGCACTGCCTGATCACGAGCAGTTGCCGCCGATCGGCGTCGCGTATCCCAGCGCCAGCCGCCCAGGCGGCCCGCGCCGTGATCTCTTCCTCTCCGGCCGGGGCGCGCTGGGCCGTTACCTGCGGCGCGCTGGCCAATTCCCGCACGCCCCAGGCCTCACGGCCGGCGATGCGCAGGCGATCATCGTCGACCTGCTCCAGGTGTTGGAGCGCGCTGGCCTCCTCACCGTCGCCGTTCCCCCTAGCGAAAACGGCGTCCCCGATTACCGGCTCAAGGCGGCTGCGATTCTCTGGAAGCCGGGCGACGGGCTGTCCGGCGTGGAAGACCCCTTGCGCCGAAGCGTCGACGACGAGCGCGGCCCGCGGGTCAACCCCTTCTTCCGCGACCTCTACCGCGATGTCGCCAACACGCTGACCGGGCTACCGGGGGTGCCGTGGTGGTAGGCGCAATTGCAGGAGGCCCAGTCGGCGCAGTGGTGGCCGCTGCCGCCGCCGAAATAATCAAGTTTGGCGCCAAGTGGACTTTCGCGGTTTGGCGCGTGGCGCGTGGGGTTAATCGCGGTGTCTACCGTGGGGCTTGCTGGGCTTATGGGGCGGAGCGGGGCTGGCAAGGCCCCTTGGTCATGCGGCGCGGGCGAGGGTGTCGACCAGGGGGCGGATGATTTTC
>Ga0081538_10001781_pt1 | contig 21747 bp, 21 predicted proteins | sample TabmetS5T2R1_FD_71022 | JGI IMG/M metagenome (GOLD analysis project Ga0081538, IMG submission 71022) | Tabebuia heterophylla rhizosphere microbial communities from the University of Puerto Rico - S5T2R1 | ecosystem: Host-associated > Plants > Roots > Rhizosphere ...
GAACTCCTCTTCCGGCGCCTCGGCCACGAGACGATGCCGGCTGTACAGAGCAAAGTAGACGAGGCCGAGTAGGATCGCTCCGATCGTGGCGATGATCGTCCACTGCGCCGCCGCCGTGTAGAAGAACCCTGCCGACATCGCCAGGACGGCGAGGACGAGCGCGATGGTTGCGGTAGCCACTCCGCCGGGCGCGCGGTACGGCCGCGGCAGGCTCGGCTCGCGTCGACGCAGCACGATGAACGCCGCCATCATCAGCACGTACGTCACGAGGGCGCCGAAGACCGAGATCTGCGTCAGGTTCGGGATCGCGGTCACCTCGTCGATGCGGCTGTAGATGAAGGCCATCAACCAGGCGAGGACGGCCGGCAGCACGAGAGCGACGACCGGAGTCTTGCGCCCGCCGGTGAGGGAGAGGATTCGCGGGATGTAGCCCGCCCTGGAGAGGGCGTAGATGATTCGCGAGTAGGCGAACAGGATGGAGTGGAAGCTGGCGATCAGGCCCATGATCCCGACGACGCTCACGAGATAGAAGAACCAGTCCTCGCCGTGGCCGATCGCCCATGCGTCGGGTATCGGGTTCCCTGAGGTCCTGATCCCCTCGGCGCTTACGCCTCCGCCGAAGAAGAACGCGATCGCCGAGAAGCCGATCAGCGTCAGCATGGCGAGGATCGTGCCGCGTGGAAGATCGCGCGTCGGCTCCCTCGTCTCCTCGGAGGCGAGCGGCGTTCCCTCGATGGCGAGGTAGAACCAGATCGCGAACGGTAGGGCGCCGAGGATCCCCGCGATTCCGAGCGGGAGGAACTCGCTGGAACCCCACTTATCGGGATCGGGGACGATGGTGGTGAACCCGTCGGCGCTCCACGAGGGAATGAGCGCAATACCCCAGATGATCAGCATCACGGACGCGGCGACCGTGACGCCGAAGACCGTCCAAAGGGTCTCGCGGACGCCGATGATGTTGATCGTAAGGAAGACGATGTAGGTCGCGATCGAGATCCACTCGAGCGGCTTCAGGAACCAGATGTCGGGTGCGTCCTCGAACGGTGGCAGGGCCAGGATGTAGAAGCCGATCGCGATGCTGATCGTGGCGGTGGCGATCACGTACTCGATGATCGCCCCGAGGCCGGTTGCGAAGCCACCCCACGGCCCGAGAGAGCGGCGGGCGAACGCGTACGGCCCGCCCGTGTGCGGCAGCGACGTGGCCATTTCCGAGATGCAGAGCACCATCGCCAGGTACATCGTCGCCATGAGGAGGGCGGCGATGAGGAAGCCGCCCCAGCCGCCGGCGTCGAAGCCGAAGTTCCAGCTGAAGTACTCGCCCGAGATGACGTAGCCGACGCCGAGGGCCCAGATCAGGAGGACGCCCGCGTAGCGCGTCAGCTCGCGCTCCTTCAAGTACTCCGCCCCTACGTGCTCGTACTCGACCTCGCCGACCCGTTCGCGTCGCCCTTCGTCAGCCACGACAGCTCCTCCCTCGGTCTCTCCTCGCTCGGAAGTTGTCAGACAACTCTCGGCGCGCAATGATACGACGGTTACGAGGACTGGTCAATGAAACGAGGGTCGGGGGAGACCCGGTCGCGCAAGGCCGAGGGGCGTTTCCTGCGCGTCTCGGTTCGCGAGCGCCTCGCGCGGCTCATCGCCGGCGGGCGCTGGCGACCAGGCGAGCGTCTGCCCTCGGAGCCCAAGCTCGCTCACGACCTCGGCGTCAGCCGAGCGACGCTCCGCGACGCCCTCCGCTCGCTCGAGGAGGACGGCTTCGTGACGCGCGAGCACGGCGCGGGCACGTTCGTCACCTTCCGTCCGAGGCTTCGGAACAACCTGGACGTGAACTTTGGCGTGACACAGCTCATCCGCGCGCACGGGCTCGAGCCCGGCGTCGCGTCTCTTTCGGTATCCGTCGAGCTCCCGGACGCGGAATGCGCCCAGGAGCTCGCGATCGCCCCGGAGGAGGAGGTCGCCGTGCTCCAGCGCGTGCGGACGGCCGACGGCCAGCCCGTCGCGTTCACGCGTGACTTCCTGTCCGTGGCGATGCTGGGGAGTGCGGACGTGCTCGAGGGGCTGGGGAACGAGTCGCTCTACGAGCTTCTTGAGCGCGAGCTCCGGATCGTGATCGAGCACGGAGTTGCGTGGTTCAGGCCGCTGATTGCCTCGGAGCCGATCGCTGCCCTCCTCGGCCAGCCCGAGGGGGCTTTGCTCCTCTTCCTCCATCAGGTCGACTACGACGTGGAGGGTCGCCCCGTGCTCATCTCGCATGAGTACCACCTCGCCGATGTCTTCGAGGCTTCCGTCGTTCGCCGAGGCCCCGGAAGGGCTGCGGCGTGAGCGTCGCTCGCCGTCGGCACGCTCCCCGCGCTCATCGGCCGGGGGCCGGCCGATGAGTGTCGGCAAGCGCATCCGGCTCAAGCGGGTCATCGATCCCACCGGGGTGTCGATCATCTGCGCGCTCGACCACGGCATGACATCGCCCGAGTTTCTCGAGCCGTTGGCCGACATGCGGGCGCGCGCGGCGGAGACGGTGGCCGGCGGCGCCAACGTGATCATGCTCTCGAAGGGGATGGCCCGGTTCGCCGAGCCGGCCTTCCGCCCCGAGACCTCGCTCGCGCTTCTGCTCTCGGCGTCGGCGCGACCCGGCCTCGACCGTCCGGAGGTCGTCGCCGTGGCGGAGGTCGAGGAAGCGACCCGGCTGGGCGCCGACGCGGTCGTACTCTTCGTGGCGCTCGGCGGGGAGGACGAACCGGCGATGATTGAGCGCGTCGCAGAGGTGAGTGAGGCGTGTGAGCGCGAAGGCATGCCCTTCATCGCCGAGGCCGAGTTCCCGACGACGTACGCTGCCGTCGAGGAGCTCGCCTCCGAGTACGGGCTCGAGTACCTGCTACGCAACGTGAGGCTCTGCGCCGAGCTCGGTGCCGACATCGTGAAGACGAACTGGCCCGGAAGCGGCGAGCAGTTCGGAGCGCTCGTCGAGGCTGCGGGCGGCGTGCCGCTCGTGCTCGCCGGCGGCTCGCGGATCACGGACGTGGAGCTCCTCGAGCGGATGGGGGCGGCGATGCAAGCAGGCGCGATCGGCTGCTCCGTCGGGCGGAACATCTTCATGCACGCCAATCCCGAGGGGATCACGCGCGCGCTCGCACGAGTGATCCGCGAGCGCTGGAGTGCGCCTGACGCGCTTGGCGAGTTGACCACGGAGGTTCCCCGCTGAAAGCCGCACTGATGACAGCCGTGAACGGCGTGGAGGTCTACGACCTGGCCGAGCCCACCCTCGATGGGTCGGCCGCGATTCTCAAGGTCGAGTCGTGTGGCATTTGCGGAACCGACGCGCGCACGTTCTTCCACGGTGACCCGCGGGCCCCGCTTCCCTGGGTGCTCGGCCACGAGCCGGTCGGCGTCCTCGAGGAGGTCGCGTCCGATGCGGACCTCCCCGAAGGCATCCAGGAGGGCGATCGGGTCTTCCTCGGATCGATCCTCTACTGCGGGGACTGCCGCCTGTGTCTCAGGGGCCGTCAGAACCTCTGCGCGGAAAAGAAGCTCTACGGCTACGACCCGTTTCCCGGAGCCTTTGCCGAGTATGCGGCGGTGCCGCGGATCGCGCTCCGAAACCTTTACGCGCTCCCGCCCGACCTGCCCTCGGACCTCGCCACTGCGGCCGACCCGTTCGCCTGCGCCCTCAACGGCGTCGAGGCGGCCGAGATCCGCATCGGCGACGTGCTCGCGATCCTCGGCGCGGGGCCAATCGGCTGCGTGCAGGCGCTGATTGCGCGCGGGGCCGGAGCCGGCCGGATCTACCTGGTCGAGGTGAGCCCGGGTCGGGCCGCGCTTGCCCGCGAGGTCGTCGGCGACGTGGTGGACGAGGTCGTCGAGCCGGGTGAAACCGGGGGCGTGGACGAGGTGCTCGAGCTGACCGAAGGCCACGGGGCGGATCGAGTGATCGTGGCCTGTGCCGCGCAGGCGGCTCAACAGGCGGCGCTCAAGCTCGCGGCTCCCTCGGCCAGGGTCGTGTACTTCGCCGGCCTTCCGAAGACGAATCCGCTGGTTGAGTTCGACGCCAACGAGCTCCACTACAAAGAGCTCGCGGTGCTCGGAGCCTACGGGGCGACGCCGCGCCAATACCACATCACGCTCGACCTGCTCGCCCGCGAGGCCGCTCGCGCGGAGAGCATCGTCACGCATCGTTTTCCACTCGAGCGGATCGCCGAGGGCTTCGAGACGATCCGCGAGGGCTCCGGCCTCAAGGTGGTGATCAGACCGTAAGCGAGGAGCTCGTCCTTGGGTGTGACATCGGCAGCCAGGGGACGAACGTGGCTGTGTACACGGCCGGCGGCGATCTCGTCGCCTCGGCCGATGAGCCTTACGACGTCTCCTTCCCGTCGCCCAGCTGGGCCGAGCAGGACCCGGCACTCTGGCTCGCGGCACTCGAGCGTGGGGTCAAGGCGGTGCTCGATGAGCCCGGCGTCGCGGCCTCTGCAGTCAAGGGGATGTCGTTCGGTAGCCAGCTGGACGGCGTCGTCGCAGTAGACGAGGACGGCCGGCCGTTGCGTCCTGCCCTCATCTGGATGGACCGCCGAGCCGAGGACCAGGCCCGGCGGCTGGCGGAGCGCATCGAGCCGCGCGAGTTCTTCGGCCTTTCGGGGGCGAACCTCGACTCGTCCCATGGCGTCTTCAAGATCCTCTGGATCCGCGACGAGGAGCCGGGCAAGTTCGCCAAGGCTGCCGGCTTCCATCTTCCCGGGAGCTTCGTCCTCGAGCAGGTGACCGGAGTGCAGGCCGTCGACTACTCGAATGCCTCCTCCTTCGCCCTCCTCGATCCTCGAAAGCGTCTGTGGTCGGCGTCGCTCATCGAGCTCTGCGAGCTCGACGCCGGCCTGCTGCCGCCTGTGCGCGCCGGCACCGACGCAGTCGGCACGATCACGAGCGCCTTCGCAAAGGCAACCGGGCTCGATCCAAACACGATCGTCGCGGTCGGCTGTGGGGACGAGATGGCGGCGACGCTCGGCGCGGGAGTCTACGAGCCGGGCGAAGTGTGCGACGTCGTGGGGACGGCCGAGCCGGTCTGCGCCGCGAGCGACCAACCGCGCGAGGACGAGACCATGCTGGTCGAATGCCATCCGCACGCCGACCCGGCCGTTTGGCTGCTCGAGAACCCCGGCTTCGTCTCGGGCGGAAACCTCCGCTGGTTTCGTGACCACTTTGCCCCCCTCGAGCTCGAGGCGGAGAGGAACGGTGGGAATGACGCCTACGACGCGCTCGTCGCGCTCGCCGACCAGGTTCCGCCAGGCGCGGAAGGGCTGGTCTTTCTGCCGTGCATGCAAGGCGCGATGGCGCCCGAGTGGAACGGGGCGGCACGCGGCGTCTTCCACGGGCTCACGCTGGCCCACACCCGGCCTCACCTCTTCCGCGCTGTTCTGGAGGGAAGCGCCTTCGCTCTCCGCGACATCCTCGAGGCAATGCGGGCCGCGGGCCTGGAGACCCGACGTCTCACCATCGTCGGCGGCGGGGCCAAGGGCCGGCTCTGGCGTCGGATCAAGGCGGACGTCACGGGCCTGCCCGTGCGGGTTCCAGAGAACGTCGAGACGACCGCGACGGGAGCGGCGATGCTCGCGGCGGTCGGCGCCGGGCTCCACCCGTCGGTGGGTGACGCGGCCGACGTCTTCATCCGCTACGAGCCCGACGAGATCGAGCCGGAGCCTGCTGCGCAGGAGGTGTACGAGCGCGCCTACGGCCTGTATCGGGAGGTCTACTTCGCGCTCAAGCCGGTATTCGCGTCTGTGCCCGGCTGAGCTCGCGCACCAACTCTTCGACTGCCCGCGCCTCTTTTCGCAAGAAGGGGTTGGGGGTCGCAAGCGGCGGGAAGAAGGTCACGGTCACCGAACCGCAGAGCGTTTTGAGCGCGAGGTTCCACGTTCTCGCCCGCGGGTCCCAGGCGAGATCGAGACTCTCGACCTGGAGCGGCTTGAGCGCTGCGCGGACCTCGGGTGTGCTCATCCCTTCGCTCCAGCGCTCGGCCTCCGGTGGCTTCGGGCGCTTCCAGCGGAGCTTCCTGCGGCTGAAAGCGAGCGTGCCAGCCTCCGCAGGCCCATCGCCTCGGAGCTCGGCCTCGATCACGACGTAATACGTCCGCAGGAAAAGCCCGCGCTCCGACCTGTAGCGGAGCGTAAGCTCGTCGCCGTCGCGCGTGCGCAGCTCGACCGCGAGCCCGTCCGGCCTCTCCTCGACGACCTCGTAGGGAGGGCAGAACGCCCGCGCCGCGTCGCGGAGCGAGGGCCAGATCAGGTTGCGCCCTGCCGCCGTGCGGGCTGCGCTCGGGCGCTCGGCGCTCACTCGCGCCCCAGGCGTCGGAGCAGCATTCCGAGAGAGAGGATCAGAAGCACGCCCCAGACCACCGCAACCTCGACCGAGGCGAAGGGGAAGCCGTCCGGCGTTTCGACGGGCCGCCAGCACGTTTCGTAGTCGGGGCAGCCTGTCGCTAGGGCCTCGAGCACGAGGCCGATGCTACCCGGCTGAAGCGTGCAGGGAATATCGTTTTGACGTGGCTTCTCTCGACGAAGCGCTCGACGAGGTCACAGGGTTCCTCGCCCGGCAACCTCCGTTCTCGGCATTGAGCCGGGAGGCGCTGGAGCGGTTGGTGCGGCAAGGCGAGATCGAGTTTTTTGCGGCAGGCTCCGACATCCTCGTGCAGGCGGGCACCCCGTCGCGTTACTTCTACGTGGTTCGCAAGGGCTCGGTCGAGCTGCTCGACGCCGGCGAGGTCGTCGACGTGCTCGACGAGGGCGAGGCCTTCGGCCATCCGTCGCTCCTCTCCGGCTTGCCCCCGGCGTTCACCGTCCGCGCACGCGAGGACTGCCTTTGCTACCTCTTTCCGGCCGAGCCCACGCTCGCCGCCCTTTCCGATCCGGCGGGTCTCAGGTTCCTGGCCGCAACTCTCGAGGACCGGCTAGAGCGCGCGGGCGCCCGGGCCCGCCGAGGCTTCTCGCTCGGCACCGCGCGAGTGGGAGCCCTTGCCTCGCCGGTGCCCCTGATCCCAAGCCCAGCCGTGCCGGTCGGCGAGGTCGCCCGTCAGATGACGGAGGGGCGAGCGTCGAGCGCCGTGGTGGTCGACGGCGCTGCGTTCGGAATCGTCACCGACACCGATCTCCGCGCCAAGGTGGTCGCACGCAGCCTGTCGCCGGATGCGCCCACCGCGACCGTCATGAGCGCGCCCGCAGTCACCGCCGGCCCCGACCGCCTCGCCTTCGATGCCCTCGTCGACATGCTCGAGGCCGGCATCCACCACCTCCCGGTCGTCGACGCCGAGGGGAGCCTGCTCGGAGTGGTCACACATACGGCGCTTCTCAACCTGGACTCGCCGAGCCCATTCACTCTCAGGAAAGAGATCTCGCGGGCCGAGGACGTCGAGGCGCTCGCTCGAGCGCTCGAGTCACTCCCGCAGGTGGTCGTCGGGCTTCTCGACGGCGGCGTCGAGCCTGTCGATGTCGGGGATGTCATCGCAACGACGAGCGATGCCGTCGTCCGCCGAGTCCTCGACCTCGTCGTGCGCGAGCTCGGCGATCCGCCTTGTCCGTGGGCCTGGCTCGCCCTCGGGAGCGAGGCCCGCCGCGAGCAGACGCTCGCCACCGACCAGGACAACGCGCTTGCGTACGACGCGCCCGAGGACGACGTGGGCGAGTACTTTGCCGCCCTCGGGGACCGGGCGAACGCAGCGATTGCAGAGTGTGGCTTTGCCACCTGCCGGGCCGGAGTGATGGCGCGTAACCGTCCATGGCGTCGTACGCGGGCGAGCTGGATCGAGCTCTTCGAACAGTGCCTGCGCTTCCCTGACCGGCAACGAGTCTTTCTCGCGACCATCGCCTTCGATCTCCGTCGAGTCGTCGGCCCGCTTCGGGTCGACGACGAGCTCGCCGATCTTCTTGCCACGGCTCCCGAGCGGCCGGCGTTCCTCGCCAGGCTCGGGCGGCGGGCGCTCGACTTTCGCCCCCCGACGGGCTTCCTGCGAGACTTCGTCGTCGAGCGAGGCGGCAGGCAGGTCGGTACGCTCGACATCAAGCGCGGTGGAGTCGTGCCAATCGTGGACATCGCGCGCCTCCACGCGCTCGCGGGGGGCTCGACGGCCGTCGGGACCCTCGACCGTCTCCGTGCTGCGGGCGCCCGCGGCACGCTCGAGGACAGCCGCGCAACGGAGTTGAGGGAGGCGTTCACCACCGTCACGCGCGTCCGCTTCGAGCACCAGGCGGCACAGGTCGAGCGAGGTCATCCGCCTGACAACCGGATCAACCCCGGGGACCTTCCGCCGGCGGCTCGTCGCGAGCTGAAGGACTCGTTCCGCGCCGTCGCCAAGGTGCAGAAGGCCCTGGAGCCGCGCTTGCCGACGAGGCTGGGGTGACTCCTCTCTCGCGCGGGACTCGCTCCTGGCGCGAGGCGCGGCTGGCGGCTCTCGACTTCGAGGCCACCGGACTCGACGTTCGCGTCGACCACGTCCTCTCGTTCGGCCTCGTTCCGATCGAGGGAGGCCGCGTCCGGCTCGAGGAGTCGCTCTACCGCATCGTCAGGCCACCGATCGAGCTCCCGCCCGAGTCGATCGTCGTCCACGGCATCCGGCCGGACGACGTCGCGGGCGCGCCCGAGCTCGAGACCGTGGCCGACGAGCTCGTCGAGGCCATCGCCGATCGAACGCTCGTTGCCCACGCGGCCTGGATCGAGCTGTCGTTCCTGAACCAGTTCTTCAGCAACACACGCCGGCGGTGGAAGGACGCGATCGACGTTCTCGACCTGGCCTCGCGGCTCGCGACCCTCGAAGGGGCTCTGGAGCGCACGAGCTCCCAGCGCCTGGTCGATCTTGCTGCCCGCCACGACGTGCCGCTCGCCCCCACGCACCACGCCTTCGCCGACGCGCTCACGACGGCCCAGCTCTTCCTCGTGCTCGCGACGCGCCTGGAACGCTACGGCTTCGTCCGTGTGCGCGATCTCATTGCCTCGCCGCGCGGCTGGCGCCGCCGCATACGGCGCTGGTGAGGGACCGGCTCGGGGCAGGCGTCTGGCGTCCCGTTGAAGTTCGAAGATGAGAGCCCGCGCGCGCCTACAGGACGGCCAGTCTAGGATCGCGCGAGGTGGCGAGCTACGGAACGGGGAGGCGCTGGCGCTCCGGCTCCTGCGCTTCCTGTGGGGTGCCGTCCAGCAGGAGATTTCGAAGCTCGGCCTCGATGTCGCCGCCGTCGCGCGCGTCGGACGGCTCCGCCGGACCGCGTCGACGCAGGCCGCTCAGGAGGCGCTGGGCGCCGACGAGGAGCAGCAGGAGGACGACGGCGCCGCCTCCGATCAGGGGCCACGGGACCGTGCGCGGCTCGTCCTTCGGCGTCGGCGCTGCGCTCTTCGGCCGGGGCGCCGAGGCGGGCTCGGTGACCTCGTCCGTCGCCGTGTCGACGACGGCGAGCGGTCGCTGGTAGCTCGGGTGCACCACGGAGAGCGTCCCTCCGTCGGGCGAGACGTCCAGCCGAGCCTCGCCGAGGAGCTCGAAGCCCATGAGCCCGTGCAGGTCGATGCAGCGCGCGCTCTTCTCCACGGTGTCGAGCGCATGGATGAACGGGTGCTTGCCGGCGCCGTCGTAGAGCGTGTAGGCGAAGCGCCCGTCTGGGCTCGACGCGCGTGTGACGGGCATGCCGCGCATGACGTCGCCGACTTCCTCCGGGTCGATGATTGGCTCGGGGAGCATTCGTCCGCGCCGGAGGTCGTAGAGCCTGACGAGGTAGCGCGACGGGTCGCGCTTGGAGAGGTACTGGACGAGGTAGAGCCAGCGTCCGTCGGGCGAGAGCGCGTCGAAGCTGAAGTCGCCCTGGAGCGTGAACGCGTCGCGCGGGCGCAGGCGCTGCGTCCCGATGACCGCGAACGCCGTCGTCCGCCGTGGGAACGTCAGGCGGGGCCGGATGAGGACGAGGGTGCCGCCGTCGGCCGAGAGGCCGGACGCCGAGCCGTCGTAAGCAACGACCGGGATCGTGAAACGGCCGAGCAGGTAGCGCGACCGCAGCACCTGTCCGCCGACGGCGTCCACAGCGGCCACGACCGTCCCCCTCTCGGCGGGCAAGGTGACGTACCGCGGGCCTTCGCGGCCCGGACCGGGGACGCCGGAGAGGCTTGCGTCCACCCCCTCCACGGGGAGGCCGTCGGCGTGGGCGGCGGGGACGACGGAGGCTACGAGGAGGCCGAGCGCGAGTGCGAGCAGGCAGGTTCTCATGCCCTCCATACGGGCCCCGCGCGGGAGAGGTCCCGTAGGGTTTAGGTCATGCTCAGTAATCCGATCGGGAAGCGGATCCGTGCCTGATCGCGCAGGGGTTCGCGACGTCGCCGACGGGCTCTGGATCTGGCGACTGCTCCATCCCGACTGGTCGCCGGACGCGGACTGGGAGCCGCCGGTGACATCCACTTGCGTCGAGTCCGGCGGCGAGGTCGTCGTGCTCGACCCGTTAGCACCGCCAGACGATGCCGATCCGGTCTGGGAGCGGCTGGCCGCCCGCCCGCCGACGGTCGCGATCGTCCTCAAGCCCGACCACGTCCGCGACGTCGATCGCTTCGTCGAGCGCTACGCGGTCCGCGCCTACGGCCCGTACCTCTTCTGGCGGCATGACATCCCCGAGACCGAGCTCGAGGGAGTGCAGCCAGGCGACACCCTCCCCGGCGGGCTCGTCGCGCTCTACGACGGACGAGGTCGCAACGAGACGCCGGTGTGGCTCCCGGAGCAGCGCGCCGTCGTCTTCGCCGACGCGCTGACCGCGCCCGGCGGCGAGCTTCGCGTCTGGGCGACGCCCTGGCACGAGGAGCGGGCGCTCCCGGCGCTCCGTGCTCTGCTCGAGCTGCCCTTCGAGCACGTGATCGTGTCGCACGGCGAGCCGGTGCACAATCGGGCCGCGTTCGAGCAGGCGCTCGAGCTGCCGCCCTGGGGGGACTAGCCTTCCTCGAGTGCCTGCGCGAGGACGCCGGCTGCGTACGCCCGCCAGGCCACGTCCGGCGCCTCGGTGAGGCCGTGCAGGGCCTCGCTCACGTGGGGGAGGCCCTCGGCCTGGACGCGGAGCTGCCTCAGGCCCTCCTCGAGCGCGAGCTGGCGGTCGACCGTTCGGAGGTCGTCTGCCATCGCGGTCACCGCGCGGCCGTGTAGGTCGAGCCCGCGGTCGGGATCGCCCCCGGTGCTCAGGAGCAAGAGGGCGCGCCGGGCTGCACCGTGCGCCTCATCCTCATCGAGGTGGACGTCCCGGCCCGCGACGGTCGCGAGCACGACGACGCCGGTCGCCAACGCCTCGGTCCCCTCGCCCTCGGCCAGCGAGCGCTCGAGGTTGACGAGCCAGGCCGCCGGGCTCACATGTCCAGCTCGGTCCCGGCCCCCGCGGCCCTCGCCCGCTCGAGGACGACATTGGCGAATGCGGCGTCCAACGCGCCGATGCCGAGGTTGCAGCAGAGGACGCGCGCCGGGGAGCCGTCGCGGCTCAGGCCCTCGCCGACGTTTCCCTCCGGGACGGGCCAGCCCTCGAAGTGACCCTGCTCCCGGTAGAACTCGAACTGGCCCACGTCGTCGGCGAGGAAGAGGTCGGCCTCGGCAACCGTCTCCGGCCCGAAGTAGAAGTCGAAGTCGATCGGGAGCGCGAGCCAGCGCTCGCCCAGGTGGCCGGGCCCGATCGGAGGCTCGGGATCCTCGACGATGGGTCCCGCCGTGACGACGACCTCGGCCCCCTCGAGGGCGTCCTCCCAGCCGGCGGCGGCCTCGGCGAGGTCGGCGAGGCGGTCGATGCGCTCCGGGTGCGGATCCCACGCCCGAAGCGACACCGCGGGGTTGAGGGCATGGAGGAGACGCGCGTGGAAGAGGCCCTGTTCACCGCAGCCGAGGATGGCTGCGCGGCTCCAGCCCGCGGTGGCGAAGCGCCGCACGCAGACCCCGCTTGCCGCCGCCGTCCGCGCCGCGGTGATCTCGGCACCGTCCATGACGGCGAGGGGGAGCCCGGTCTCGGCATCGTTCACCACGATCAGGCCGGTGATGTACGGCAGACCGCGTGCCTTGTTGGCCGGATACCCGCCCACCCACTTGAGCGTGACCACGTCCTCGTCGCGGAGATAGGCGGGCATCGCGTGCAGGAACGAGTTCCTTCGCGGATGCACGCCCGGCTTCGGGGGCAGCTCCACCCGGCCGGCGGCGAGCGCCCGGTAGGCGTGCTCGACCAGGTCGAGCTGCTCGCCGACCTCCGGGAGGAGGCCGGCGACCTCGGCGCGGCTGAGGAAGAGGAGCCGGCTCAACGACCAGGAGTTTGTTCCACTGGAGCATCGCGCGTGAGCGTAAGTTGACTCTTACGTAAGCCTCTGCTTAAAGTACCGAGCCATGGAAGCCGCGATTCGAGCGCTCGCCGAGCCACGCCGGCGGAGGATCCTCGAGCTTGTCAGGGACGGCGAGCTCACTGCCGGAGAGATCGCAGCCGCCTTCGATGTGACCAGGCCGGCCGTGTCCCAGCACCTGACGGTGCTCAAGCATGCCGGCCTCCTCGTGGAGAGGCGCGAGGGGACGAGGCGCCTCTACCGAGCGCGTCCCGAAGGGCTCGCCGACGTGCGCGAGTTCATCGAGGCCTTCTGGGACGGCCGGCTCGAGCGTCTCCGGCTGGCGGCGGAGCTCGAGGAAGGGAGAAGGAGCAGTGGCAGTGCGCCAGGATGAGGCCGTCGAGCGGGAGGTGCGGATCGCCGCCCGCCCCGAGACTGTGTTTCAGTTCTTCGTCGACCCGGAGAAGCAGGTCCTCTGGATGGGACGACGCGCGGAGCTCGACCCGCGCCCGGGAGGGACCTACCGCGTCGAGATCAGCGATGAGATCATCGCGGGCGGTGAGTTCCTCGAGCTCGAGGCCCCGAGCCGGGTCGTCTACAGCTTCGGCTGGGAGGGCCAGCAGGCAGGTCAGGGCGAGCATGGGGTCCCGCCCGGCTCGAGCCGCGTCGAGATCACGCTCGAGCCCGACGGCGACGGCACGCTCGTTCGCCTGCGTCACCTCGGCCTGCCCGAGGAGGCCCGTGAGATCCACGGGCAGGGATGGCGGCTCTACCTCGACCGTCTCGCGATCGCCGCGAGCGGCGGCGATCCCGGGCCCGAGCCCAACCCTGCGGAAGGAGGAAGCTAGTCATGCCGATGTTCCTCGATCACCACGCCATGCCAGAGCCCACGCCGGAGATGAAGGAAGGGATGGCGGAGCGTCTCCGCTCCGGCAGCGTGGACGAGCACGGGGTCAAGGGGTTGAACGTCTACCTCGCCGACGGCGAGGCCTACTGCCTCACCGAGGGCCCTGACGCAGACGCCGTCGTCCGCTCGCACGCGGCGCTCGGCCTGCCGATCGACCGCGGCGACGTCGTCGAGGTCACGTCCGTCGTCTAGGAACCCGTTTCAAAACCAAGCCCTGTGCCGCCGGGCCGCGCTGGTCGGCGCGAGGCGGCGTCCCTCGGTTGCGCCCGTAGCCTCCGGCTACGACCCCGCCCGGCGTCCTTGCCTCGCACTCACCCAGCACACCCCGGCGACGAGGCGTCACTTCGAAACGGGTTCTAAGCCCGAACGAATACGGTACGCGGGTGCCGCTCCTCAGGGGCACCCGCGTCCTCGCCTTCGAGAACGGCCTCGCGGGGCCGCTGGCGACGCGTCTGCTCGCCGACCTGGGCGCGGACGTGATCAAGGTGGAGCGGCCGGACGGCGGCGACGTCACGCGCTCCTGGGACACGGTCGCCGCCGGGCTCTCGAGCGGCTTCGTCTGGGTGAATCGCGGCAAGCGGAGCGTTGCGCTCAACGTGAAAGATCCGGAGCGCCGCCCGGCACTCGAGCGTCTGATCGCGAGAAGCGACGTCGTCCTGCAGAACTACACGCCGGGCTGGGCCGAACGCGTCGGCCTCGGCGAGGACGTCGTGCGGTCGCTCAGACACGACGTCGTCTACGTCGACATCTCCGGCTACGGCCTCGACGGCCCATACGCGGGCAAGAACGCCTACGACCTCGTCATGCAAGGCGAGTCGGGGCTGATCGCCGTCACCGGGGCCCCGCATGCGCCGGCGCGGGTCGGCATCTCCGTCTGCGACGTCGGCGCCGCGAGCTACGCCGCTGTCGCCACGCTCGCCGCGCTGACGCGCCGCGCCGCGACCGGCGAGGGCGCCCGCGTGTCGGTCTCCCTCTTCGACACGATGGTCGACTGGCTCGGGTACTTCCCGCACCTGGTGTGGCATCGCGGGGAGGGGCCGGCGCGCACCGGCATGCGCCACCCGCACTTCTGCCCCTACGGCCCGTTTCCCGCCGGTGACGGGAGGCTCTTCGGCCTGGCCGTCCTCTCGCCGGCACACTGGCGTGCGCTCTGCGTCGAAGTCCTGGACCGCCCGGACCTTCTCGACGACCCCCGCTTCGGAAGCAACGAGGCGCGTGTCGGGCACCGCGATCTCCTCGAGCCGGTCCTGGAGGAGCTCTTCGCGACGCTCTCGGCCCGGGAGTGGCTCGATCTCCTGGAGACGGCCCGCATCCCGTGCGGGGCGGTCAACGATGTACCCGACGTCGTCGAGCACCCGCAGCTCGCCCACAACCGCCTGGTCGTCGAGGTGGGCTCGCCCGCAGGGCCGCTCCCCGTGGTCGGAAGCCCGTTCCTCGTCGACGGCGAGCGCCCGTCCGCCGGCGCCGTCCCGGCGCTCGGCGAGCACACGGACGAGGTCCTGCGGGAGATCGGCCTCTAGCGCACCAAGGTCTCGACGAGCCGCCGCTCCTCGGCCGCGAACCAGGGCGGCGAGCCTGCCGCCGCGTTCTCCCGGGAGTGTTCCGGGTTCCTCGTCGCGGGGATCACGGCTGTCACGCGCGGGTCGGAGAGTGCCCACTTGAGCAACGCCTGCGCCCAGCTCGCGACCCCGAGCGGCTCGAGCTCGCGCGGGTCGGGGGCCGGGAGGAGCGATCCGGCGCCGCCGAGCGGCTCCATGACGATCACGCCGAGGCCCAGTTCCTCCGCGAGCGGAAGGACCTCGCGCTCGACCTCGCGGTCGCGCGGGTTGAGCGGGACCTGAATCGCGTCGATCCGCCCTGTCCGCATAACGCGCGCGAGCTCTGGAAAGGCCGAGGCCGCGTAGTGCGTGGCTCCGAGGAAGCCGACTCGGCCTGCATCCCGCTCTCCTTCGAGCCAATCGAGGTGATCCCGCCAGGCCACGAGGTTATGGACCTGCTCGAGATCGACCCTGCCGTCGTAGTCGTGCAGCTGGGATTCGAGCTGGGCGCGGCCCACGGCGACCGAAGGCGTCCAGATCTTGGTGGCGACGAAGGCATCGGGGCGGCGGGAGTCGAGCGCCCGCCCGAGCACACCCTCGGCCCGCCCGTACATCGGCGAGGAGTCGACGAGCCGTATCCCGTCGGTGAACGCCGCGTCGACCACGGCGTCCGCGACGTGCTGTCGCCCGTCTGGCAGGTCGAACGTCAACCAGGTGCCGAGGCCCACGACGGGCACCTCGACGCCGGTGCGCCCGAGAGTTCGCCGCTCCATACTGTTCGCCACGATGACCCCAGCGAGCCTACTCGACGCTCCCGAGCTCGCCGCGGCCCGCATCGACGCGCGGGCCTCCGGCGAGAACTTCCCGGTCGTGTCGGTGCTGGCGCCGCGCTTCGCGCGGCCGCACCTCCGCGCCGTGTACGGGTTCGCGCGGCTCGTCGACAACCTCGGCGACGAGGCGGCCGGCGACCGGGTCGCGCTCCTCGACGAGCTCGAACGGGAGCTCGACGGGCCGCCGCGCACCGAGATCATGCGGCGGCTGCACGAGACGATTGCCGACCGCCGGCTTCCGCTGGACCCCCTTCGCCGCCTGATCGAAGCCAACCGGATCGACCAGGTTCGCCGCCGCTACGAGACCTGGGACGACGTTCGCGAGTACTGCACGTACTCGGCCGATCCGGTCGGTCGCCTCGTCCTCGGGATCTACGGCCGCGCCGACGAGCCGGCGCTCGTGGAGCTGAGCGATGCCGTGTGCACAGGGCTCCAGCTGGTGAACTTCCTCCAGGATCCTCCGCGGGACCTCGCGCTCGGCCGGGTCTATCTCCCGCAGGAGGACCTGCGCCGATTCGGCGTCGCCGACGAGGATCTCGCCGGCCCGCTGAAGGACGAGGTCGCGGGCCTCCTCGGCTTCGAGGCCGAGCGCGCGCAGACGCTCCTCGAGCAGGGGCTTCCCCTGAGGGCTGCGTTGGGTGGGCGGGCCGGGCTCTCGGTAGCGCTTTATGCCCGCGGCGGCCTTGCGGCGCTCGCTGCGCTCGAGAAGGCCGGCTGGGACGTCTTCTCGCGCCGGCCCGCCCCGTCCCGGCTGACGTTTGCGCGGCTGGCGGTGCGGGAGCTCCTGCGGCGATGAAGGTCGAGGACGCCTACGGCGAGGTCGCGCGGATCACGCGTCGCGAGGCACGGAACTTCGCCTGGGGGATCGCGATCCTGCCTCGCCCGAAACGGCGGGCCGTTGCGGCTCTGTACGCGTTCGCTCGGCGCGTGGACGACATCGCGGACGATCCGCAGCGCTCCGCCGAGGAACGGCGTGCCAGCCTGGAGCACTGCCGCTCCGCGGTCGAGGCGCTGCCTGCGGCGCCGGCCGGCGACGCCGTCCTCGTCGCCCTCTCCGACGCGACCGCGCGCTATCCCGTGCCTCGGGGCACCCTCCTCGACCTCGTCGACGGGGGGATCATGGACGCCGAGCAGTCGCGCTACTCCGGCTGGGACGAGTTGCGCGAGTACTGCCGCCGTGTGGCGGGCGCCGTCGGCCTCGCGTGCACCGCCGTCTATGGGCCGAGCGACCCGGCCGCAGCCGGGCCGCGCGCGGAGGCGCTCGGGCTTGCACTCCAGCAGATCAACATCATGCGCGACGTGGCCGAGGACTGGGGGCTCGGCCGCGTATACCTCCCCCAGGACGAGCTGGCGGAGTTCGGAGTCTCCGAGGCCGATATCGCCGCCGCCCGCGTCGGGTCGGAGTGGCAGGCGCTCATGGAGCACCAGGACCGGCGCGCCGAGACCCTCATGCGCGAGGGCTTGGAGCTGCTGCCGCTGCTCGACCGCCGCAGCGCCCTCTGTGTCCGGGCCTTCGCGGGCATCTACCGCGGGCTGCTCGTGCAGATGCGCGGTCGCCGCTACGACGTCTTCTCGCAGCGCCCACAGCTCTCCGCGGTCGCCAAGGTGCGGGCGGTCGCCGCGCTGTGAGAACCCGTTTCGAAATGACGCCTCGTCGCCGGGGTGCGCTGGGCGAGCGCGAGGCAAGGACGAGTTCCTGCGGAACTCGTCCTTCTGATGCCATCCCCACCCACCCCGCGCTCGTAGCCGGAGGCTACGGGCGCAACCGAGGACGCCGCATCGCGCCGTCCAGCGCAGCCCGGCGGCTCAGGGCTTCGTTTTGAAACGGGTTCAGAAGTCGAGAGCCGTGGTGGTCGGCGGCGGCCTCGCGGGGCTCGCCGCGGCGCTCGAGCTAGCCGACGCGGGTCACGACGTCACCGTGCTCGAAGCGCGGCCGACGCTCGGCGGCGCCGTCCAGACCCTGCCGAAGCGCGAGGGCGATCCCGACCCGCCCCCGGACAACGGCCAGCACATCGCCCTCGGCTGCTGCGTGGAGTACCTGGGCTTCCTCGCGCGAATCGGTCAGGCGGCCTTGGTCCGCCGCGGACCGCTTGCCCTGCCCGTGATCGCCGAGGACGGGAGCGTCGAGCGGATCGTGCCAGGCGCGCTGGGGCTCCTGCGCTACGGCCACGTCTCGCTGCGCGATCGTCTCGCGATCGCACGGACGGCGCGCAGGCTCGGGCGGCTCGACCCCGCCGACCACGACGGCGAGACGTTCGCCGCGCTCTTGCGGCGCCTCGGCCAGTCGCAGGCGGCGATCGACCGCTTCTGGGACGTGTTCATCCGACCGGCCCTGAACCTGCGCTGCGAGGAGGTGAGCGCAGCCCCGGCCATCTTTACGGTGCAGACCGTCCTGCTGGGCGAGCGCGACGCCAGCGATCTAATCCTGCCCCTCGAGCCGCTCGGCGCCATGCACGGCGACGCCGCCGGCGCCGCGCTCCGGAAGCGGGGAGGAGTCGTCCGCACGGGCGAGCGCGTGACTGCGGTCGAGGAGGGCGTCGTCGCGCTCGCCGACGGCGGCCGCGTCGAGGCGGACCTCGTCGTTGTGGCCCTGCCGCCCGCCGAGAGCGCCCAGGTGCTCGGAGAGCCCGACCCGGGTCTGGAGGACTCACCGATCGTGAGCGCCCACCTCCTCTTCGACCAACCGATCCTCGGCTTCGAGCTGGCCGCGCTCCTCGGCAGCCCGGCGCACTGGATCTTCGACCGCGGCGCCTTGACCGGCCACCTGCCCGCGGGCGGCGGCCAATACCTCACGGTCGTCTCCAGCGGTGCTCCCGAGCTTCTCGAGGTGCGGGGGAAGGCCCTGGTCGACCTCCTCGCCGGCGAGCTGACCGCGAGGCTCGGCCCGGCAGTGCTTCTGTGGTCGCGCGTGAGCCGGGAGCCGGCCGCCACGTTCGCAGCGCTTCCCGGTACCGCCCCGCGCAGGCCCGGCGCAGACACGGGCCGCCCCGGCGTCGCTCGGGCGGGCGCCTGGACGGATACGGGCTGGCCCGCGACCATGGAGAGCGCCGTCCGCAGCGGCCGCGCCGCCGCCCGCTTCCTCCTGGTGTCGTCACGCGCGCCGGCGCCGGCGTGAGACACTTCTTAACCCTATGGGGCACCCCGCCCGCCTCCCGCTTTCGAGCGTAACGAGAATTCAGGCGCACGTGGTGCGCGGGACTGTGACGAGAGCGTGACGACGTGAGCGCCACCCGGGCACGGGGTCAGACGGCCGCGAAACGGCCCGCCGCGTCGGCGCTCGACCGGACGCTCGACCGCGCCGTCCGCCGACTTCTCTCGCTTCAGCGGCCGGACGGCTGGTGGGTCGGTGAGCTCGAGTCGAACGTGACCATGACCGCGCAGCACCTGTTGCTGCTCGAGTTCCTGCGCCTCAGAGACGAGGACACGACCCGCCGCTGCGCCAACGAGCTGCTCGCCCGCCAGCGGCCGGACGGGCTCTGGTCCATCTACTGGAACGGCGAGCCGGACCTCCCGGCGACGCTCGAGTCGTACGCGGCGCTCCGGCTGGCCGGGCTCGATGCCGATGACGAGCGGCTCGCCCCCGCGCGCCGCTTTTGCGAGGAACGTGGAGGCATCGGCGGGGCACGTGTGTTCACGCGCATATGGCTCGCGCTCTTCGGCCTGTGGCCGTGGGACGAGATCCCACAGCTTCCACCCGAGCTGATCCTCTTGAAGCCGGAGCTGCCGTTCTCGGTCTACGACTTCGCGTGCTGGGCGCGCCAGACGGTCGTGCCGCTCACCGTCGTCCTCCACTACCGGCCCGTGCGCAGCCTCCCTCCGGAACGCGCGTGCCACGAGCTCAACCTCGGCCCCGTGCCGCGAAAGCCGACGCTCGGCCTGCTCAGCGACCGCGCGCTGGCCTGGTATGCGGGCCGCTCCTTCCGGCCCGGCCGCGAGCGGGCGCTCGACCATGCCGAGCGCTGGATCATCGACCGGCAGGAGCTCGACGGCTCCTGGGGCGGTATCCAGCCGCCCTGGGTCTGGTCGCTGATCGCGCTCGCCTGCCGCGGACACGGGCACGACTCGCCGTACCTGAGCCGTGGCGTAGCTGGGTGGAAGCGCTTCCTGGTCGAGGACGGCGACCGCCTGCGCCCGGAGGCATGCCAGTCGCCGGTCTGGGATACGGGGCTCGCGCTCCTCGCGCTGCGCGCCGCCGGCGTCCAGACGGACGGGCCGGCGCTCCACCGTGCTGCCGAGTGGATTCTCGCAGAGGAGCTCCGGCAGCGTGGCGACTGGGCCGTGCGCCGGCCCGGCCTCGAGCCGGGAGGCTGGGCCTTCGAGTACGACAACGACCTCTATCCGGACATCGACGACGCCGCGATCGTCGCGCTGGCGCTGAAGCAGCTGGGCGTCGGCAAAGGCGCGATCGACCGGGCAAGCAAGTGGATGGCCGGGATGCAGTCGGCCAACGGCGGCTGGGGCGCGTTCGACGCCGACAACGAAGCCGAGTGGCTCTACAGGATCCCGTTTTGCGACTTCGGTGCCGTCACCGATCCGCCGTCGGTCGACGTCACCGCCCACGTCGTCGAACTGCTGGCGGGCGAGGACGGCTACGAGGACGTCGTTCGCCGCGGGATCGACTATCTGCTGGCCGAGCAGGAAGAGGACGGATCCTGGTTCGGCCGCTGGGGGGTCAACTACGTCTACGGAGTCGGAGCCGTGCTGCCGGCGCTCGAAGCGGCCGGGTTCCCAGCCGACCATCCGGCCATCCGCCGCGCGGTCGCCTGGCTCGAAGCGCACCAGAACGAGGACGGCGGGTTCGGCGAAGACTGCCGCTCGTACGACCTCGGCGAGGCGGGCTTCGCCTGGCGCGGGCGGGGCGAGTCGACCCCCTCGCAGACCGCCTGGGCGCTCATCGGCCTCGCCGCGGCAGGTGAGGCGGCCTCGCCCTGCGCCGAGCGAGCGGTCGCCTGGCTCTGTGAGACGCAAAGACAGGACGGCGGCTGGGACGAGGACTACTTCACCGGCACGGGCTTCCCCCGCGACTTCCTGATCAACTACCATCTCTACCGGGAGGTCTGGCCGGTCCTGGCGCTCGGGCGCGTCCGCCGCGCGCTGGATGCCTGACCGGCGGCCCTCGCACTCGCGGATGACGCCTGCGACGCTGCGCCGGATCACCACGTTCGCGGTTCCCCGTACTCGCCAGTACGGGCTGCGGGCGATCGCGGCGCCCGGCTTGGTCGCAGCCGCCCCCGCCGAGCGCGAGAACCACCCGCCAGGCATCACTGCGTGAAGGTCTACGTGAGCGGCGCCACGGGCTTCGTCGGGGGTCACGTCGCCCGGGAGCTGCGAGAGCGCGGCGCGGACGTGTCCGACGAGCGCGTCGACCTGCTCGACAGAGCCGGCCTCGAGCGCGTGGTCGCCGGCTGCGACGCGGTCGTGCACGTTGCCGCGCTCTACAGCTACGACGCGCCTCGGGAGGCGTTCGCGCAGGTTAACGTCGAGGGCACGCGGACGCTACTCGACGTCACCGGGAAGGCGGGTGTGCGGCGATTCGTCCATTGCTCGACCGCCGGAACCTGCGGTCCCGTGCCCGGCCGAGTGGCCACCGAGGCCGATACGCCCCCGCCCTGGGAGCTCGAAGTGCCGTACAAGCGCACCAAGCTCGCCGCCGAGGAGCTGGCGCTCGAGGCCGGCGCGGTCGTCGTCAACCCGACGACGCCGGTCGGGGAAGGCGATCACAAGCCGACGCCGACGGGGCGCATGATCGCGGGCGTCGCGCGCGGCCGGCTCCCGGGCTACGTCGCCACGACCGGGCTCAACATCGTCGACGTCCGCGACGTCGCCCGTGGACACGCGCTGGCGCTCGAGCACGGCGCTCCCGGGGAGCGCTACCTGCTCGGAGGCGTGAACCTCGGCCTGGGGGAGCTCTTCGCCGCGATCGCCCGCCTCGCAGGTCGTCCGCGGCCGCGCCTCCGGGTTCCGTATGCTGTCGCCGAGATGGCTGCCCTGGTCGGAATCGCCAACCGGGACGAGGTCCGGCTGGCCAGGCTGCCCATGTATTTCTCTTCCGAGAAGGCCCGCAGTACACTCGGCTACGAACCGGGCCCGGTGGAGCCCGCCTTGGCCCGCGCCGTCGCCGAGGCGCTCTCGAAGGGAGGAGCATGAAGTTTCCGCTTCGCAGCACCGTGCAGATCGGGCGCTACGTCGCCTC
>Ga0081538_10001782_pt1 | contig 21747 bp, 21 predicted proteins | sample TabmetS5T2R1_FD_71022 | JGI IMG/M metagenome (GOLD analysis project Ga0081538, IMG submission 71022) | Tabebuia heterophylla rhizosphere microbial communities from the University of Puerto Rico - S5T2R1 | ecosystem: Host-associated > Plants > Roots > Rhizosphere ...
GAGCGCGGTCAGGAGCTCCTCCGGCGTCCCCGCCAGGGCCGGATCGCCGGCCGCCAGCTCCTCGAGCTCGCGGGCCGCCGCACGCAGCGCCGCCGCCGCCCGGGCGTCGGCGGCGTCCTCGGGGCCGAGCACCGCCGCGGCGCGGCGATGAGGAGCGGTCCAGATCGCGTCCGCCTCCGCCACGATCGCCCCCAGGAGCTCCACGGGCCCGGCCGCCGCCGCCTCGGCGAGCGCGACGAGCGCGCCGTCGAGCGCCGCGGCTTCGAGCCGCGCGAGCGCGCGGCGCGCCTCGGCGGCGGTCTTGAGCTCGTGGCGGCGGACGTGGGCCTCGAGGCGGTCGGCGGTGTCGGGCTCGGCGAGGCGGCCCGGGGTGCGGAGCCAGGTCAGCAGGTCCGCGGCGGTGCCGCCCGGCAGGACGGCGCGGACGGCGGCGAGGACGCCGGCGCCCAACCTGGTGCGCGCGAAGCGCAGCCGGCGGTCGAGGCTGACCGGCACGCCGTAGCTCTCGAGCACCTGCCCGAGGACCTCCGCCTCGGCCGCGCCGCCGCGCACGAGCACGGCGATGTCCTCGGGCAGCACGCCGGCCCCGGTGAGCTCGAGCACCTCGGCGGCGACGAGCTCGGCCTCGGCGCGCTCGCCTCCGGCCTCGAGCAGCCGCACCGCGCCGTTCGGCGCGATCCGGCCGGCGTCGGGCTCGAACAGCCCACGCTCGAGGTGGTGCAGGGCGGCGCGGGCGGCCGGGGCGTAGTGCTCCGAGCGATCCTCGAGCAGCTCGTGGCGCTCGGCCAGCGGCTTGAGCAGCTCCACCGTCCCGGCACGGCCGGCGAACGCGGCGCGGCCGGGCTCGTAGGCGAGGGCGATGCAGACGTCGGCGTGCCGGGCGAGGGTCTCGACGGCGTCCCGCTGGAGCGGCGTGAGGTCATCGAAGCCGTAGAGGAAGACCGGCCGGCCGCCCCAGGCCGAGGGGCGCTCGCGCAGCGCGTCGAGCGCCGCCTTCGCGAGGCCCTCGGCGTCGACCGCGCCAAGGCGCTCGAGCCGCCGGTGGTACGCGGAGTAGAGGGCGGCGAGCTCCTCGGCGTGGGCCGGCGCCTCGCCGCCGGCGCTCCAGTCGCGGACCGCGCGCGTGAACCGCGCCGGGCCGACCAGCGAGCGCCCCAGCTCCGCGAACAGCGCGCCGGCGGCGGCCGCGAAGCCGGGCGCGGCGGCCGAGCGCTCCAGCACCTCGAGCCGCGAGTCCGCGACCGCGGCGCGCACGACCCGCTCGCGGGCCACGGGGCCGAGCGCGCGCTGGCGCACGCCGGTCGCCTCGGCGATGCCGCGGACGAGCCACGAGAACGTGGCCACCTCGGCGCCGACCACGATCCCCTCGGCGGCCAGCTCGCGCTGGTAGTGCTGGGCGTCGGCCGGCGTCGGCACGACCAGCACCGGCTCGCGCGGCAGCGCCGAGCGGAAGCGCTCGAGCACGGCGCCCGCCTTGGCCGCGTTGGCCGGGCCGGTGATCAGCGTGAGGGCCATGATGGACCCCACAGGGTCGCGCGCCGACCAGACGACTCGCCCGGCTCGCCCGCTCGCTGCGGAGTTTCGCGACGGCGCCGGCGCGCCGTGTCCTGCATGACTGGACGGATGTACGGGCCACGTTTGTGCCTCAAGTTGCGAGGCTGATGGCCGTTACCTCGGATTGGGAACAGCGCGACGGGAGCTCCGAGAGATGCCGCACCTTCATCTGCCGATCGACCACACGGACGCCGACCTCGTCCTTGCCGCCAACCTGGCCGAGATCGTCGGCAGCGAGGACCTCTACGTCACGTGGAGCCACGAGACCGGCGCGGGCGCGATTCCCGAGGTCGAGGCCGTGCTGGTGGAGGCGCACCAGATGAGCGCGTTCGCCGAGCTGATGGCGACCATCGGCGCCGGCTTCGCCGCGTTCTGGCGCGCGCTGCTCGGCCGCCCGTCAGCCGCCGCGGTCCACGAGGCTCCGGCGACCTCGCAGCGTCGCGGTGCGGGCGAGCCCTCGGTCTGAGCGCGGACCGGGGATGTAACGCCCCGTCGGGTTTGTGACACCCGGGCGAGGCCGGGAATCGGCCGCAGGGATCCCTCAGCGCCGCCGAGTGCTCGGTTTGTAAGCCGAGGGCTGACAAAGTGATCACTCGGCCGATCCGCCGGCCTCCCTACCCAGCCGAAGTTGTCCCGGCGCACCCGCTCAGGCGGCCTGCGCCGACGCCGCTTCCTCGCTCGCGGGCTGCTCCTCGCCCTCGGGCGGCTTGGCGCCCTCGCGGGCCCACGGCTCGTCGAACTCGACCCGCCACTTGCCGTCCTCGGTCTGCATCAGCGCCAGCCGCGCCCGGAACGAGCGTCCCGAGCGGCCCTTGAACCCGGTGACCGGCTTCTCGGTGCGCCCCGTCGCGATCAGCTCCTTCGCCACGGCGACCGGCAGCGTCTTGCCCGCCTTCGACTTCCAGATCACGAACCCGCACCCGGGATCCTCGCGCGACCAGCAGGAGAACCCCTTGCGGTTCTCGACGATGTCGCGCCCGCAGACCGGGCAGGGCCCCAGGTTGGCCCGCGGGATGCGGACCTCCTTGAGCTTCTCGTCCAGAACCCCGACCGTCTCGCGCGCGAACTCGGCGATGTCGCGCATGAACCGCTCGCGTGACTCCTCGCCCTCCTCGATCCGCCCCAGCCGGTGCTCCCAGTCGCCGGTCAGCGACGGCGAGGTCAGCGCGTGCTCGCCGAGGAACTTGACCACGTTGGTCCCCTTCTCGGTGCACACCAGCGACCGGCCCTCGCGCTCCACGTAGCCGACGTCGATCAGCCGCTCGATGATCGCCGCCCGCGTGGCCGGCGTGCCGATCCCGGAGTCCTTCATCGCCTCGCGCAGCTCCTCGTCGTCGACGAGCTTGCCGGCCGTCTCCATCGCGGCGAGCAGCGACGCGTCCGAGTACCGCCGCGGCGGCTTGGTCTCCTTCTCGAGCGACTCGACGTCGAGCGTCGTGACGTCCTCGCCCTGCGCGAGCTTGGGGAGCTGCTGATCGCCGCCCTCGTCGTCGTCGCTCGCCGACCCGTCGGCCAGTCCCTCGCCGTAGACGCCGCGCCAGCCGGGCACGATCAGGACGCGACCGCGGGTGCGGAAGACGTGCTCCGCCACCGTCGTCTCCAGCCGGGTGTTCTCGAACACCGCGTCCGGGTGGAAGACGGCCAGGTACCGGCGGACGACCATGTCGTACACGCGCCGGTCGTCGTCGCTCATCTTGTCGACCCGGTGCTCGCTCTTGGTCGGGATGATCGCGTGGTGGTCGGTGACCTTCGCGTCGTTGACCACGCGGCCGAGCGGGAGGACGTCGAGCCCCGTCACGTACGCCGCCGCGCGCGAGTACTCGCGCTGCGTCCCCACCAGCGAGGCGATCGGCTTGAGCTCCGGGACCATGTCGCCCGGCAGGAAGCGCGAGTTGGTGCGCGGATAGGTGAGCGCCTTGTGCTCCTCGTACAGCCGCTGCGCCGCCGCCAATGTGCGGCGCGCCGAGAAGCCGAAGCGCGTGTTGGCGTCGCGCTGCAGGGAGGTGAGGTCGTAGAGGAGCGGCGCGCGCTCCTTCTTGGTCGACTTCTCGAGCTTGGTGATCTCGCCCGGCTGATCGCGGACCGCGTCCACGATCGCGACCGCCTCCTCGGCGGTCTTGAGCCGCGGCTGGGCACCAGCGTGGTAGCGGCCGTGGTAGCGGCGGCCGGAGTCGCCGCCGACCGGCTCGAAGGAGGCGTCCACCAGCCAGTACGGCTCGGGCACGAACGCGCGGATCTCCTCCTCGCGGCGGGCGAGGATGGCGAGCGTCGGCGTCTGCACGCGGCCCAGCGAGACCGCGCCGTCGAACGAGGAGCGCAGCCGGATCGTCGCGGCCCGCGTGGAGTTCATGCCGACGATCCAGTCCGCCTCCGAGCGCGACCGGGCCGCCTCCTCGAGCCGCGAGAACTCCGTGCCCGGGCGCAGCGTCGAGAAGCCCTCCTTGATCGCCGCCGACGTCATCGACGACAGCCACAGCCGCTCGACCGGCTTGCGCGCCTTCGCCTTCTCGTAGGTCCAGGCGAAGATCAGCTCGCCCTCGCGGCCGGCGTCGCAGGCGTTGATCACGCCGTCGACGTCGTCGCGCTTGAGCAGCTTGGAGATCACCGTGAACTGCTTCTTCGAGCGCTCGTCGCGGACCACGAGCCGGAACTCGTCCGGCACGATCGGCAGGTCCGCCATCCGCCACTTCTTGTACTTGGGGTCGTACTCGTCGGGCTCGGCGAGCTGCACGAGGTGGCCGACCGCCCACGTCACGACGTGCGAGTCGGACTCGAGGTACCCCTCGTGCTTCTGGAACGCGCCCGGGAGCGCGCCGGACAGATCGCGCCCGACGGACGGCTTCTCGGCGATGACGAGTGTCTTGCCCATGAGGTCCGCGCAGGGTAGCTCAGCCACCGCACGGCCCGGTGGAGACCGGGCCCCCCGTCCCCGCGAGCGTGTCGCGCACGATCGCGTTCGGCACCCCGTAGCCGCCGCGCGGGCCGCTCGTGGTGGCGGCGAAGATCGTCGTGACCACGCGGCCGGCGCCGTCGACCATCGGGCCGCCCGAGTTGCCCGACCGCACGGCGCCGCGCAGGGACACGATCGTGCGCCGCACCGGCCCGCGGCCGTAGGCGTCCTGGGAGACCACCTCGCGCGTCTGGCCGAGCCGCCCCGCCCGCACGTCGTACGGCCCGTTCAGGGGGAACCCGAGGATCGCCGCCGAGGTGCCGGACTCCGGGTCGCGCGCGATGTCCAGCGCTGGCGCGTCGAGCCCCGGGACGCGCAGGACGGCGAGGTCGTTGCGCGAGTCGAACGCGATCGCCTGCGCGTCGAGCCCCGGCTCCTCCCCGCGCGGGAGCACGCGCGTGTCCTGCTGGCCCGCCACCACGTGCGCGTTGGTGACGACCACGCCGGGCGACGCCACCCACCCCGACCCCTCGACGCCCACCCCGCACGCCGTCCCGAGGATCTTGACCACGCTCTCGCGCGCCGCCGACACCTCCGGGTCGCGCGCGATGCCCGGCTGGGGGGCCGGCACCCGGGCCGTCGGGCCGTCGATGCGCGGGAACGGGTCGAGCGCGCGCAGGGTGTTGAGCAGCGGCCCGGTCGGAGGCAGCACCGCGTTGAGCTCGCGCAGGATCGCCGAGCGCTGGACGTCGCGCCGGATGTCCGGCCCCGCCCGCAGCGCGACCGCTCCCAGGACCCACGCCACCAACAGCCCGACGCAGGCCGTCAGGACGGCTCCCAACGCGCCATCCACGGCGGCGAAGGCGGGCGAGGAGAACCTGGCGCGCACGCGCGCGCCCACCCCCTCGAAGCTCGCCGCCAGCACGCCGCCGGCCACGATCGCGCCGACCAGCGCGAACGCCGGCGCCCACTGCGACTCGCGGCCGCCTTCCAGCACCAGCGGCGCGATCCGGGTCCCCAGCCAGGCCCCGGCCGCGAACCCGACGAGCGCCAGGACACCCGCGACGAAGCCCTGCGCCCAGCCGAAGAGGGCGAGCAGGACCACGGCGCCGAGGATCACCCAGTCGATGCCAGTCACGGGCCGCCGAGCCTACGGGGTCCGAAAGTCGGCCTACTCTTCCAGCGCGCCCATGGTCGTGTCCCAGCCCTCGACCACCCTGCCCAGGTCCTCCTCCCCGTCCAGGTCCCGCCGCCTGCGGCGGCTCGTCCCCCTGCTCGTGCTCGCGGTCGGGGCGTTCGCCGGAGGCCTGGTGGCGGGCGGCTCGCACGAGCCCGCCGAGCGCCGCCTGGCCGCGCGCTTCAGCGCCGCCTGGGAGCGCGAGGACTACGCGGCCATGCACGCGATGCTGACCACCCAGTCACGGTCGGAGACCTCGCTGCGGCGCTTCGCGCGCACGTACCGGCGCGCGCGCGTGACCGCCACGCTGACCCGGATGCGCGCCGGCCGGCCCGGCGACGTGCGCGACGACCAGGTGAGCGTGCCGTTCGCGCTCCGCACCAGCGTGTTCGGCGACCTCGAGGCGTCGGTCACGCTGCCGATGGCCGAGGGCGAGGACGGCGAGCCGGCCGTGGCCTGGGGCCCGCACCTGGTCTTCCCCGGCCTCCGGCCCGGCGAGCGGCTCAGCCGCAGGACCCGCATGCCCGAGCGCGAGCGCATCCTGGCCCGCGACGGCACCCCGATCGCCGAGGGCGAGTCGCGGCTGTCGGACCTCGACCCGCTCGCCTCGGAGATCGCCGGCCGCGTCGGGCCCGCGCCGCCGGAGCGGCTCGAGGAGCTGCGGGCGCGCGGGGTGCCCGAGGACGTCCCGGTCGGGCTGACCGGGCTCGAGCGCGAGTTCGACGCCCGCCTCGCCGGCAGCCCCGGCGGCGAGCTGCTGGCCGGCACACGGGTGCTGGCGGCGACGTCACCCAGGCCCGGGGAGAGCGTGCGCACCACGATCGACCCGGAGGTCCAGCGCGCCGCCGTGCAGGCGCTGGCCGGGCGCTATGGCGGGATCGCCGCAGTGCGCCCGCGCACCGGCGAGGTGCTGGCGCTGTCCGGGGTCGCCTTCTCGGCCCCGCAGCCGCCCGGCTCGGTGTTCAAGATCGTCACGCTCGCGGGCGCGCTCGAGGCGCGCACCGTCCGCCGCAACGAGCGCTTCCCGGTGCAGACCGCGGCCACGCTGGAGGGCGTCGAGCTCAAGAACGCGCACGGCGAGTCCTGCGGCGGATCGCTGACCGCGTCGTTCGCGCACTCCTGCAACTCGGTCTTCGCGCCGATGGGCGCCGAGCTCGGAGCACAGAAGCTGGTCGAGGCGGCCGAGCGGTTCGGCTTCAACGAGGATCCCGGGCTCGCCGGCGCCGCGCGGTCGACGATCCCGGCCGCGGGCGAGATCGGCGACGACCTGGCGGTGGGCTCGACCGCCATCGGCCAGGGCAAGGTCCTCACCACGCCGCTCCAGATGGCGCTCATCGCCGCCGCCATCGGCGAGGGCGGCCGCCGCATGCGGCCGACGCTCCTGCGCGGCGAGCGCACCGAGTCCAGCCAGGCCACGCAGCCCGAGACGGCCCGCTTCGTCGGCCGCGCCATGCGCGCGGTGGTCACGGACGGCACCGGCGTGGGCGCGGCGCTCGACGGCGTCGCCGTGGCAGGGAAGACCGGCACCGCCGAGCTGCGCTCGACGGTCAGCGAGGACCCCGTGCCGACCGAGCCCGGCGAGCCGGCCCCGCCGCCCGAGGACGACCCGACCGACACCGACGCCTGGTTCGCCGCCTACGCGCCGGCCGGCAACCCGAAGATCGCCGTCTGCGTGCTGCTCATCGCCCAGGGAGCCGGCGGCGAGGTCGCCGCGCCCGCCGCCGCCCAGGTCATCGAGGCCGGCGTCTAGAGGCGCGGAGCGCCGGTTACGGGCGCCTGGACGGCGACCGCCGATCTCAAGCGCGACGCCTGGATGGCGTCAAGGGCTACACATCCAGGTCGTAGGTGCCTTCCTCGCCGCCTCCGCCGTTCGAGAAGCGCAGTTCGAGCGGGCGGTTCTGGAAGGAGTCGTTCTTGATCTTGAAGAGCAGCAGCAGGCCCTGGATCGGGCCCTGACCGGCGGCCGAGCTGACCAGCGGGAGGACGGTCTTGGGCGGCACGTCGACCGGCTCGAAGGCGAACGGGTTGATGTCCGTGTCGATCGGGATCGGCCGGTAGACGTTGTCCTGGGTGTCGTGGATCTCCCAGTTGCTCGCTGCCGGGCGCGTCTCGGTCTCCGACGTGTTCTCGACCCGCACCCAGACGCCGAACCACGTCTCGTCCTCGGCCGGGGGCGGCGTGCTCTCCGGCAGGCCGATGAGGTACTCGCTGTCCTCGACGTCGTTCGGGTTCATGTACCGCGACATCTCGATCTGGTACTTGAGGCCGTTGATGTCGAGGTACAGGCCCTCGGTCTCGGCCGTCGTCACCACGCCGGTGCCGCTGCCGCAGCCGGCGGCGACGGCGACGAGCGCGAGGGCGATGACGGCGCGAAGGGGTCGCACGAGCCGGGAGTCTAGAGGCCCCCGACGGCCGGGCGCGCCCCACGGTCCTCGTTCTCCTCGAGGATCGACTGCAGGCGCCGCAGGGCCTTGCCGACCTTGCGCTTGAACCAGCCCTGCTGGCGGCTGATCGCCTCCATCAGGCGGTCGGTCGGCAGCGGCGGCTCGGTCTCGACCATGTACTCGACCTCGGTCCCGCCGCCGGGCGCGACGTCGAGCGTCCAGATCGCGGTCGTCTTGATGCGGTTGAACTTCCCGCCGCGGCCCACGGCGACGATCCGGTGCGGCGGCTCGACCACCACGAACGTCATGTCGGCCCACGCGAAGCGCTGGAGCGGGATGTCCATCCGGAACCGCGCGCCGGCGCCCTGGCCGACGGTGTCGATCCGGGTCAGCCGCCAGTCCTTGAGGTAGTGGTCGCTGAACTCGGAGTGGTTCGCGATGTCGACCAGGTACGCGAAGACCTCCTCGCGGGGCCGGCCGATCTTGACGGTGACGCTGACGGGGTCCACCGCCGCGGAAATATAGGTGCTCAGGCCACGCGAGGCCGCGCCCGGACGGCGCGCTGGTGCTCCGGGGAGCGCACCGACTCGGTGCGGCCCGGCGGCTCGCGGTGCAGCGGCCGGCAGAGCTCGCAGACCATCCGCTCGCCGTACATGTGGACGATCTCGCCGACCAGTGGCGTACGATGACAGTGGACGCAGCCGAGGCGCCGGGCGCTGAGCGCGCCTACGCTCTGGCGGAGGAGAGAAATCTCCACCAGGGGGTTGCGATGGCGGGTGAGCGCGAGCATGGTTTGAACGTGATTCGCGCCGGGCACGGAGTCCCCTCCATTGACCCGGTCCCTAAGATCGGAAGGCGGATCCATGGAACAACGCATGAGCGAAGCGGAGAACACAGGCCCGCTGGACGTCGGCGGCACGCAGGTCCCCGAGACCGCCGAGCCGGCGCGCCGTGAGCGGCCCTCGTGGGTCGACGACGCTCGCGCGGGCCTGACCGCCCCGGGCAAGTACCTCGCGTACGAGGAGAGCGGCCGCCACGTGGTGGTGGAGATCTCCCGCGAGTGGACGCGGATCGGGCGCTCGATGGCCGCCGACCTGCGGTTCGACGACGCGACGGTCAGCCGCCGTCATGCGCTGGTGGTCAACCAGGCCGAGGGCGTGCGGGTGCTCGACGACCGCTCGCTCAACGGCATCTACGTCAACGGCCGGCGGGTGGAGTGGAGCCCGCTCACGGACGGCGACGAGGTCTCGATCGGCCGCCACACGCTGTTCTTCATGGACACCGCGACCGTCGGGCCGGCGATCGCCACGCCCGCCGTCACGAGCGAGTAGCCCGGGCGCCCGAAGACGGGCGATATCGTGCTCGCCCTCTATGGCCGAGACGATCGCAGTCCTGTCGCTGAAGGGCGGCACGGGCAAGACCACCACGGTGCGGACTCTGGCCGACGTGCTGCGGCGCGTCGGGCTCGACGTCCTCACCATCGACCTGGACCCGCAGGGCAACCTCTCCGACTACTTCGACGTCCCGCCTGACGCGACGCCGACGATCGCCGACGTGCTGTCGGGCGACGCCAAGGCGAAGGCGGCCGTGCACGACGGCATCGTGCCGGCGACGCCGATCCTCGCCGAGGTCGAGCGCTCGCTGTCGGGCAAGATGGGCCGCGAGCTCGTGCTCCGGAAGGCCATCAAGGACGCCCGCAAGCAGCACGACGTCGTGCTCATCGACTGCCCGCCCGCGCTCGGGCTGCTCACCATCAACGGCCTGGTGGCCGCCGATTGGGCGCTGATCTCCTCCGAGGCGCAGTACTTCGCGCTGCAGGGCGTGCAGGGGGCGCTGGACGTGATCGAGCAGGCGAAGGACTTCTACAACCCCGATCTCGAGTGGCTCGGGGTGGTCATGAACATCGCCGACATGCGCACCGTCCACTCGCGCGATGCCTACGCGCAGCTCAGCGAGGCGTTCGGCGACAAGGTGTTCAGGACCGTCATCCGGTCCTCGATCGCGTACGCGGAGTCGGCCGAGCGGGGCCTCTCGATCCTCGACCACCGCCCCGACCTGGGCGCCGACTACCTCGCGCTCGCCGACGAGATCCTGGCCCGGATCGGGCTCCGGGACGCCCGCCGGGCGCTGAAGCCGCTCCTGGCGAGCTGACCGGCGCGCAATACTGAGCGGCATGCGGCCGCGCACGACGCTGCTGGTCGTGGGGACCGTCGCCGCCCTGGCGGGCTGCGGCGACGACGCCGCGCCCCCTCGTGCCGCCGAGGAGCCGCCGTTCGCCGTCGTCGAGGCGTCCGGCGATGCTCCCGCGCCGGCCGAGGAGGAGACGGCGCCCGAGCCGCTGCACCGCTACCGGACGGCGGCCGTCATGCGGCGCACGACCTTGCGGGCCTCGCCCGCCGGCCGGGTCGTGGCGCGGATCGGCGTCAAGAGCGAGTTCGGCTCGCCCCGGGTCCTCGCGGTGAGCGGCGAGCGGGACGGGTGGCTGCGCGTGACGGCGTCCGAGCGGCGGAACGGCGAGCACGGCTGGATCCGCGCCACGGCGGCGAAGTTGAGGGGCACGAACGTCTGGATCCGCGTCGACCGCTCGCGCCGGACCGCCGCGCTGCGCCGCGGGAGCAAGGTGCTGCGGCGGTTCCCGGTGGCCGTCGGACGGCCCGGCACCGAGACCCCGCTCGGCCGCTTCGCGGTCACCGACATGCTCGTGACCAACAACCCCGACTCTCCCTACGGCTGCTGCGCGGTCGCCCTCTCGGGCCACCAGACCAAGCTCCTGCCCGGCTGGCCGGGCGGGGACCGGCTGGCGATCCACGCGACGCCGAACCCGGAGACGATCGGCCAGGCCGCCTCGCTCGGCTGCATGCGGGCCCACACCGGCGACATCCGCGCCCTCATGCGGCGGGTGCCGCTCGGCGCCCCGGTCGTCATCGTGGCCTGACGACGCGCATCGTCACCCGGCCTGGATCGTGAGGCCGTCCGGCGCGAACGGGACGGCGGCCACCCGCGCCCAGCCGCCGGCTTCGCGCTCGAGCCGCTCGACGACCTCCGCGGCGCCGCTCGACCGCACCCAGACGAGCACGGACGGCCCGGCGCCGGAGATCGTCGCCCCCAGCGCACCGAGCGACGGCGCGCGCTCGACCAGCTCCATCGAGCGCGGGTAGAGCGAGGCGCGCCGCGGCTGGTGGAGGCGGTCCTCGAGGCCGCGCGCGACGAGGTCGAGGTCGCCGCGGGCGAGGCCGAGCACGAGCAGGCTCGAGCGGGCGACGTTGAACACCGCGTCCCCCATCGGGATCTCGGGCGGCAGCGCCGCCCGCGCCTTCGCGGTGCGGACGGCGCGGTCGGGGACGACGAGGACCGCGGAGAGCCCCGGCGGCGGGTCGAGCCGTTCCGCGCGGGCGCCCGCGCAGACCACGAAGCCGCCGAGCAGCGCCGCGGCGGCGTTGTCGGGGTGGCCCTCGAGGCGGGCGGCGTGGTCGAGCAGGTCGGTGCCGCCGCCGTTGAGCGCGTCCGCCGCCGCCAGGCCCGCGACGTAGGCCGCCGCGCTCGTCCCCAGCCCACCCGAGAGCGGAATGTCCGACGTGATCGTGAAGCGCACGCCGGCCGCGGGGCGCAGCGAGTCGAACGCCCGCACGCACAGGTTCCGCCGGTCGCGCGCGATCGCGAGGTCGGTCCGGACCTCGAAGGCGCCCGTCTCCTCGACCACGAGCTCCATGTGCATGCCGAGCGCCGCGGCGAGGACGTCGAACCCCGGCCCGAGGTTGGCCGACGACGCCGGCACCCGCACGCGGACCGAGCTCATCCGAGCACGGCGCGCTCGACCGCGTCCATGTCCGGCTCGCACGGCACCACCGAGCCGGCGTGGGCGAGCGCGGTCTGGGGGTCCTTGAGGCCGTGGCCCGTGAGCACGCAGACGACGCGGTCGGCGCCCTGGGCGCCATGGGCGAGGACGCCGGCGACGCTGGTCGCCGACGCCGGCTCGCAGAACACGCCCTCGTTCGCGGCCAGGAAGCGGTAGGCCTCGAGGATCTGCGCGTCGGAGACGGCCCGCACCGCGCCGTGCGAGGCGGTCATGGCCGCCATCGCCTCCTCCCAGCGCGCCGGGTTGCCGATCCGGATCGCGCTCGCCACCGTCTCCGGCGCCGCCACCGGCTCGCCGCGCACGAGCGGCGCCGCGCCCTCGGCCTGGAAGCCGAGCATCATCGGCCGCTCGCCGACCTCCTGGAAGCCCTTCCAGTACGCCGTGATGTTCCCGGCGTTGCCGACCGGGATCGCCAGCGCGCCGATCGAGCCGAGCTCCTCCGCGACCTCGAGCGCCGCCGTCTTCTGCCCCTCGAGCCGGAACGGGTTGACCGAGTTGACCAGCGCGATCGGGTGCCGCTGGACGAGCTCGCGCACGAGCTTCAGCGCCTCGTCGAAGTTGCCGCGCAGCGCCACCACGCGCGCCCCGTGCATGAGCGCCTGGGCGAGCTTGCCGGTCGCGATCTTGCCCTCGGGCACGATCACCGCGCCGGTCAGCCCGGCCCGGGCCGCGTAGGCGGCGGCCGACGCCGCCGTGTTGCCGGTCGAGGCGCAGATCACCGCCTCCGCGCCCTCGCGCACGGCCGCCGACACCGCGCAGGTCATCCCGCGGTCCTTGAACGAGCCGGTCGGGTTCGCCCCCTCGAGCTTGAGCCACACCTCGCAGCCGGCGCGCTCGGAGACGCGCTCGGCCAGGACCAGCGGCGTCGAGCCTTCCGACAGCGAGACGACCGGGTCGTCCGGCCCGAACGGCAGCCGGTCCCGCCACCGCTCGATCAGGGCGGGTGGGCGCGGAGTCACCGCATCGTCCCTCGACGGTGCTGCCGCGCGATCACGTGAACTCCTCGTCGATCACCCGGATCGCGCGCGGGGCGGAGCGGATGAAGTCGAGCTGCCCGATCAGCCGCACGGCGGCGTAGAAGCGCGACTCGAGCAGCGGATGGAGGATCAGCACCAGGCGCGCGTTCTCGCCCAACCCCTTCTGCACGACCGAGCGGATCGAGGCGCCCTGCATGCCGAGCAGCTCGGCGACCTGGGCCAGCACGCCCGGCCGGTCGGCGACCTCCATGTGCAGGTAGAAGGCCGACTCGATGTCGTTGACCACGGGCAGGGCCTCGGTCGTCTCCGGCGTCGAGGCCGGCGGGATCATGGCCGACACGACATCGCCGAGCACGGCGGTCGCGGTCTGCGGCCCGCCCGCCCCCGGCCCGCTCAGCGTCACCTCGGTGATCGCATCCGACTCGACGGTGACCGCGTTGAACGGCCCGTGGACCGAGGCCAGCGGATGCCCGGCGTAGAGGAAGGCCGGGTGCACGCGCACCGAGATCCCGCCGTCGACCCGCTCCGCGGTGCCGATCAGCTTCAGCCCCAGCCCGAGCTCCTTCGCGTACTCCATGTCCTCGGCCGTCAGGTGCTCGATGCCCTCGTAGACGACCTGGTCGAGGTGCACCGGGGTCGAGAACGCGAGCCGCGCCAGGATCGCCATCTTGGCCGCCGCGTCCTTGCCGGTCACGTCGTCGGTCGGATCCGACTCGGCGTAGCCGAGCGCCTGCGCCTGGCCGAGCGCGTCCTCGTACGTGAGCCCGCGCGCCGCCATCTCGCTGAGGATGTAGTTGGTGGTGCCGTTGACGATGCCGTGGATGCGCTCGACGCGCGCCGCCGCCAGCGACTCCTGCAGCACGCGGATGACCGGCACCACGCCCGCCACCGCGCCCTCGAAGCGGAGCTGCACGCCGTGCTCGCGCGCACAGGCCCACAGCTCCTCGCCGTGCGCGGCCAGGAGCTGCTTGTTGGCCGAGACCACGTGCCTGCCCGCCCGCATGGCGCGCAGCACGTACTCGCGCGCGGGCTCGATGCCGCCGATCAGCTCGACGATCAGGTCCGCGCCCTCCAGCACCTCCTCGAACGACCCGCGCGAGCGCGTGAGGACGCCGCTGATCTCGGGGCGCAGGCCGGTGATCGGCACGATCGCGTCCGCGCGGTCGCCGAGCAGCTCGGCGAACGCCGCGCCCACGGTGCCATGGCCGAGCAGGCCGACCCTAAACGTCGCGGCCACCGAGCTCCTCGTACGTCTCGCGCCGGACGACGACGCGCGCGTCGCCGTCGGCGCAGAAGATCACCGGCGGCCGCGGCACGCCGTTGTAGTTGTTCGCCATCGCGTGGCCGTAGGCGCCGGTGACCGGCGTGACGAGCACGTCGCCGGGCCGCGGGTCCGGCAGCCGGACGTCGCGCACGAGCACGTCGCCGGACTCGCAGTGCTTGCCGACCACCGTGCACACGTCGCCGCCTGCGCCCATCCGGTCCGCGAGCGCGGCCTCGTACGCGGCGCCATAGAGCATCGGCCGCAGATTGTCGGACATGCCGCCGTCCACCGCCACGATGCGCTCGCCGGCCGCGCCCGGCTTGACCGTCTCGACCCGGTAGAGCGTGACCCCCGCGTTGGCCACGAGCGAGCGTCCCGGCTCGAGGACCAGCGACTTGCCCGCGCCCAGTTCGGCATGGGCGGCGGCGACCATCTCGCGGACCCAGGTCTCGGGCGAGGGCGCGTCGTCGCCCGCGACGTAGCGGACGCCGAGCCCGCCGCCGAGGTCGTAGACGTCGAAGTCGCCGACGCGCGCGAGCGCGGCGACGGCGCGCCGGTAGGGGTCGAGCGAGCGCAGCTGGGAGCCGATGTGCATGTGCAGCCCGGCGACGTCGATCCGGTCGGCGAGCGCCCGCGCGACCTCCGGCGGCATCCCGAACTTCGAGCCCGCCTGGCCGGTGAGGATGTGCTCGTGGGTGTCGGCGTCGACGCCCGGGACCACGCGCAGGAGCAGCCGCGGCCCGCCGCCCAGGGCGAGGAGCCGGTCGGCCTCGACCTCGTTGTCGAGCACGACGGTGCCGACCCCTGACTCGAGCGCCATCTGAAGCTCGGCCTCCGACTTCGCGTTCCCGTGCAGGTAGAGCCGCTCAGGGGCGAAGCCCGCGCGGAGCGCCAGGTGCAGCTCCCCGCCGGAGGCGACGTCGCAGCCCAGCCCCTCCTCGGCGAACACGCGCAGCACGGCCGTGCACGGGAACGCCTTCGAGGCGAAGACGACCTCGCCCGGCCCGTCGTGCGCCGCCGCCAGCGCGGCCACGAGCTCGCGCGCCCGGGCTCGCAGGTCCACCTCGGCGACCACGTAGGCGGGCGTGCCGAACTCGCGCGCCAGCTCGCGCGCGTCGCAACCGCCGACGCTCAGCACGCCGCCCTCGACGGACGAGTCCTCTGGGTACACGACGGGGCAGCTTATGCGCGAGCGGGAGCCGGAGCGGGCGCCGGGCGGCGGACCCAGAGCCAGATCCCACCCGCGGCCATCATCACGATCGACAGCAGCTGCGGCTGCGTGAGGCCGAGGAGGACCTCGTCGTTGCGGCGCACGAACTCGACGAGGAAGCGCTCGGCGCCGGCCAGCACGAGGTAGAGGGCGAACAGCGTGCCCGGCTGCCAGCGATGCCGCCAGCGCCAGAGAAGGAGGGCGACGAGGCCCATGGCCAGCGTCTCGTAGACGGGCGTCGGGTGGACCTCCTCGGTGGTCGGCACGGTGCCGTTGGGATACGCCATCGCCCACGGGCCGTCCCAGGGGATGCCGTAGTCGCCGTCGCCCGCGAGCTGGCAGCCGATCCGCCCGATCGCGTAGCCCGCGGCCAGTGGCACGGCCGCCACGTCGAGCATCTGCAGCGTGAGGAAGTTGCGCCGCCAGGCCCAGAAGAGGACCGCCGCGGCGCCGCCCAGCGCGCCGCCGTACCAGACCAGACCCGCGCCGGAGAAGAGGCTGCCGAGCAGGTCGTCCTTCGCCTCCGACCAGTTCTCGGCGACCCACCAGAGGCGCGCGCCGACGACGCCGCCGACGAGCGCGGCGAACACCATCTCGTACGCCCAGTCGACGGGCTTGCCGATCTCCTTCAGGAAGCGCGACGCGGCCAGCCCGGCCACGACGAACGCCAGCCCCAACATGAGGCCGAACGTCTGGAGCGTGATCGGTCCGAGGTCCAGCTCAGGCTGCATCCCGCCTCACAGGCTAGCCGTGTGAACAGCGCGCGCTACAGGTATCCGAGCGGGTCGACGGGCGACCCGTTGATCCGGACCTCGAAGTGCAGATGCGGGCCGGTGCTGTTGCCCGTGTTGCCCGAGTTCCCGATGACCTGCCCCTGGCTCACCGACTGGCCGACCGAGACGCCGATGCTCGACTGGTGGCCGTAGCAGGTCGACAGCGAGCCGCTGTGCTGGATGCACGTGTAGTTGCCGTAGCCGCCGACCCAGCCGGCGATCGCCACCCGGCCGCCGTCGGCGGCGCGCAGCGGCGTGCCCTCGGGCAGCGGGATGTCGATGCCGGCGTGCAGGCGGCCCCAGCGCATGCCGAACGGCGAGGAGACCGACCCGTTGGCGGGCCAGATCAGGCTGCCCGAGCCCTGCTTGATCGGCCCGGCCACCTGGGAGGAGCCCTGCAGCTTCGCCAGCACCGCCGCCTGCTCGCGCTCGAGCGCCTCGACGTGGTCCTCGAGCTCATGCCGGCTCGAGCGCGTGTTGGCGAGCAGCTCGGCCTTGCCCGCCCGGGCCGTCGCGTAGTTGTCGCGACGCGAGACGAGCTGGCCCTTGACGGTCTGGATCTCGACCACCCGGGCCTCGATCGCGCGGGCGACCTCCTCGGCGCGCTTCTCCAGCCGGTCGAGCTTCTGGGCCGTGGCGATCGACTCGGCCTTCGCCACCCGCACGCGCGAGATGATCCGAGAGTCCTGCTGCGAGGTGCGCTCGAGGAACTCCGTGCGCTCGAGCAGGTCGGCGAAGCCGTCGGCCTCGAGGACGACGGTCACGACGTCGGGCGTATCCTCCTTGTAGAGCTGCACGAGCCGGTTGGCGAGCTCGACGCGCGCCTCGGCGAGCCGGGTGCGCAGCCGCGCGAGGTGCAGCCGCTCGCGGCGCAGGTCCTCCTGGATCTGCGCGAGCTCCGCGCGCTTGGCCGCGAGGTCGGCCTCGAGCCGCACCTGCTTGGTCTGCAGCACCGTGATGTCGGCCTGAAGGCCGTTGATCTTGTGCGTGAACGCGCTGATGTCCGAGGTGAGGACGCGCTCCTTGCCCTTGTGCGCCTCGATCTGGTCGCGCTTGCGGTCGATCTTGTTCTGGAGCTCGTTGGCGCTCTGCCCGCGCGTGCCGAGCGGCAGGACGGCCCACAGCGCGAACGGCAGTGCCGCCACCAGGAGCAGGAGGCTGAGTCGTCGACCCATGCGGCGGGCCATGCTAGGCGCCCTCCCGCCGGGACTCCAGGACGACGCGCCTCGTTATGGAGCGTGCAACGAATCCTGCAGCTTGCAGGGCTTTTCCCCCGGTGTGCGACGGCATCGAACTAGGTTCCCTTCGCCGACATCCGGTCGGTCTCGGACGGCGCCGTCCGGGCGCCGATGGCATGCCTACGGGGTTAGCTGACGGGCTCGCGACGTGCGCTACGCGGCCATCAGGCCGCGATTCGCCCCGGTACTGCCTCGGTTCCCCCGCTCCACGGACTGGTCATCCGCGGACTCGGCGAGCGGCAATCTATCAGCGCGCCCGGCCTTAAGAACCCGCTCATCCGGTTCTGCCACCATTCCGGTCACAGATGCCCAGACCCACTTCTTTCGGCAAGGACACCGGGCTCCAGGTCCGGATGACGGTGACGATGTTCCTGCTCGGACTCGTCTACGTCGCGCTCATCGTCACGCTGCTCGCGGTCGGCGCCAACGGGATCACCGTGGCGATCATCGCCGGCGGCCTCGCCGCGCTGAACCTGTTCGCGTCCGACAAGCTCGCGCTCGCCGCCATGGGCGCGCGCGTCGTCACGCCGCAGGAGGCGCCCCAGCTGCACGCCATGATCGAGCGGCTGTGCGTTCAGGCCGACCTGCCGAAGCCCAAGGTCGCCGTGGCCAACACCCGCATGCCGAACGCGTTCGCGCTCGGCCGTTCGCCCAAGTCGGCGACGGTGTGCGCCACCACCGGCATCATGGAGCTGCTCAGCCCCGCCGAGCTCGAGGGCGTGATGGCGCACGAGCTCACGCACGTCGCCAACCGCGACGTGCTGGTCATGACGCTGGCCGGCTTCTTCGCCACGATCGCCGCCTACATCGTCCAGTTCGGCTTCTTCTTCGGCGGCGGCGGCTCGATGGGCGATGACGACGACAACCCGAGCTTCCTGGTGCTCCTGCTCGTCTCGCTCGTCGTCTACGTGGTCTCCTTCCTGCTCATGCAGGCGCTCTCGCGCTACCGCGAGTTCGCGGCCGACCGCGGCGCGGCGATCATCACCGGCCGCCCGAGCGCGCTCGCCTCGGCGCTGACCAAGATCTCCAGCGGCATGAACCGAATCCCGCAGAAGGACCTCCGGGCCGCGGGCGAGCTGCAGGCGTTCTTCATCTACCCGGCCGCGCACGGCAAGGTCTCCGGCCTCTTCGCGACGCACCCGCCGATGGAGAAGCGGATCGCCGCGCTCGAGCGCCTCGAGTCGCAGCTGCAGGGCCAGATCGCGGCGTAGGTCCCGCCCACCCGCCCCCAGCCACCCATGGGCTTCCTCGACATCCTCCGCGGCAAGCGCGAGCTCAAGCAGCCCGCGCCTGACCGCCTGTTCGCGATGTCGACGGCGTACGTGAAGCTGGAGATGGAGCTCAACCAGACGACCACCGGCAAGGCCGCGATCGTCTTTCAGCCGCTGGCCACCGCCGACTTCGAGCAGCTCGTGCGCGACATGGAGGAGATCGTCCGCAGCACCGGCTCGGAGAACCAGGGCAGCGTCGAGAGCAGCGACGACGAGCACGGCTACCGCTGGATGATCATCGGCGACCCCGACTTCGAGGACCTCGTGGTCGGCGTCAACGCGGTCTCCAACGAGATCCAGGGCGGCGGCTACGGCGACCGCATCCTCGCCGCCGTGTTCGCGTTCCGCGACGAGCGCGGCAAGCCGCTCTACTGGATCTACAACTACAAGCGCGGTGCGTTCTACCCGTTCGTGCCGGCCGGCGGCGACCAGCAGCGCGACAACGAGCGCGAGCTGCGGCTGAAGGCCCAGATCGGCCAGGACCTCCCGGTCGAGCCCGAGCTCGAGCGGTGGTTCCCGCTCTGGGGCATTCCCATCTGACGTCTTTGCGCAGACATTCTTCAGTGGTTGGAGTTGTCTGACAGAAGACACCGCTCGGACGACGGGTTTCTCCCGAAATCCCTGCAAAGAGCCTGAAACGGCTCGGTTTGCACCGGATCCCGGTGCCCCAAGGGCTTGACTTCCGGAGCGCGCCCCCGCGACGGCCGGTACGTTCGGCCGGTACCCCAACGGCGGCTCGAAGGCGGGGACGTCCGGACTGCACGTCTGTGTCGCCCTCCCGGCAAGGTCACACTCGTCGCGCATCCTCCTTCACGCGACGCCCGCCTTCGTTCGCCGCCCCCGGGGCGGAGCTAGCATTCGTGCGGCCGTCCGACGAATGGAGGAGCTCATGCCGCGCGCGCTCATGATCACCGGCGACGCCGCCGAGGACCTCGACGCCATGTACCCGCTGTACCGCCTGCGCGAGGCGGGCTGGGAGGTCGACGTCGCGGCGCCCACCCGGCGCCCCGTCCAGCTCGTCGTGCACGACTTCGAGGAGGGCTTCGACGCCTACTCCGAGAAGCCCGGCCGCCGCCTGCCGGTCGACCTCGCGTTCGCCGAGGTCGACGCCGAGCGCTACGGCGCGCTCGTCATCCCCGGCGGCCGCGCGCCCGAGTACATCCGCACGGATCCCGACGTGCGCCGCATCGTCGAGCACTTCTTCGCCAACGACCTGCCGGTCGGCACGGTCTGCCACGGCCCGCAGGTGCCCGCCGTCTACGGCCTCCTGCAAGGTCGCCGGACCGCGGCGTTCCCGCCGCTGCAGGGCGACATGGAGAACGCGGGCGCGACGTTCGTCGACGCGCCCGACGTCGTCGACGGCAACATGGTCTCCTGCCGCGGCTGGCCCGACATGCCGGAGTGGTCGCGGGCGTTCATGGCCGTGCTGGATCGGGCGGCAGTGCCTGCGTGAGTTGGTCGTCCGCCGGCGAACGTCGACGGCGGGCATTGAGGGAGGCGGGTCCGGCGGGGGTTCATTTCGTTCCTCTTCGCGCCTGCCGACAGCCGCGGGGAACGAAACGCACCGTGGAGGTGCGAAACGTTCCGCGGGGCGCGAACGACGAGGTCCGGGGAACGAAATGCACCCTTGCCTCCCCCACCCAGCGCAGTTGACGTGCGCTACCCGAAGCGCTCCTCGATCCAGCGCACGGCGAACCCCACCAGCTCCCGCGCCGGGAACAGGTGGCACTCCGCGGCGCCCACCGTCCCGCGCACACCGACGCCCGCCGCAAGCGCCTCCCGGGCGATGACCTCGAACTCGTCCGCCTCCAGCCCCAACGACTCGTACGGGTACGCGCCGCGCGAGGTGTCGATGTCGGTGAACGACCGCATCGTGCCGTCGGCGAGCGCGATCTCGTAGGTGACTGTGCGCTTGCCCGGCACGCGGGCGATCGCCTCGGCGTGGTGCAGCAGCGTCACCGTCTCCAGCGGGGCGCCGAGCATGAGCACCTGCCCGCCGGCCGCGACGAGCCGGGCGAACGGGCTGCCGGCGCCGTAGCCGTCCTCGTGCGGGGCGGTCAGCCACTCCGCGCGCGGGCCGATCGCGACCACGCTCGCCTCCGGGTGCGGGCTGCGCACGGCGCCCGGCCAGGTCCGCACGCGCTCGGGGATGCGGCCGTAGTCGGGATCCACCTCGCCGGTGGCGGGATCCCAGCGCGGCGGCTCGGCGCGATAGGCCTGCCGGTACGCCTCGGGCCGGTCCTCGAGCGTGTAGACGTGGTCCGCCCACGAGGCGTAGGCCATCAGCGTCCCGTCCGGCCCGAGCGCGTCGAGCAGTGCCCGGACCACCGTCTCGCTGCCTCCGACCACCCAGCCCAGCGCGCTCATGCGCGTGTGGACCATGACGACCCCGCGAGCTCCCAGGCGGCGGAGGTCCGCCGCCAGGTGCGAGCGCGTGACCGCGGCGCTAATCGGGGATCAGACCGTCGCCGGTGAACTCCGCCGCCGCCTCGACGAACGAGATGTCAGGCGGCGGCAGGATCACGTCGGACTCCTCGAGCTCGTCCTCGTCGAGCGGTGTGCCGCTGCGGCGCACGAGGTCGAGCATCGACTCGAACACCTCGTGGAAGCGCTCCTCGTCGCCTGCCTCGACGGCGGTCACCGCGTCGTTGTCGAGGTCGTTCAACTCGTCGGAGGCCTCCTCCGGCAGCCGGTACTGGCTCTCGGTCGCGATGCGGACGATCACGCCTCGCGCTCCTTCTCGCCCGGCTCCAGCGACTGCTGGGGCGGCGAGCCCGAGCCGAGCTCGGCCTTGAGCCGCTCGAGGTCGTCGTCGACGGCGCTCTGGGAGGTGAGCTCGTGCAGCTCGCGGTCGATGTCGTCCTGGCCGGCGTTCAGCGACAGCTGGTCGTCGAACGCACCGGCGGCCTCGAGCTCGTCCATGGCGTTGGCCCGCGCGCGCATGTCCTCGGTCTTGTCGAGCGCCCGCTGCATGGCCATGCCGACGTCGGCCATCTCCTCGCCGACGCCGCTGGCCGCCTCGGAGATCTTCACGGAGGCCTCGGCGGCGGAGTACTGCGCCTTGATGACCTCCTTCTTGGTGCGGAACTGGTCGATCTTGGAGCGCAGCTTCTGCTCCTTCTCGATCAGCGACGCCTGCTGCGACTCGAGCTC
>Ga0081538_10001783_pt1 | contig 21737 bp, 26 predicted proteins | sample TabmetS5T2R1_FD_71022 | JGI IMG/M metagenome (GOLD analysis project Ga0081538, IMG submission 71022) | Tabebuia heterophylla rhizosphere microbial communities from the University of Puerto Rico - S5T2R1 | ecosystem: Host-associated > Plants > Roots > Rhizosphere ...
CCACGATGGAACCTCCAAGCGTCGAGCCGAGGCTCCAGTGGCCGGGACCGGTCAAGCAGCCCCAGCAACCATCAGAGGCCGCCGACGCTATGTCTGGGCCGCGAGATCGCTCCAGAGCGGGCAATCGGGCGCTTCCACCGAGCCTGCGGGCGTCAGCTCAGTGGCGCGTGACGAGGAGCGACCAAGGACCGCAGAACACCGAATACGCGCTCGCGGTCCTCGGCTCTGGCCGCGTCCTGCCGGTTCTCTAGGCGGGTAACACACCGGAGGACGTCGTCCTGATGTGCGGTCTCCGGGGACGAAGTTCGCCGTGGCCACTCGTGCCAGCACGAGCGGCTGCTGGGGGGTACCACGCTGGAGTCGAGGTGTGAGCCTGTTGGCCGTAAGACGACGCGAGGAGGAGGATTGGGGTGTGCCTTCCTTGCGTGGCGCTGCCTTGACGTGGGGGCGCGCCGAGCTCCGGCGCAACTGGCGCCGCGAGGTGCTCGTCGGGCTCCTCGTAGCGGCAGTGGCGGGCATCGTCATTGCGACTATCGCAGGTGCTAGGCGCACGGACACCGCAGTCGCCCGCTTTGCAGCCGCGGGAAGATTCGACGCTGTCGTGTCTGCGGAGCCCGATGTGCTCGCTGCTGCGACGGCCCTGCCTCAGGTCGAGCGCCACGGGCTGTTTACCTTCGTTTCCCTGGCCGTGATTGGCCCGCCGGGTCATCTGCCGCAGGACGGCCCAGTCGCCACGGTCTCCGACCCCGGCCCCGAGGAGGCGTTTCTCGAAGGGGTGATCCTGGTGGACGGCCGTATCCCGAACCGAGACAAGCCGGATGAGATCGCGGTCGATGAGTCGGCGGCCCGTCACCGCAACCTGAGGGTTGGTGACGAGATCACCCTTCGACCGGTCAGCTTCGAAGACGGCCGTCCGACTGGCCCGGAGTCGTTGCAGGTGACCGTGGTTGGAGTCGTGCGAGCGGTGCAGGACCTCGACTCGGATCGTGTCGGTGTCGCGCAGCCCACGTTCAGTGCTACCGACGACCTGCATCTCACACCCGCGTTCCTCGCTGAGTATCGCGAGGTGCTCGAGTACTACAGCAGTGCGGTCGTCTATCTCAAGGCTGGCCATGACGACCTACCCGCCTTCAGCGACGGTGTTCGACAGCTCAGTGGCGGCGAGGCCGACGTTGATACCGATCCGAGCGATGTGACGGCACCTGCGAAGAACGCCCGTGCGTCGGCGCGTGTTCAGGCGGTGGCGCTCCTAGGGGTGGGTGCGGCTCTCGGGTCGGCGGCGCTGCTGCTCCTGGGCCAGTGGCTCCGACGGCAAGCGCTCCTCGACGAGGATCGCCGCCGCATTCTGCGGGCGCTCGGGTTCACCTCCCGCGACCTGTTGACGGCGGACTTTGTGCGAGCCTTGGGAGTAGGGATGGTCGCGGCAGTCGGAGCCGGTGCGATCGCGGTGGGCCTATCCCCGTTCTTCCCGATGTCCACGGCCCGCCGAGCAGAGATCGACCCGGGCATTACTGTCGACTGGCCGATCGTTTGTCTCGGGGCCGCGACAGTGCTGGCGGCGGTCGTTGTCCTCCATCTGGCGGCGGCGCGGAGCCCCGCACGCCGGGAGGGCGTCCGGCCCCACGCGGTTGACCCTTACATGGGTGGAGGGGAATCTCTGCGCGCGGGATTTCTGAGCAGGGTGGGTGCGCCGGTGGCCGTCACAACCGGGGTCCGCATGGCGTTCGAGCCGGGCCACGGCGCCTCCGCGGTCCCGGTGCGGTACGGCACCGGACTCGCGATCGTCTCGGTTGTGGCCTTGACTGCGGCCACCGTTTTCGCGGTGAGTCTGGACGACTTCGTCGGCTCGCCCACATCGCAGGGCTGGAACTGGGACGCCGCTGTGACAGTCGACCCCTCAGCGGGGCCACCGACTTCGGTCCTGGACGAGCATCCGGAGATCGCCGAGGCCGCCCTCGGTACTCTCGGCACGTTCCCCGCTGCGACGGCGAACACCACGCTCGCGGTGCTCGCCCTGGAGCCGCTACGCGGTGAGCTGCTTCCGAGCATCACCGCCGGTCGCCCGCCCCGCGGTCCCGACGAGGTCGCTCTGGGCGCCGATACCCTCGCTGCCTTCGACTTGGACCTCGGCGAGACCGCGGTCCTCATCGAAGGAAGCCCACCGTTTCGGGTGGTAGGCCAAGCCGTACTGCCCGCTGCATTTGGGTATCCCAACCTATCGCTGGGTCAAGGGGCCGTGGTCACCGGGGCGGGGCTCGAGCGGATCGGGGGAGCTGCCGCTGCGCAAGAAGTAATTGGCGAACTCCTCGTTCGCATCGGTGCCGGTGGCGACACCGGCCACAGCGTGACTCGACTGACTGAGGAACTGGGCGGAGATGCCACAAGCCCCCTGCTGCCACCCGACGTCGAGAACCTGCGGCTCGTGCGCGGTCTCCCGTTCGCCCTCGCTGCTGCGCTCGCCGCCATCGGCGTGCTCACCATCGGGCACGTCCTGATCACGACCATCCGCCAACGCAGGCGCGACATCGCTATCCTGCGCGCGCTCGGGTTCTCGGGACGACAGACCGGTGCCGCCGTCGTCTGCCAGGCCGCCACCATGGTGCTCATCGCGTTCCTCGTCGGCCTCCCTGTCGGCCTCGTCGTCGGACGCTGGGCTTGGACGCTGACGGTGGAGGGCATCGGCGGATCGGCTCGCCCTGTGATCCCCTTGTGGTTCCTCGCCTGGATACCGATTGGGCTGGTGCTAGCCGCTCTCGTCGCCGCAGGCCCCGCCTGGCGAGCTGCCCACCAGCGTCCTGTCGATGCACTGCGAGCGGACTGACCGCGAAAGGACATATCCGTCGCAGATCGACCCGCCTGGACGGAACGGGTTGCCTGGCAACCACGTTCGACCCCGGGAACGAGCGCAGATCGACCGTTCTTGTGCGGGGGCAGCAATGTCCCCATTCGCTCAGCGCCCGCGCTCGGACCCATCGGGATCCGATCCCGATCTGCCGATCTCGCGCCCCGTCGTTCTGTACTGACCGTCCGCCGGGCGAGGGCCGCCCGCAGCGGGCAATATGTAGGCCACATCGGGGGCTGCTTTCGTGAGGATGTTGGGTGCGATGCCCCCGGACACGCTCTACGTGCGACGGATCGGGAGCTTGACTGTCACCACCGTTTCGCCCGGCTGCGAGGCGACCAGGATTTCGCCGTCGTGGCGTTCCACGACGATCCGGCGTGAGATGTCGAGCCCGAGACCGGTGCCTTTGCCCACGTCCTTCGTCGTGAAGAACGGCTCGAACGCGCGCGCTTGCACGTCGGGCGGCATCCCGGATCCGGTGTCGGCGACCTCGACGACAACGTGCTCGCCTTCGATGCGGGTCGATGCCCGAAGCGTGCCCTCGCCCTCCATGGCGTCGATGGCGTTGTCAATCAGGTTCGTCCAGACCTGGTTGAGCTCGCCGGGTATCGCTTCGATGCGTGGCATGTCGTCGGCGTAGTCGCGGACGACGGTGATGCCGTCGTGGAGCTGGTCGCCGAGGATCACGAGGGTGCTTTCGATCCCCTCGGTGACGTCGATGTCTTGGAGGGGGGCACGGTCGAGTTGCGAGTACGACCTCATGGTCGACACGAGATCGGACACACGCCCTGTCGACTCCTTGATCTCGGACAGCAGAGTCGTCGTCGAGAGCGTGCTCGCCACCCACTCCAGGCCGGTCCCGAGCGAGGCGGAATCGAGCAGTTCCGCGACCTGCTCGCACCACGTGGTGTTGACTCCGGCCAAGGCAAGGGGTGGCGCGATGCGCCACGACTGGTCGACGTCGCGCGCGTCGAGCCAGTCGATGAGCGCATCCTCGCGGTCCGCGACCGCGAGGGGCTCGAGGCTCGCCGACGACGAGTCGATCTCACGACGCAGCGCATCGAGTGCGACGAACTGCTCCGCCGACAACGACCCTTCGGCGAGGTCCATCATCGACGTGAGCAGCGTGTCGCACGTCTCCTGCAGTGTGTCGACTGCACGCGTCGCCGCCGACGCGGGATTGTTGAGCTCGTGGGCGAGACCGGCGGTGAGCGTGCCGAGCGCGCGCAGCCGCTCCTCGGCGAGCACACGGCCCGCACGCTGGCGCTCCACGTCGGCCCGCTCCTCCGCCTCGCGCACTTGCAGGTCGGCCGCGTCGCGCCGGGCGCGCACCGCGACACCGACTGCCCAAACGGCGCCGAAGGTGGCCAGGTTGGCTACCACGCTGATCGTGTCGAGCTCCGCGGCGTCGCTGAGCCAGAGCAGGATGAGCGTGATGTACACGGCACCCAGACCGGCGATGGCCCGTCGCAAAGGGCTCGACGCTGCAACCGTGTAGGTGAGGAACAGGACCACGAGCGGTAGCGAGCCCTCGGGGTAGTCGGAGGCGATGTGCCCGAGGATCCCGGCGCTGGAGATGACGAGCGCCAGAAGTGGTGCAGGTCGCCTGATCGCCACCGGCGCGCACGTGACGCACGTAGTGATGACAGCGAGCGCGGTGGGCTCGGTCATCCCTTCGCTGAGGTCTTGTGCGAACACCGTCGCTATGCCGATGGTCGTGGCGAGCACGGCGAGCAGGGCGTCGATGAGCAGCGGATTCAACGAACGCAGCCACTCGAGTTCGCGCTCGAACCACTTCACCTTGCGAACGTAGCCAATCGCCCGTTCGAACACATCCGGCTGGCGATGGACGAGCGGGTCATCCGCGAGATGTACGCCGCACGGCTAGTCACAAACCACCTGCTAGCGGACGAAATCGGATCCTGAAAATCGGATCGTGGCGTCATCCAACCACATCCCTTCCAAGGGAGATCCAACGACATGACCGCCACCATCACCCCGATCCACTCCAGGCAGACCTCGACGCGGAGCGGGACCGTGATGCTGTTCGGCAATCCACCGGCCGTCACCCCGATCCACCACAGGCAGACCTCGACGCGGAGCCGGACCGTGATGGCTCCCGTCGACGAGCAGGCTGTGATGGCTTGGGACGAATGGAGGGCGCTTGAAGCCCGTCTACTTCGAGGACCTCGTCGAGGGGCACGTCGACGAGAGCGCGGAGGTGATCGCCGACCGCGACGACATGGTCGCGTACGCCGAACGCAACGACCCCTACCCCAGACATGTCGATGAACAGTTCGTAGCGACGAGTCCTACGGCGGGCTCATCGCCTCGTTTGGCTACACGGTTTCGCTGTACTACCGAATGATCCACGACATGGAGCTGAACCGGGCCACCGAGTCGACGTTCCTGGGAGGCCTTGAGTGGCGGGTCACGTTTCGCGGTCCGATCCGGCCAGGCGACCGCCTTCACATCCGTGGGACGACATCGAGCAAGCGGCCGCGAGCAGCGGCAACCGCGGCGTGGTGACAAGCCGCAACGATGTTCTCAACCAGCACGACGAGGTACCGATCACAATCGATGTCGTCTGGCTTATCGCCACGCGGCAGAGCCGCTCCTAACTGCCGCTAGGCGCTAGGCCGTTCTGTGCTGGTCATCCGACCGGCGAGGACCGCCCTCAGCGGGCAATCGCTGCGCCTCTGGCTCAGGGCGATCCCCAATGGCGTCCGCTGCGGACGGGAGACGAAGATTCGAGGCATGGGCTTCTATCAGAATCAGCTATTCCCGCGAGTCCAGGACAAGATCATGGCCCGCAAGTCGACGCGTTCGGTTCGCGCACGAGTGTGCGACAGCCTGGAAGGTGCCGTCGTGGAGGTCGGCTTGGGCAGCGGATTGAACGCCTCGTACTGCCCGGCTGCGAGTCAGTGAACGGTCCGGCTAGTGGCCCAATTTGCGGTTCGGCCGCCATCCGGTCGAGACGGGCCGGGGCGATCCCACACGGCTCAATCGAGCGGGGGGACGCGATAGCCCGCAGCGCAGGCGTCCGCCAGCAGGCCAGCGGCGACGATGGCCTCCCGGTCGTGGTACCAGGGGGCCACCACCTGGAGGCCGACGGGCATGCCGGTGGTGGCGGTGGACCCGATGGGGGGCACGGCCGAGGGCAGGCCCATGATGCCGATGAGCCCGGTCCAGCTGATGAGCGAGTGGTACGGATGGTCGACGCCGTCGATGTCGATGGTTCGTTCGATGAAGTCCCCCTCCTGGTTGTGCGGGAAGGCTTCGAGGGGCATCACCGGGCACAGCAGCAGGTCGTAGCCGTCGAACCAGTCGGCCCACTCCCGGCGCAACCGGGCCCGCCGGTCGAGCGCGTGGAGCCAGTTCAGGTGGCTGCCGGCCACAACCTCGCCCACCGCGGGATCCATACCGGGGCTGGCGGCCGCCCCGAGGGCCTCCTTGAACAGCGTCACCTGCTCCTCGAAGGCGACGCCCGGGTGTGCCTCCTCCACCCTGGCACCGGCGTCGGCCAGCACGTCGCTGGTCCAGCGGGCGACCGCGCGCACCTCGGCGCCTAGCGGGACGCTGGGCTCGTCGAACCACACGCCTATTCGATAGTCGGCCAGGTTCGTGGACTTCGGAGCGGGCAGGTCGAGCCGCCAGCCCGCGGCATTCTCGTCCACGGGCCCGGCGACCACGCCCAGCAGCAGGTCGAGGTCGTCGGCACCGCGAGCGATGGGTCCCAACACGTTGATGTCTGTGTCGGACACACCCCCGCCGACCCGATCGAGGTAGCCCCGCTGGGGGACGATGCCATAGGTGGTCTTGAGCGCGAAAACACCGCAGCAGTGCGCCGGGATCCGCACCGAGCCAGCGATGTCGGTGCCCAGCTCGACGCTGGTGAGGCCGGTGGCCACGGCCGCCGCGGAGCCCCCCGACGACCCACCCGGGATCCGGGACAGGTCCCATGGGTTGTTGGTGGTGCCAAAGATCTCGTTGTAGGTCTGCAGGTCACCCGACCAGCGCGGCACGTTGGTCTTCCCGAACACGATCGCGCCCGCCGCCCGCAGCCGGGCCACCGCGGGGGCGTCGACCACGGGCACATGGTCGGTCAGCTCGGTGGCACCGCCGGTCGAGCGCAGGCCGGCCGTCTCGAGGGCGTCCTTGACGGTCATGGGCAGGCCATGCAGCGGTCCGGTGGACTCGCCGTGGGCCGTGACCTCGTCGGCGGCGGCCGCCTCGGCCGCGGCCCGCTCGACATCGAGAGTCACGACGGCGTTCAGCTTGGGGTTGATGCGCTCGATGCGGTCGAGGGCGAGATCCAGCAGCTCGCGGCTCGCGATCTCGCGTTGGCGGACTGCCTCGGCCAGCTGCGTTGCCGTCCAGGTGAGCACGTCATCGCCGGGCATGCGCCATTTTTACCACCGGCCTCCGCCGACCTCAGTTGGCTGAGGGAGGCTCGCTCCGTTACCAGACCCGGGGACCGCCGATCGGGTGACGGAATGGACCCACCCATATCTGCCGATCGGCGTGGGCCCTCGCGCCGCCGCTATCCGGAGCCCAAGGACGGTGTCAGGCGTCGTCCCGTAGCGTCCGAGTGAGGGCGGCGAGCTGCGCTTCGATGCGGTCAAGCCGCGCAGCGATCGATGTGCCGTCCTCGTCAGGTTCGCTGGCGCCCTCGTCGACTAGCAGGGCAGCGAGGTTGGCAGTGAGCACACCGAACAGAGCGATCCCAGTGGCCATGAGCACGGCCGCCACTCCCCGGCCGGCGGCAGTGACCGGGAAGGTGTCGCCGTAGCCGACGGTCGTGACCGTCGTGATCGACCACCAGAGCGCGTCGCCGACACTGTCGATTGAACCGCCCTGTCCCTCCTCGATGGCGTGAACCAGCAGGGCGCAGCCGACGACCATCGTGCCAGTGCCGAGCAGCGCGTAATGGAGCTTGTGGCGGGTGAGCAGCCGGCGACCCTCGCGGGTCACGACGGTGAGGATGGCGGCGAGGCGGGCGAGGCGCAGAAGCCGCAAAGCGCGTGCGGAACGCATGATCCGCAGCGGGCGCAGGAACGGCAGCACGATGATCAGAAGGTCGGGCCACTGTTTCCGGATGAACCGGGCTCGCTGCTCGGTGAGCGCCAGCCGGATCACGTACTCGAGCGCGAACGCTGCCCAAATGAACCAGTTGAGGGCGAGCACCGTCGCCTCGGCCGTATCGCTGAGGTCGGCAACCGCGGACGCCAGAAGCAGCGGAATCATCGCTAGGGCGAGGATGAGGAGCGGCAGTTCGGTCGCCCGCTCGAACCGTTCGAGCGCCACCTGCCGGGCTGTCTGATGCTTGGTCGCGTCCATCGTGGCCTCCTGTCCGCTTGTCGGCGTTGCTACCACGCGGGACCGCCCCCCGACCTGTAGGCCGAGGGGCGACTGTGTGCTCAAACCGGCAGGGGACCTAGGCGGTAAACGTGAGCTCTTCCTGGACAGGCGTCGCCGGCTCTGACGGCTTGGTCCTGACTCGATCGGGGGTCACGGCCCGGAACGACCGCTTGCCCCAGACGTTGCGGGAGCCGCCGTAGACAGTCACCCACTCGCCTGCCTCGGTGCGCGAATACCCCACGAAGGTGAACGACCCGCGCAACCCGGCCACCGTCACGGGTTCGCCTTTGGTGAGGTTTCTCCACGTGTCGATAGTGGTGACCATCATCGACCCGTTCCCTCGTCGGCGTTGACTGCCACGCACATAGTCGTAGTCGTCGCGGGGTGCTGGTTTGGTGGACCCACTCCCAACCGCCTCTTCGGGACTCGATGTCACGGGCGTCGAGACCCGGGGATGCCGCGGCCTCCTGTGCTTCCTCCACGGTGGCTAGCGGCCGACGGTGGTGATGGGTGAGGGGCCGGGCGGGTCCTCGAGCCGGAGGTAGGCGATCCAGCCGTGCCCGTCGCGGGTGACGGTGCCGCGGATCTTTGAATCCCATGTCCTGGACCAGTCGCGGGGGTTAGTTGTCGCCAGGTGGGGCCGGGGCGGGGCTACGGCGTTCGGGTCCCTCACGTCTGCGCGGCCTACGCAGGCCGCTGGCCGTTAGCCCGTGCAGGTGAGGCCGACATCCTTGCCGTTGGCGTCGAGCGCCGTGAACGCCCACTTCACGTTGATCGTCTGTGAATTGGACCCGTTCACGGTCACGATGACCAGCGGTGGCAGCTCACGGCTAGGTAGTACATCGAGGAATTTCGCACCAGTCGACTTGGTGCCATCCCAAACCGTCCCGAAGCTGGGCGAGTCCTCCCAGCTTGCAAACAGAAACGCTCGTAGCGGCTGTGTGGCGTCGGAACTCAGGACCTCGAAGCGCACGCGGGTGGCCCCAGGCCCCGGAATCCAAAGACCCGCCGGGTTCGGACCCGCCGTGCATTCGATGCCAGCGACACCTTGCCCTGCGGGGATGCTGGTGGTCCCGACCGTGCATCCTGCGATGGCGAGGACGAGGACCGCGCCAGCTAGTGAGGCCCCGAGCCGGCGGGAACGCGTCCTACCGATCATCTCAACCAACCACCTTCTCTGGGCCGCCTGGTTGGGTCCGCGCCTCGACACTCGCATCATCGTCTGACACGGCACATCGGCCACGTAGCTGATTCTCAAACGGGCACGTCGGAAGACGCTTCGGGGGTTTCCCTCAAGTTTTCCCTCAAGTTCATCCGTGGCAGCGTGAGGAGATCCACGGTGGCGGTCGTCAGGGCCGGACCACGCGGTAGTCGAGGGCGTCGACCGTGAGCTCGCGGCGGGCGTCCCGGATGGCTTCGAGGAACTTGCGTTCCGCGGCGGACGTGAGTCCAGGTCCCATATCGAGGCGCCAGTCGAGTTCGTCGAGCAGCGACCGTGTCCGGACGTGACGGATCGGTGGATGACCGCGGCCCGGCAAGGTCATGAGCTCGCCCGCCAGCGACTCATCGTCGTCGCCACTCCGAGCGCCCTTGACACCACCAGCGACGAGTCGGAGCGCGGCCGCGGCTGCTCCTACCTGGGTTTTCCTACTGCCCGCCATTTTCGCTCCTGTCCGCCGGGGCGCCACCCGCCGTTGCGCCCACCACGCACCCGACTAACAGGGTCCCATTAGTGACGACGCCTCCGCGGGCACGTTCGCGGACCGTGCTGAGGTAGTCAGTACGCATCAGGGCAGATTGACGAACTCGCCCAGGAACTCGCGGGCCGATGCGGTGTCGATCCGATAGGTCTTGTCGGCCGCCCGGCATTGCGCGTCACCCGAGACGGTGATCGACACGAGCAAGTCGCTGGTCTCGCCCCCCAGGAAGTGGGGTCCCCCGGAATCACCGAAGCAGGCCCCGGCGTCGCCGGTCGACGGTTGTTGCGACAGAGTGAGCCACGCGGGCTCAAGGGACTGGAATGTCTGGAGGGTGAACCGCCGGACACCGTCGATGGGCAGGATGCCGTGCGGCCCACCGGTCTTCTGCTCGCGCACCGTGCCGTAGCCGACGACGGTGAACGTCGCGCTCCGCAGGGAATTGTCCTCCGCCAACTCGTCGAGCAGGCCCTCGGTGGGCAGCTGGGCTGGCGTGATGCCCGGAGGGTCGTCGAGCAGCACGACGGCCATGTCGTGGGGGTCGGATGCGCCCCCCGGCCCGGAGAACCCGAAGTCGGGATGGGTGATGACCGTGCCCGAGAGGATGCCGTCGGGCGAGGCGGCGTTCTCGTCGTAGGCCGGGTCGAATGTGACCCCTACCGGGCTGATCCCTTCCTCTTCTAGGAACGACGTGCAGTGGCCAGCCGTCAGGAAGACGTCAGCGGCGATGAGCGTGCCGCTACAAAAGACGTCGGGTCCAGGGCTGTCCGGGACCCAGTCGGCCAGGAGCGCCCCCGCGTAGGGGTGCCGGTTGCCGTCCGGCTGGCCGAACGTGATCGCCCCGGAGGGCGCCGCCGCCGTGAGAATCAGAGCCGCCGCTACCACGGCCGCGGCCAGGAGAGTTCCGGGTCGTCGCATGGAGTTACCGCCTTCTGCCGCCTGTCAGACCGGGTCAGCTCCGTGCTGCCCGCCAGGGATGAATGTGCGCCCACGACGTTAACCGTCGCGTAGCAAGTACTTCGGCGGGCGAGGAGGCGCCCCGCGCTAGGCAACGACTCCGCACCGATCTGCCGATATCGCGCCCCGGCGATCTGTATTGGGTTGTGCGCGGGTGGACGGGGGGAGCTGCTGTCACCCCGGATCGCCGCGTCGGCGACCATGTGGACCACCCTGAGACAAGGGGGGCCGATGCAGTTGGTAGAAGTCGACGATGTCCACGGTGTGCGAGCAGCGGTCATCACGTTCGCGAGCGATGCATCGTCGCTCCGTTTCGTCTTGGTGCCGGTCTGCCCGCTGGGCGAGCCGGCACACTACGAGGCCCTACGCGAGATGCTGCGTTCGTGCGACTTGGTGGTGACCAGGGGGCCTGGACCCGGCCAGCGGCGGATGGGCAGGCAGCGGGACCTGGAGTGGAACCCGCAGTGGGAGCGGATCGGCCGCGGCCGGCACATGAGGCTGGACGCACCACCGGACGCCTGGGACGGCGTAGATCGCCCGTTCATCACGGCCCCCGCGGCACCAACCAGTGTCGCTGCGTCACAGAGCGCCCGGCGGGCCCGCAGAGCCCTGTGGCTCGTCCCCCTGGAACCCCTCCGCCCGCTCATGGCGATGATCGTGTCCCGCTATGTCACCCGGGTCTTCGTGGGACACGTGCTGGCCGCACATGCGCGACAGGCCCTCGGGCCCAACCCGTCGGGGCTGGGCCCCTTGGACGCCTACTGCCGCTACTGGGCCGAGCAGCTGAGCGAGGTGGTCCGGCGGCTCCATACCGAACGCCAGAGCCAGAGCCTGCGAGTCGCCGTCGTCGTCCTAATCGGGGTCCTGCCGGGGGTCGCCCGGACCGTTGGCGGGTTGGGCTACAGCCCCGACGAGGTCGACTGGACGAGCGTCTTCCCCTGGCTCCCCGGCGACAGCCCGTCGGACGGTCCGCGTCCCTGCCTCGAGGGCATCTTCGACGAGCTCTACCGGGCACCGTAGGCCGTAGACGCGGGCATACCGAACTGCCGTTCGGCTCGGGGACGATGAACGGCCAATGCCTCAGATCGGCGACATGGCCTGCTCTACTCACCCCGCCGTCAGATGTTGCAGCGTGGCTGCGGCCTCCAACGGGGAGAGGTGTCCGCCATGTGCGACCGCGAACGCCGGACCACCAGCACAGAACGCCGTATCCCTTTCGTCGAGGACGATCAGCTCTGCGGCATCGACTCCGTGGACCGTCCAGGCGCGACGTTCGGTCTCACGGTCACCGCTGTGGTAGCGCACGCGCAACTGCTGGTCTCGTAGCTGGGCCGGCATCTTCCATCTCACCTGCTCGAAGCCCACGAGGTGATCGGTGCACTCCACGACGTAGATCCGGTCGTCGTAGAGCACCTCGTCAGGACAGACACCGCCGATATCGTCACACCAAGGGCTGTCCGGCGGGGTGACGGCTATGCCGACCCCAATAGCGGCTGCCAGAGCGAGCGCAAATACGCCGATCGTCGAGCGAACCCGCATGGGTCCCATCTCAACAGTGTGCCCGAGGGCACCCGGCGCCCTCGGAGCCCCTGCGGCGGTCGAAGCACGCGGCGCCACTCGTCGCTGGCCGCTCCAGATCTGATGCGATGAAGGAGCGGGGCCTCCGCTCCCCGTGAGGAACCGAGTTGATCAGACTCGGGGCTTCACACAACCAACCTCTGACGAAGAGGAGGAGGCCCCTATGGATCGACAGTACGTCGGTATCGACTTTCACCGTCGTCGTTCGGTCGTGGTGTGCATGAGTGCGGCGGGCGAGAAGCTCTCGAGCGTCCGGATCCCCAACGACCCGGTGGCGATCGCGGCAGCGGTGGAGGACGCGGGCGCGGAACCCGAGGTCGTGATTGAGGCCACTTACGGCTGGTACTGGGTGGTCGATCTGCTCCAGGCCAGCGGCGCCCGCGTCCATCTCGCGAACCCGCAGGGCCTGAACTGGGGGCGGCGCCGAGTGAAGAACGACGAGCGCGACGCCATCGACTTGGCCGACATGTTGCGCCTGGGGCGGCTGTCCGAGGCATGGATCGCCCCGCCGGCGACCCGGGAGCTGCGGGAGTTGGTGCGCTATCGGGCCAAGCTGGTGGCGTTGCGTTCGGGGCTCAAGGCCCAGGTCCATGCGGTGATGGCCAAAGAGGGTGTGCTACCCGCACAGGGCCGCATGTTTGGACCCGCCGGCAACGCCCAGCTCGACGCACTGGCTATGGCCCCCAGCTACACCAGCCGGGTGGCGTCGCTGCGGGATCTGGTCGAGCTGTACGACCGTGAGGTCGGCATGCTCGAGGGCCAGATCCACCGCCAATTGCGCGGCCACCGGGGCTACCAGGCCATCCAAGCCATCAACGGGATCGGCCCGACCATCGCCGCCATCCTGGTCGCCGAGATCGGCGACGTCGCCCGGTTCCGCTCCGCCGAGGCGTTGTGCTCCTGGGCCGGGCTCACGCCCAAGCACCGGGAGTCGGACACCAAGACCGTGCGCGGTTCGATTACCAAGCAGGGCTCCAAGCTGGTGCGCTGGGCGTTGATCGAGGCGGTGTCCCGCTACCACGGCGGCGCCCGCCTGGCCGCTGACTTTCGCCGCATCGCCCAACGGCGAGGCACCAACAAGGCGCGGGTGGCGGTGGCCCGCAAGGTGCTCACGCTCGTCTACCACGGCCTGCGCGACGGCCAGATCCGCTGCCTCGCCCAGGCCCAGGCGGCGGCGTGAGACGGTTCGGACACGGCCCGGCGCCAGCCCGTGATCGGCATGGCCCCGCCGCCGGCGGCGAGGTCGATGATCTGCTTGAGCCCGTCTGGTCGTGGCCGGAACGCACCATGCTCACCACAAACCGGCGAAGGGATGCCTCGGCAGCCGAGCCGCTGCCACCCCTCAGGTCGAGGAACCACAGTGCGTTGAACCGAACCCCCAACCCAACGCCGGGAGCTGATGGCCGCCGATCCCGAGCGACAAGTGTGCGCCGCTCCTCGCCGGCGTCAAGGCCAAGCCCCTCCGGGGTGGCCACCAGCCCGCCTTGACCCCGGCTCCGGGAACAGCGCGCGTTCCCGCCACCAACCAAGCGGACCACAACCAGCTCCTAGAACTCCACCACCTCCCCAACGCCCCGCCCCACCCCTTGACACGGCCCCACTCCTTCAGGGATGCCGATCTCGCGCTCCGGCATTCTGTGCCCCTGCGCAGCCTGGAGCGAGTACTGGCCAGCCGTGGGCTGCTCGACCCGGCCGAGGTGCCCAAGCGCCGGATGGCCCGGGGGATGAGCCGAAGCTGGCCGCGGCCGACTAGGCCACTGGCGACACGATCGAGAGCCTCCGCGCCCGCCACATGCGCCACGCCGCCGAAGGCGAGGCCCGCCGGGAAGCGAGAGACTTACGCATGGCCGGCGTGATCTTTACGAACTGGAGTCTGCTGCTTGTTCTTGCACGTGAAGCTGCCGACCGCGCGAGCAGTGCAGTAGCCGCAAACTCGGCCGTTGCGACCGGCGACGCGCTCGTCGCGATCGTGATGGCAGCGTGCGCTACCGAGTGCTTCATCAACGAGTTCGCCGAAGTTGCCTCCATCGACCACGAAGAGTCGGAGGCCTTACGAGCAATGGCCGACGCTGTGCTGGAGGTTGAAGCGAACAAGGGAAGCCTTCAGCTCAAGTTCCTCGTTGCCTCCTTCGCGCTGACCGGCACGATGTTCGACAAGGGTGCCCAGCCTTGGCAGGACTTCGCTGCCCTCGTCCGTGTCCGGAATGCTCTCGTGCATCTCCGGCCGTTGGAGACCGTTGACGACCAGGGTGTGGTGGTCGGACCGAGATTCCTCAAGAGGTTCGAGGAAGAGGGACTGACGTACCCGATCGAGCCCGGCTTCGGTGCTCCGTGGACACTGAAGATCTCGACCGATCGCATGGCCAGGTGGGCATACAACGCTGCGTTGCGCATCATTCGGGCAGTCGTCGAAATGGCCCCGAAGAACCACAGCGTCGAGACGCTGTTCGCATGGCCGATGCACAACTTGTGACGGAGTGCCGGGCGCCAGGGGATGAGCCGCAGGCGGGCTAGCGGCGCACGATCTCCCCCACCCGATCACCGCTCACGATCCCTCGTCGTGAGCCCCGCAGTGCCCGGGCCACTCCCTCGATGGCCGCCCAGCGTCCCAACACGAGCTGTGCTGCGGCCTCGCCTGCCTCCTCGTAGCTGAACCCGCCCTCGTCGGCTAGCCGCTGAGCGACCGGGAAGTCGTGGATGTCGTCGGCGTTTCGGAGCACGGCGTCGAGATGGTCGCGGCTGGGCTCGTCCTCGATGAACAACTCGGCGGCGGGACCGGCCAGGGCCACGATCGCCGACTCCCAGGGCGGTAGAGCATCGGCGAGCCAGCAGCGGCCGCCCGTGTGCTTGGGCCGCCGCATGCTCACTAGGCGCACCTGGCCACCGAGGCGGACATGGGCCACGGCGTGGCCGGCTTCATGTATGGCCGTTCTCCAGCGCCACCTGAGCGTCATGCGCCCCCAGGTCGGCCACCGGGGCTTGGGATAATGCCGAGTTGGCGCCCGAGACCCAGATCGTCGCGGACCGCCTTGTGTTCGATGATCTTGCCGTCTTGGAACCGGGCGATGTGGATCTGGCGGGTGGCGATGGGCTGGTTGGTGGGGCCGCGCCCCATGAACTCGCCGGTGTGCCGTGCGTGGAGGGTGCAGTCGATGACGACGGTGTCGCCCTCGGTGATGGTCTGATGGATCTCGAAGCGTGGCTCGGAGAATCCCCGCTTTAGCATCCCCAGGGCTTGGATCATGCCGTCGCGCCCCGGCGGCGCGCCGGGCGGGGGGTCATGGTTGACACAGTCAGGATGGATCACCCCCCTGAAGCCGTCGATGTCGCCGTTGGGGAGGATCTCCTCCAAGGTCCGCCGGGCGATCGCTTTGAGATCTTCGGCCATGACTGGCTCCTTCCTCGCCGTGTCCGGGTCACGGCGGCTCCCCTCTGCTAGGAGCAGCTAGAACGAGCCTTGTTTTGGGTCATCGGGATGTCAAGGTTCGAGTAGCGGCCCCTGGCCTAGTGCTTGGGGGTTGCTGCGCTGCCGGGCTCGCGCCATCGAATAGAGTTCGGGCAGGCCGAGGATCTTGGCCCTGGGGTGAGCTGATATCGGCCGGTATTGGCCCCTGGGTGAGCTGGTTTCCTCAGCGCCGACGGGCGCAGGCCGATCGACACGGGTCCCACCCGAGCCCGTGAGCGCAGTGGCAGGGGATCGGATGCCACCCGACGACGCCGGCACCACCCGACCGGCGAGCGACGCGAGCTCAGGGAGACCCCCGGATGAGCGATACCGAACTCGAGTCTTGCTCGGCTCAGCGGAGCACCGAGAAGGCCGCCTGCGATCTCGTGGGCGATTGGGTGCACATCCGCAGGTCGAGCCTTCAAGCACTGCGGCGCAAAGCGAAGCGCGCTGACGACATCGGTCCTTTGCGCAAGGAAGCGGCACTGTGGCGGGCGGGCATCAAGCCTGGTCCCGCTAGCGAGCTGTTCCTGGACCGCCTGCCTGACGACGTGGACCTCGACGACGCCGAGGCCGTGCGCTTGGCGTGCGCCGAAATCACTAGTGCCGTGCTCGGCGCCCGAGACGAGCTGGTGGGCTCGACGTGACCGACCTGGCCGAGACCCTCGAAGCCGGCATCGAGGCCAGGCGCCTGCGGCAGCGAGCACCCGAGTTGGCGCGCGAGCTGGCATTCACGAAGGCCGGCATCCCGCTCGACAAGCCCTACGGGCGACTGTTCGCCGAGCATTACGACGGCGCCCTCCATCCCGACGACATCGTGGCTGCCTGGCACCGCACGATGCTCGACACCGAACCACCCCAGGACGTGCTGGAGCGTCTCCGCTCCCGCGACGCCGACGAGCGCATCGCTCGCTGGCGTGAAGCCATCCAGTCAGAGGAGACCGAGGAAGATGCCGACTGAGTACGACCCGCAACAGCTCGCCGAGCTGCTGGGCCAAGGCAAGTCGCTGCACGAGATCGCCGACATCGTGGACGGCCCAGCGGTCGACCAGGCCGCAGCTGACCAGCGCCGCTCGTTGCAGCAGCAGCGATCGGCTTTGAACGCCGAGGCCGCTCCTCCCGGCCAGGAGCCCGAGGAGGACCCCGTGGAGGGGATGATCGCCGCCGCACGTCGCTCCGGTGCCCCACGGGGCTCAGACCGCTACGTCGAGGCACGCCGGCCCTGAGGTCGGCCCCGTCGGGAACCTCAAGACCCGCCAGGAGCATGGCGATGCCGTGCGGGAGTCCCGCGGCGTCCGCACCAGACCGGTCCGCCTAATGGAACGAGTCATCACGGTCGACCTCCGGGACTCGTCGCCCAACGGACGCGCCGAACTCGAAGCCCTCGTGCGCCGTTACGGCGGAGACCCCGCGGGCGCAGGCGCCCATCTGGTCGCCCGGGCTGCGACCCGCCAGACCGCGGAGACGATCTTCCATGCCCTCGAAGGCGACCCGAGAGTCGTCTCTCATGAAGAGCGAACGGTGGCTGAGGCCCAGCAGCGCCTGGCCGAACACCAGGCGGAGCAGGAGGCCGCGCGCCGGGCCGACCGGGTAGCCCAACTGGAGGCCCAGGTTGCGACGCAGGCGGAGCGCATCGCCGAGCTGGAGCGCCGCTAGCGTCCTGGCCTCGGTTACCGCATGGGCCTTTCGACTAGCGCGTAAATCGGCGGAGTGAGCGCTACTGCTCGGATGGGCCGGCAGCTGTCGGTTTCCGGGGACCAGAGGGCCAAAGCGCCACGACCAGCCCGATGGCGGCGATGATGAGCCCGACGATCACGGCGGCGACTTGCCTGCCACCGAACTCGTCGGCACCCTCGCCACCGAGCCCGATCTGGTCGGCCAATGCTCCAACGGCTGCGACGACTACGCCGATCGCCGCGATGGCCCATCCCGCGAGCTTGCGTGCATGAGCATCCACGTCGCCTCCTCCCGTAGACGGCAGACCCCAAGGGCACCGCAGATCGGTGCCAGTCGCAGTGGCCCTTCTTAGCGCAGCCCAGGCAAGGACGCTTAACCACGGAGTGGCGCTCGACGTACCGCGCCGATGGGTGCACCTCAACGCGCCCTCAGCTAGGCCGGCCTCCGAGGTAGCGGTTCGATCGTTCGACACAGCGTTCGAGGTGGGGGAGGCCCAAGCGAGTGCCTTCGTACTGATCGAGCGGCGTGATCGCACCCAACAGGCCCAAGACTTGGCGGTGCTCCAGATCACGCCTGCCGACTGATCCAGACCTCTTCGGCGTGGGGATGCCTGGCTCCACCCCACCAACGACGACACCGAAGCCCTCGCCGACTGCTCATGCCCGCCCCCCCGACCTGCTCGTGGCCCGCGCCCCCGCAGGCGGTGCTGACGGGCTGACGCGAGGGCGAGCAGGATGTACCGCAGGCGGACGATGCCTCGCTGCCCACCCTCGATCTAGGCCCGCGTAACCCGCGTAACGAGCCCAACGAGCGCGATGCCAGCGAGCACCCCGGCCATGACCCAGGTGGCGGTCTCCGCGGTCGCGTCAGCGGCGTCCATCCAAACGACGAGCGCGACTAGGCCAGATGTGGCCATTGCGGTCAAGCTCTACCTCCCCGACGTAGCCCCCGTGAGCCACCGGCTCGGAACACCGCACCCGGTCGGTGTCCTCGTACTCCGCCCAGCAGAACGCGCAACGAGGGGGGCGACCCTGGACAGGGAACGTCAGGGGACCGTCCACTCATGTGGGTTACCGACAGAGGCGCTTGACGGATTCCCTAGCGTGCACAGTCCCGCCCTCGGCGTGGCGCTGACCGGCTGGGAGCGTTCATGACGCAACGGTGGCGGCGGGGAGCGACGAGCCGGTACCCGGCAGAAGCAGCGAGAACCGGTGACTGGCGCGGAGTGCCGACCCCCGGGGTGAATCACCCGGGGGCCGGACAGTCGGCCGAACCTGGCGGGCGAACGGCTCGGCCCCGTGGACGGCGCTGGGTCGCCCACATGCCAGATAATCCCAACCTCCGTGCGGTTCCGCTAGAGCCGTCGGGCAAATGTCACCTGGGTGATACTGCGCCGTAGGCAATTGTCACCTGGATAACACCTACCGATGGCCCTACAGCCGACGAGTACGCGCCGCGACCCCCCGCCCGCCCGGGGGCCGCTGCGTCCGGCATCACGCCGAAGGGGGGCCGTCGGGGTCTCCCGAACAGCCCGCGGGCGATCGGGTCGTTCACCCATAGATCGCGGGAGTCCCCACCATCGTTACGGTCGACGCGAAACGGCCCCCTGGGGCAGGCCAGAGAGCCGCTTCACACCGTGTCGCTTCGCCGGTGCAGGCACCGGTTGCAGATCGCGACCTACCCGGCCACGGTCGCCGCAAACGCATCGGAGGCGCGCAGCGGCCCCTCCGCCCGAACCTGGAGGGCTGCTGCACCCGGCGTCGCCCCGCCAACGCCGTCCGGCATCTGAACGACCCAAGGCGTGAGGTCGTCCACCCCATAGAACGCGTGGCGACCCCCGACCGTTACGGGAAGCGACGGCCCCGGAACCCGATGCGGACCGGCCCCCAGGCGGGGAGATCCGCCCGGAGGCCGGGCCGGTCGGACCTGGCGGGCGATGCCCGACCGGCTGACCACCGGTCGCGCCCAGTAGTTCGGTGCCCAACAGGGGAACGGGTCTCTCTGGGTGGTCCGCTCGCGTTGGACCCGAGGGGAGCCGGGGAAGCCCGCCACCCCCGGCATGTCCCTCACCCCGGCTCCTCGGGACGGCTCAGCGGCGGTCCGAGCCGTACAGATAGAGACCGCGTCTGGTTCGTCACGCCTTACAGGTAGACGTGGGGAGCACGCTGTGAGCCGACAGGTTCCCCTCGCTCCAAGGGGAGTGACTGTTTCGGGCCTCACCGGCACGCCCACACGTCGTCGACGGCTAAGAACGCTGCCTCGACCGGAGTCGAACCGACCTAGACCGTTGACGGTGCGGGAGATGTGGAGCGCTTTGGCGCCCCACCACGACGCCGGGAGAGGGCGGGCGGCCACGCCCGTGCGGGGGAACAATGCACGAGGGCGCCGCCGCCGGTCTCGACGGACCGCCAGAAGCGAGGTCCACCCCGTTGCCACCAGCAGGGTGCTGTGTGCGGCTGGTTGGCTGCTCTGTGCCCTGTCAGGTCACTGGAGCAAGTCGGTCTCCTGGCGAGTTTGACACGGTGAACACATCGGCGGCGCCAGCCGATCAACTGGGGACGCCGATTGCGGTCGGGTTGTTCAGGAAGGCCAGCGCATCGGGGTTGTCGATGCGGTAGACGTAACCGTGGTCGCTGCACACGTAGCTCTGGCCCCACGAGGTCACACCGACGGCCGTGTTGCTGGTACCCAGGAAGTTCGGCCCACCTGAGTCGCCAAAGCAGCTACCGCTCTGCTTGCCGTCGAGGCGCAGGAACTGATCACCGGTCTGGGTCCGCTGTCCGGGCGTGGCGGTAACCACCGCGTACATCCGGCGGCCTCCCCCGAGCGCCGTGTTGGCAGGGTGGAAGCCCTCGGATCCGTAGCCCACCACGGTGAACGTCTGAGTCTTCAAGTTCAGGGTGTCGACCTGGCCAACAGATGGCAGATCTGCTGGCACCACGCCAGCCACAGCTTGTTCCAGCACGATTACGCCCAGATCATCGGTGGCGAACTGCTGCAGCGAGTTGTTGAACTTCCCCTGGGGAACGTAATCCGGATCGGTATAGGCAGTGCCCGTATAGAAGGTCGAGGTCAAGTTCGGTGTCGGATCGAAGGTGACGCTGAACTGGCCCGTCTCGCCGGACGTGCAGTGCCCCGCCGTGGCCACCAAATTGCTGGTCGTCTGGCTCGGATCGGTCCGGTAGAGAAAGCCCGTACAGATGGGCTGGCCATCGACCAGCACGAGCCCCACGTTCGGGTGGAGGTTCCCATCGAACTGCCCGCCCACGATGGCGATCCCCGGCTGCGCGGCGACCACCAGCACGGCCACCGCGGCTACCAGCAGTACACCAAGTCTCCTGCTCATCTGACCCTGCTCCCGGCTCTCGTCGCCTTTTGCCTGGTCCGCCTGATCGCGCCGACCGGCCGATGATCATGAAGAACGCCACGCTTGCATTGCGGCATTAGCGGCATAGCAGCCAACGCAAGCGAAGCCCACGGCACGCGGTCCACGCCTACCGGTCAGCGGAGAGAGGTGGGCACGCCGCGCACAACCCTCGGTGGCAGGTCCAGAACGACGTGGTAGCGCCTTGTGCCGAGGGTCATCGAGTCTCTGCAACCCGAAGCAGGGAGTGGGCTTGGGCGCTAACCCCCTGGCTCGACACGAACACTTGTTCTACCGCCTCCGGCGTCCGCTTGACCTGGAAGCCTCGGGGCGGTGGCCGCTCCACGTTCGATGGGCGCGACGCCACGGGCACGCACTACGGCTACGCCACGAACATCTCCGGCCGCTGGACGATCTACCTGACGCCGTGGGCGTGCGGCCGGGAGGGTGGGCTCACGACGGGTCCGTTCGGGGACGCGACTGCGGCGATGGCTGCCGCTGACGAGTACGTGGCCGCTCATGCTGAGGGTGCCGACCATCGCTCGGATTAGCCCGGCGCCTCAGCACGTACCCGAATGGGCTGGACCACCGTTAACGGGGTCAGGCACACCGAGCCGGGGGAGGGGCGATGTCGCGGGAGGAGACCTCGCAGCCCGACGTGCTGCGAGTCGAAGTGCATTGCAGCGTCAGCGAGGCGATCGTGGTCCTCGGAGGCGAGTTCGACATGAGCGGCACTGGGACGTTCTGGGCAAACGTCAGCGAAGCAATCGCCGCCCGCCCGCAGTCGATCACGGTCGAGGCCGCCCGGCTGGAGTT
>Ga0081538_10001784_pt1 | contig 21722 bp, 19 predicted proteins | sample TabmetS5T2R1_FD_71022 | JGI IMG/M metagenome (GOLD analysis project Ga0081538, IMG submission 71022) | Tabebuia heterophylla rhizosphere microbial communities from the University of Puerto Rico - S5T2R1 | ecosystem: Host-associated > Plants > Roots > Rhizosphere ...
CGGCGTCGTGCCGGTGTTCTCGCCGCTGTGCGTCTGCGCGTCGAGCCAGCGGACTACGCCGCGCTCGAGCGTGACGTCGCGAGTCTCGCCTCCTTCGGCGATCAGCCTTCGGTCGAAGCTGCTCAGCGTCACCATGACGCTGTCCGGGTGTTCGTGCGCGCTCGTCCGCTGCCCCGGCTCGTCCCGGTACTCGAGAACTCGCACGCGGTCGTTCTCGAAGACGACTCGGTACTTGTCGGGATCGGTCTGCGTCGGATCGGCCAAGTCTCTGCCCCTCTCATCGCCTGCTGGTTGGGTCGTGCTCGCGGCTGGCCAGATCTTCGCCGTAAGCTCGTGACTGCGCCTCCAGCCAGCTCGAGTCCGGTCGCCTACACGACCGCCACTCGCCGCAATCTACGCGCCGCCCCCAGCTACGGCCCCGGGGCCCAGTCGCCGACCGCCTGGTGGTGGGTAGCTTCGCCAGCCTATGTGAGCTCGCGGGCGACCAAGCTTCTGAGCCTGGGAGAGGTGAGAGGAGAGCACGAAGCTTCACCCATCCCAGGCCTTCGGTGGAGCGTGTGCCTAGTAGCCGACGCCGCCGCCACCGCCGCCGGAGGACGCAACGGCGACCACCACGATCACTACCGCAAGGGCGGCCAGTGCGGCCCCGATCCACAGAGTCTTGCGCGAGAGTGGCATTCTGAACCTCCTCTCTCGAGCGATTAGAACTGAACCACTAGTTCTCCAAACGTCGATGGGGAAGTGCGTAATCCTGGGCCACGCAAACCGGAGCGGCCGGCTTTCTTGGCCATAGCAACGAAAGGCACTACGGCCCGGGGCCCCAGTCGCCGACCGCCTGGTGCGCCGCCGAGGACGTGAGCCTGCGCTTGCGGGAGCCGTCCCCGCGCATCGCCCACACGTCGTTGCTGCCGCCGGAAAAGCGCGTGAACGCGATCCAGGCGCCGCTGGGCGCCCAGGCCGCGCCGAAGTCGGCGACGTCGTTTCCGGTCAGCCGCCGCAGGCCGGTTCCGTTCGCCGAGATCAGGAAGAGCTCGGTGTCGACGCCGTCCCAGACCTCGAAGACTAGCCTCGAGCCGTCCGGTGACCAGACCGGGGAGCCGAGCGGCCGGTTGCTCCTGACGACTCGCAGGTTCGGCCTCCCGTCCGGGCGCACGAGGCGGAGCTCGGCGCCCTCCCCGAGCCGGCGCACGTACGCGATCCAGCCGGTCGAGGACCACGCCGGGCTGTCGTCCGCGCCGCGGCGTCGGGTCAGCCGCCTCTTGCCGCCGCCGTCGGCGCGTATGACGAAGATCTCGGCGTTTCGGCCGCGGACGTGACGGGTGAAGGCGATGCGGCGCGCTGAGGGAGACCAGCTCGGCCCCAGGTCGTCGACGCCGTTCCGCGTCAGCCGTCGCCGCCCGCTCCCGTCGGGCCTGACGACCGCCAGCTCCGACGCTCCGGCCGTCGGCGTCGCCTCGAACGCGATCAGCCTTCCATCCGGCGACCACGCCGGGCGGGCCTCGGCGGCCGCCGTGCTCGACAAGCGTGTCAGGTCCGAACCGTCCACGTCGATGCGAAAGAGGTCGTCCCGGTCTCCGGCGAGCCTGCGCACGAACACGAGGCGCGAGCCGCGCGGCGCGAACGAGGGCGCGACGTCGACCACCGAGCCTGACGTCAGCCGCTCCTTCTGGCTTCCGTCCCCTCGCATGACGAAGACGTGCGACGCGGTCGCGCCCAGGCTCGTGTAGGCGATGGTCGAGGCTGCTGCCGCCCCGGCCGCGGCGAGCCCTGCCGCACCGACGCCGGCCGCCAGAAGCGCTTTGGAGCTGCGCACGCCCGTTCCTCCGGGAGCAGTCATACACCGTGGCGGTAGCGCGGACAAGACTGCCGCGGCGAGTCCGGCTAGCCTGGGACCGTCGTGGGACGGGGACCCGGTCTCACCCCGCGCGCCTCCGGGTTGAGCCGCGAGGAGGCGGCCCGCAAGCTCGAGGAGCGCGGCCCGTTCGAGCCTCCGGCGACCAGCAGGTCGTACGGCAGCATCGTCCGGGCCAATGTCTTCACGGTCTTCAACCTGATCCTCGCCGTCTTCGGGGCGCTGACGCTCGCCTTCGGCGACTGGCGCGACGCCCTCTTCCTCGGTGTGCTCGTCTCGAACGCAGGGATCGGGATCGTCCAGGAGGTGCGGGCGAAGCGGGCACTCGACCGGCTCGCGGCGCTCGTGGCGCCGACCGCGATCGTCGTCCGCGGCGGCGAGCCGGTCCGCCTGGGCGTCTCGGAGGTCGTCGTCGGGGATCTCGTCCGCGTCGAGGCCGGAGACCAGCTCGTCGCTGACGGCCCGCTCGAGGAGGCGAGCGGGCTCCGGCTCGACGAGTCCATCCTGACGGGCGAGTCCGAGCCGGAGGCCCGGTCTGCCGGGGACGAGGTGCGCTCGGGCTCCTTCGCGGTCGAGGGGTCGGGCTCGTACCTGGTGTCGGCGGTCGGCCCGGAGAGCTACGCCGAGCGAATTGCGGGCGAGGCGCGGGCGTTCCGGCACCCGCGCTCGCCGCTGGAGCGCGACCTGAACCGCCTCCTGATCACGCTGGTCGGGGTGATGGTGCCCCTGGGGGTGCTGCTCGCCTACGCCCTCTGGCGGCTCGACGTGGACGTGGACGAAGCGGTGCCGCGGTCCGTGGCCGCCGTCGTGAGCCTTGTCCCGGAGGGGCTGATCCTGCTCACGAGCCTCACGTACGCAGTGGCGGCCCTCCGGATGGCGCGGCGCGGAGCGCTTGCCCAGCAGCTGAACGCGATCGAGTCGCTCGCGGCGGTCGACGTGGTCTGCCTCGACAAGACGGGCACGCTCACGGAGGGGACGCTTCGGGTCGTCGAGCTCGTGCCGGCTTCGGGGGTGGCCGAGGAGAAGCTCGGGCTCGACCTGGCACGGTTCGCGGCTTCCTCCCCGAGCAGGAACGCCACTCTCGAGGCGATCGCGGCCGCCTGCTCGGCGCCGGCGGAGGAGGTCGCCGGCCACATCCCCTTCGCGTCCAGGCGCGGCTGGAGCGCCGTCCGCCTCGGCGAGCGCGGCTACGTGCTCGGCTCGCCCGAGCGGTTTCCGCTGGGGACGCTCGCCGAGCGGGCCGAGGAGGAGGCCGGCCGCGGCCGGCGCGTGCTCGCGTTCGGAACGACCGCCGCGGACCTCGACGGCACAGATCCGGTCGATCCTCCGACCGACCTGCGCCCGCTCGGGCTCGTCGTAATCGCCGAGCGCCTCCGCCGGGACGCCCGCGAGACGGTCGATTTCTTCCGGGCCCAGGACGTGGAGCTCAAGGTGATCTCGGGGGACGCACCCGACACCGTCGCCGCGATCGCCTCCGACGCCGGGATCGACGCCGGCTCCGTCCTCGACGGCCGCCGGCTGCCCGAGGGCGAGAACGAGCTCCGGCGCGCGGCCGTCGAGGCGGCCGTGATCGGGCGGGTCTCGCCCGAGGGGAAGAAGCGCGTCGTCGAGGCGCTGAAGGCCGACGGACGCTACGTGGCCATGGTCGGCGACGGCGTCAACGACGTCCCGGCCCTCAAGGCGGCCCGCCTGGCGATCGCCCAGGGGACTGGAGCGCAGATCGCGAAGAGCGTCGCCGACCTCGTACTCGTGCGAGGCGAGTTCTCAGCGGTGCCGGCCATGGTCGACGAGGGCCGCAAGATCCTCCGGAACCTGCAGCGGGTGGCGAAGCTGTTCGTGGCCAAGTCGGCCTTCGCGGCCTTCCTCATCCTCTCGATTGGACTGACTCCGGTGGCGTATCCCGTCCTCCCGCGCCACCTGACGCTCGCCGCCGCGCTGGCGGTCGGAATCCCGGCCTTCTTCCTGGCGCTCGCGCCCAGCGCGGGGAGGCTGCAGCGGACAGGCTTCCTCCGCGACATCGGCCACTTCGCCGTGCCCGCGGGAACCGCGGCCGGGCTCGGCGTCCTCTCGAGCTACCTGTGGTCGTTCTACGTGCTCGAGCTCGGACTCGTCGAGGCGCGCACGGTGGCGACGACCGTCCTCATCCTCGTCGGGCTCTACCTGATCGTCGTGCTCGAGGCCTCAGGGCGCGCCAGGGCCACCGCCGTGCTGCTCCTCTGCCTCGGCCTGCTGGGCGTGTACATAGTCGTCCTGGCCGTTCCGTCGCTGCGGGAGTTCTTCGAGCTCGCCGTGCCGGGGCCGACGGCCTGGGTGACCGCGCTCGCCGGAACGGGCCTCGCCGTGGCGGGTCTCTGGCTCACCGACCCGCGCTTCACGCCCGGCGGCGAGGTCCGGATCGGCTCGGCGCTCGCCGCAGACGAGGACCGGGGCCCCCCGCCCGTCGGCCTGATCTGACACCATGCGCGCCGTGTGGATGGGGCTTCTCTTCGCCTGGCTCTCGAACCTCGTCGCCCTGTTCGTCGCCGCGTGGATCATCCCCGACGTCAGCTACGGGGACGACTTCTGGGTGCTCTTCATCGCCGCCCTGGTCTTCACGATCGTGAACTGGCTCGTGCGTCCCATCGTCATCCTCCTGGCGCTGCCGGCCGTGATCCTCACCCTCGGGCTGGCGCTCATCCTCATCAACACGTTCATGCTCTACCTGACCGACTGGATCGTTCCGAGCTTCGAGACGGGCAGCTTCTGGTGGACGCTCCTCGCGGCGATCATCGTCTCGATCGTCAACCTGATCATCAGCCTCGTGCTGAAGCCGGACGAGCGGCTGGCCGAGGCCCGCTGACGCGGCTCTCAAGCGCCGCCTGCCCAAAGCCGATTTCTTACGGGTGGCCCAACCCAATCGCCTCCAGGCGCTCCTGGACCTGTCGCGGGCGCTCTCCTCGAGCCTCGACCTGCGCGAGGTTCTGCGCGAGTTCGCCACCCGGGCCGCCGAGCTGACGCAGGCGACGGCCGCCGAGCTCTCGACGTACGACCCGGCCCGCGGCGAGCTGGTCATGCTCGTCGAGTACCGCCACGGGACCGACGAGATCACCGAGCGCGGCGGCCAGGTCTATCACCTGAGCGACTATCCGATGACGCGCCACGTACTCGACGAGCAGGTGGCCGTGCAGATCCGGGTCGAGAACCCGGAGGACGACCGAGCCGAGCGCGAGCTGCTGGAGCGCCTCGGCCAGAAGTCGCTGCTGATGCTGCCGCTCGTCGCCCGGGGCGAGACGATCGGCCTGATGGAGATCGTCGACGTCGAAGACCGGGTCTGGGATGAGGCCGACGTCGAGTTCTGCCGGGCCCTCTGCGACATCGTCGCCGTCGCGCTCCGCAACGCGATGCTCTTCGCCGAGCTGCAGGAGTCGGCCGCGCGGGACAAGCTGACGGGGCTCTACAACCGGCGGCTGTTCGAGGAGCAGTTCGAGGCCGCCGTGGCCCGCAGCCTGCGCACCCGCGAGGAGCTGGCGCTCCTCGTCGTCGATCTGGACGGGCTGAAGCGGATCAACGACGTCAGCGGCCACCTGGCCGGCGACCTCGCGCTGAGGACGCTCGCGGACGCGCTCACGGCCACCATCCGGGCGACGGACGTCGCCTGCCGGCTCGGGGGCGACGAGTTCGGGGTCATCCTCCCGGGCTCGACCGCGGAGGACGCCGTCAAGATCGCCGAGCGGGCACAGGAGACGCTTGCCCGCATCGGCCAGGGCCAGTTCAGCTTCTCGGGCGGCATCGCTCGCGTGACCCCGGGGCAGTCGTCCGCCGAGAACGTCTACCGCTCGGCCGATCTCGCCGCCTATCGGGCCAAGGCGGCCGGCGGCGCGCGCACGCTGCTCGCCGTCGAGACGCGGGCGGCCGCGGCCGGCTGATCCGCCCAAGTAACAGTCTGTTACTTGGGTCCGGCGTGCGCCGGGGACGCCGCGCGGCGGCGGGCTTCGAGGTCGAGGAGGTCGTCGGCGTGCTCGATCAAGAGCGGGTCGTGGGTGGCGCAGACGACCGCGGCGCCGGTCTCGCGGGCGAGGCCGAGGAGGAGGCGCGCGACGCCGAGCGCGTTGGCCTGGTCGAGCCGGGCGGTGGGCTCGTCGGCGAGGAGCAGCGCCGGGCGCCCGGCCACCGCGCGGGCGACGGCCACCCGCTCGCGCTGGCCGCTGGAGAGATCCGAGACCCGGCGGCCCGCCACCCCCGCGAGGTCCACCGCCGCGAGGGCCTCTGCCGCGCGCGCCTGGCCTTCCTCCGGCTCGACGCCCCGGAGCGAGAGGCCGAGCTCGACGTTCTCGGCGGCAGTCAGGAACGGGACGAGCCCGCCCTCCTGGCTGATCAGGGCCACGTTCTCCGCCCGAAAGCGCGCCCGCGCGTCCCGGTCGAGAGCCGACAACGCCTCTCCGAGGACGAGCACCTCGCCCGTCGTGGGCAGGTCCATGCCGGCGAGCAGGTGCAGGAGCGTCGTCTTCCCCGAGCCGGACGGGCCGGTCACCGCCGTCAGGCGGCCGCCCTGGAAGGCCGCGTCCAGCTCGACGAGCGCGACTGCTGCCGTCGCGCCCTCGCCGTACGTGCGGGAGACCCCGTCGGCGACTGCGACGACATCGCCGGGCCCTGAGCTCTCGGGCAGGTCGGAGTCGGCGGGCGCCGTCTCCGCCGCTTCCGTGCCGGCGGCCGCCTGGAGGAGGATCCCGTCTTCGTGGAGCCGGGCGGCTGCGTGCGAGCGGATGCCCGTCCTCCGCAGGAGCTCCTCCGAGAGGCGCAGCCAGCCCCCCTTGCCGACGACGATCGATTCGTCTCCGCCGTCGGCGAGCGCCGCCTCCTCGCTCACGCGCCCGTCGCGGACTCTGACGATCCGGTCCGCGACCGACGCCGACTCCGGGTCATGGCTGACAATGACGGTGGTCGTGCCCGCGTCCCGCGCGAGCTCCGCGATCGCCTCGTAGACGAGGCGTGCGTTGGCCGCGTCGAGCTCGCCCGTGGGCTCGTCGGCGAGCAGGAGCCGGGGCCGGTGGGCGAGCGCGGCGCAGATTGCCACTCGCTGCTGCTCGCCGCCGGAGAGCTCGCGCGGATGCGCGTCGGCGCGGTCGAGGAGCCCGACGCGCTCGAGCAGCTCGCCCGCGCGCCCGTAGCGCTCGTGCCTGGGCACGCCGGCGAGGCCGAGCTGCACGCCGACGAGCTCCCGGACCTCGAGCTCGGAGGCGAGCGCGCGCCAGTAGTGCTGGTCGGCGTAGCCGAGGGTCTCGGCCCGGTAGCGCGCACGGCCGCGGCGGCCCAGCCGGGCGAGGTCGCGGCCGAGGACGCGCACGCTCCCTGCCGTCGGCGCGTCGAGGGCCGCGAGCATCCGGAGGAGCGTCGACTTCCCGGAGCCGCTGGGACCGAGGACGACGCAGATCTCCCCTTCGCGTACCTCGAGCGTGAGACCCTGAAGCGCGACCACCCCGCCCTCCGGCGCCGGATAGACGCGGAAAACATCGCGGAGCTGGACTGCCGACGCCATCGTCATATCCGCCTCGAGGCTGCGGTGACGAGCGTCGCGGCGGCGAGCACGCCGGCGGCCAGGGCGGCCCCGAGCACGGGCCAGGCCACGACGGTTCGAAGCGGCAGCTCCGTGGCGCGCGCGTCCGCGGTGACGGCGACGAGGTCGACGACGAGGAAGCCGAGCAGCGCGGCGGTGGCCAGGCCTCCGAGGAGCCCCACGGCGACGACGACCAGGCTCCGCAGGCGGACGACGCGGCGGAGGAGCGCCGGCCGGGCTCCCTGCGCCTCCAGGTCGTCCAGCTCGCCGCGCTCGTCGCGCACGTCGGAAACGACCCCGAGGAGGACGCCGACCAGGGCCAGCCCCAGGGCGACGAGCGCCGCGGCGAGCAGGGTCAGGAGCGTGCCGCGCGCGAGCGGGTCGTTCTCAAGCGAGCGCTGGAGCGCCGTGCGCGACTCGACGGCGAGGACGTTGTAGGGCGCCTGCGCGAGGGTCGCGGCGAGCTCGTCCTGCCGCTCCTCCGATGCGGCGCCGAGCCACACCTCGTTCGCTACGGCGATTCCGGGACGCGCGGCGTTGAGCGCGGTCCCGAGGAGGAGGCGGTCGGCGACCACGAAGTCCGCTCCCGCGCCCGGGAACCGCTCGGCGACCGCGGCCACCCGGGCCACGACCTGCTCCCCCGCGACCCGGAGCGCGAGCTCCCCGCCGGGCCCGGCGGCCGGGGCGACGCTCGGCGACGCGATCACGGAGAGCGGCTGCTCGTCGCTCGGCTGGCGCGGCCGGAAGCGGCTCGCGGCCTCCTCGGTGAGCGTGCCCGTGATCGTGGCGCCGTCGGCGTACACGTCGGCCTCTACGCCGCTGACAGGGAGCCAGTTCTCGTACCCGCCGAGCGGGACCTCGCCGTCCGGCGTTTGCGCCTGCAGCGTGCCGAGGTCGAGCCTGAGCTCCAGCGGCCGGCCTTCGCCTCCGCGCTCCTGCACGCGCGCCGGGGGAGAGATGGTCAGCGCGACGATGCGACCGCCGCGCGCCTCCTGTGGAACCGCCACGCGGAGGACGTCGGCCTCCTCGGCGTCCGGCGAGCCGAGCTCGAGCTGCGCATAGCTGCCGTCCGTCGTTTCGACGCTCGCCGTCAGAATCACTCCCGGCCCCTGGGCGGGCAGCTCCAGCGCCGTGGCATCGGCCGGGAGGACCGGCCCCCGCGACGCCGCGTCACCGACTGCTTCGATCCTAGCCGCGAGGACCTCCGGGGAGAGGGACGAGAAGTCCTCGCGCCAGCCGTGGAGCGCCGGGATCGCCTCGGGGTCGAGGCCGAGGACGGAGATGCCCGTGCGGCCGCCCGTTCGGCTCACGTTCGCGGAGAGGCGCAGGACGGGCTCGACTCGCACGTCGTCCCCGAGCTCCGCGAGCTGCTCCGGCGGAGCGGCCTCGCCGACCCTGATCAGGCGCGTCAGGTCCTCGGTGAGGGTGAAGTCCAGCGGGACGGTGAAGGCTGCCTGCTCCTTCTGGCCGCGCGCGAGCGTGGAGCGGTAGCTCTCGGCGAAGACCGCGAGGCCGACGCTCACGAGCAGGAAGGCGGCTGCGACCGCCGCGTGCCCCGGATGGCGGGCAAGCGAGAGCGCGGCCAGGCGCAACGAGACCGAGCGGCCTCTGGATGCGCGCTCCAGGAGCAGGAGCGCCGGGCGCAGGAGCCGGGCGCAGACGACTGCGGCGACGAACGTGACCAGGCCTGGAAGCAGGACGAGCGCGACCGCGGAGCCGGACTCCGCCGCGAGGGTCTCCTGGTCGAGGTCGCCGCGGAGGAGCGTGAGAACGACTACCGCGGCCGCGCCGAGGGCGACGGCGTCGAGCGCGGAGAAGGAGCGGCCCCCCACGGCGAGCGGCTTGGTCCGGATCGCGGCGAAGAGGACGAGGGCCAGCGCGGCGGCGACCGCCGTCGCCGCCAGCAGGCCGGTGCGCCCCAGCGTCGAGTGCTCGAGCACCTCGCCGACGGGGGCGCCCGCGCGCGAGGCGACCGCCGCCCCGGCCAGGGTTCCCAGCGCCCACCCCACCAGGGTTCCTCCGGCCGCGATCAGAGCGGCCTCCAGGCCGGTGAAGAGCGTGAGCTGCCAGCGCCGGGCGCCGAACCAGGTGAGTCGCCGCCGGGCCGCCTCGGAGTCGCGCCGCATGCTCACCGCCGCGAGCACGGCGAAGGCGAAGAGGAGGGCGGCGGACTCCCCGCCGACGAGAAGCAGCCGGCGTCCGGCGACCGTGCTCGCCTCGGACGCCGTTCGCAGCTCCTCGGTCGGCGCGGTCAGGTCGAACGAGCTCGAGGCCGTCTGCAGCGACGAGCGCGCCCGCGCGGTGTCGGCGGCGAACCCGTCGATGTCCCACGCCCGTACCGATCCCGGCCCGAGTGGCACGACCCAGGAGTAGCTCCTGTAGACGGTGTCCAGCTGAGGCGAGGCGACGAGCCCGCCCACGCCCTCGGCGAGCACGAGCGGCGGAGGAGCGGGTCTGTGGTACTCGAACGCCTGGCGGTAGATCGGGCTGAGGGCGGCTCTGGTCCGCTCGTTCTCGGCGGGCGCGACGAAGTCGCCGAAGAGGACGGGAGACTTGACGACGGCCGTGCCGACCTGGACGAGGCGCAGGTCGGGGACGTTCGGGATCCGTCCCGCCCCGCGCAGGCGCACGACCTCGCAGCGCTCCGGCCGGCACTCGCGGGGGAGCCGCCCGGAGCGGAGGGTCACCCAGTCGGCCAGGCCGTCCACCGCGCCGAGGCCGACGTACGTCCCGGCGATCGTGCTCTCGCGGAAGACGACGAACGACGCCGGCTCGGCGGAGACGACGCCGCGCAGCGCCTCCCGCGCGCCCCGCTCGAGCGCGGCGTAGTCCTCCTCGAGCGCCGGGATGCCGAACCAGGCTGCGCGGACGGAGCGCTGGGCCGCGGGGATCTCGTCGACGGCGCGGCCGACGCTCTCGTCACGGGCGACGACCGTGCCGGCGAGCACGGTCGCCAGCATCGCCGCTCCCGCCGCCACGCCGGCGCCTGCAAGGACGGCCGTCGGCGCGCGGCGGGCCAGCCGGACCGCGGCAAGCTTCAGCGGATAGCCGAGCTGGCGGAGCGCGCGCACGCCTCCACGCTGCCAGGCGCCCGACGGTTCGACCACTCACGTTGCTACGCGTGTGGTTAAGCTTTGCTTATGCTCGATGTCCGGCGCCTGCGCGTGCTCAGGGAAGTCGCGCTTCGCGGCTCGATCGCCGCGGCCGCGGAATCGCTTCGCTTCACGCCCTCGGCGGTCTCCCAGCAGCTGGCCAAGCTCGAGCTCGAGGCCGGCGTGCCCCTGCTCGAGCGAGGGCCGAGGAGCATCCGGCTCACTCCCGCCGGCTGGCGGCTCGTCGAGCATGCGGAGGTGATCCTCGAGCAGCTCGCGGAGGCGGAGGCCGAGCTCAGGGAGCTCGACGGCTCGCCGCCGACGCTTCGCGTGGGCGCGAACACGACCGCGGCGGTCTCGATCGTGCCGGACGCGCTCGGCCGCTTCGCCGCGGCGCGGCCCGAGATCGAGGTCACCGTCACCGAGGCCGACCCGCTCGTCTCCCTGGCCCGGCTGAGGGTGCGCGAGCTGGACCTGGCGATCGTCTTCGAGTACGACTTCGTCCCGCTCCCCTCCGATCAGCGCGTCCAGCTCGAGCTGCTGCTCGAGGAGTCGATGCGGATCGTCCTGCCGGCCGGCCATCCCGTCGCGCGGCAGCGTGCCGTGCGGCTCCTCGACCTCGCCGACGAGACCTGGATCAAGAGCACGACCCGCTCCTCCTGCAACCCGTTCACGGAGCGTGCCTGCCGTGCCGCCGGCTTCGAGCCGCGCATCCGTTTCGAGTTCGACGACTACGCGGCCATGCAGAACCTCGTCGCCTCGGGCGCCGGCGTCGCCTTCGCGCCCGACCTCGGGCTCTCGCGGCTGCACCCGGGAGTGGCGGTGCGCCCGATCGCGTTCGGACCCAAGCGCCGCGTTCATGCCGCCTACCGGGCGGGCGAGCGCGAGGAGCACGGGATCGCGGAGATGCTGGCGGCGCTGAAGGGAGCGATTCTGGCCCAGGAGCCGCTCTTCCCCGCCCGCGCGGGCGCTTCCTAGCCGGACGGCTCCTGCGCCGAGCATCCCGGAGCGTCCGTAACCTGACGAGCATGCGTCTGGCAAGGCTCGCAGCCCTCGCCGCCGTTGCACTGCTCCTGGCGGCGTGCACCGGCTCCGCCGGCGAGCCCGAGGGCGCTTCCGCGCCGCAGGACACGGCCGCCGCTCCGGAGGCGCCGTCCACGAGCGGGGAGACCGAGACCGAGCCCGAGCCCGAGACCGAGACCGAGACCGAGGCCAAGCCGGTGCCGACCGCGGCCGATCCGGGCCCGCCCGCGCGCGGGGGCCCGCTGGCCTTGGATGCGGTGGCCTCCGGCCTCTCGGCTCCGGTCTTCGCCACGGCCGCGCCGGGCGAGGACGACCGGCTATACGTCGTCGAGCAGCCCGGCCGCATTCGCGTGCTCGTGCGGGGGAAGCTCCGCGACCGGCCGTTCCTCGACATCGTCTCGCAGGTCTCGAGCGGTGGAGAGCGCGGGTTGCTCTCGGTCGCCTTCCATCCGGAGTACGAGTCCAACGGCCTCTTCTACGTCAACTACACCGACGTGAACGGCGACACACGTGTGGTCGAGTACAGAAAGCCTCCCCGGGGCGAGCCCGCGGAGACGCGCCAGCTCCTCTACGTCGAGCAGCCGTACGCGAACCACAACGGCGGCCAGCTGGCGTTCGGCCCGGACGGGCGCCTGTACGTGGGCATGGGCGACGGGGGCTCGGCGGGCGACCCGGAGAACCGAGCGCAGGAGCTCTCGGAGCGGCTCGGCAAGCTTCTCCGTCTCGACGTCGACAAGCCGGGCGCCGAGTGGAAGATGCTCGGCTACGGCCTGCGCAATCCGTGGCGCTTCTCGTTCGACCGCGTGACGGGCGACCTCTGGATCGCCGACGTCGGCCAGGGCGAGGTCGAGGAGGTCGACTTCGTCTCGGCCCGTCACCTGGGCAGGCGCTTCAATTTCGGCTGGGACGTGTTCGAAGGCTCGCTGCCGTACGAGGACAAGCAGCTGACACCGGGAGGGATTCTCGTCTCGCCGATCACCGAGTACACGCACGACTTCGGCTGCTCGATCACGGGCGGCTACGTCTACCGAGGCGAGGCGGCGCGCCGCCAGGCGTGGGGCCGCTACTTCCACGGGGACTACTGCTCCGGCCGTATCTGGAGCGTGTCCCGCTGGAAGGGAGAGGTGAGCCGGCGCGGGCATCCGTTCCGCGTACCCGGCCTGACTTCCTTCGGCGAGGACGCGAACGGGGAGCTCTACCTCCTCTCGACCGACGGCATGATCCGCCAGCTCGTGCCGCGCTCCTGAGCGGGGGCTCGGAACCCACGTCCCCGGACCGGTGTAGAACGGGTGCAGTGGGGGACCGGCCACTGGCAGATGACGAACTCGTCGCTCGTGCCCAGCACGGCGACACCGATGCCTACGGCACCCTCGTGAAGGAGCATCAGACGATCGCGTTCCGCACCGCGTACCTGGTCACGGGCTCGGCCGCCGACGCCGAGGACGCCGTCCAGGACGCCTTCGTCAAGGCCTACCGGGCGCTCGGGCGCTTCCGGGCCGGCGCGCCCTTCCGCCCGTGGCTCCTGGCGATCGTGGCGAACGAGGCGCGGAACCGCCGCAGATCGGCCGGCCGGCGCGAGCGGCTCGCGCTGCGCGCGGCCGAGGATCCGCTCTCGGGGGGCGCGGTCCCGTCCCCCGAGGCGGCCCTCCTGGAGTCCGAGCAGCGCCACGAGCTGCTCGCCGCGGTCAACGATCTCCGCGAGGACGACCGTCTCGCCCTCTCCTGCCGCTACTTCCTCGGGCTCTCCGAGGAGGAGACGGCGGCGACGCTCGGCTGGCGCCGGGGAACGGTGAAGTCGCGAACCTCGCGCGCGCTCGAGCGCCTGCGCGAGCGGATGGAGGTGGAGGCGTGACCGAGCTCGAGCGAGCTCTCGTGAGCCTCGGTGGCGAGCTCGCCTTCCCTGAGGCGCCTGACGTTTCCGCCGCCGTGCTCCGCCGCGTCGCCGAGCCCGCGCCTCGGCCCGGTCGGAATCGACGCGCCCTCGTGCTCGCGTTCGCCGTCCTGGCGGTCGCGGTCGGCGCGGCGATGGCCGTGCCCCAGGCCCGCACCGCGATCCTCGAGTTCTTCAGGCTTCGCGGCGCGACGGTCGAACGGGTCGAGACGCTCCCCCGCGTCCCGCCCGCCTCGGAGAACGCGCTCGGCCTGGGGCGGCCGCTGCCCGGCGCGCGCACGGACGTGAAGATCCCCGAGGTGCTGATCCCGACGGAGCTCGGAGGTCCCGACGCGACCTATGCCTCCGAGGAGCCGTACGGGCTGCAGCTGACCCTCGTCTACGAGCCGGGCGAGGGCGTCCCGGAGTCGCCCTACACCGGCGTGGGCATCCTCGTGAGCGAGTTCGTGGGCGAGGGCGCCACCCGCTACGTCGAGAAGCTCGCCGATCTCGCGACCCGCGTGGAGCGCCTCCAGGTGGGGCCCTATCCGGCGCTCTGGCTCGAAGGCGGGCCGCACTTCGTCATCTTCGAGCAGGAGGGCCGCGTCTTCCAGGACGAGGGCCGGCTGGCCGGGAACACGCTCCTCGTCGAGCGCAACGACGTGCTCGTGCGGATCGAGGGCGAGATCGACCGCGAGCGGGCGATCGAGATCGCCGAGTCCTTGGAGTAGGCCTAGGCGGCCGCGGCCGTGCCGGTCAGCTCGGCCTCGACCCGGGCCCCGACGTCTAGGGAGAGCTCGACGAACGCGCGCGCGGCGGGCGAGCGGTAGCGGTCGCGATGCCAGGCGATGCCGATCCTGCGCGGCGGGACGCCGCTCAGGCCGAGGACGGCCGTCCCGGGGTGCGACGGGTCGACCGTTAGGAGCGGGACGAGTGCGGCGCCGACTCCCGTGGCCACGAGCTCCTGGATGGTGCCGTTGTCGTCGGAGCGGAAGACGATGCGAGGCTCGAGCCCGGCGTCGCGGAAGCGGTTCTCGATCTGGTGGACGCTCCTGCACTGCCGGTTGCCGATCAGCGGCATGGCGGCCACCTCCCGCAGAGAGGGCGGCTTCGGCCTGGTCGCCAGCGGCGAATCGGCGGGCAGGACGACGACGTAGGGGTCGCGCATCAGCTCCACGGTCTCGAAGGGGCCGTCCCCGGTCGGGAGCATCACGAAGGTGAAGTCCAGCTCCCCTCGCTCGACGAGCTCGAGCAGGCTGCCGTCGTCGGCGGACTCGGTCAGCTGCACGGACACGTCCGGCCAGGCGTCCCTGAACTCGCGCAGCAGGCGCGGGAGGACGCGCGCGCCGACGCTCTGGTACGTGCCGACGCGGAGCGTGCCGGCCGACCCTTCGGCGAACGCGGCCATGTCCGCCTGCGCCGCCTGCAGCCGCGCGACGATCCCGGCAGCGTGGCGGAGGAGGAGCTCGCCTGCCTCCGTGAGCGAGACGGGCCGGGGGCCGCCGGGGCGCTCGACCAGCTGCTGGCCGACGATGCGCTCGAGCGCCTGGATCTGCTGGCTGACCGCCGATTGCGTGTAGCCGAGCTGCTCGGCGGCGCGCCCGAACGAGCCCTCCTCGGCAACCGCTTGGAGGGCGGCGAGATGCCGCAGCTCGACGCCGAGCCATCCATCAGTTCGCATGATCGAAATGAATGATAACTCGACTTGTGCTTATTGAAAACCGTGCCGATGCTGAGGGTATGGAAATCGCTCTCATCATCCTCTTCCTCGTGCTGGTCGGGCCGCTGGCTCTGGCGTTCGGCGCGGACTCGCGCCTGGACGAGCGGAAGCGGCTGCCCGAGTGGCGACGCTCGTAGCCGGCCCCGCCCTCGCGCGGGCCGCGCGACGGCTCTGCCCGCGGTAGTCCGCCCGATTCCCGTGGGCCGAGCCGTGGCGCGGCCTTGCCAGGCGGTGCCTCGGTCGAGTTTCGGCCGGTGAAGTGCCATTGTGTGTCCGGCCATGGACACCGGGCTCTCCGGCAAGCGCGTCCTCGTCACCGGCGCCTCGGGCGGGATCGGGGCCGCCTGCGCGCGCGCCTTCGCGGCCGAGGGCTGCCGCGTCGTCGTCCACTTCCACCGCGGCCGGGAGCGGGCCGAGGTCGTCGCGGCCGAGTGCGGCGACGGCGCGGTCGTGGCCCAGGGCGACCTCCGCCGCGAGGAGGAGGCGGCGCGGCTGTTCGACGAGGCACGGACCGCGCTCGGCGGCCTCGATGCCTGCGTGGCGGCGGCCGGCGTCTGGCCCGAGGAAGACGTGCCGCTCTGGCGCATGCCGCTCGAACGCTGGCACGAGACGCTCGCCGCGAACCTGACGGCGACGTTCCTGACGGCGCGGGGGTTCCTCCGGGAGGTGGAGCGCTCCGGCCATGGCAGCCTCGTCCTGGTCGGCTCGACGGCCGGGATCTACGGCGAGGCGGGGCACGCCGACTACGCGTCGGCCAAGTCCGCGATCGTGCGCGGGCTCCTGCTCAGCCTCAAGAACGAGATCGTCCGCATCGCTCCGCACGGTCGCGTCAACGCGGTCTGCCCCGGGTGGACGGTGTCGCCGATGACGCGCTCCGCGCTCGAGGACCCCGAGCTCGTCGACCGGGTTACGCGGACGATGGCCCTGCGCAAGGTGGCCGAGCCGGAGGACGTCGCCCGCCAGATCGTGGTCCTCGCCTCCGACGAGGTCTCCGGGCACGTCACCGGCCAGGTGGTGATGGTCGCCGGCGGCATGGAGGGCCGGCTCCTGCACGACTAGGAGGCCTGCTGCTTGCTCAAGCGGCGCTCGATCCAGCGCGCACCCACGGTGTCGGTGAGGCCGTGCGCGAGGATGGAGGCGAGGATGACGTAGGCGGCCACGTCGAAGATGAGCGTGCGGTCGTCCGCCGTCGAGGCCAGGACGAAGAGGGCGAAGAGCATCGAGGCGACCCCCTTCGGGCCGAACCAGGCGATGAAGAGCTTCTCGGGCGCGGGCATCTTCACGCCGAGGAAGGAGAGGAGGACCGCGGCCGGTCGTGCGACGAGGAGGGCGAAAGCGATGAAGACGAGCACCGGCCAGACGGAGCCGTCCCACTCGGTCGCCACGACGAGCGCGCCGAAGACGAAGAACGTCGCGATCTGGAAGACCGCGCTGACGCTCTCGTTGAACTCCTGGAACGTGCGTGGGATCTCATGGCGCGTGGCGGCGAGCGCGATGCCGGCGACGAAGGCCGCGATCAGCCCGTTCCCGTAGGTGACGTCGGCGAGCCCGAAGGCGGCGAGCCCGAGCCCGAGCGCGTAGGCGCCCTCGTACTTCGGCTCCATGCGCCCGCCGGGAAGTCGGGAGAGGAGCCACCCGGCGACGAGCGCCAGCGCGATGCCGATGAGGGCGCCCACGACCGCCTCGCCGGCGAGCTCGGCCGCCTCGCCGGCCGCGTCGCCCTCCGCGGTGACGAGCACGAGGAAGAAGAGGACGAAGGGGAGCGCGAGCCCGTCGTTCAGCCCGGACTCGAGGTTGAGCGTGTGCCGCACGGTCCTCGGCACGCGCTGCGACGTGACGACCGCCGAGGTGACGACGGGGTCGGTCGGCGAGAGCACCGCCCCGAGCAGGAACGCCTCGGCCCAGCTGAGCTCGGAGAAGAGCGCCTTCGCCGCGAGCGCGAGCAGGACGAGCGTGAGCGGCATCGCGAGCACGAGCGCCCGCGCGGTCGGGCCCCAGTGCCGGCGGAGCAGCTCGGACTCGACGAAGAGGCCGTCGGAGAAGAGCGTGAGGATGAGCGCGAGCTCGACGAGGAAGAGCACGACCTCGGAGGCGGGGTCGGCCTCGACCACGTCCAGGAGGGCGAGGACGACGCCGGCGCCGACGGACAGCACCGAGATCGAGAGGACGGTGCCGTGAAGCCAGCCCGAGAGGGAAGCGGTGAGCGCGAGCAGCGCCCCGAGGATCAGGAGCGCCTCGGCGAAGCCCAGGTCCACGCAGGGACCCTAAAGCGACCGGCGGAAGGCGAGTCCTAGTACGGAGGCCGACGGTCGTACGGGTCTTGCCGCACGATCGTCTCGCGCCGCCACGTGCCCACGCCGCCCCAGGTCGACCAGAAGAGGAGCGAGAGCAGGAAGCCGACGATCCCGGCGATCATCAGGATCCAGCCGACGGTGGCGATGTCGATTCCGCTCACCTCGGTGGTTACGGCGAAGGCGAGGATGGCGCCGACGACGATCAGGAAGAGGCTGGCACCGATACCCATGCGGGCGTTCCTCCTTGGGGTTGAATGTGCGACCGATCCGGCTCCTGGCCCGGAGGCGGTTGCGTTAGGGTGTTCTCCCGGGGCCGTGATTCCCCGCTTTCCCCGTGCGGAAACGCTCGATCATCCAAATGACGCTGGTCGGGGTGGCCGTCGGTGTGGCCTTGGCGATCGTCGCGGTCTTCATTCCGTGGCTCCCCGACGCGGCCTCGGAGCAGGCCGACATCATCGACACCGTCTACTGGGTGGTCACGATCATCTGCGTCGTCGTCTTCGCCGTGGTCGCGGGCGTCTCCGCCTACGCCGTGTACAAGTTCCGCGCGCCGCCCGGGGACACGGACGACGGCAGCCCGATCCACGGGCACACCGGCCTCGAGATCGTGTGGACGCTGATCCCGACGATCCTCGTGACGGGGATCGCGGTGTACTCAGGTGTGGCGCTCGCCCAGGCTGAGGACCTGCCTCCGGACCACCGCGTCGTGCAGGTGAACTCTGAGCAGTTCAAGTGGTCGTTCACCTACCCGGACATCGAGGTCGAAGGCGGTAGGCCGCTGACGACCGGCGAGCTCGTGGTCCCCGTCGACCAGACCGTACGCTTCGAGATCACCTCCAAGGACGTGATCCATTCCTTCTGGGTGCCGGAGTGGCGCATGAAGCAGGACGCGGTCCAGGGAATCACCACCGAGACGACGGTGAAGCCGACCGAGCTCGGCACGTTCCCGGTCGTGTGCACGGAGCTCTGCGGCCTCGGCCACGCGCTGATGCGCTCGCAGGCGGTCGTCCTCACCCCGGCGGACTTCGAGGCCTGGGTCCGCGAGCAGCAGCGGCTCGCGCGCGAGGGCGGAGCGGTGCAGGGCAGGGATCTCTTCGTGGCGCAGTGCGGCAGCTGCCACATCCTCGAAGACGCCGGCACGCAGGGTCAGGTGGGGCCGAACCTCGACGAGGCGCTGCAGGGCGCTGACGCGGACTTCATCATGGAGTCGATCGTGGATCCGAGCGCCGAGATCGCGGAGGGGTACCAGGACGCCATGCCGGGGAACTTCGGAGAGATCTTCACGGAGCAACAGCTCGAGGGGCTCGTCCAGTATCTGCAGGAAGCGACGGGAGGAGGGGGCTAGTGGCGGTCGAGGTTCGCGAGACTCACGAGGCCGAGCACGCCGTCGCCGGTCCGCCGCCGCCGCGGACGGGCCTTCGCCGCGTGACCGGCCCCGGCTGGCTGCGCGTCCTCTGGATGGTGCCTCTCGGCTGGGTGGTCGCGACGCTCCTCGTCCTCGGCGCGCGCTCCGCGCTTGGCTACGAGCCGCTCTGGGAGCTGCAGGTCCTCATCGTCGCGTGGACGGTGATCGTGCCGCTGTCGTTCCTGGGCGCGATCGGCGGCTTCGACTACTGGCTCTACTGGATCTCGGGCCGCCCTACGCGGCCTGAGGACCACTCGGGCCACGGCGCCCGCTCGTGGCGGGACTACTTCCGCGTCAACACCGACCACAAGGTGATCGGGATCCAGTACCTCGTGACGACGATCTTCTTCTTCGTCGCCGCGGGGCTGATGGCGATGTTCATGCGGGCCGAGCTCGCCCGGCCCGGGATGCAGTACGTGGACGCCAACACCTTCAACGGCCTCTTCTCGGTGCACGCGTCGCTGATGATCTTCCTCTTCATCATCCCGGCGTTCGCGGGCCTCGGGAACTACGTGATCCCGCTGATGATCGGGGCGCCCGACATGGCGTTCCCGCGCTTGAACGCCCTCTCCTACTGGCTGCTCCCGATCGCCGGCCTGATCATGCTCTCGAGCTACCTCGTCCCGGACGGAGGGGCCTTCGCGGCGGGCTGGACGAACTACGTCCCGCTGGCGGTGAACCAGGCCGACGGCAACCTCATGTTCCAGATGGGCGTCCAGTGGGCGGGCGCGTCCTCGATCATGACCGCCCTCAACTTCCTCGTCACGATCATCACCATGCGCGCGCCGGGGATGTCGTTCTGGCGGATGCCGCTGCTCGTCTGGGCGAACTTCGCCACCTCGACGCTCGTCGTCCTCGCGACGCCGTTCGTGGCCGGCTCGCAGTTCTTCATCATGTTCGACCGGGTTCTGCACACGGACTTCTTCAACCCGGCGCTCGGAGGCGACATTGTCGCCTACCAGCACATCTTCTGGTTCTACTCGCACCCGGCGGTCTACATCATGATGCTGCCCGGCTTCGGCATCGCCTCGGAGGTGATCTCCGTCTTCGCGCGGAAGCCGATCTTCGGCTACCGACTGATGGCGCTCTCGCTGATGGCGATCCTCATCCTCGGGTTCTCCGTCTGGGCGCACCACATGTTCGTCTCCGGGATGCAGCCTTGGATCCGCATTCCGATGATGGTCACCACCCTCGTCATCGCCGTGCCGACGGGGATCAAGGTGTTCAGCTGGCTGGCGACGCTTTGGGAGGGGCGTCTGCACTTCACGACGCCGATGCTCTTCGCCTCAGGCTTCGTCTCCATGTTCGTGATCGGCGGCCTCTCGGGCATCTACCTCGGCTCCGTGCCGGTCGACATCCATGCGAGCGATACGTACTTCGTCGTCGCGCACATCCATTACGTGCTCTTCGGCGGCTCGCTCTTCACGATCTTCGCCGGGATCTACTACTGGTTCCCGAAGATGACCGGGCGGATGTACGACGAGCGGCTGGGGAGGATCCACTTCTGGCTGACGTTCGTCGGTTTCAACATCACGTTCTTCCCCATGCACTGGGTGGGGCTGCAGGGGATGCCACGCCGCGTTGCCGACTACGCGCCGGAGTTCGGGAACTGGAACTTCGTCATCTCGATCGCGTCGTTCGGCCTCGGCGCCTCGACGCTCGTGTTCCTCTACAACATGATCGTCAGCTGGCGACGTGGCCCCATCGCCCCCCCGAACCCGTGGCGCGCGCTCACCCTCGAGTGGCAGGTCAGCTCACCGCCGCCCGTCTTCAACTTCGACGAGATCCCCCAGGTGGTGGGCAGCCCGTACGAGTACGGGACGCGCGGCGCCCGCCACGCAGTCCTGAACGGCAAGCCGACGGAGACGGGCAAGGCGCCCGAGCCGGTGGGGGCGATTCATTCATGACGGCGGAGAACCCGTACGAGCGGGAGCCGGAGACGGCCGCGCCACGGCCGCGTCACGTCCTCGTCATCGCCAACGAGACGGTTGCCGGCAGGACGCTCCTGGACGCGATCGAGGAGCGGGCGGCCAGAGGGCCCATTCGCGTGACGGTGGTCTCGCCGCAGAACGAGCCCGCCGCAGGCTTCGTCGTCTACGAGGACAGCAGACGCTCGAGTGCCGACCGGCGTCTGCGCCGGACGCTCGACCTCCTGCACGAGGCGGGAATCGCCGCCCGCGGCGCCGTCGTCGACCCCGATCCGCTCCAGGCGCTCCGCGACGCGCTCCACCAGTACGCGCCGGTCGACGAGGTGATCATCTCCACGCATCCGGGCGCCGTTCGCTCCAGCTGGCTGCGCGCCGGCCTCGTCGACCGCGCCAAGAAGGTGGCCAAGGACATCCCCGTGACCCACGTCGAGGTCGACCTCACCTCGCCGCGGGAGCGGACGCACGTGCTCGTCATCGCCAACCAGACGATCGTGGGCGGGCCGCTGCTCGCGGCGATCCGTGAGCGGGCGCAGAGCGGCCCCGTCGACCTCACGCTCGTCGCGCCCGCGGACCAGCCCGGCGTGCAGGGCCGGCTGGACCAGGCGCTCGCCGAGCTCAGGGAGGCGGGGATCGAGGCGACCGGCCACATCGGCGACGCCGACCCCGTGACCGCCGCGCTCAACACCGTGCACGACGAGCAGGTCGACGAGATCATCGTCTCGACCTTCCCGGCCGCCACCTCGGGCTGGCTGCGCCGGAACGTCGTCGGGCGCATCGAGAGCAGCTCGGGACTGCCGGTCAAGCACGTCGTCACCGAGCCGGCGGAAGCGGTCGAGGCGGAGGCGACGAGCTGATGGCCTCCGTCGCGCACGCTCACGACGAGCACCCGCCTGCCGCGCACCGAAGCTCGCGCGTGGACGCGCGCCTGCTCGGCATGTACCTCTTCATCGCCTCGGAGACGATGCTCTTCGGCTCGTTTTTTAACGCCCACCTTTTTGCCCCCCG
>Ga0081538_10001785_pt1 | contig 21712 bp, 16 predicted proteins | sample TabmetS5T2R1_FD_71022 | JGI IMG/M metagenome (GOLD analysis project Ga0081538, IMG submission 71022) | Tabebuia heterophylla rhizosphere microbial communities from the University of Puerto Rico - S5T2R1 | ecosystem: Host-associated > Plants > Roots > Rhizosphere ...
TGCTGATCTACTCGATGAGCGTCTCGGTGGACGGGTTCATCGCCGACCGTGAGGGCGGGTTCGGGTGGACGGTCCCGAGCGACGAGCTGTTTCGTTTCCACACCGCGCAAGTCCGCGAGCTCGGCGGCTATCTGCTCGGCCGCAGGCTCTACGAGACGATGCTGGTGTGGGAGACGGATCCGTCGATGCGCGAAGACGAGGCCGGGGCCGCGTTCGCCGACGTCTGGTGCGCGATCCCGAAGGTCGTCTTCAGCCGCACGCTCGACGGCGTCCAGGGCAATGCCCGGCTGGCCGAGGCGCCGGTGGCCGAGGAGGCCGCTGCCGCGCTCGACGCGACCGACAAGGACGTCGCGATCGGCGGCGCCGGCCTGGCCGCGGCGGCGATCGAGCTCGGCCTCGTCGACGAGCTGCGCATATTCCGCTATCCGGTCGTCGTCGGTGGCGGCACGCCGTTCCTGCCGCCGGTCACCGAAGACGTCTCGCTGGACCTGGTCGAGACCAGGACGTTCGGCTCGCGCGTGATCTACGAGCGCTACGGGCGCGCCCGCGATGAGTCGGACTGACATCCCGACGCGCCTGCCGGGCCCGCATAGGGATCCCAAACGGGACACCGGTCGCCGCTTCCGCTCAGATACACAATGCGAGCGCCCGGCTTGCGAGAACAGTGCTGAGCTTGTGGCGGCGTTCGAACCGGAGCGGGCTGAGACCTGAACATGATCCGGCATCGGCGGGGCCCGACGGTCGGTTCCGAGAGAGCCCAGCGACGTGGTGCGACGCGGGCGCCGGCCATCTGCTAACGCAGCGCCGGCGGTCGCGCGGGGAGGATCTCGAAGCCCGCTCTGGCGGTCTTCGAGGTGTTGCCGGCAGCGTCGACGGCGGCGAGCAGTACGCGGTAGGAGCCGGCCTTGAGCGCCTTCTTGCCGATTCGACCGGGGAATCGGGTGCGGTTGTCGCCCGCGGTGGCCTGCGCTCGGAACGCTCCGCTGCGGGTCCACACATCGCAGCCGCGGTTTCTCGCGTTCGACCTCGTCTTGGGCCGGCATCTGCCGCCTGCCCGGCGGCCGCGCTTCTTTCGCTCGATTGTGAAGGTGACAGTCGCCGGCTCCGAGAGCGAATAACGGAAACTCGTTCCCGGCGCGGCAGAGCCGCGCGCGGCTCTCCGCTCCACTCGGAAGCGCGCCGGGACGGCCCTTGGCCGGCCCCGGAAGAAGGGCGCGACCGTGTCGGCGCGTCCGCCGCCGGCGGCACCAGGCCCGCCGCCGATGGCTCCGCCGCCGCCCACGGGCGGGAACAGCACGTCCTCGCAGCCGACCAGAGAGTCGATCCCGGGCAAGTCAGTTGCGACCGTGTCGGTCCCATCTCCGCAGTCGGCGCGGTCGGGGCCGCCGTCGCGCACCTCCAACCTGTCGGGCTCCGGCCCGCCCTCCAGCGCGTCCTGCCCGCCGCGCCCCTCGACTAGATCCATCCCCTGGACGCCATACAGCTGGTTGGGCCCACCATCGCCGCGGATCACGTCGGCGAAGGGAGTGCCGACCACGTTTTCGACGCCAACGAGCGAGTCGGTGCCGGCGCCGGTGGGCTGCGGACCGGCGACCGCCAGATCGACCGACACGGCGGTGCCGCTATTGACGTAGGTCGCGACGTCGGTGCCGGGCCCGCCGTCGAGGTCGTCGTCGTCCTGGCCGGAGCCCGGGTCGAGGAAGTCGTCGCCGCCGGCCCCGGTCAGCTCGTCGCTCCCTCCGCCGGCGGTGAGGTTGTCGGCGCCTGCGCCACCGATAAGGCGGTCGGCACCGCCGCCAGCCTGGAAGGTAAGACGATCGGTGCGCGCGTCGCCGGTGCCCGCACCGCCCTGTGCGCCGAGCACGTCGGCGGCGTTGTTCCCGATACCGACCAGTGAGCCGGCGGGCACGTTCTGCAAGAGGATGTCGGCGTCGGGCGCCACCTCCGAGTCGGTCGCATTGGGGTTGATCCCGCCTGTCCCGAAGCGGAGGCTCCCCCCGAGCGCCTCGTCCGTGGACACGAACACCGTGCTCCCGGGCCCGTCACTCATGTTGACGCTGATCTCGATCTCTCGGTCGCCGCCGTTCTCGCCCTCTCTGGTCGCGCCGGGCGCGAATCTGCTCGCCTCCTGGATCGACACGAAGTTGTTCGCGGCCCCGGGCGCGTTGCGCACCAGGATCGCGTCGGTGCTCGTCACCCGTGGCGGGTTCGCCGTTCCAGTGCAGGTCACCTGCCCGCCGGTGCCGATGACGACGATCTCCCCACCCGGCGCGACGCCCAGGGTGGCCAGGTCGCCGCTTTCGGACATATCAACGCGCAGCACCCCGAAGGCGAATTGACATGAAGTCGCCGCCGACGCCGCCGCCGGCGCCGCCAACAGCGCGGCGGCGACGGTCATCATGACGGCGGCGGTGCGGCGGGCCGCGCCGAACGCGCGCCGCTCGCCGCTCGGCGCAGACCGCGTTCGGTGGGCGGCTTGGGTGACGGGCGACGTCGAATTTCTCATGACGGCTCCTTGGTCACTGCCTGCCGGCCCCGCCCGTTTCGCAGCGGGTGGTGTCCCGTCCCGCTCCACCGAGGCAGTTGTCGCGGCCGCCACCGCCGGTGAGCCGGTCGTTGCCGGGGCCGCCGAGGAGCGCGTCGCCGCCGGCTTGGCCGAGCAGGCTGTCTGTCCCCCCTCCGCCGGTGAGGCGGTCGTTGCCACGGCCGCCCTGTACCCGGTCACGGCCCGACTGGCCTGCGACGTTGTCGTTGCCGGCGCCGCCGCACACACGATCGTTGCCGCGCGCCGCGCGGATGCTGTCGTTACCGCCGAGCGCGACGATCACGTCGGCGCGGCGCGTGCCGCGCAGCACGTTGCGGCCGGCGGTGCCGACAATCGTCGCGCGCCGGCCGGCGCAGCGCGGCGCAACCGATCCGCCGGCGCCGCCGCCCGAGCCTCCGCCCGGCCCGCCAGCGCCGCCGGTCGGGGGCGGGTCGCCCTCCAGGCGCGCCACCGCGAAGTCGTTGCCGAGGTTCGTGTCGCCGGCGACGACGATCCGCCCGTCGGCCTGCAGCGCGACCGCGTTGCCGGAGTCGGCGCCGCCGAAGTTGACCGTCGTCCTGCCGTCGACGCTGAACGTGGTGTCGAGCGCGCCGCCTGGCTGCAGTCTCGCGATCGCGAAGTCGTCGTCGCCGCCGGACCTCTCGCCGGCGACGACGATCTTGCCGTCGGGCTGGAGCGCCGCGGCGTTCCCGAAGTCGATGCCACCGAAGTCAGCCCAGGACGTCCCGCGGTCACCGAAGCTGGTGTCGAACGATCCGTCCGGGTTCAGCTGGGTGACCGCGAGATTGCTATTTGGTCCCCCGTGGCCGGCGACGACAAGCTTGCCGTCCCGCTGCACCAGCACCGCGCGGGCGGAGTCGAAGCCGCCGTAGCCGAACCTTTTCGTTCCGGCGCCGTTGAAGGTCCTATCCAGGGTCGTGTCTGCGGGACCGGTGGGGTTGAAGCGTGCGATCGCGACATCGCTTTCGGCGCTGCCGGTTTGGCCGGCGACGACGATCTTGCCGTCCGGCTGCAGCGCCGCCCCGTAGCCGATATCGGAGCCGCCGAAGTCGGCCGCGGCTATCCCGTCGCCGTCGAAGCTCGAGTCGTAGGAGCCGTCCGGGTTCAGCCGCGTGACCGCGAAGTCGACGTTGGCGTTACCGCTGCCCGCTACGACGATCTTGCCGTCCGGTTGCACCAGGACCGCGTTGGCGATGTCCCATCCACCGTGGCCGAACGTCTTCTTGCCGGGGCCGTCGGTCCCGCCCGGGTCGAAGCTCCCGTCGAGCGAGCCGTTGGGGTGGAAGCGCGCGACCGCGATTTCCTTGTCGACATCCGCGTGGCCGGCGACGACGACCTTGCCGTCCGGCTGCAGCGCCGCCGCGTAGGCGAAGTCGGCGCCGCCGAAGTCGGCCCCGGTGACTCCGCCGTCACCGAAGCTCGTGTCGAACGATCCGGCCGGGTTCAGCCGCGTGACCGCGAAGTTGCCGCCCCCGTAGCCGGCGAGCACGAGCTTGCCGTCGGGCTGAACCAGGACAGCGTTGGCGACGTCGCTGCTAAGGCCGCCGAAGGTGCTCATGCCGTCACCGTCGAAGCTCGGGTCGAGATCGCCCGGCGTGGCGCGCGCGAGCCCGGGCAGCACCATGAGCAGGACCGCTACCAACACGATCGTCGCTGCGCCGAGTCGCTTCATCGCGGTGCGGGCGGCCTTGGACATGGACCGAGCATCCCGGCGGTGCGGGCGTCGGGGTATGGGGAGGGGCCCCTACTCTTTTGCGAGCGCGCCCGTCAGCTCGTCGCGCCCGCCAACCCCGAGCTTGCGGTAGGCGGCCGTGAGGTGTTTCTCTACGGTCTTGCGGCTGATATAGAGCGTCTGGGCGATCTCGCGGTTCGAGCGTCCCGCCGCGGCGAGCGTGGCGACCCGCCGTTCGTTCGTGGTCAGGGCGTCGAGCCCGCTTAGCTGCGACCGGCGGGGCCGCGCGCCGGCGATCAGGAGTTCGGTCCGGGCGCGCTCTGCGAGCGGCGCGGCGTCGCAGCGGATCGCGAGATGGAGGGCTCGGCGGAGCGGCTCGCGGGCATCGACGACGCGGCGGCGGTGCCGCAGCGCGACGCCGAGGTCGGCGAGCGCGCGGGCGTGCTCGAGCCGTGCCGGCGACGCCGCCAGCACGTCCACCGCCTCGCGCAGCGCGTAGAGCTCGTCGCTGATGACGCCGAGCGTGCGCAGCGCGATCCCGATCGCGCGGGCCGCACCGAAGCGGCGGGCGAGGTCGAGTTCCTCCTGCGCGAGCGCGAGTGCGGCCTGCGGCTGATCGAGCGTCGCGTAGGCGAGGGCAGCCTGCGAGCGCCAGTCGACCGCGGCGGGGTTTGGCTCGCGCATCGCCTCTTGCCGCCGCCCGACCTCGAGCAGGTCGGCGAGCGCGGCGCCCGCGTTGCCCTGCGCGAGCCGCAGCCGGCCGCGGGCGTTCAGGACCAGCGTGCCGGTGTAGGCGTCGCCGATCGCCTCCGGCGGGCCATGCGCGTCGGCCCCCTCGAGCGCCGCCTCCGCGGCCTCGAACTCACCGCGCTCGGCGAGCGCCTGCACGAGCGTGGCGGTCGTCCCCAGGACGCTCAGCCGGCCGGCGTGCGCGTAGGCGCCGAGCGCGGCCTCGGCGTCGGCCACCGCGTCACGCAGCGCCCCGGCGCGGAAGTGAACGTCGGAGCGGAAGCCGAGAAGCGGCCCGACGCGGTAGTTGGCCCGTTGCCGGCGCGCCTCGTCGACCGTCGCCGATAGCACCCGGTCGGCCTCGTCGAGGCGGTCGGCAACCGTTAGGCAGCGGGACGCGAACCCGACGACGACGGCCAGGATCGGGTCGGCCCGCAGCGCCTCGATCGCCCGGCCCGCGAGGGCCGCGGCGCGCTCCGCCGACTCGCCGGCCATCGTCACCTCGGTCGCGGCCACAGTGAGCTCCATGGCGCCGTCGAGCTCGCCGGCCTCGACGCGTTCCCGTAACCGCGCGGCGCGCCGGAAGGTGGCGCGCCGAGAGCTCATGGCGAAGCGGCCCATGTTGACCATGTGAGCCTCGATATGCAGGGCGAGCGCTGGGTCCGCGTCGGGGCTGGCCGCCAGCGCGCGCTCGACGATCTCGACGGCCTGCGATGGGTCGTTCATGCCCACCATCGCCGCCAGCGTGCGCGCCGCGTAAAGCCGTGCCACGGTGTCCTTCGTCGTCTCGACGCCGCGCCGCAGATGCTCGATCGCCGGCTCCCGGTCGAGCGTCAGCGACTCCGCGAGCCCGAGCTCCAGCAGCACGGCCGGGCGGCTGGCCGGGGACGGGGGCTCCTCGAGCGCGCGACGCAGGTAGGTGACCGATGCGTCGGGCGCACCCCGCGGCACTGCCTCGCGCGCGGCGTCGCGGAGCCGCTCGCACACCCACTCGGAGCCGCGCGGCTCCGTCGCGAGCAAATGCGCGCACACCCGCTCCGGCGCGGCATCCTCCGCGGCCAGCATGCGCGCCGCGCGGTCGTGGCCGGCCGAGCGTGCCGCCGGCGAGAGCTGCTCGTGAACCGCGCTGCGGATGATCGGATGCACGAACCGAAGCGCTCGGGTGTCCGCCAGTATCCGGCCCGCGCGCAGGGCATCGGCCGCCTCGGCGGCCTGCCGGTCGCCGAGGTCCGCAAGCGTGGCGGCGTGCCGGATGAGCGCGCCGTCGCCCACGATGGCCGCCGCGCCGGCGAGCCGTTGGGCCGGCCGGGCGAAGCGCGAAAGCCGCGCCCGGACCGACGCGACGACCCCGTCGGGCGCGGCGCCGAGCACCTCGGCCGCACGATCGGCTCCGGCCTCGCCCAGCGCGCCCGCGAGCTCGCGCAGGAAGAACGGGTTCCCACCAGTCAGCGCATGGCAGCTGCGGCAGAGCGCCGTCATTGCCCCCGGGACGGCGGCGCGCACGAGCTCCGCCGACGCGGCGTCACTCAGCGCCGGCGGGCGCAGCAGCGCGGGAGCGCCGCCCTCCAGCATCTCGGCGACCGCGGCACCGCCGGGCTCGCCGACCGGCCGCGCGGCGACGACGAGCAGCACAGGCACCTGCCTCAGCCGACTCCCGAGATGGGCCAGGAACCGCAGCGATGCGGCGTCGGCCCAGTGCGCGTCGTCGACCAGCAAAGCCAGCGGCCGCCGCCGGGCGAGGTTCGCCGTGAGACGGTAGAGGCCGTGCAGGACGGTGAACGCTCCCTCCGGCCCCAGCGGCAGGGGGGCGGGCTCCGCCAAGCGGACGTCGAGCAGCGGCGCCGCATAGCGCGCCGCACCCTCGAAGGCCCCCGCGCCGCCGCCGTCATGGACCGCAGGCTCGAGCAACTGCCGCACGACGCCGAACCCGAACGCCCGCTCGAGCTCACTTCCCCGCGCCGCGAGCGGCCTAAGCCCGACCTCGCGCGCGACCGTGCCGGCCGCCGCGACGAGCGCGGTCTTGCCGATCCCGGCCGGACCCTCCACGACCACCCCTCGCCCCTCACCGGCGGCAACCGCCTCGGCACCCGCCCGGATCGCGCCAAGCTCACCGCTCCGCTCGAGGAGCTCAGCCAGCCCGCCATGCGCCATCGTGCTCATACCTGCGATCCAGCGTCCGGCCGACTCTACAGCGGGCCGAAGGATTGAGAGGAACCGTGGCTTCGGGCGGACAGTGCAGCGTCTCGCGTCGCGCTCGGCTCTGCTTCCTCGGGGCTGTGCGAAGCCCTAACAAGCCGGCGGATCGCGCGTGTCCTTGCAGGGCACTCCGGAAGGTGAGCGACGGGACTCGAACCCGCCTGGACCACAACCAAGAAGCCCACCCGCTCTACAGCGCAGGAAAGCGGGTTTGCGAAGCCTCGAAGACCGCTCGGTTGCCCTCGGTTACCCGGGTTCTTGAGGACAGCATCGCCTCATCCCCAAAACTCCGGACGGGTCTGTGGACGCGATGACCGGTGACTTCTCGAGGCGACCGAGACCGCGGACGTCCTGTCGCCGGACAACACTGCCTGGTGAATATCGATCCGCAGATCGCGGCCGTCAGGGCGGCCCAGGGCGCGCTCGCGATCGAGCAGCAGCTGCTCGGCGAGGCATTCGCGGGACCGCCTGCACCGACGAGCACCCCGGGCGTGAACGCGACCAAGCGATTGGCCCTCGCGAGCGGACAGGTCGTTTTTCCACAAGCCGTTCTCGGGCGTTCACGTGGCGAACGCGCTCGCCTACGGGCAGACCGACGAGACGCCGCCGCTGCACGACGCGGTCGGCTGGCGGCTCGCCGCAGCGCTCGGCTCGCCGTGGCATCACATCGTCGCACCGTGCGTGCTGCGCGACTACGCCGGCGAGGACGGTGCGCTCTCACTGCAGGCGCCGGGCTGGCCCGGCGATCCCGCGCCGACCCAGAACCCGACCTGGTGCCTCCCGGCGGCGTTCTTCGACTCGCTGATCGCCACGCAGGACCGTCACCCGGGCAACTGGCGCTGGGACGGCAACCGGCTGACCTTGATCGACCACGGCTACGCCTTCGCCCTGCCCGGCAAGATTCTCAACCACAGCGACCTCGTCGCAGCTCGCCACAGCCACGGCGCCGCCGCGCTGCTCCAGGAAGGGCGCGACGCCCTCGACCGTCTGCTCGGCGACCCAGACCTACTCGGACTGGCGAGGTTTCTCCTTCCCGATCGTGCCCAAGCGCTCGCGGACCGGGCGCGGCGTATGCTCGATCGGAACGAGGTCCTGCGACCGGGCGAGTTCTGTGATGGCGGCCTGCGCTTGGGCCGCCGTGGTAGCATGTTGACTCAAGAGGTCAACCTAGCCGACCGGTAACCGAAGGGATCACCGCCATGATCCAGGTTCACTTCACCACTTCCGAGTTCGACGCAGACAGCAACGAATGGGTCGAGCTGCCGGTCGCCGAACTGGTCGCCGACGGCGACGAGCTGACGATCAGCGGCCGGCACGCCGATTGGATCAACCACGAGATCTCGATCGTCGATCCCGACTCGGGCGAGCAGGTCACGCGAGCCGACGGCGCCGAGCGCTGGGCCCGCCTGCTGCCATTCGCCTACCGCAACGGCGACATCACCGTCGAGGTCGCGGACGTCGCCGCCGCCCGGCCCGCCGGCGCGGCCTTCCACTACTCCGCGGGCCGCTAGAGCAGATGCCGCGCACCGCGGCCTCCGAAATTCACGCCAAGGTGGTCGGCCGCGAGATCCGCGCGACCCGCAAAGCACTCGGCGTAACCCAGTCCGAGGTCGCCGAACGCCTCGGCGCCTCGGCCTCCTACATATCCGCGGTCGAAGCGGGTCGGCGCAACCTCACGCTCGGCCAACTCGCCAACATCGCCAACGCGATGCGGCTCGGCGTCAACATCTCCTTCATCCGCCCCGACGGAGAGCCCGTTGTCGGCCAGCCCGCGGACACCGCGGCTCGATAGACGGGCCGCTTCACCAGCGTCGTAGGCACGTCCGCGGAGACGCCTCCTTTGATGGGATCCAACGCTCTCGGCCAACACGAGTGTCCGCCCTTTCGCGAGTGTCGGATACGCGGAAGGACAAGCGACTCGGGAACTGAGGGGCGCGAGGAGACTGCTGCCTTCGTCGAAAAGGAGCACTGCGGCGTGATGCGCTGGAGCCACTGCGGTCGGCGGTCGTTGCGGCGGGACCCAGCGTAGAGCGGCAGCCACGGGAGGGCCAGGCCGGCATCGGACGGAGGACGTCGAAGTATTGGTGGCGGGAGTGCCCGCCTGCCGAGGAGTCGCTCGCCGCCCTCGGCTTCCGCCACGCCCCCGGGGTCGAGCCCGGGCTCCCCGCCCGCCGGGTGCTGCGCATGTGCGCGACAGCTACGACCCGCGCGCGGTCGAGACACCGTGACACCGCCCCTTGGCCAGTCGCTTCCAACCGCGTTAGGGCGTGCCGCTCATAGATCGGCTCGCACAACTTCAGGCTGGTCTCGGGTCGAGGTCGATTCGGATCGTAAGTGGGTCGGTCGCTGTGGCGCGGAAGATGAGTCCGTCGATCCGGCCGCTCAGGCCGTGCGGTCGGTCGAGGGCTCGCCGCCGCTGCCAGGCGTCGTCGTCGGGCAACAGCGTCGCGCGGCCGATGTGCCAGCGGCCTTGGGTCTTGACCCGGACGCGAGGATTGGCGATCAGGTTCTGAGCGTAATGGGACCGGCGTCCGTGCTCGGAGACCAGCCAGAAACTGTCGCCTTGGAGGCGGCCGCCGACCGGGGTCTGGCGCGGCAGTCCGGTCCGGCGACCAGTGGTCTCCAGCAGCGCGAAGTTCGCGGGCGCCAGACCTCGGCGCAGGGCGAACCGCAGCTGCGGGTTGGCTACGTACTTCTCGAGCGCCCGGGTAAAGGCGCGCTTGCGGCGCGGCTTCATCACGAAACTCCTAGTGCTCCTTCTTTCGATCGATGTCTGGGTGGGCGCTTGCGAGCGCCGCCTCGGCATCCCCACCAAAGAGTGCGGCCTGGGCGTCTCGTACGAGTTCGATGTTCTCCTGTTGGCCCAAGTCCTCTACCGGTTTCATGCCTCGGCCTCTGCCGACCTCGTGTGCGCGGGCTCCACGTCGATTCGCGGCAGGACGCGGTCAAGCCATCCCGGGAGCCACCAGTTCGCCCGGCCGAGGAGCTGCATCACCGCCGGCACGAGCACCATGCGCACGATTGTCGCGTCGACGAGGATCGCAGTCGCCATCCCGATCCCGAGCAGCTTCAAGAACACCTCGTCCGCGACCAGGAAGGCGAGAAAGACGAAGATCATGATCGCCGCCGCGGCGGTGATCACCCGCGCGGTGCGGGCGAGCCCGTCGGCGACCGCGTCGCGCGTGCTGCCGTGGCGGAGGTACTCCTCGCGTACGCGCGAGAGTAGGAACACCTCGTAGTCCATCGAGAGGCCGAAGAGGATTGCGAACATCATCACCGGGATGAACGGTGCGACCGGAGTCGCGGTGTCGATCCCGAGGAGCTTCCCGAACCAGCCGCCCTCGGCGGCAAGGGAGATCACGCCATAGGCGGCGCCCACTGACAGCAGGTTCATGAGGCCCGCCTTGAGTGCGATCAGGGGAGAGCGGAAGGCGACCAGCAAGAGCAGGAAGGAGAGCCCGACAACCGCGGCGATAAACACCGGCAGCCGCTCCGCCGTGTTCTCCGCCTGATCTACGAAAGCAGCGGTCAGTCCGCCGACCTTCGGCTCGAGCCCGGTGCCAGCCAGCTTGGCGGGCAGGACCTCGTCGCGGAGGTGATCGACGAGCTCCTCGGTCGCCTGGCTCTGGGGCGAGGCGCTCGGGGTGACCGGAAGCAGGGCCGCATCGCGGGCTTCGTTGACGACCGGCGGCGCGACGAAGGCGACCCCCGGCTCGCCGCGAAGCTCGCCGGCAAGTCGCTCAACGGCCGCGGCGTCACCCTCGCCCTCGAGCTCGGTGGCGATCAGAAGCGTCCCGTTGGCGCCGGGGCCGAAGCCTTCGCTGACTAGGTCATAAGCCTGTCGGGTTGTCGTCCCCTCGCGGTTGTTGCCGGCGTCCGGGAAGCCGAGCCAGAGGTTGAGGGCAGGTACCGCGAGCGCCACCAGCAGCGCCGCGGCAGCCAGCGCCGCGAGCCAAGGCCGCCGCTGCACTCCGTGGCTCCAGCGCGCCGCGGGTGAGCGCTCGTCCTCGCGCAGGTTGTAACGGAGGCCTGGGATGTGGAGGCGGTCGACTCGCTTGCCGAGGAAAGAGAGCAGCGCCGGCACCAGCGTCACGGCGGCGAACATGACGACCAGCACCGCGATCCCGGCGGCCACCGCGACCCCGCGTGCGTAGGAGAGGCCCATCAGAAACAGGCCGAGGAGCGAGACCAGCACCGTCATTCCGGCGACGAGGACGCTGCGCCCCGCCGTTGCGAGGGACTCGACCACCGCGTCGTGGGTGTCGGAGCCATGGGCGAGCGCGGTGCGAAAGCGGGTCACGATCAGGAGCGCGTAGTCGATCCCGACCCCGATCCCGATCAGCCCCGAGACGGCCGGTGCCCACTCGGGGATGTCGAAGACGTAGAGCGCGAGCCCGATCAGCCCGGTTGAGACCGCTAGCCCGAAGATCGCCGTCGCCAGCGGCAGGCCAGCCGCGACCACCGAGCCGAAGGCGAGCACCAGGATCACGGCGGCGGCGAGCAGGCCCACGGCCTCGGGACTTGCGCCTCCCTCCGCATCCTGGATCGGCCCGCCGCCGAGCTCGATCCGCAATCCTTCGCCACTGGCCTCCTCGGCCTGCGCGATCAACTCCTCGCCGGTCTCGGTTGGCACATCCCAGGCGCGCTCGGTCAGCGTCAGGCTCTGCAGCCCGACTTGCCCGTCGGACGAGATTCGAGCGGGCTGGGGAGGGCCGATGCCCTCGAGCTCCTGCGCTTTCGCAATCAAGCCGTCGATGCTGCTCTGAGCGTCCGGGCTCGTGGCACCCGCCGGCGATTGCCAGACGATGTCGATCGTGTCCGGCGAGGAGCGCTCGAACCGGTCCTCGATCAGGGCGGCGGCGTCGTCGGACTCCGAGCCCGGCGTCGAGTACTCGGCGTCGAACTCGCCGGCCAAGGCGTGCCCCGCCCCGGCGACCACTACGAGACTCAGGATCCAGGCGAGCACCACTCGCCAGCGCCGGCGAAACATCACGTCCCCAAGACGGGCGAGCGGACCGGAAGCATTCTCGCTGCTCAGGCGGGGTGTCTCCGTGAGGTGTTCGTTATCCATGGGCTTCTTCTTCTCGTGTTCCTGGGTCAGGGGCGCGCCCCTGCGGCTACGGCGTCCGAGTCTGCGCTGGGCTCGCTCACCTCGCATCGGCAAGCTCGCCGGTGGGGTCGCCGGTTGGCGTGCGCGCCGGGGTGATCCCGCCCGGGGAAGAGCGCGTTTCCGGAATACGATCCCTTTCACGACCATGGAACCGACCCGGGCCCGCCAACCGGGGGGTGCCTCTTCGCTGCTCGTCGGCCGCGACCGCGAGCGCGCCAGGATCGACGCGCTGCTCGAGGGCGCGCGGGCGGGCGAGAGCGGAGCGCTGATCGTCCGGGGCGAGCCTGGGATTGGGAAGACCGCGCTGCTCGACTACGCCGCCGCGCGCGCAGGCGGGATGGAGCTGCTTAGGACGGCGGGCGTCGAGGCGGAAGCCGATCTCGCCTTCGCCGGCCTCTACGGACTGCTTCGGCCGATCCTCGGTCGGCTGAGCGAGCTGCCCGAGTTACAGGCGAAGGCGCTCGCGGGTGCGCTCGGGCTCGCCCCGTCGGGCGGCTCTGAGCGCTTCCTCGCATCGGCGGCGGTGCTCGGCCTGCTCGCAGAGGCGGCCGAGGAGCTTCCGGTCCTCTGCCTGGTGGACGACGCACACTGGCTCGATACGCCGTCCGCCGACGCCCTCGTCTTTGCGGCGCGGCGGCTCCGTGCCGAGCGGGTTGCGATCATCTTCGCCGCCCGCGAGGGCGAAGGGCACACCTTCGAGGGAGGGGGCCTGCCCGAGCTCGTCCTAGCGGGGCTCGAGGACGAGGACGCACGTGCGCTGCTCTCGGACCGTTCGGACGCGATCGCGTCGTCTGTCTGCGAACGCGTCCTCGTCGAAGCGGCCGGAAACCCCCTCGCCCTGCTCGAGCTTCCGGCCGGCCTTTCTGAGGAGCAGCGTGCCGGAATCGACGCTTTGCCGGACTCGGTGCCCCTAACGGCGAGAGTGCAGGCGGCGTTCGCGGCGAGGGTCGAGGGACTTCCCGCCGCCACGCAAACGATGCTGTTGATCGCCGCGGCCGACGACACGGGCGACGTGGCCTCGGTTGTGAGCGCGGCGGCCGAGCTCGGGGTGACGGCAGAGGCTCTCGAGCCCGCGGAGGCATCCGGGGTCGTGCGCACGGACGGCGGCAGGATCGCATTCCGGCATCCCCTGGTTCGCGCCGCTGTGCTCGGCGCGGCCACACTCGCGCAGCGGCAGCGAACACACGCTGCGCTCGCCGCCGTCCTGCACGGCGAGGAGCATGCCGACCGGCGCGTCTGGCATCACGCGCTGGCCACGCTGACCGCCGACGAGAACGTCGCGGCGGCGCTGGAGGCAGCCGCGCGGCGCTCGCAGCTTCGCGCAGGACACGCGTCGGCGGCGACCGCGTTCGAGCGCGCGGCCGAGCTCAGCGCTGCGGAGCCGTCGCGCAGCCGCCGCCTCGGCGAGGCGGCCGAGGCGGCCTGGGCGGCCGGGCAAGCGGAGCGCGCCCGCGGCCTGGTCGCGCGGTCATTGCCGCACGCAGAAGGCCCCCAACGGGTGCGGCTCCTGTATGTGAGCGGTCTCATCGAGGCCACGAGTGGCTGGTTCCCGGACGCGCTCGCGCCGCTCCTGGAGGCGATCGAGGCCAGCGAGGACTTGTCGCTGACGCTGGAGATGCTGCGCGATGGCTACGTGTTCGCCTGCTACGCGGAGGACCGCGACCAGCTGGCCGAGCTGACACGACGCGCGGCTCAGGTTCGGCCGGCCACCGAGACCGACCGGTTCATCGCGGCCGCGCTGCTGGCCTGGGGTTCCGAGCTCTCGGGCGACAATTCGCGCGGAGCGCTGCTGGCGGCCGAGGCGATCGAGCGCGCGGAGCGCCTCGACGATCCGAGCTGCCTGATCTGGGCGGCGGTGACCGCCGACCGCGAAGGCAGCTCGGGGGACGGCCTGCGGTACGCCAGCCGCGCGGTCGCCTTGGCCCGCGACCGGGGGCTTGTGAGCGTGCTGCCGCAAGCCCTTGGCGCCCAATCGACAGAGCTGATCGGCCGCAGCCGGTTCGATCTCGCCTACTCGGCTTCGGAGGAAGGTCGCCGGCTCGCGCTCGACGTCGGACAGCCGTGGCCTGCGGGCTGGAACGTCGGCAATCTCGCCACGGTCGAGGCCCTGCGCGGACAGGAAGGCGAGGCGCGAGCCCACGTCGATGTGCTCCACCAGCTGCTGGCAGCGAGCGGTGCGAGCTTATGGCCGAGGATCGTGACTCAGCGCGTCCTCGGCCTCCTCGACCTCACTCTGGGAAGGCCTGCCGAGGCGCTCGAGCACCTGCGTGGGTACGCCGCCGCGCCAGCCGGAGTCCCCACGACCCCACACCGCGTGCTCGGAATCCCGGATGTGGTCGAGGCCGCGGTCCGCGCGCATAAGTTCGACGACGCTGCCGCCCACCTCGCACAGCTTGAAGGGTGGGTCGACCAGTTTCCCACCCCAGCTCGGCTTTCACTGCTCGCCCGCTGCCAGGCGCTTGCCGCGGAGACTGATGCCGAGCGGCACTTCGCGCGATCGATCGAGCTCGCCAAGGCACTGTCGCCGTTCGAGCGGGCGCGAAACGAGCTGCTGTACGGGGAATGGTTGCGGCGGGAGCGGCGCCGCGTCGACGCTCGCCCCCACCTGCGAACCGCGCTCGAGCTGTTTCAGGGGCTCGCACTCTCGCCCTGGGAAGAGCGGGCGCGCGCCGAGTTGCGGGCGAGCGGAGAGACCGCGCACCGACGCGATCCTTCCACCCGCGATCAGCTCACACCGCAAGAGCTGCAGATCGCACACCTCGTGGCCGAAGGTATGACCAACCGCGAAATCGGCGCGCAGCTGTTCTTGAGCCCGCGCACGATCGACTACCACCTGCGCAAGGTGTTTGCCAAGCTGCAGATTGCTTCCCGCACCGACCTGGCGCGGATCGACCTCGGCGAGCACGTGTCCGCCTAACCGGCGATCTGACAGGCGACACCACCGATGCGTCCGGCCAGCGAGACGGGCATGGTCGACGCGTGGAGAGCGAGCAGCATGCGAGGAAGGCAATGGGCCAGCAGCTTCGTGTGCTGATCGTCGACCGGCACCCTTCCTTCCGGTCAGCGATCAAGGCGCTTCTTCAGACCGAGGGACTTGCGGTCGTGGCCGACCTCGCTCGATGCCAAGGCGCAGAAGACGCAGCGATCACGCTTCGTCCCGACGTGGTCATGATCGACGTCTCTCCCCACGAGATGGAAGGACTGAAGCTCGCCCGTCGCCTGTCTCGCCTCGTGCAGCCGCCCGTGATCGTGCTCATCTCCGCGACCCCCTCCGACGCGATCCTGGCCGCCTCGGCAGGAGCCGACCTCTTCCTCGTCAAGGCTGGCATCAGCGCCTACGCGATCGCGCAAGCGGCAAGGGAGACACACATTCATGAGCGATCAACGGGCTCAAAGGCTTCGGCGCCTACGTAGCGAGGTGCTCGCGTTCCCGCGAATGGGAGGTGTCGCGTGCGCGGGCGAGCGAGGCAGTGAATTCTAGGTTCTCGCCAGGAAGTGGCCATCGGCTCGGATTGCCTCTCCGGTGATGTGGCCGTTGGCAGCCGAGCAGAGGAAGACGATCAGGTTGGCCACCTCCCAGGCTTCGGTTGGGCGGCCCGTTGCTGCCGAGAGGCTGGCCTGCTCCAGCACGGCGGGCGGAACCTCGCCCTGGGGGACGTAGCCGCCCATGACAAGGTTGGTGAGGATCCCAGCGGGCGCCAGTTCACGCGACATCGTGCGGGTGAGGCCGTGCAGGGCGGCCTTTGGGGTGGTGTAGGGCGACGAGCCCGGGAAGCCGTCCTCCACGAGCCCGGTGGAGACATGGACTATCCGCCCCCAGCCGCGGGCGCGCATGGAGGCGACCGCGGCCTGGGTGAGCGCGTAGGGGCCCACGAGATTTGCCTCGACCGACGCCCACAGGCGCTCCAGCGGAACCGACTCGAACAGCTCGCCGGGGACACCACGCGCGGGCCACATCACAGCGTTGTTGACCAGGACGTCGATGCCGCCGAGGTCGCGCTCGAACTCGGCCACGGCCGTGCCGACCTGTGCGGGGTCCGCCAGGTCAAGCGCGATCAGGGTGGCCCTGCCGCCGGCCTTGACCACCGCCTTAGCGGTGTCCTTCGCTTCCGCTCGGCGGCGGTGATAAGCGACGCCGACGCGGGCGCCCTCCGCACCGAAGGCCACGGCGGTGGCACGCCCGATGTTGCCCGAGGCGCCCGTGACCAGCACGCCTTTGCCTTCCAGTCCGAAATCCATCGTCAAGGTGACCTCGTCAGGCTTTGACCGCGTATCCACCGAGTCCGCGCTCGAGGGATTCGATCGCGAGCCGGGTTTGTTGAGGAAGTTCGCGGGCGAGCTCGGAAACGCTTGCTCCGGCGAGCGTCCGGCGCCGGACGTAGTCGATGCTGGCGCGGTGCACTCCCATCAATGCGTGGGCGGCGACCCAGGGCTCCAAACTATCTGAGTCGGCGCCGGTCTCGTCGGCGAGCAGCTGCGCAAGCGACGCCGTGTAGAGCGCGAAGATCTCTCGCTCGCGTGCCTGGAGGGCCGGGCTGTCGGTGACTACGCGAGTGATCTTCCGGAGTCGCCTGGTGGCCTCCGCCGGGTCGGTGTCCTCCATCGCGAACACACCCCGGGGCCTGAGGAGGAAGCGAGCGAAGGCAGTCAGCGCTGATTCCCCCAGGTCGCGGTCGGCGACGGCTGCGAGCAGCTCCGCCTCGAACTCGTCGAGGCCGCTGTAGAAGAGGTCCTCCTTCCTCGGGAAGTAGTTGAAGACGGTCTGCTCCGCGACGTCGGCCTCGCGAGCAACCTCCGACACCGTCGTGGCCTCGAAGCCGCGCTCGAAGAAGAGCCGCCGCGCCGTCTCGGCGATCACCCCGCGGGTGCGCCGCTTCTTGCGCTCGCGCAAGCCCAGAGGCTCGACCGTTTGTGGCGTACCCACAGCGTGAGATTATTGCAGCTCTATGTTTGTAGGAGCACTAAAATTGGGGACGCTACGTGATGGCCGATGACCGTTCTTCCGGAGCTACAGCCGTTGCTCGAGCGCATCCGCGCCGCAGGCGCGCCTGACCGCACGACGCCAGTCACTGAGCGTCGGGAGCACGTGCACGCCGGCATCGACATGCAGCAGGCTCACATGGTCGAGCCGGTGTCCACAGCCCCGCACGCCGACCACCGCGTGCCGGTCAGCGGCGGGGAGATCACCGTTCGCGTCTACCGCCCCGAGGTCGAGCAGCCGGTCGGCTGCCATCTCTTCGTCCACGGCGGCGGCTGGTGGATGGGGACCCTGGACCAGAGCGACCTGGCGTGCAGCCGACTCGTGAACGAGGTGGGCTGCGCCGTGGTCTCGGTCGATCATCGCTGGTCGCCCGAGCGGCGCTTTCCCGGCCCAGCCGAGGATTGCTACGCCGCGCTCAGCTGGGTCGCGGCGAGCGCCGCCGAGCTGGGCCTCGATCCCGGCCGCATCTCTGTTGGTGGGGTGTCCTCCGGCGCCAACCTCGCGGCGGCGACGACGCTGATGGCGCGCGACCGTGGCGGTCCCGACCTGATCGCCCAGAGCCTCGAGGTCCCGATACTCGACCTGACGCTGTCCCAGGCCTCGATCGACCAGCTCGCCGAGGGCTACATGCTCACGCGCGAGCGACTCGCACTCGAGGTCGGCGACTATTGCGATCCCGAACTGCGCACCGATCCCTACGCCTCCCCGCTCCTGGCCCCCGATCTCGCGGCCCTGCCGCCGGCGTTGATCGCCACGGCCGAGTACGACTTGCTGCGCGACGACGGCGAGCGCTATGCGGCACGGCTCAGAGCCGCCGGCGTCCCGGCGACGGCGGTGCGCTGGCCCGGGCACCTGCATGGCTCGCTGGGAATGACGCGCCTCGCTCCCTCTGCGACCGAGTGGCACCAGCGCCAGCACGCCTTCCTTCGTGAGCGCCACGGGCTCGCCCGGGTCGCAAATAGACGGTCGAACCACGAAGGGAAGTACGACATGAACACTCAGCACGACGAAGTCGCCACGGTCCTCTCGACGTGGACGGCGGCGGAGATGAGCGGTGACGCGAACGCAATCGGGGAGGTGCTGGCCGACGACTTCACCGCATTCGGCCCACTGGGCTTCGCGCTCTCCAAGAACGATTGGATCGAACGCCACCAGTCGGGGGCCCTGAAATATGAGACGTTCGCGCTCGAGGAGCTCGAGTTCCGCCCCTACGTCGGCGTGGCCGTCGCGACGGCCCGCCAGACCGGAACGGGCACGTACAACGGCCACCCGGTCCCGAGCGAGCTGCGGGTCACGATCGTCCTGACCGACCAGGCCGGCGCCTGGCAGCTCGCCCTCATCCACATGAGCTTCATCGCCGGGACCCCCGGTGCCCCCCCGATCCCAGGGCGACCGTGAACTCCCACCAGGACGCTCGACCGCGAGACGCCTGGGTCGGACGAACTGCGGGGTGTCTCACGGGTCCGCGATCCGGTCTCGCGCAGAGCTGCTTCTGTGGAAATGCTCGCTCCTATGTCATCCATGAAGGAGCGGGCCGTGTCAAGGTGCGGTCACGGGCCTCGGCTGGTTGGGCGCCCGGTCGCCGGCCGCGGTCTGGGCGGGGTCGGAGAGGCTCCAGTCATCCATCCGGTCGCGCTGGGCGGACCAGTGTGCCGTGCGGTGCTCGGGGGCTCAAACAAGACGGCGGCCGTCCTCAGTTGGGGAGGCCAGACATAGGATCGAGCTCGCCCGAAGGTGCGCAAGCTGGAGGTCGGGCCGGGGGCGCAACCAAGTAGTCGGCGGCGGTCATGACGACGGCGCCATGACTTTCATCGCGCTCGCCCGGCCCGGCCGCTTGAGGCAACGGATCTCGCCGTCGCGCAGGCCGTAGTAGCAGAGGGTGAGGATCTTGCGGGCGATGGCGACCTTGGCGATCTTGCGGCCGCGGCGTCTGGCGATCCGTTCGAAGTCTTGGCGCAGTGGTCCGCCGCCCTGGCAGGCCTTCTGGGCGGCCTCGACGAGCGCCCAGCGCAGCGCCTTGGAGCCGAGGCCGGAGATGTGGCCGAGCCGTGCCCGGGCGTCCGAGCTGCGGACGGTTGGGGTCAGTCCGGCCCAGGCGCACAGGTGGCGGGCGCTGGGGAAGCGCTCGATGTCGCCAATTTCGGCGACGATCAGCATGCCCAGGTAGCGGCCGACGCCGTAGATCTGTCGGAGCACGTCGACGCGCGGGTCGTGCTTGGCGCGCCGGTCGATCTCGCGCGCGAGCGCGTCGATCTCGCGGTCGAAGTCGGCGATCAACCGCAGCAGTACCTCCAGCCGAGAGCGCGGGTCGGGGCGCAGCTGGAGGTCGTCCAGGAAGCGGAGACCGCTGGGCCCGAACAGGTCGGCGTGGGCGCGCTGGATGCCCTGTCGGGCGATCAGGGCGTGGACGCGGTTCTTGAGCGCCGTGCGCATGTGGGTGAGCACCACCCGCTGCCGGAGCAGATCGCGCAGGTCACGCAGCTCGCGCGGCGCCACATACGCCTCGGGCAGCAGGTCGGCGCGCAGCAAATGCGCGAGTGTGCGCGCGTCGACGGCGTCGGTCTTGACCCGCGCCGAGGCGATCGCCTTGGTCCTGAGCGGGTGGGCCAGGTGCAGCTCGTAGCCGTGGTCCTCGAGCAGGTCGGCCAGCCACTCCCAGCCGTAGGTGGCCTCGAGCGCGATCTTGGACTCGCCGTCGAGCTCGTCCAGAAGCGCCACGAATGTGTCGGGGTCGTTGACGATCCGGCGCGAGAACAGCTCGCCGCCGTGCTCGTCGACCGCCGCGACATGTGAGCGCTTGCGATGCAGGTCGATGCCGACAGAATTCATCCGAGGGCCTCCTTCGTCCCGGGACTTCACTTGCGCCCGAGGCATAGCGCCCAGGGCACCGGAGCGCTAGGAGGCCCGCTCCTTCATGGCATCAAGTGGTCTTCGCTTGTGGCGGGCTTCTCACTTGAGGCGGGGCATGGGTGTCGGCGCGGCGCTGGCAATGATGCTCTCGGCGCGTGGCGGTGGGGTGGTGTGGATGGCCGGGCGGTTGCGTCGGTCGGGGTGAGCGCTTTCGGCTGGGAGGGAGAGCAGGTGGTGGAAGCGGCGCGCGAGGTGGCGTTTGAGGCGGCGGAGTGCTCCCTTGTTGGTTTTGCCTTCGGCTTCTTTGCGTTCCAGGTAGGCCTTTGTGGCCGGGTCGTGGTTTGCGCGGGTGATGGCGACGATGTGCAGCGCGTGGTTGAGTTGGCGGTCCCCGCCGCGGTTCAGTCGGTGCTGGGTGTGCTGGCCCGAGGAGCAGGGGATCGGCGCGGTGCCCGATTGCAGCGCGAAGCTCGCGTCTGAGCGGAACCGTTGTGCTCCGGCGGTGCGACCGATCAGGGTCGCCGCCACCAGCGGCCCGCAGCCGGTCTCTGCCAGCAGCTGGGGCCGGTGCGCCCTGACGAGCTCGACCAGCTCTCGCTTGTGCTGCTCGATGTGGCGGTTCAGCCGGCGAATGTGCGCCATCTGGTCGCGTGCCACCCGTACTCGCGCGCCGGCGGGCAGCTTCCGGAGGCGCCGCTCGACGCGGTCGAGCACGCGCGCCTGGTTGAACGCGCCCGGCTTGAGTGAGCGCTCGAGCTCGGGACAGAGTTGGAGCAGATGCCACCGCAACCGATTCACCGTGCGGGTGCGGTCGGCGACGAGATCACCGCGGTGATCGCAAAGCAGCCGGATCTCCATCGCCTGCTCGTCCAGGTGCGCGGCCGGGAACCGCTCGATCCCGTCACCCACGACCGCGCGGGCGATCGCCAGCGCGTCGATCTGGTCGGACTTCCCCGGCCGGCGCTCGCCCTTCCGGGACTGACCCATTCGGTGCGGCGCGACTCTCAGCACCCGCTCGCCGGCCGCCAACAGCGCCTGCTCGAGCCGGCGTGAGACCGCGCGGCAGTCCTCGAGCGCCCAGACCCGCTCCTCATCGAGGTTTCGCGCCCAACGGACCGCGGCTAGGTGGCCGGGCTCGTCGGCCTTGATCTCCCGCTGCCCACGCATCCGGCCGGTTCCCGCGTCGACCGCCGCCAGCGCGTGCGACCCCTTGTGCGTGTCCGCCCCGATCACGATCATGTGCACCGTCCCTTCGTTGGTTGACCACCGGCGAAGCGGATCTCCGGCGGACAGCTGTCACCGGGGGCGATGCCACGCTCCCATTAGGTCACGCCGGAGGTCCTCGGGCGGCGGCGGGCGACAGAAGCTTTGCCGGTCAGACCGGGCAGACGACACAGCACTCGAGAGTCAGCCCGCCGCCAGCCCGAGAACCAACCGCAGCGGCCGGACGTCACCGCCCAGACCCCGGCGACTCTGACAGTGACAGCACTCAGGCGATCAGTGCTGCAAAGCGCGAAGCGCAACAGCGCGGTCGTTCACTGTGGGAGCTGGAAGCGTTCTACTCCCGCGAGACGCACCGCGCCGAAGGGGCGTACGATCGGCTCAATGTGCTGGACGCTCCTGACGCTT